>Ga0315902_10002985_pt1 | contig 25721 bp, 17 predicted proteins | sample LakEriMetagenome_9_FD_203523 | JGI IMG/M metagenome (GOLD analysis project Ga0315902, IMG submission 203523) | Freshwater fungal communities from buoy surface, Lake Erie, Ohio, United States - Buoy 12 MA117 | ecosystem: Environmental > Aquatic > Freshwater > Lake > Lake biofilm | place: USA... | reverse complement strand
CGCCAACGGTGGGACTGAGACGGACGATATCACCTTGACCACGACCAGTGGAAGTATTGAGGTGGGAACGATCAACGCCGCAGGCCTTGGGGATGTCACTCTCAGTTCGGCCGCCGGAATCACCGATACCGATAGCAACAGTTTGGTGACGGCTCAAACTCTCTCGATGACCGCCGCTAATGAGATTGGCGGTGCAAATGCAATTCAGACCACAGCGGAAGTGCTGGTTGCAAGCAGCACAGGTGCTGGAGCGATTCGGATTGTCGAGACTGACGGCGTCACCCTGCAGGATGTAGTGAACGCCAATGGCTTGATCGACATTCGGGCCGGTGGTCCGATCACTGCTGTCAGTGTCCGGGCCAACGGCGGGACGGATACGGACGATATCACCTTGACCACGACCAGTGGAAGTATTGAGGTTGGTACCATTTTAGCAGTAGGGGTAGGTGATCTTCGCTTGGTCTCTGCTGTAGCGATCAATGATTTGAATGCTCTCTCAGCTGTAAGTGGTGACTCGCTTCAAATTGCGGCCGGTACTTTCGCATTTTTACAGAATAGTGATGTTTCTACCCTTCAAGCGGTGGTGGGAGGTCAAGGCTCACTAGACGCAACGCGGTCGCAACTTGTCGATCCAATAGCGTCCACCAAGAGTCGCGATTTTCTCGGCGATCTCAGGCAGATCGGTGCAGACGAAACGACGTTGATTTCTCAACCGATTCAGAATCCCAACGGCGACGCAGCGATTCCAGGCCAGTACGACTTTGAGTCGAAGTACTCTGGGCTTTACGGCCTGTTTATCAGGAATCAGAGCGACCTTACCATCTTAGGGGCATCCAGCACCCCAAGCGCCCCAGCGTTAAACTATTACTTGCAGACGATGGGCAACAGCGATCTGATCGTCAGCGGTGCGATCGCCACGAACCGTGCTGCAGGGACCGAGGGTGGAATTGTTTTGGTAGCAGGTGGTGAGTTGACGATTGGACCAGGAGGAATGGTCAGCGTCGTGGAGGGCGCAATAGATTATCAAAGAATCAATAATGTGACGCTGACTGCCGATGTGTTTCAAGCTGGTACCGGCCTCGGTGCGACGCCATCGCAGGTTTCCACCAAGTTTGTATTACCGATTCCCAAAACGAACCTGACAACGATCAATGGCTTCCAGCACCCGCTTCAGCAAGCGGTGATGAATTATGGCTCTGCTGGGGAGTTCGGCTTTGATATCTTCGTTGCTTATGCCGATGGTCAAGTACGTCGATTCGATAGACTCGGAGAGACATCGCAGATTTTTGAAGGTCCGACGCTGAACTTCGCACCCGATTTCGGGAATTCCCTCAGCCCTATTGGGGCTGCCTTGGCCTCTGATGGAGTATTTACAGTGGTCCAGCGCACTGCAGATGATCCTGCGAGCGCCAGTCCCGGCACTATCAATCGATTTTCTGACGCTTTTCTTTCATTGAACGTCAACCTTCCAACAAACGTGATCGTCCGCCGCGCTTCCGATTTCTTCTTGTTCGAAGGTGTCGGCACTGGTGCGGTTGAGGATCTGACCTACGATTCCCATGCGATCCGAGATGTGAAGTCATTGGGTGAGCCACGGGGTCTGTCGATGCCCTCGCCACAGGAGCCAGATCGAACCGTCTTCGTGGAAGCGATCGAACCGATGCTGCCTCCGCAGGTTCTGATTCCGGTAGTACCACCCCGTGTGGAAATAGGGAGCGTCGTCGCTAAGGAGAGCGAAGTCATCATCTATCGCATCGATTACGAGGATCAGAACGACAACAATCAACCTGAGGACTTCGAACTCCCACCGCCTGAAGAGGTCCTTAAGTGGTTGGAAAGCGGGGAAGCCACAGACGACAGGATCGTCAAGAGGTACAAGACGGAAACTGGGGGTAATATTACCGGGGAAGAAATCAATAGGCTGAAAGAAGAATTGCGAAGTGATTCCTCGAAGCAAACGGGGGCTTATTCGATCATAGAAACTCCCCCGAATCGTAGCCCTAAGGTCATCGATACCTTCGGGCTCAGGGATGATCGCGAACAACCGATTTTGAACCAGCCGGATGCCGGACTTCCTGAAAAGGAGGAAACGGAAATCGAAGGATTGGACGACAAGCCACTGATCCCGTTGAAGGATGGTGAGGATCGGCCGGGTCCGCGTGAACCACAAACTGGTGATGGGGCGGCGGTCATGCCCGTTCGATTTCATCAGAAATCGGGCGATCAGCCTATGGACGAGACTCGGTCCTGGGTGGCAGATTCCAGCGGCACAGCGGCGGCTTGGCTGGCAGCATCCATATGGTTGCGTCGACGATCGTCACCGGGTTCGGCGGATTCGCCAGTGGAAGAGGGTTTTGGCCTGACGTTCGCCGAGCGATTTCGTAGGAGAGTCGCAATATCACTTGAGACGCTGAGACTGAACCGCACTGAGTTGCCTGAGACAAAGTGAGGCAGAGCGATTTCACGATTGCTGGATGCTCTGGGGAGGCTCTCCTGCAAATGAAGAAGCGAAACGCGATAACGACGAATGGAACGAACGACAGGTAGATTCACCAGAGTAGAACGGACCGGATAAAGGTGCCCATCAAGGTTCAAAATCCCAGAGAGAAGCATGATAGGCGTTTGCCCGTATTGCCAAGCGAAAAACAAGGATGGCAAAGTTCTTTGTTCCAACTGCGGAAAACCGCTTGCTGGAGTTAGTCGGCCTTCTGGAACGCTGATTTCCGATGACCTCCCAGCGGGCGTCGAAAGATCCAGTCGGCCGGGAGACGATTTTCCAAGTGGGACACTTGATGTATCCGCCATACAAAGCTCTTCGGGAGGAGAATTATCTGGCAGTGACCTCAAGTCGTGGCCGCAGGCCGAGGAAGACCGCCAGGGTACGATTCAATATCCGGATGGATACCTCAAGTCAAAGCGTCTTCCGGAATCGGTGGAGAATACTGGGTCAGGGACTTTGATTAAAGCCCCAGATTCTGCAGTCGGTCCGCATGGATTGGATCAGATCTTGCGCGAGGCCGTCGGTTCGTCAGGAAAGGAAGCCGGGCAATCACTGCGGCACGCACGTGCAGAGGCATCCGAGTCGGTATTTGAACGTATCTCATCGCGCCATATCGCCCCTGCTGGTCAGAAGATTGATTCCAAAGGGGGGCATGTCGATTACCAGATTCTCGACAAGGTCGGTGAAGGAGGCATGGGGATCGTTTATTCGGCCAACCAAGTCGCATTCAATCGGACAGTTGCACTGAAGACGATTCGGCCTGAACGCCAGAATGACCCGACGTTGCGAAAGCAGTTCTTTTACGAAGCTGAAATCACTGCAGATCTAGATCACCCGAACATTCCCTCGATCTACGAACTGGGCACCACCGACGGCGGAATGCTCTTTTACAGCATGAAGTTGATTCAGGGAACTCCTTGGCTGAAGCTTTTTGGCAACCGCAACCGAGAAGAGAATCTTGAGGTCTTTCGGAGGCTCTGTGATGCTGTCGCCTTCGCCCACAGTCGCCAGATCCTTCATCGCGACATCAAGCCCGAGAACGTGATGATCGGGGCTTACGGAGAAGTGTACGTCGTCGACTGGGGAATCGGCGTTCGCTTGGAATCAGGCCAATTTTTCTTTGCCGGAACTCCCGAATACATGGCTCCTGAGATGGCTCGAAATCAGGGATCTCGAGTCGGCAAGGCAAGCGACATTTATCTGCTGGGAGCGACACTCTTCCAAATGCTGACGGGACTGCTGCCCCACCCGGGACGAACTCAAAAGGAACGATTGCAAGCAGCCGCCGAAAATCGACTGGCCGCTACACTGGTCGAAGACCCCTTGATGGACGTCGCCCGGCGAGCGATGTCAACCCAGCCAGAAGACCGTTATGCCAGCGTCGAACAGATGCAGCAAGCGATCGATGGAGTACTACGGAACCAGGAAAGCATCCGGTTGTCGGAGAGAGCCGAATCGACGTTGGCGGATGCCCGAGCGATGAAGGACTATGAACTTTTCAATCGGTCGCTCTTCGGGTTCCGTGAGTCGATCGAACTTTGGGATGGCAATCGCCAGGCGCGCGAAGGCTTACAGAAAGCTCGAGTTGAGTTCGCGCGCTGCGCCCTCGACAAGCAAGATTATGACTTAGTCATCCAGACCGCCGATGCGGACGACCGGGAAGGGAAAGAGTTGATCGGTAGGGCGCAAGTCGCCAAGCGCCGAGCGGCAAGTCGCGACGCTCGATTCCGATGGCTTTCCCGCGCCTTCGTCGCCACACTCCTCGGCTCCACCGCCGCAATCGGTTGGAGTGCTTATAAGTTGAGCGATTCTCTGCTTAAAGAAGAGAAAGCAAAAGACGATGCATTGACTGCAAAGAAACTTGCCGACCAAAACTTTAGTCTGGCGGTCGATACCACTATGGATGCAATTTCTGCAAGCATCACCGCAGAAGAAGAAAGGCAGAAGGCAGATCAAAAGGAAAATGAGGCACAAACGGCTTTTGAACAATCCATTGGATATCTTCAGTCATCGTTGGAAAGCGAAGAAAAGGCCACAAGGGACAGAGAACGCGCGGAGAGCAAAGAGACTGAAGCGAGGATTGCTCGAGATGAAGCCATCCAAAAAGCGGCGCAGGTGCAGATCGTTAATTCCGTAGCATCCCAGTCGCTAGCTAAATTCCAGTTGGATCAGTCCAACGTCCAGGAAGCGACACGGCAGTTGACTTCGGCGCTGAATCCTTCCAAGGAAGGATTTGCCGATGGCTTGGTTCCGAACCTGGAAACCTGGGCCTCACGTCGGCTAAACCTGCTCAGCAACCAAGACCTTGCCAGACAGAAGGTCCCATCGATCTCGACTGCAGCGGTCTCCGCCGATGGGTCTACCGCGATTGTTGGAACCCGGGATGGCAAGGTTCGATGGCTATCGGTCGAGAACCGAACCCTACAGTTGAAGGACTCGGCATTTGACCTCGAACAGGGATCGATCTCGGCGGCGACGATCTCCCCCAAGGGGGAGGAAGCGGTGCTGGCGGTTCGAGAAGGGGGCAAGAGCGGACTGTATGCATGGAAGGCGACGGAACCCCAGCCACAGAGAGTTAGCTTCACCGGTTCTGAGGAATTCGAGCGGATTGCGTACAGCCCAGATGGGCTCCGGATTGCAGCAGGCATCAGCAAGGGGCTGAGTGTTTGGAATGCCAGGGAAGGGTGGTACCAATCCGCCTCCGACCAAGCGGTTTTGGAAGTGAGGATTCCCTCGATCCGCGGCGAACTGACCGACCTTCAGTGGATCGACAATAGCACGTTGCTGGCGCTGGCAAGATTTGACGGCAAGCCAATTCTTCATCGCATCGATCTGCAGCAGGCCAAGACATTGTCAGACCCGTCCAAGTTGGTCACGCAGCTGTCGCTTCCTTCGCCACTGGATCAACAGCTTTCTGCTGCCACATTCGTTGGATCGGGCACATTGTGGATATTGGGGAGCGAAGACGGATCGTTGCGCACAGGCCAACTCCTTCCAGCAGGTTCCGGGAATGCACCTGCCAGAATAGGCAGTCTCTTTCTACTACCGCGAAGGCACCGTACGGCGATCAAGAGCTTGACGTCCAGCGGCGACGGACGAGTGATTTCCGTGGGATCGGGTGAACCCTCAGTCCATCTTTGGAAGTCAGACCCATCGGGCCAGATCACCTACGATGGGTCGTTGTACGGAGTTGCCGGCAAAGAGGACTCGGCCGACCAGAACCTCGGTATTGCCCAATTCGTTGCAGGTGAAGTAGCAATGGGGATCGATAACCGCGGTGAAGTTTTCTTGTGGGATGTACGATCCCAGAAAAGGCGACAGCGTTTGGATCGCGGCACCTCCGAATCAGAGTCTCTTTATCCCTCTCCCGTTATTGGTCTTCACGAGCTGAAGGACGGGCGTCGGGTGGTGGCGGTTTGCGAGGACGGAATGACCGATCTTTGGAATCTGGTCGATGGCCGATCGGTTCCTTTGGAGTCTGGGGAGCGGTGGAGCTATTTTGGGCACAGCCCCGGGAGTCAATTGGTCGATATGGCGGTCGATCCTCAAGCGGGTGTTGTCGTCACGGCAGCGATCATGAATCAGGTTCCGGGTCCCTATAACCCAAGCAAGGACACGCAGGAGTTTGTTGTTTGGGACCGCAAGACCGGGAACATGAGATCTCGCTGGTCGGAAGCCTCCAACACACTTCCGCGGATCACTCTCCTAGACCGGGGCACCAAACTCTTGATCGCCACTGAAGGAAAGACTCGGGTCGTTCGACTCGATGGGATCGCGGAACTTCCGTGGAGCAGCGACAACCTGGAATCGTTTTTCGCCGTGGCGCACCCCACCAACCCTGAAAGGTTCGCCATGGTTCGAAAACGAGGCAAGGTGTACCTTTGGGACCGATCGCAAGGATTTCCTGAAACCGTGGGTGCCAATCAGTCTTCATCCAACGCCGATGCAATCCAGGGATGCTGGAGCCTTGATGGCAACTTCTTTTTCCTCGTCGACTCCAATGGATATCTTTCGAAATATCAGGCGGGCACAGGGGAAGGTGGGATGGATCTGGTGAAGCAGAAGCTTTTCAATCAAATGGTCCCGATTTCCAAAGCAGAGAATGCCCATCGACTGGCTCCCACCTCGGCTCGGGACGTCGACTTGGCGATCGATCGATCCACCGGCGATCTGCATATCGCGGCACGCACCCAAGGTCGAGGCTCTCTCTATGCCGTCATTGCACCTGACTTCGAGACGGTCAGAGAAGTCAAGTTTTCGAAAGATCTCGCGTGGCTTGAAGAAGGCGAGTCGGGAACACCGACTTTGGCCAATAGCATCCATCCAAAATTTTCATTTCAACAACAGACTCGCGACCCTATTGCGATTCGAAAGCAGGTTGGAAAATTGGTTTACGTGGCGACCCAGTCTGGACGCGTCATGGAACTGGAATCTGACTCCACTTCGATCAGCACCTACGGCCGTCGCAAGGTAATCGATATCGCTGGCGATTGCCAGAATGATTCGGTGCTATTGCTGCTGTCTGGAGGTGCAATCTGGAAACTCTCCGTCGATGCTCAATCGCAAGGCGTGTGGTCGAAACTGGGGTACGAACTGCCGGAAACTACATCGATTGAATTGTCCCCGAACGGAAAAGAACTTGCCATCTTCGACCAAGCAGGAAAGACACTAAAGCTGGTCGACCCAGATGCTGGTAACGTCCGTCGGGAATGGGCCGAAGTAGCTGCCTTTGCCTGGGATCCCAAAGCCGGCTCAACCCTTGCTGTCTGCCAGACATCTGGTGACGCAAAGATTTTCGCGGATGGCAAGGAATCGGCTGTCACCCAGCGGCTGAATTTGAGTGGCCGTGCAATTCAGTCGTTGCATTTTTTCCGGGAGCGCTTCCTTGCTCCTCAGAACCAGGTTCGGGAATACCTGATGATCCAAAGCGAGCAGGATGGGAAGAGCATTCTGAGTTTCCTGCCGCTGGGAGAAAAGGAGATCGAAGGGCAAAAGGTGGCCGAGTTGTTTGAGGTCGATGATTTGCCTAGCGGGGTTTTGATTGAACCATCGAAAGACGAATCACTGCTGGCGATTGGCGACACCACAGGAACCTTGTCATTTGAATATATTGCACCATCCTTTCGGGTGCACGCTCGTGTGTTCGATCTCGAAGGGCATCTGGGAGGTGCGATTCGAACGCTGCAATTCACTCAAAACGGCCAGACGTTGATGAGTTCCGATTCACAGCGTCGGCTATTCGGTTGGCTTTCGTCAGCTGAAATGGCTGCCTTGCAATAAAACGAATCCAGCGATCAAGCGTTTCGAATGGGGATGCATCTGGGAAGAGGAAGCCATGAGCCAGGGAAAAGATAGCTCGGATGATAATTCGTCCTACGCGAGTCAGAACAATGAACCTTCGAACATCCTGGAAGATGTTCTCGCTGCAACGCTTGGTAAGTCGCGTCGATCGCTGAGCGAAAGCGAATGGAAGGGCTTGGCTGCCATCGTCCAGTCTCATTGTTTTCCAGCAGATGGCAATCTGGAAACGCTTACGATTCGGCTGGTCGAATCGTTCCTGTCGATTCGATTTCCTACAACGGCCACACCACCCGAAGCGCTGGCGGCGATGAGCCAGTGGATTGGAAGAACGATTGTTGCGGATCCGTACAGTCGAGAGAAAATGCAGTCCCTGATCGCTCAATTGTCGAGAGTGAATTGTGACAAGTGAACCTGCGGATGATAGGAACAATTCCGCCGGCGAAGAGGACTTTTCGCCCGCAACCTTGATCGCGGAGGGGCGAGCACTGGTTCGATCGCTGGCGATTCGAATCTATCGCAATCTACCTGTGCGAGTCGACCTAGAGGACCTGATTGCGTATGGGGAACTAGGACTGGCCGAAGCGGCGCGCGAATTCAACCCCCAGCGAGGCTACCAATTCAGCACATTCGCTTACTATCGAATCCGTGGTGAAATTTATGACGGTCTCGCCAAAATGACGTGGTGCAGTCGTGCTCGATTGCGGCGGCTTCGCTGTGAGAGCATGGCCAATGAGGTGCTGGATTCCGAGCGGCGGAACGCACAAGAGAGTGGCAGTGAAGATGCCGGCAACTGGTTTGCAAGAACCACGGAACGTCTTTCCGTTGTCTTTCTCGCCAGTGGCATGGACGCCGATCGAAGTCCACTCGATTTCGCCGAAGATCAAACGGAGAGCGCTCCGGTTCGCGTGATCCATCACGAAGTCAACCAGACACTCAAGACTTTGGTCGCACAACTGCCTCTGATGGAGAGTCGTTTGATCGATCTGATTTACTTCCAGGGGTACACGTTACAGGACGCTGGGAACTTCCTTGGAATCAGCAAATCGTGGGCAAGCCGCCTCCACGCAAAAATACTTGAAAACCTGGCGGCTCAAATGCAACGAATGGACCTTCACGATTAGGTGATCGAAGATGAGCAAAGTGGACTGGGAAAAACTGCTAGCCCCCTTATCGGAATCGCAGCCATGCGGCTTGGATAAGGACAACTGCGACGACGAGGGATTTGTCAATCGCTTTTCGGAATTGCGATTTGCGGTTGGAATCGCACAGAGCATCGTCAAGCAAGCCGAAGAAATCCGATGGCTTGCACCAGGAAAAGATCGAGATGATCGCCTGGCGGAATTGAAAGGCCGTTCCAACGATCCTTCGCAACCTGCCGATTGGAACAGCGTCCAATTGAAGTGCGCTGAGATTCTTGAAAGAGATTCAAAGGATATGCGCGTCGTCGTGTGGTTGATCGAGTCAACTACTTGGCTGGATGGCTGGCAGGGGTTTATCGATTCGGTCGGTTTTTGCACTCGATTGATCGAGAGATATCAATATGGCCTCTGGCCAAATGAAGGAGCTGAAGACACGGCGGGTATCAAGTTCCTAGAAAGCCTCAACAGCACCCGTTCCTTTGAATTGGCACTCCAGTCCCGACGTATCTCCGCGTCCATTCCCGTCTCCGTTTCCGAAATTGAACTGGCCCAGTGGATTACGAGTCGTAGCGTTGAAGAGATTGAACAATTTCAACGATCTGGAACATTGACGCTACCCGAAATAGAAAAACTTTTTGCCGAAAAGCCACTGGAAGAATTACAGCACTACGATCAGCAACTGGAACAAGTTCTGGAGTGCCTCCAGCAGTTGCATCAGGTCATCGGAGCGATCCCTGGGGCAGAAAGAATTGGACTGCACACCATTCGTGACAAGATCCTGGGCTTCCAGAAGTTGCTTCACGAGAAGGCAGGAGACCGTTTGGTCGCAAAGTCAGCGACTGGCGAAGAAACACCAGACAGCAACGACTCGACTGCCGTCCCTACAGGGGCAGGTGTACCGATCGGATCCGTTGCGATTCGAAGTCGAACCGAGGCGATTCAACTGCTGAAGAAAGTCGCTGAATACTTTCGAAAGGCCGAGCCTCATTCGCCCATCAGCTATTCCCTAGAACAATCGATTCAATGGGCAGACTGGGATCTACCTAAATTGTTGGAGCATCTTGTTGAGAGTCGGGATTCAGTGAATCAACTTTTCAGCCGAATCGGCATCGCTCGTAAGGAGTAGGAATTCCATCCCAACACCTCTTGGGTAGGTTGGTCAAAAGCCACTGCGGCGAAAAGGGTGATACGACGCGCGACCGAACTTTTCCCAGCAGTACGGTGCGGCCGTGAGGCGACCTTTCAAGGGCGAACCAATCCGAGACTTTAGAAGTTGTTGATCACCCGGAATCATCCTAGATGGACCTATGAATCCCCATCCACCCTCCCTCCGCTCGGCCGGACGGATACCTCCGGGGCTCGCGAGGAGACGCTAAGACACAAAGAAAGGCACGAAGCATAACGTTCGTCTGCAGATGGCAGCCGGTTCCATCCGCGGTTCGAACTGTCGATTTTGTTGGCAACGAGAGGTTGCAGCCATTGAAAATGTCGACTGGATGCCCAAGCGAGTATCGCAAATGAGACTGGCCTCAGTGGCTTCGAGGCTTCTTGCGAGTCGACAATGGAATTGCGAGAGATCGCAAGAAGTCGTGAAGGCAAAGAGTTCCATCGATCTGGGATTTCTCCGCATGGCGATGGAGTTCAGGGCATCCCGATCGATTCCCTCTCCCCAGGCTACCCAGTGGCATGACTTGTTACGCTGGGGCAGGCTGCACTAGTCTTGTGGCGACCATCGATAGCAGGGGGCGATTCAACAGATCAACCGACCCACAGAATTGTCGGATGCACCAGTTTTCATGAAGCCAAGAGACAGATTTTTTGACACCATTCCGACCATCGTCACCTGCACTCTCGACTTGCTTTTGGCTTGGGCGAAGTCGTTTGAAATGGGCAGGAAGTCGCCAGAAGCTTCAGTTTCGCATCGGATCGAGCGATGTGAAGGGCAATCTGCACAGGTCGGCTGCACGATGGCAACGGATCCTCGTCATCGATGGGGTTTACATCTACTTGAATCTCTGAAGTCCCGCCGAACCAATGATTGCAATCGTTCCCCCAATGGGGTAGTCTACCCATGGCGATCCTAGCGATTCGCTTCCGTAAGATCTGGCCGAGTTTCAGTGGGAGGAACCAAGCATGAGTTCAGTACATGACAAGTTGGGACGCGTCCGAAAGCCTCGAGTTCATCTTCGCTACGACGTGGAGACCGGGGGCGCGATGGTCAAAAAGGACCTCCCTTTCCTGATGGGGGTAGTGGGTGATTTTTCTGGGACACCAATGAAGCGTCAGCCCGATGGCTCTGTGAGCCCCGTCAAGCTGAAGGATCTGGAAGTGCGGAAGTTTACGAATATCGATCGAGACAACTTCAATGAAGTCTTCCGCGATATGACACCAGGCTTAGCCCTGGAAGTCGATAATACCCTAGCAGGGGATGGTTCGACGATGAAGGTGAATCTTGCCTTTGAATCGATGGACGACCTAAGCCCGGCGAAAGTAGCGATGCAGATCGAGCCACTTCGAAAGCTCTTGGAAATTCGATCTCAGTTGAACGAATTGAAGACCAAGGCCGATGTTAGCAGCAACCTGGAGAAGATTTTGGAAGAAGTGCTTCAGAATACGGAGAACGTTCTGTCGCTGGCAGGCGAACTGGGAGTGAAGAAGGACGACGGAGAGTCAAAGTAAACGTTTGTTGAGATAGATTTTTGACATTAGGCAACCGCTGCGAAGGGTGCAGCCGGTTATTCCATCATTCACAAGCTCATCTCCCCGGGGAATCATCATGTCGGACGGAAGTCAGAAATCAGAGTCGCAGCAGAACGAGCTACAACACGCATCCGAAGGCTCCGGTTTTCTCGCTGAAGCGATCAAAGCAACCAAACAGACTGCTCCGGATCATGCCAAGGCGCTGCTAGCGACTTTTACGGAGCAGGCTTTGCAGGGGACGGTCAAATTCGACAAGAACCTGTCCAATTCGATCAACAAGGCAATTGCCGGGATCGATGCAATGGTTTCCAAGCAGTTGGCTGCTGTCATGCATCACAAGGACTTCCAGAAACTGGAAGGATCTTGGCGTGGCTTGCACTACTTGGTGCAAAACACGGAGACCGGGACCGAGATGAAATTGCGAGTTCTCAACTGCAGGAAGAAGGAACTGCAGAAAGACCTGGAATCGGCGACGGAGTTCGATCAAAGCCAATTCTACAAGAAGATCTATGAAAACGAGTTTGGAATGGCGGGTGGAATTCCCTACGGAGCCATGGTGGGTGACTACGAATTCACCAACCATCCTGACGACATTGCCATGTTGAGGAATATCTCGTCTGTGGCCGCTGCTGCATTTTGTCCTTTCCTCACCTCAGCAGCTTGTGAATTGTTCGGCTTCGACAACTGGACTGATCTGAACCGGCCTCGCGACCTCAAGAAGATATTCGATCCGACCGTCGACAAGAAATACATTGCTTGGAATAGCTTTAGGGAGACAGAAGACTCTCGCTTTGTTGTCCTGACGATGCCGCGAACCCTCGCTCGACTTCCCTACGGTAAGAACACCAAGCCGCTTAGTGAATTTGACTTCGAAGAAGTCGAACTGGGCAGGGACGGTCGACCGAAGGAGATTTCTCATGACGAGTACTGCTGGATGAGTACAGCCTATGTCATGGGGGCCAGGCTAACCGATGCCTTCGCTCAGTCCGGTTGGTGCACCGCGATTCGTGGGGCTGAAAATGGCGGAAAAGTGGAAAATCTTCCGACCCATGTGGTCAAAACAGCGGCGGGCGATGAAGAGCAAAAGTGCCCAACCGAGGTGCAGATCACTGATCGCAGAGAGAAAGAACTCAGTGATTGTGGTTTTCTCCCTCTGGTTCATTACAAGGACAAAGACTATTCGGTCTTCTTCGGCGGTCAAACCGCTCAAAAGCCCAAGGTATTTGCCGGGAAAGGTGCGGATAGCGCCAATTCCAATGCCCAGATTAGTGCTCGCCTTCCGTACATCATGGCAACCTCTCGAATCGCTCACTACCTGAAGGTAATGGCGAGGGACTGGATCGGATCGTTCAAAGAACGTGATGATCTGCAACAACGACTAAATAATTGGATCTCTGATTACATCTGCACCGCAAAGAATCCCTCGGAGAAGGAGAAAGCCGAACGACCTTTGGCGGAGGCATCGATCGAAGTGACTGAGATTCCAGGGCAGCCAGGTTCCTACAATGCCGTTGCGCACCTGCGCCCTTGGTTGCAGATGGAAGAACTCAACGCCTCCTTGAGAATGGTGGCCAAACTGGATGGGAAGAACGGATAGCGACTTGCATGTTTCGTTGAGGGCCCTTGGGGGAGCAGGCGGGTTGAAACGCCCACCTGCTCGTTTTCATTCCCGATAGCGAGTCGAAAGCTCCGAACGAACAGGTACGATCCAAGATCGAGAGAGCGGCAGGTAAAAAGCCAGTTTGGCTGCTTGCAGGAAGCGATAGTATCCATGCAGATTTAGGGAGTCTGATGGATGGGAAGCGGACCATTCCAGGTTTTCTGGGGTTGCATCCACCCCATCTTCACAAGGGATACCCTGGGAGGGCAACCGGGCGATTCTAGGAAGTCGGAGAAGATTACGTGTTGGATTTGGCTAGTCGCTTGGAACTTTTCTTCCGTTTCACAGGGGGTATGGGATGAGTGGTTCGGAAGTCGATCCACAAGGTCTCGCCGGCACGCGGGAGGTTTGGCGTGATCCGCCCGAAGTGGCAACGCCTCCTTCAGATGGCCCCTTTCATTCTCTTTTGGACCGCGTGGTAACACTTTCCAGGCAACGCAGCGGCGACCGGGAAAGTCGCAGCGATGCCAATTCCGGGCAGTTGGATCAATTTCTCAAGCGATCGGACTGGCGTCAAATACTGATCGACTGGGTTGGCGCCCAGGAGCTGCGGCAGCACGCCTGGACTTGGCAAGAAATCCTGCAACAGATCGACCGGGATCTGGCAAGAATCGATGCGATGGTCGACCGGCAACTGAATCTTGTCCTTCACGCGCCCGCATTCCAGAAGCTGGAAGCGTCCTGGCGGGGGCTTCAGCATTTGGTCGATTGTCGCAACCGGCAACCAGCTGCTTCCATTCTGATCAAGGTATTGAATTTATCCCGTCGGGAATTGGAGCGGGATTTTGAGCGGGCAGTCGAATTTGATCAGAGCCATTTGTTTCAGAAGGTGTATGAGCAGGAGTTGGGTACAGCAGGTGGCGTCCCCTATTCGACCTTGTTGTTTGATTACGACGTATGTCCCAAACCGTCGAAAGACCATCCCTTCGATGATATTGCTACCCTGCGCAGCATTTCTCAGGTGGGTGCGGCGGCATTTGCTCCCTGCTTTCTCAACGCGTCTCCCACGCTATTAGGGATCGATGCATTCGACGAACTGACGCAGACTCTGAATGTGGAGGCTGTTCACGAAAAGGCTGACTTCATCAAATGGCGAGGTTTTCGTGATACCGAAGATTCCCGTTTTATCTCTTTGGCGCTGCCTCGTATCCTGATGCGTCAGCCGTACCGATTCGAGCCCTGCGAGGAATCGGGATTTGCCTTTAGGGAGAAGGTGCACAGCCGCAAAGACTATCTTTGGGGTGGTGCGGTTTATGGAGTTGGCGAGGTTTTGATCCGAAGTTTCGGGGAGACGGGCTGGTTCGCTAAGATTAAGGGCTGGAGTCGTGGGGAGGTGACCGGAGGCTTGGTTCTTGGCCCTGCACGGGACGCTCAACCAACCGAGTCCCTGGAGGTATCTGGCAAAGCGATTACCGAAACATTGCTTGGGGATTCCATGGAGAAGCAACTCAACCGCTTGGGTCTCATGGCAATCTGTCCGCTCAAACACAGTTCTTATGCTGCTTTCCTGTCGGCTCCTTCCGTGCAAAAACCACGCACGTTCGCCAAGGCGGAGGCGAGTGCCAATGCAGAAATATCGTCGATGACCAACTACCTACTCTGCGCATCCCGCTTCGCGCATTGCATCCGCCTGATGGCACGCGAGAAAATTGGAAGTGTCACCAGCGAGCAGGCTTTGCAGCAGGATCTGTCGAACTGGCTTGTCCAATACAAATCAGTCAACGACGACCCCAGTCTGGAGACCAGGGCGGACAAACCGCTTCTGGATGCCAGAGTCGAGGTCACCCCAAAACCTGGCCGCCCTGGCGAATACGACTGCGTCATATGGTTGCAGCCAATCCACGGTTTTGATGATGTGCGAGCTACACTCAAATTGGAAACCCAGCTTTCGGGCAAACGATAGGAGACCTGCCGGTGAACAGAGCAAAAGAGCGTTTCGACTCCGGTGATCTACAAGGGGCCATCGAGGAGCAGTTGAGCGTCGTCAAGTCCAACCCGACCGATGGGGATCAACGATTTTTTCTCGCAGAACTCCTGGCGCTGGATGGGGCCTGGGAACGAGCCGACCGCCAACTGGATACCGTCTTGCAGCAGACAACAGGGACATCCGTCTATCCTTTGCTTTTCCGACAGCTTTTGCGGGCTGAATTGATTCGGCGTCAGGTTCTGACGGAAGGAAGGACGCCGGAACTGGTGACTGAAAAGGATGATTCGATCGAAGTGCAATTGCGATTGGGCTTGGCCGATCGTACTGGAGAATCTTCCGACGTACCGGAGCTGATCAACCGAGTGGGGACTTTGTCCGATGTCGTTTCTGGACAATGTGATGGTGAACCCTTTCGAGGTCTCCTTGATGCCGACCTTCGCCTTGGCCTCATCGCCGAAATTCTAACCGCTACCGGCCGGTACTTTTGGGTTCCCTGGGCTCGGTTTCAATCGATTGAATTTGCACCTGCCGAGCGACCTCTGGATTTGATCTGGCGCAAAGCAACCGTGCAGATCGATGGTGGTCCAGATGGTGAGGTTTATATGCCGGTGCGGTACACCATCACTGAAAATTGGGATGATGACGCGAAGTTGGGACGAAGCACCCAGTGGATCGATGGAACGCCGGGTATTCTGCGAGGCGTTGGACAGAGGCTGCTTCTGTTGGGAGAGCAGGATAGGTCCATATTGGAAATCACCAAGATCGAGTTCCCAGTTACCTGAGCCAGGCGATCGATCGCATTGCAGAAGAAACGTCGTGGAGGGGAGTGCAATGAGCGGCCTGCCGAGAGAGCAATTTTTTACGCCGTCTCTGCTAGACAGGCTTTGCGATAAGGAACCGAAAAATCCCAACGAGACGCAGAGGGAACGGGTGCAAAGGATCGCCGACCTGAAAGAAAGCGTCAAGAACGACCTGCAGGATCTCCTGAATACCCGTATTCCATTTCCGTTTCCGCCAGATCGTTTTCGGCAGATCCGTAAATCGATTCTCAATTATGGCATTCCCGACCTCAACCGCGTTAGCGTCGATTCGACTCGATCGATCGAAGCGTTGCGCAAGGATATCGAAGATGCGATAAGAACGTACGAAACGCGATTTGTGTCAATTCACGTGGAACTGGACCGAGAAGGGATGAGTCATTTGAGCCGTACGATTGAATTTCGAATCGAAGGCGAACTTCATGCAGAACCAGACCCGGAGATGGTCGTTTACAGTTCGCGCATGCACGCTTCCACCCGCCGGTTTGAAGTGAAGGATTCCTCCGAATGAGTGACCGGCTCTATAATTTCTACGAAGACGAACTGGCCTTCATCCGGGAAGAAGTGCAGCAGTTCGGTGGTAGATTCTCGAAGGTGGCTCGTCGACTGAAACTCGAAGATACTTCCGAGGATCCCCATGTCGCGAGGCTCATTGAGTCCTTTGCGTTGCTCAATGCGCGAATGCGCATGAAAATCGAAGATGGGTTCCCAGAAATCTGTCATACACTGCTTCAGGGCCTTTATCCTCAGTACCTAGCCCCCATCCCATCGATGGCGATTTGCCGCATGGATCTGGAGATGGTTTCCGCTGACCTTGCGACGGGCCTATTGGTACCCAAGGGTGCCGAGGTGGAGACGGAAGAGGTATTCGATCAGCCTTGCAAATACCGAACTTGCGCTCCGGTCCGTCTCTACCCTATTCGCGTAGCTGAGTGCCGTTATCTGAAGCCACCACTTCCTTTCAAAATTGGTGAGGATCAAGAGTGGCGAGATCTTTGCGATGCTGCGATCGAGCTGAAGATAGCGCCGCTGTCCAACCAAGTTCCCTGTTCCCAGATGATGATCGACAACCTTCGTTTGTTTCTAGGTGGACTGGCGGCTAATCGTTTGATGGAAGCGATGATGCGGGACTGCTTGGCGATCGGGGTCTATTCAGACAAGTGTCCGGATGGCGTTTTTCTCCCACCGGGATGTCTCGAGCAAGTTGGATTCGATCCGGGGGAGGGGTTGCTTGATGCTGATCCAAGGACGCTTCCGGCGTATCGCCTGCTGTGGGAGTTTTTCGCGCTTCCTGATAAGTTCCGCCTTCTGCAACTCAATCTGCAGGATGCATGGTCCCTAGCTGCAGGTTCCGAGTGCTCGATCGTTTTTTACTTCAGTCGACAGCATCCTCAGATTCAGCGACAGATTGCTATCGAGTCGGTTCAACTGGGCTGCGTACCGGTGATCAATTTGTTTGAGCATTCTGCGGAACCGATCTCTGTCGATGAGACGCAGTATCGCTACCGAGTCATACCGACTCACCGTGCTCCCCATTCGATGGAGATTCATTCGATTGTTTCTGTGGAGGCAACAAGAACTGCCGGCGATAAGAAGATTGAGTACCTTCCTTTTCACCGACCTCAGCATCCCCAGGACCTCGGCGACCCGCAGCGATTCTGGCACGCAACCCGAATCTTCAAGCCGACGGAGAATGAAGGAGCCGACAGCGGATCGGAGATCGAATTGGCGATAGTGGATCTTCAAGGCCGGCCGTCTCCCAAGGATCAATGGACGCTTCATGTGCAAACGCAGTGTTGCAACCGCGATCTGGTAAATCATCTTTCGGTCAGCAGTCGACTTCGCTGCACTTCCGGGGCAATTCGAACCACCTTCAGCACTTCACCCACCCCGACGCGGCGCCCCGTCAGTGACGATCAATGGCACTGGCGGCTAATCTCCCACCTTTCGGTCAATCTCCTTTCCCTTGCGGAAGATAGAAATGCCGAATTGCTCAAAGAAACCTTGTCGCTTTATCTTTCGGAGGACGAACGAGACGCGAAGGAGATTCGGTACAAAGCGATCGATGCTATCCAATCGGTGTCCTACCAGCGGGACACCGCCAGGATGTTGAATCCTCATGGTGGCCAAGGGGTTTGTCGAGGAATCCGAATTGTCCTGGAAGTCGACGAAGAGCGATTGGAGGTTCTTGGTACCTATTTGATCTGCTCGATTCTCGATCGCTTTTTCGCTCTCTTCGCCACGATCAACTCTTGGACGCAGTTGACCGTTCTGTCGAAAGGTGCCGGTGGAAGGGAAGTCTACAGGGGCCCAAGAAGGACCGGCCTCCGGGAGCTGCTGTGAGATGAAGGAAGAACTGCCCACAATCGTCGATGAACTGACTGAGAAGCTACCTGAAGTAAGCTTTTTTCAGTTGCTTCGTTGCATTCAGGTGGCCAGGAAATGCCGAATTGGAATGGAAAAGCGGATCGATCGGCAACCCGTTCGGATGGTCTGCGACACCGAAATGAACTTCCCGTTCAGCGAGTTATCCGATTGGCGGAGATCTGAAGATTCGCTCGATCCCCGCCCCACGCTGGTCAACACTTTTTTCGGGCTCTATGGCTCGCATGGCGTTTTGCCCGAGCACTACACCTACAGAATTCACACGCAATGGAAGGAATTCGGCGATTCTACCCTCCGTGAATTTCTCGATCTGTTCAACCATCGACTCTACTCTTTATTCTATCTCTCATGGGAGAAGAACTGCTTTCCTGTTGCATTCGAGACGGCGAAATTTGCTGGACAGGATGACCCGATCACGCAAATTCAAAGAGCGCTGGTTGGAAATCGAATGGAAGCAGGCTCAGACCGACTCAGCTTCCCGGAAGACCATCTGCTTTATTACTCCGGTCATTTTGCGGCGACGAGCCGTCCGTCGGCGGCTAGCCTGAGAATCGCTGCCATGGATTTCACCGGTCTGCCGGTCGACGTCCGCCAATTTGTCGGCTGCTGGCTCTACCTGAAACCGGAGGATCAGAGCCGCCTTGGGGGTTTTGGCCTGGGACAATCCAGTGGCAACCTCCTGGGGCAAGATGCGGTCGCCGGGGAAAGAGTCTGGGACTGGGAGAATCGCTTCGAATTGGATGTTGGCCCCGTAGCATGGGAAGAATTCCAGGAATGGCTTCCCGGAAGTATCCGCCTGCGCAAGCTGCACGATTTTGTGCGCCGAATGGTAGGACCTCAATTCGATTTTTCAATAACTCTTCTGGTCCAACCCAATCAGGTACGAACGCTGTCGCTGGATTCCAGCAAGCCTACAGCCTTAGGATGGAGCACTTGGTTGGGCGAGTGGACATCGACAGAACCAGCACGCGATGCTGAGTTCCAGTTGGAGGATTTCGCGACCAGACCGATCTAAACCAGATTTTTCGAGGCCCATCGGGGATGCCTCGAAACCCGTACCGTCTTTTTTTCACTGCGAGGACTTGGAACTGTGATCGAAATCGACCTGCGCAAGCTATTCGACAAGTTGTCTCCCGTCAGTTGCAAAGGGTTGGAGCTGGCCACGGCCCTTTGCATGACCCGCACCAATTACAATGTCGAACTGGAGCACTGGCTGTTCAAGCTGTGCGAAATGCAGGAGTCGGATTTCGTTCAAATTCTCGATGCTTTTCAGGTGGATCGAGCCCAGTTGTTATCGGATTTGACACGTTTCCTGGACCGGCTGAAGACCGGCAACGCGAAGCCTCCTGCATTAAGCCCTGATGTGGTGAATCTTGCGAAGATGGCATGGTCGCTCGCGACGATCGACTACGGCGCAGGCCAGATACGGACCTCCCACCTTCTGGCTGCACTTCTCTCGGACGAACTTCTTCGTCGCTCCGCCACAAACGCTAGCCGGGAATTCGAGAGGATGGAGATCGGAGCCCTGAGAAAGTCCCTTCCCGAACTCTGTTCGGGAAGCGCCGAAGATCAGCAGTCGGTGGCTCTGGTAACCGGTTCCAAGGGTCCAGCCAGACCTGCAGCAAAGGGAGGCTCTGCCTCCGTCGCCACCCCGTCGCTCGATCAGTTCACTATCGACCTGACCGCTCGCGCCAGAGAAGGCAAAATCGATGCTGTTCTTGGACGAGACAACGAGATACGGCAGGTCATAGACATCCTGATGCGGCGGCGTCAGAACAACCCAATACTCACGGGCGAAGCGGGGGTCGGGAAAACTGCCGTCGCTGAAGGCTTTGCCCTGCGAGTCGCTTCGGGCGATGTGCCCGCCCCTCTCAAGGATGTTGTCCTCAGAACGCTCGACCTGGGCCTCCTGCAGGCAGGCGCCGGCGTTAAAGGCGAATTCGAAAATCGACTCAAGGGTGTAATCGACGAGGTCAAGGCATCTCCCAAACCGGTGATCCTCTTTATCGATGAAGCCCACACATTGATCGGTGCTGGGGGATCAGCCGGACAGGGAGATGCCGCTAATCTCCTCAAACCAGCGCTGGCCCGTGGTGAACTGAGAACGCTGGCTGCCACAACTTGGGCAGAGTACAAGAAGTACTTTGAACGAGACGCTGCGCTGGCGCGGCGGTTCCAGGTCGTCAAGGTGGAAGAGCCTGAAGAGGCAGTCGCCGTCGATATGGTGCGAGGCCTTTCTAAGATCATGGAAAAACACCACCGGGTGCGGATTCTCGACGAGGCAATCGTCGACGCCGTCAAACTCTCAAGCCGATACATCAGTGGTCGCCAACTACCCGACAAGGCCATCAGCCTCCTGGATACCACCTGCGCGCGAATCAACCTCAGCCAGAGTTCGACTCCACCAGCTCTGGAAGATGCCAACCGGAAGCAAAGCCAACTGACCCTATCCAAAGAGATTTTGGAACGTGAGGCACAGACGGGAGCCAATCATGAGGCTAGGCTCGCCAGCATAGTCGCGGCCCTGGCCGAGACGGATCAACAGATCGAACAGCTGAAAAGTCGCTGGCAGCAGGAAAAAGAATTGGTAGCGAAAATCCAGGAAATCACTGGCAAGCTTCAGCCATCCGCGGAAGCTTCTCGTTCGCCGGATCCTGCAAAAGACCCCTCCGGCGAGAGAGCCCATCCGTCGACAGAGGAACTCACAGAACCGCAGCGAGCGGCCCTTCGAAAGGAGTTGGAGGAAAACAAGCAGCAATTGAGATCGATTCAGAATGAAACACCACTGGTCCATCCTTTCGTCGACCGGAACGCTATCGCCGAAACAGTCGCATCCTGGACCGGCATCCCTGTCGGCCGCATGGTTTCTGACGAAATCCGCACCGTCATGAACCTCCACGAACTGCTCGGGCGGCAGGTCGTCGGACAGGATCACGCCCTGAAGAGAATTGCGCAATCGATCCAGACCTCCCGAGCTCAATTGAACGATCCAAGAACACCGATTGGAGTCTTCATGCTGGCGGGCACCAGCGGCGTCGGCAAAACAGAAACCGCCGGCGCGCTGGCGGAGCTGCTGTATGGTGGTGAGCAGAACATGACGGTGATCAATATGTCTGAATTTAAGGAGGAGCACAAAGTCTCCCTCCTCATGGGCTCCCCCCCAGGCTATGTCGGCTACGGCGAAGGAGGCGTCTTGACCGAGGCGGTTCGGCGCAAACCCTATAGCGTCATTCTGCTAGACGAAATGGAAAAAGCACATCCGGGTGTACAGGACGTCTTTTACCAGGTTTTCGATAAAGGCAATATGAAAGATGGGGAAGGCAGAGACATCGATTTCAAAAATACTCTGATCCTCATGACGACAAACGCAGGCACCGACGTAATCAAGAGTCTTTGCTCTGACCCTGACACCATTCCCGAACCTGATGATTTCATGAAGGCGATTTTTCCCGAGTTGCTCAAGACCTTCAAGCCGGCTTTCATGGGTCGTCTTACCCTGATCCCGTACTACCCACTGTCTGATGTCGTTATCCGAAAAATTATCGCCCTAAAGCTCGGGAAAATCGGAAAGCGACTTCGGGAAAACTACGACGCCGGTTTCGAATATGGGGACGAGGTAGTTCAGACAATCTGCAGTCGCTGTACCGAGGTTGACACTGGGGCTCGTAACATCGACCACATCCTCACCAAGTCGCTACTTCCTATGCTCTCACGGGAACTCCTCAGCAGTATGGCCGAAGGACGCGAGGTAAAAGTAGTTCGCGTGGGGGTCAATGATCAGAAGGAATTCACCTTGAAGATCGATTGATGGCAACCAATCCTGCAACTTCAGTCTGGCTCCATTTTCAACCTGTGCTCGAAGGGCAGGTAAGCCGCTCCCCGCGATCCTTCATAGTCCAAGGTTGCCATCAAATCCTCAGCCCTCTCCATTGGAACGATTCGCAGACCGACTGCTGTCACCGATCCATAAGCGGCGACAGGTTGGCCGCTGACGCCCGCGCAGTTTGGTCCGAAGGGAGGTCACGAATCGTCTAGTTTCCCAACTTGGGCTTTTTGTTCGCTGATCGATTGCGAATCAATTCATGAATCCCGAATCGCTAACCCTGCCGATGATTCCCCTTCTAACATCCGAACCTGCTCTCTTTTGCAATCGTTGTAGGTGGTCAATCGATACAACGGAACCATCCGTGCGATCTCCCCGTAGCCGCACTTTCATCATGGACATAAAGGAACCAGCCAAAAAAGAACCAATTGCCACTCAAGTCGGCTCCAATGCCCCCCCGATACGATGATGCTAGCATTTCGCCGTTTTGGTGGGGTTGCCCCCACATCGACTCATACAGCTTGATCTTGGGAGGAAAATGGAAAATGGCCAGTAGCAGACAATGGTGGACGTGGGGCACAGCCGTCGTTGGCTTTGCGAGTGTCGCTATTTGGATCGGTGATCTTCGCGCACAGTGCCCCTGCGGTGCTCAGCATGGGGTGACCAGCAATCCAACAGGTGAGGTGATCTATGAGGGCCTCCCGGCCGTCATGGGAGTCCAGGAGATTTCGGACGAAGCAAAGCTCCAAGAAAATGACGATCCCTCCAAGACGATCAATCTGCGAGTGATCGTTCATGACAAGGCAGTGGTGACGATCAATGGTGAGCCAACCACTACGAAAGGGATCTCTCGTCCCTACATCGTGCGAAACTTGGTCGCCAATAAACAGTATCGATTCAAGATTGAAGCACTGGTCAAGCAGGAAGATGGCGCGGAGTATTACTCGGAAAAGACCGAAACGATCACTGCCGGAGACACAAAGGAAGTAGTCCTCCATGTTCGCCGCAGGAAGCGACAGGAGCCGCCCAAACCGGCAGTCCCTGCGATCGCTGAAACCAAACCAGCAACTTCGGCTACTCCCTGAGCGAACCGCTGGTCTTCCCTCTTTTCCGCCTCTTTTTCGCTGGGGTTGTGACTTCATGGCCACAACTCCTTTTTCCTTTTCTTTCTGCGATTTTCCTGGCGGCGAACCTTATCCACAGCCTCGTTGAGATGTTTACTCACGTGAAAACGGTCGTGCACAACTTCGGCTTGTGGTGCGTTCTTTTCAGCGCTAGTCATGACAGCTTGCCACATATCCATGGAAACCGACTCCACCTCGCTTTGCTGGGTCTCCGTTAATGTTTTCCATAACAGGTCGCAGGATTCGATGGTTCGTTCCGGAACCACCTCCAACACGCGATGCCCATCCATGTCGGTCATGATCGAGACATAGTCATGGCCTTCGCCAAAGCTCTTCTCGTCAACGCCCAAATGACGAACATCGTACAGCTGGCGTCTCTGAAGCCCACGTTCAACGGCTCGCTCAACGATCGCATGCATGGAGTCCCAACCAATGTTCAGCAACTCGGCGCATGCGTACGGCGAAGTACAGGTTGACGGGGATGGGATACTGCTGGCTTTCTAGTCAGCGGAGTTCATGCTATGCCTCGATGTCGCTTCCAGCCAGATCAGTGGGCCCAGTGGATTCAAGATCATTCAGTCAGCAATCTCTACGTCGCTGACTTCTGCGCCAACCATCAACTCCCCGTCCACTCCTTCTACTTCTGGCGCCGGAAACTGGCGAGTCATTCCAAGCCGATGAAACGGAAGAATCTCGCGGATGCTAGTCTTGCCGAGAACGCGATTCCGTTCATTCCACTGCAGTTGCGGGGTATAACGCCTGAAGTCACAGTCGATCTGCCGGGCGGCCTGATTCTTCACATCCCCACCGATCCCATGACTCTTCAGCCTGTTCTCCAGGTTCTCATCCAGTTGGGGGCTAGCCGCCAGTCATGATCGGCCTCGTTCATCATCTCAAGATCTACGCCTGCACTCAGCCCACCGACATGCGCAAAGGCTTCGATGGGCTCTCGGGAATCGTCGCCCACCTCTTGGCCGAAGATCCACTGAGCGGCCATCTGTTCCTCTTCCGCAACCGCACTCGTGATCGACTGAAGATCCTCTACTGGGATCGCGACGGGCTGGCCATCTGGTACAAGCGACTGGAAAAAGGAACGTTTCAGTTCCCAACAGATCTGGTCAAAGATCCGTCACCATCAGGCAAGGCACAGATCACTCCCAATCAGCTTGCGATGCTTCTCGGAGGCGTTGAACTATCAACCGTGCGCCATCGGAAACGTTACGCGCTGCCTGACATCAAGAAATGATTTTTTTCGGTGATGCATGGTGAAACCTCAGCGCGCGATGCGGACTCAATCGTGTATGGATACCAACGAACTCTACAAGGAAGTTGAAGCACTGCGCGAACGATTGGCTCAGGCCAATCGTGAGACCGAACTTGCACAGCAAGCAGTATCGCTGGAACGCAGCAAGTCCGATCAGTACCGCAAGCAGGTCGAGGATGCTCAGCAAGCAGTCGCGACGGAGCGCAGCAAATCTGAAGGCTATCTCCAGCAGGTCAAAGCCCTCAGCGCAACAGACGAAGATCAGCGGAAGAAGATGGAGCAGCAGGAGCGGCGGATGCTGGAACTTCTGCGCTCGCTTCGCGGGAAGAAACGCGAATGGGTCAATCCCGACCAAATGTTGCTCTTCGAGATCGGGGACCTGGAACAATTGGTTGAGGAAGTCAGGGAGCAAGAAAAGCAGACCAGGAAGCGCACACCCAAGAAACATGGTCGCCGACTGATCCCCGACGGACTGCCTCAAGAAATCATCGAACACACCCTGCCCGAATCGGACCTCGTCTGCCCAGTCGATGGCAAGGTGATGGAGCCGATTCGTTGGGAAGAGAGCAAACAGCTCGATTACATCCCATCGAAGCTCAAGGTGATCGTCCATCGCCGAGCGGTTTATGCCTGTCCGGAAAAACATGTCCAGGCGGTGCTGGTGACAGCACCCAAGCCACCGCAGCCGATCGAAAAGGGACTGGCCACCTCTGGGCTTCTAGCTCAGGTGGTGGTCAGCAAGTTCGGAGATCATCTGCCGGGGTACCGGCAGGAAGATATCTTCTCCCGCCATGGAGTGGAAATCCGCCGAAGTACGCTGTATGACTGGATGAGCGGTGCAGCGGATCTGTGTCTGCCTCTTTATCAGCGGATGCAGCAGCGGGTTCTGGAATCGTTCTCCATCCATACCGACGATACGACTGTCAAACTAGCTTCGTTCGACCAAACCGGCAAGATTCTGGTGTTACCAGGGGGATGCGGAGCATCCTTATGCGGTTTACGACTTCACCTTGGACCGAGCCAGAGAGGGGCCAGCGAAGTTCCTCGAGTCGTATCAAGGATACCTGCAGGCCGATGCCT
>Ga0315902_10002984_pt1 | contig 25733 bp, 24 predicted proteins | sample LakEriMetagenome_9_FD_203523 | JGI IMG/M metagenome (GOLD analysis project Ga0315902, IMG submission 203523) | Freshwater fungal communities from buoy surface, Lake Erie, Ohio, United States - Buoy 12 MA117 | ecosystem: Environmental > Aquatic > Freshwater > Lake > Lake biofilm | place: USA... | reverse complement strand
GACGCACCGTCTGCGCGACGACATCGAGGTCGGCGCGGGCGACCTGCTGCAGGTGCCGCAGGGCACCATCACCGAGGGCGGGCTGCGGAACAACATCAGCGTCGCCCTTCAGTACATGGCCGCTTGGTTTTCCGGCAACGGCTGCGTACCCATCCACAACCTCATGGAGGACGCCGCGACCGCCGAGATCTCGCGCGCCCAGGTCTGGCAGTGGATCCGCGACCCGCGTGGGGTCCTCGACGACGGTCGCAAGGTCACCGCCGAACTGTTCCGCACGATGCTCGCGGACGAGCGTTCACGGCTGCGCGGCGCGCTCGGCGAGGCGGCCTACGCCGCCGGCAATTTCGACCGCGCGGCGGTCCTGCTCGACGGCATCACGACCGCCGAGGCCTTCGAGAGTTTCCTGACCACCGTCGGCTACCGCGAGCTCGCCTGAGCTCGCCGCCGCCGGAACGCCGATCCATGCCAAGGAGTGCACCATGACGCTGCGAGACGCCGGACAACTGGAACGTGACTGGAACGAGAGCCCGCGCTGGAAGGGCGTGCGGCGCGGCTACACCGCCGCCGATGTCGTGCGTTTGCGCGGCACGGTACATATCGAACACTCGCTGGCGAGGCTCGGCGCCGAGAAGCTCTGGCGTCACATGTCCTCGATGCCGTTCGTCAACGCGCTCGGTGCGCTCACCGGCAACCAGGCCATGCAACAGGTGCGAGCCGGGCTCAAGGCCATCTATCTGTCGGGTTGGCAGGTCGCGGGCGACGCCAACCTCGCCGGCGAGATGTATCCCGACCAGTCGTTGTACCCGGTGAACTCCGTCCCGCAGGTGGTACGGCGCATCAATTCGACGCTGCTGCGCGCGGACCAGCTCCACCATGCCGAGGGCGATGCTTCGATCGACTGGTTGCAGCCGATCGTCGCTGATGCCGAGGCCGGTTTCGGCGGCGTGCTGAACGCCTTCGAGCTCATGAAGGGCATGATCGAGGCCGGCGCGGCCGGTGTCCACTTCGAGGACCAGCTGTCCTCGGCCAAGAAGTGCGGACACATGGGCGGCAAGGTCCTCGTGCCGACGCAGGAGGCGGTCAGCAAGCTCATCGCGGCACGGCTCGCCGCGGATGTCTCCGATGTCCCGACGATCCTGGTCGCACGCACGGACGCCGAGAGCGCCAACCTGCTCACCGCCGATGTCGACGAGCGCGACCGTCCCTTCATCGATACCGGCAAGGGCCGCACCAGCGAGGGATTCTTCTACGTGAAGGCCGGGCTGCACCAGGCGATCGCCCGCGGCCTCGCCTATGCACCGTACGCCGACCTGCTGTGGTGCGAGACCGGCACGCCGGACCTCGAGGAGGCCAAACATTTCGCGGAGGCGATCCACCGCGAGTTCCCGGGCAAGCTGCTCGCCTACAACTGCTCCCCGTCGTTCAACTGGAAGAAGAAGCTCGACGACGCCACCATCGCCAAGTTCCAGCGCGAGCTCGGCGCCATGGGCTACAAGTTCCAGTTCATCACGCTCGCCGGCTTCCACGCGCTCAACTACTCGATGTTCACCCTGGCCAAGGGCTATCGGGAGTCGCAGATGTCGGCCTATGTCGCGTTGCAGCAGGCCGAGTTCGGTTCCGAGAAGGATGGCTACACCGCCACCAAACACCAGCGCGAGGTCGGCGCCGGCTACTTCGACGATGTCACCCAGACGGTCACCGGCGGCCGCTCCTCGGTGACGGCGATGAAGGGCTCCACGGAGGAGCAGCAGTTCACCGCGGGTTGAGGTCCGTCGACCCGAAGGTTTTCGGCTGAAGTCCGTCCGGTCAGTCGGCCTCATGTAAAATCCGCGGCCTACGCCTTCCCGGCGCAGGTCGCGGGTCTTGCATGAAGTACGAACACATCCGGGTGCCCGAGCAGGGCGCCCGCATCACCACCAACGCCGACGGTAGCCTCGAGGTCCCTGACCGTCCGATCATCCCGTTCATCGAGGGTGACGGGATCGGCATCGACATCACCCCGGTGATGCGCAAGGTGGTCGACGCCGCGGTCGAACGCGCGTACGGCGGCAAGCGCCGTATCGAGTGGATGGAGGTCTACGCCGGCGAGAAGGCGAACCGCATCTGCGGCACCTGGTTCCCGGACGAGTCGCTGCAGGCGCTGCGTGAGTTCGTGGTGTCGATCAAGGGTCCGCTCGGCACGCCGGTCGGCGGCGGCATCCGCTCGCTCAACGTGGTGATGCGCCAGACGCTGGACCTCTACGCCTGCGTGCGCCCGATCCGTTACTTCCCCGGCGTCGCGACGCCCATGCAGGACGCCTCGCTCACCGACATGGTGGTGTTCCGCGAGAACACCGAGGACATCTACGCCGGCATCGAATACCCGGCCGGTTCCCAGGATGTCCAACGGCTGATCCACTTCCTGCAGACGGAGCTCAAGGCCCGCGGCATCCGCTTCCCGGACTCCTCCGGCATCGGCATCAAGCCTGTCTCGAAGGAGGGCAGCCAGCGCCTGATCCGGATGGCGATCCGCTACGCCATCGACAACGACCGCGTGTCCGTGACCTTGGTCCACAAGGGCAACATCATGAAGTACACGGAGGGCGCGTTCCGGAACTGGGGCTACCAGCTCGCCAAGGACGAGTTCGGCGCGGTCGAGATCGGCGGGGGTCCGTGGCTGTCGTTCCGCAACCCGGTCACGGGCAAGGAGATCGTGGTCAAGGACGTCATCGCCGACAACTTCCTGCAGCAGGTGCTGCTGCGGCCGGAAGAATACGATGTCATCGCCACGCTCAACCTCAACGGCGATTACATCTCCGATGCGCTCGCCGCCCAGGTGGGCGGCATCGGCATCGCGCCGGGCGGCAACATCGGCCATGGGCTCGCGGTGTTCGAGGCGACGCACGGCACGGCACCGGGTTTCGCGGGCAAGGACCGGGTCAACCCGGGTTCCATCATCCTCTCGGCCGAGATGATGCTGCGCTACATCAAGTGGACCGAGGCGGCCGACCTCATCATCAAGGGTGTGGCGAACACCATCGCGGCGAAGGAGCTCACCTACGACCTCGCGCGGCTGCGTGAAGCGATCCGCGCGAGCAAGCGCGAGCTCGCGGCGCGGCGCAACGTCGAAGAGGCGATGCAGCAGTTGATCCCGGGCGCGAAGCTCATGAGCTGCTCCGGCTTCGGCGACGCCATCATCCGGCACATGGCGGATTGAGGGCAGGGCGGGTGACGTTGTTCGACCCCGCCTGCCGACGCTGCCCACGCCTCGCGGAGTTCCGGGAGGACTCCGGGCGGCGGCACCCGGGGTACCACGCGGCGCCGGTGCCCGCCTTCGGCGACCCCGCGCCCCGCTGGCTCATCGTCGGGCTCGCGCCCGGCATGCATGGCGCGAACCGCACCGGACGGCCGTTCACGGGCGACCATGCGGGGATACTGCTCTACGAGACGCTGCACGCCATCGGCGCGGCCGACCGGCCCGTGTCGGAGCATAAGGACGATCCATTGCGGCTCGACGGCGTGCGCATCACCAACGCGGTGAAGTGCCTGCCGCCCGCGAACAAGCCCACCCCTGCAGAGGCGCGCAGCTGCAACGGCTTCCTCGCTGCGGAGCTCGTGGCGCATGCGCCGCGCGTCATCGTCGCGCTGGGACGCATCGCCCATGATGCCGTGCTCGACGCGCTCGGTCTGCCGCGCGGCGGCTACCGCTTCGCGCACGCCGCCGAGCATGTGCTGCCTGCCGCCTCGGCTGCGGCCGCCGTCGCCGCCGACCACGCGACCACCGGCGCCCGCTGGCTGGTCGATTCCTACCACTGCAGCCGCTACAACACGCAGACACGCCGTCTCACGCCGACGATGTTCCGCGATGTCCTCGAGCGAGCCCAGACGCTCTCGAGGATCCCGCAGACGGGCGGCGCATGACATCGCCGCGTCCGGAATTCGACGCGCGCGGCTTCGTCGCCAGCCTTCCCAAGCGACCCGGTGTCTACCGCATGTTCGCGTCGGACGGCACGGTGCTGTATGTCGGCAAGGCCAAGAGCCTGCGCGACCGTGTCGGCAGCTATTTCAGCCCCGGCAACGTCATCCCCAAGGTCCAGGCGCTGGTGGCGCAGATCGCCTCCATGGAGGTGACGGTCACGCGCTCGGAGACCGAGGCGTTGCTGCTCGAGCACAACCTCATCAAGGCGCACCGCCCGCGCTACAACGTGGTGCTGCGCGACGACAAGAGCTTCCCGTATCTCTGGCTCGCCGGCGGTCACGCCTACCCGCGCCTCGCGGTGTACCGCGGCGCGCGCAACTCGGCCGGCCGCTACTTCGGCCCTTATCCGAACGCGGGCGCGGTGCAGGAGACGCTGCACCACCTGCAGAAGGTGTTCCGGCTGCGCAACTGCCGCGACGGCTACTTCGCGCACCGGAGCCGGCCCTGCCTACAGCACCAGATCGGGCGCTGTTCGGCGCCCTGTGTCGGGCTGATCAGCGAGACCGACTATGCGCGCGATGTGGAGTCGGCGGTGCAGGTGCTGGAGGGCCGCAACGACGAGGTGCAGCGCCGGCTCGCCGAGCGCATGGAGGACGCTTCGCAGCGCCTCGAGTTCGAGCGCGCCGCGGCCTTGCGCGACCAGATCGCGGCCATCAAGGAGTTGCAGGCGCAGCAGGTCGTCGCCGCCGATGATGAGCGCGATGCGGACATCTTCGCGCTCGCCGGCGACCCGGGCGGCTACGCGGTGGCGGTGATGCCGGTACGCGGCGGTCGGAGCCTCGGCACGCTGCACCATTTCCCGAAGGCCGTCGACGAGCCGGGCGCGGTGCTCGCCTCGTTCATCATGCAGTACTACGGACCGCAGCCTCCGCCGCCCGAGGTCTACACCAGCCTGGCGTTGGACGACGCGCCCGCGCTTGCGGAGGCGCTCTCGCAGCAGGCGGGGTCCACGGTGCGGGTGCGTCGTGCGCAGCGCGGCCTTGCTGCTCGTTGGGTGGAGATGACCCGCGAGAACGCGCTCAACGCGCTGCGGATGCGCGTCGCACGGCGCGAGGGCTGGGAGGAACTCTATGCCGATCTCGCATCGTTGCTGGCGGCCGAGGCGCCGCCCATGCGTCTGGAGTGCTTCGATATCAGCCATACGCAGGGCGAGGGCACGGTCGCGTCCTGCGTGGTGTTCGGCCCCGAGGGACCGCTGAAGAAGGAGTACCGGCGCTTCAACATCACCGGCGTCACGCCGGGCGACGACTACGCGGCGCTCAAGCAGGCGCTGGAGCGTCGCTACAGCCGCGTACGCGACGGTGAGGTGCCGGCGCCCGACCTGCTGGTGATCGACGGCGGTCCTGCGCAGGTCGCGGGCGTCGCGGCGGTGCTCGAGCCCCTCGGCTTCGCGGAGCTGCCGCTGCTAGGCATCTCGAAGGGGCCTGACCGGCGGGCCGGTCAGGAGCGCCTGCATCGTCATGGCGACGGCGGGCCGCCCATCGTGCCGGGTGCGCACTCGCCGGGACTCAAGCTGCTGCAACGGCTGCGCGACGAGGCGCACCGCTTCGCGATCACCGGCCATCGGCGGCGTCGCGCACGGCGCTTCAACGAGTCGGTGCTCGAGACGGTGGTCGGGCTCGGGCCCGCCAAGCGCAGGGCGTTGTTGCAGCACTTCGGGGGGTTGCAGGGCGTGCTGAGGGCCGGTCGCACCGACCTCGAGCAGGCGCCGGGGATCGGACCCGCGCTCGCGCAAAACCTTTATGATGCGCTCCACCCCGGCGATTGACCGGACGACCGTCGCGAGTTCGCCCGTCGCAGCATGATCTGGAGCCTTCCCAACCTGCTCACCTGGATGCGGATCTTCGCGATCCCGCTGGTGGTGCTGCTGTTCCACATGCCGTACCACTGGTCGGATCCGGCCGCCGGCGCGCTGTTCGCCGTCGCCGGCATCACCGATACGCTCGACGGGTATTTCGCCCGGCGCATGGGCCAGACATCCCGTCTCGGCGCCTTCCTCGACCCGGTGGCCGACAAACTCATCGTCTGCGTGGCGTTGGTGCTGCTCGTCAGCAAGGATTCCCGTCTGATCGTCGTGCTGCCCGCCATCGTCATCATCGGCCGCGAGATCGCCATCTCGGCGCTGCGCGAATGGATGGCCGAGATGGGGCACCGCCGCAAGGTCGCGGTCTCGTCGCTCGGCAAGGTGAAGACCATCCTGCAGATCGTCGGCGTGTCCATGATGCTCATCCGCTGGGATGTCTGGTTCCTGCCGACCTACAAGGTCGGCGTCGCGCTCACGGCCATCGCGGCGGTCTTCACCCTCATCTCGGGCTGGGACTACCTGAGGGCGGCATGGCCCGACCTGAAGGGCAGGTCGGCCTGAATGACATCCGGCTTGAAGTCGGGGGCGGTCGCCACTAGAATCCCGGCCTCTGTCCCGGGCGGGAATAGCTCAGTTGGTAGAGCACGACCTTGCCAAGGTCGGGGTCGCGAGTTCGAGTCTCGTTTCCCGCTCCAGATTCGTCCGGTAGCCCCGGTGGCGACCACCACCGGGGCTTTATTTTTCACGGCTGGGTGGCAGAGTGGTCATGCAGCGGCCTGCAAAGCCGTGTACGCCGGTTCGATTCCGACCCCAGCCTCCATCCCCCCCGTCCATCCTCGTCGTCGCCCGAGCCTCTTGCTCGCTCTGGTCGCGTTCTTGTCGTTCGCAGGCGGGCCGACCGCACCCGCAGCGCCGTCCGGGTTGGAGGCTGAACTGCAGGCGATGGTCAAGCCGTTCCAGGGGACGGTCGCGCTCTACGCCCGCAACCTGGACACCGGCGCCGAGGTCGCGCTCGATGCGGACCGGGCGGTGCGTACGGCGAGCACCATCAAGCTGCCCATCGCCTGTGCCGTGGCTCAGCAGGTCGCGGTCGGCAAGGCTCGCTGGGACGAGCGGCTGACGCTGCGCGAGGCGACCAGGGTCTCCGGCTCCGGTGTGCTGAGCGAGTTCGGTGACGGTGAAACGGTGTCGCTGCGCGATGCGGTACGACTCATGATCGTGGTCAGCGACAACACGGCCACCAACCTCGTGCTCGACCGCATCGGCGCCGATGCGGTGAACGACTACCTCGACACGCTGGGCCTCGTGCGCACCCGCTCGATGCGCAAGATCCGCGGCGACGGTACGCAGCTCAAGGCGGCCACAGGCTGGAGCAAGGCGGGGCTCCTGCCCGAGAACCAGCGTTTCGGCATCGGGTCATCGACGCCGCGCGAGATGGTGCGTCTGCTGGAACTGCTCGCCGCCGGCAAGGTGGTCGACCCCGCGGCCTCCCAGGACCTGCTCGCGACCCTGGAGCGGCAACAGTACAAGGACGGCATCGGCCGCCGGACGGGCGAACTGAGGGTCGCCAGCAAATCGGGGTCGCTCGATGCGCTGCGCAGCGATGTCGGCATCGTGTGGGCGCCGCAGGGGCGCATCGCCATCGCGATCACCGTCGATGGCATGCCGACGATCGACTACTCGCCGGACAACGCGGGGAACATCCTGATCTCCCGTCTCACCGAGCGGATCCTCGCCGGGCTGCGCTGAGCGATCAGGGCCTCCAGCTGAACGACGCGCGGCTGCGTTTCGCGTCGAGGCGGGCCACGACCGGCGGTGTCACCACCGCGAACTGCACCACGTTCTGCTGATCGGCGAACATCTCATGGAGCAGGTTGCAGGAGACGCTGTATTCGCCCGCAGCGCGCGGCGCAGGCAGTTCCTGATAGACCATGAGATCGTCGCCCGCGAGCTCGGCGCCGACCATGGTGGGCGCGAGCGGTTTGCCGTCGGGTCCCGTCCACGCGAACCTGCGCTCGACCTCGAGCGCGATACGGGCGCGGGCGCGCTCGGAGGCGGGGTTCGGTTCCTCGCCCGGCAACCATGCAGCGAGCGCGGTGATCGCATCGTGGATGTGGATGGAGTGCAGGAACTCCCAGGTGCCGGCACGCGGATTGCCGAGCACCCGCGTGAGGCTTACATGGGCGCGATGCGCCCACGCCGGGCGCGACAGGCTGCCGACCGCCAACGCGCCCGCACCCGCGGCGAGGGCGGTGAGGACGCGCCGACGCGGGACGCTGGGTGTCACCGTGCCGGTGGCGCAGTCACGGGCGGGGGCGGCGGTGTCGCAGCGTCCGTCGGCTGCAGCGGTACGGTGGTGCCGGGGTCCTTTGGCGCGCCCTTGTTCTCGGCTCCGGCGCCCTCGGTCTTCAGCTCCGCCATGGCGTCGAGCATCTGGTTGCGCCCGCCGCTGCGGCCTTTGAAGAGTTCGATACGGCTCGGCAGCACCCGTCGCGGCAATGCGTTGTTGCTGAAATCGGCATCGGCCGTCAGGTGCTTGCGGTCGAGTTCGATCGACACCAGCCGCTTCTTCTCGATGAGGAGTTTGGTCACCTCGACGGTGTTGTAGCGCCAGACCTCCGCCGGGATCAGATGGTCGCGACTGCTGCCGTCGGCGTAGGTGAGCGTCAGCGGCAACGGGGACACGAGCCCGCCGATGTTGCGGAAGTCGACGAAGTAGACGAACTCGCCGGCCTTCACGGCGCGGTCGAGCGCGGTGCGTTCCCAGGGCTCGAGCCCATCGCGGAAGGTCTTGTACTCGTTGCGGTCCTTGTTGGTCGGCGTGAAGCGGTCGTTCTCGTCGTAGAAGTCCTTCAGCTGCGGCCGGCGCTCGACACGCGTCGGACCGAGGCCCTCGGCCTCGTTGCGCAGCGCGGTCTCGGAGGGCGGGAACTCCGCCGCGTAAGCCTGACGCTTGAGCGGGAACTCCACATCCGGGTCCTGGCCCGAGATCTGGTACTCGCGCATGCCGGCCACCTCGACATCGACATGGTCGGTACCGTAGAACCAACCGCGCCAGAACCAGTCCAGGTCGACCGCCGAGGCGTCCTCCATGGTGCGGAAGAAGTCGGCGGGCGTCGGGCGCTTGAACTTCCAACGGGTGGCGTACTCGCGGAACGCGTGGTCGAAGAGCTCGCGGCCCATGACGAGTTCGCGCAGCACGGCGAGCGCGGCGGCCGGCTTGCTGTAGGCGTTCGGCCCGAACTGCACCACCGAATCGGAGTTGGTCATGATCGGCACCTGGTTCGCCGAGCGCATGTACGCGGTGATGTCGTCGAGGACGTTGGTGTGCTCGCCGAACGCGGGGAAGCGGGCGTCCCACTCGATCTCGGCGAGGTACTCGAGGAAGGTGTTGAGCCCCTCATCCATCCAGGTCCACTGGCGTTCGTCGCTGTTGACGATCATCGGGAAGTAGATGTGCCCGATCTCGTGGATGATGACGCCGATCAGGCCGTACTTGGTGTTGCGCGAATAGGTGAGCTTGCCCGTCTTCTCGTCGGCGGTCGGCCGGTACCCGTTGAAGGTGATCATCGGATATTCCATGCCGCCGCGCTCCCAGCTGTTGACCGAGATCGCGACCGGGTACGGGTAGGGGAAGGAGAAGCGCGAATACACCTCCATGGTGTGCACCACGGCCTCCGTCGAATACTTCGACCAGATCGGCTCGCCCTCGTTTGGGTAGAAGGACATCGCCATCACGAACGGGCGGGCGGCGTCCTTCTGGCGGTAGCCCATCGCATCCCAGATGTATTTGCGCGAGCTCGCCCAAGCGAAATCGCGGACGTTCTGCGCGGTGAACCGCCAGGTGCGGGTCGCCGTCGTGCCTTGCTTCTCGTTCTCCGCCGCCTCGGCCGGGGTGACGATGAACACCGGTCTGTCGGCGGTCTCGGCGCGCTTGAGCCGCGCGCGCTGCTCGGCGGTGAGAACCTCGCCGGGGTTCTGCAGCACGCCCGTCGAGGCGACCACATGGTCGGCGGGGACGGTGAGTTCGACATCGTAGTCGCCGAACTCGAGCGTGAACTCGCCGCGGTCGAGGAACTGCTTGTGCTGCCAGCCGGTGTAGTCGGTGTAGGCGGCGAGGCGGGGGAACCACTGCGCCAAGAAGTGCTGGTAGGTGTCGTTCTTCGGGAAGTGTTCGTAGCCGCTGCGGGCGCCGACCGCCGCTTCGTCGACGATGTTGAACGCGAAGTCGAAGGACAACTGCACCGCCTGGCCGGGCTTCAACGGTTGCGCGAGGTCGATGCGCATCATGGTGTCGTTGACGGTGCTGCGCAGCGTCCGACCCGTGCCGTCCCGCACCGGGCCCATCTCGTAGCCGTAGCGGCGGTCCTCGAAGGCCTGATGGCGGCGCACCGCCGCGAAGCTGAGGCTGTCCCCGGGACCGCTGCGGTCCCGCCTCGAGCCCGCGTTCGCGGCGACTTCGGTGCGGCGCGCGATCGAGTCGTCCTTGAAGATGTTCTGGTCGAGCTGCAGCCAGAGGTAGGTCAGCGTGTCGGGCGACCGGTTGATGTAGGTGATCGTCTGCGAAGCGGTGATGCGGTGCAGCTTCTCGTCGAGCTTCGCCTTGATGCGGTAGTCGGCGCGCTGCTGCCAATAGCCCGGGCCGGGCGCTCCCGATGCGCTGCGGGTGATGCCCGGGGTGGGGAGCAGGGTCTCGAGCTGCGCGAACTGCTTGTCGGCGTCCCCAGGTATGCCCTTCACCGAGGCCCAGAGCGGCGGAGGGGCGAGGACGGCGAGACCGAGCAGGGCAGCAAGGGGGGCAGTCGTGCGCGATGCGCGGCGTGCGGGGGCGTTCATGGCGGGAAGTTTAAGGGATAATCCATGGCATGCCACTCATGCCCAGGTCGCGGCTCGCCCGCAACATCGTCACCGTCGCGCTCGCCCTCGCGGCGTTCGCCATCGCCTTCTTCGTCTACCTCATCTGGGGCGGCGGTGTAGCCCTCTCGGACCGCGGCATGATCTGGCGCATGATGCGCGACGGCGGGATCGAAGCCCCCGCACCCGAGGTCGCGGCGGCGCAGCTGCAAGCGCCGCCCGGGTGGACCGTCAGCATGTTCGCCACCGGGCTGCCGAGCGCTCGCATGATGGCCGCCACCGCATCCGGAGATGTCATCGTCGCGCAGCCGCGCGGCGGTCTTGTGGTGCTGCTCGAACGCGATGCGGACGGGGACGGACGCTCGGACGGCAGGCGCACGCTGTTCTCCGGTCTCGAGCGGCCGAACGGCGTCGATCTGCACGACGGCTGGCTCTATGTGGCGGAGGCGACCCAGGTGTCGCGGGTGCGTTTCGATGCGACGGCCCGCAGCGTTGAGGGTGCGCTGCGGCCGGTGGTCACGGGGCTCGGCGGCGACGGCAACCATTGGCGCAAGACGGCGCGCATCGGTCCCGATGGACAGCTCTATGTGGGGCTGGGATCCACCTGCAATGTCTGCATCGAAAAGGACCCACAGCGCGCGACGATGCGGGTCTACGCGGCCGACGGCAGCGGCGGACGCGAGTTCGCCACGGGCCTGCGCAACCCCACCGGTTTCGATTGGGCGCCTTGGGATGATGCGCTCTACGCCACCGAGAACGGGCGTGACCTCATGGGCGATGACATCCCGCCGGATGAACTCAACCGCATCGAGGACGGCGCGTTCTATGGCTGGCCGTTCGTGCACGGTGACGGCATCGTCGACCCGGAGTACGGCAAGGGCGCCGAGGCGCGCATCGCGGCGTCACGCAAGCCCACGCATGCGTTCCGCGCGCACAACGCGCCGCTCGGTGTGCGATTCCTGCGTCATCCGGCACGCGGCGCCGCCTACGAGCGCGCGGCGCTGGCGGCGCTCCACGGTTCATGGAACCGCAGCGTCCCCGACGGCTACGCCGTGGTGTCGCTGCATTGGGACGCGGACGGCAAGGTCACGGAGCGACCGTTCTTGGCGGGGTTCCGCGGCCCGCGCGGGCTGATCGGTCGGCCCGTCGATGTGGTCGAGGGCCCTGAGGGCGCGGTGTATGTGTCCGACGATTACGCCGGAGTGATCTACCGCGTCACTCCGCCGCCGCTGCCGCCACCGACGCCTGCGACTTGATGCGCTCGCCCGCGCACTGACCGCCGGCGAGGCGCGCCCAAGCCTCGTCCGCCCAGGCATCCCGACGCATGCGGAACACGCTGCGGAAAAGTTCGCAACGCGCAGCAGCAGGGAGCGGTTCGGCATCCAGCCGCGCGAGGATCTCATCGCGCGAGACCCGCTCGTCGACCATGCGGGTCCCGCCGCCTGCCGGCGTATCGAACACCATGAGACGTGCCGCGCCCGCTTCGTCGCGCCAGGGCTGCCACTCGGCGCTGCCGGACTGGCCCGCCGCAGCGGGGCGCCCGATGCGCGCGAACTCCGCCCAGTAGCCCATCATCTGACGGCTGAGCGCGAGACGCGCCGCCTCGTTGTCCTCGTCGAAGAGCAGGCTCGATTGCGCGCCGAGGTCGAAGTGACCGAGCACGAACGGGATCTCGAGACCGTGCGCCGCACCGATGATGCGCGACAGGTCGACCATGCCGTAGGCCTTCCCTTGCTCGTCCCAATCCCATCGGTAGGCGTAAGCGGGCGCGCCGTTGCGGGCGAGGATGCTGGCGAGGTCGTCGACGCCGTCCGCCTTCCAGAGCAGCGCCCGGTAACGCGCTTCGCGGTCGTAGGCGTCCGCGTCGCGCAGTCCTACCGGGATGCCGCCGAGCGTGCGCACATGCCGCGGGTCGAAGGCCATGAAGATCTTGTTCTCGTCGCGGTTGGAGCCGACGACCACCGGTACATCGATGTGGATCGCGGGATCGGCGAGCAGGTCGCGCAGTTCGCCGGCGCGCAGCACGGCGCCGTCGCCGAACACGGTGGGGAAGGCCTGCCAGTCGCCATCGTCGCGACGGAACGCGGAGTACACCGTCCAAGGGTCGAGGCTGCGCAGGAACGCTGCCGCAGCCGCGGGCGTCATGTCGCGTGCCATGGTGTCCGCGGCGGCGGCGTCCGCGGCCTTGCCGCTGGTCACCAGCAGCCGGCGCAGCACACGGGCGTGGCCGGTCAGCGCATCCGGTTTCGGCGGCGGCGCGAGTCCATAGGCGTTGCTCTGCACGATGATGCGATGGAAAAGCCCCTCGGCCAGCGGCGAGACCAGCAAGGCGAGCGTGTTGGTCGCACCGGCGGATTCACCGAACACGGTGACATTGCCCGGGTCGCCGCCGAACGCGGCGGCGTTGCGCTGCACCCAGCGCAGCGCCGCGAGGTTGTCGAGGTTGCCGAAGTTTCCGGAGCGCTCCAGCGGGTCGTCGGTGGAGCCTTCCGGCGGCACGAACCAGCCGAACGGCCCTAACCGGTAGTTGACCATCACCACGAGCACGTTCTCGCGTGTTGCGAGCACGCCGCCCTCGTAGAACGCGGCGTGTCCCACCGTATTGCCGCCGCCATGGATCCATACCATCACCGGCAGACGCCGCTGGGAGAGTTGCGTCGCATCCAGCTTCGGCGCGTAGACATTGAGGTAGAGGCAGTCTTCGCTGCCTTGGCGCGAGCCAGCGCTGCCGACCCCGCCCAGCGGCGAGCCGTACTGGATGCAGGGCTCGCCGGGGAGCAAGGTGTTGCGGACGCCGTCCCAAGCCTTCACCGGCTGCGGAGGCCGCCAACGCAGATCGCCGACCGGGGGCGCGGCGAACGGGATACCGAGCCAGGAATGACCGCCGAACGGGTTCGCGTAGCCCTGCACCGTACCGGAATCGAGCATGCGCAGCGTCGCGCTGTCGCCCGGAACGGTGTCAGCCTTGGGTTTGGGGGTGTTGCTGCAGCCCGCAGCGGCGATGGTCAGCAGCGCGAGCGCGCACAGGGCGCGTAGCGTCGACCGTGAGCCTTCCTTTGCCATCTCATCCCTCCGGTGGCGTCAACGGCGCCGATATCGACGCGCGGCGGCGGAACGCTGGTGCCCCGGGCCGGAATCGAACCAGCACGGCCTTGCGGCCAACGGATTTTAAGTCCGCTGCGTCTACCAGTTTCGCCACCGGGGCGCCTGTCGGTCGCGTCGACGAGGCGGCAGGGTATCACTCCTTGTCAGGGTTTAGGCGCAGTCCCTTGACGGTGTTCTCGGCGACCTCGAGCGCGAAATCCGGCGTCCGGCCCTTGCGCTTCACGAGGACATCCTCGCCGTCGTCGGTCTCCACCTGGAAGCCTTTCCGGTCCAACTGCGCCCGGAGGCCGTCGCGGATGGCGCGCGCCACGGCGTTCTCGCCGGTCCCGCGCTTCAGGGCGACGGTGACCACCTGCCTTTCGCCGCCCTCGGGGGTGATGTGGAGCACCACCTGGCCGTCGGACTCGGCGTTGCCGCCGCACTCGAGACGCCACTTGTTGGAGTAGTCCGAACGATCGGGCACGGCAGCGCGTACGCCGGCCTCGGCGACGGTCGCGACCGTCTTCACCCCGGCACCGGCGACCGCGACCGCGCCGGTGGTCACGGCGGCGGCGGCGCAACCGCCGAGCAAGGCCGTAGCGGCGAGCAGGCCGACGACGCGCAGCGCGCGGCGCTCGAGCAGGCGGTGGACGGATGTGGACGGTGCCATCGGTGACCTCCTCAGGAAAACGGGTTTCGACCGGCATGTTCCGGCGACGGGGATGATAGCGACCGCGGGAGCCGGCAAACCATCGCACTATGGTAGTCTTCGACGGGCCAAAGACGGCGCCGCCTCCGACCGCCACGCACCTTGCTCGAAGCCATCGACCTGACCGTCCATCGCGGTGACCGACGAGTGTTCGCCGGTCTGCGGTTCGCCGTCAGCGCCGGTCATTGCCTGCAGGTGGTCGGTGACAACGGCGCGGGCAAGACCACGCTGCTGCGCACGCTCGCCGGGCTGCTCGAACCCGACGAGGGCGAGGTGCGCTGGAACGGTCAGCGGGTCGAGACCCGCTCCCTGGAGTTCCAGCGCGACTTCGTCTATCTCGGCCACCAACCGCCGCTCAAGGATGACCTCACGGGTCGCGAGAACCTGCGGTTCGGGCTGGCCTTGCGTGGCACCGCGTCGGCGGGCGATGCCGGACGGGCCATCGATGCCGCGCTCGCGGAGGTCGGCGCGACGGCGCTCGGCGACCGATTGGTACGCAGTCTGTCGACGGGGCAGCGCCGACGCATCGCTCTCGCCGCGTTGCGGCTGACGGCGGCGCGCATCTGGTTGCTCGATGAACCGGTCACCAACCTCGACGCGGCAGGGCAGGCGGTGGTGGCCTCGATGGTCGCCTCGCAGCTGGACGCGGGCGGTATCGTCGTGGCGGCCACCCATCAGGACCTCGGTCTCGCGCCGGCGCGGTGTCCGCAGCTCGTGCTCGGGAGGCGCGCGTGATCGGCGCTGCACTCGCCGTGCTCGCCCGTGACCTCCGGCTCGCCCTCCGGCGACCGGGGCAGGTGCTGCAGCCGCTCGCGTTCTTCGCGGTGGTGACGGTGCTGTTCCCGCTCGGCTACACCCCGGAGCTGGACAAATTGCGGCAGATCGCGCCGGGCGTCCTGTGGGTCGCGGCGCTGCTCGCGAGCCTGCTCTCGCTCGAAAGCCTGTTCCGCGAGGATGCGCAGGACGGCACGCTGGAGCAGATGCTGCTCGCCGGTCAGCCGTTGGCGGCGCTCGCGCTGGCGAAGACCGCAGCGCACTGGCTGCTGACCGGGCTGCCCCTCACCCTGATGGCGCCCGTACTGGGCATCGCGCTCGGCGTGCCCGGCTCCGCGATGCCCGGCATTCTGTCATCATTGGCGCTCGGCACCGTGACGCTGAGCCTCGTGGGCGCGGTCGGCGCGGCGCTGACGCTGGGTGTCCGGCGGGGCGGGGTGCTGCTCGGGCTGCTGACGCTGCCGCTCACCGTCCCTACCCTGGTGTTCGGCGCGCGCGCGACGGAACTCGCGATCGCCGGCGAAGGTCTGAGCGGTGCGCTCTACCTGCTCGCCGCGCTCGCGGTGCTCGCGGTGACGTTGGCGCCGCTCGCAGTGGCCGCCGCCCTGCGCATCGGATCGGAGTGACGACGGCATGGACTGGACCTGGTTCCACAAATTCGGCTCGCCACCGCATGTCTACCGGTTGGCCGGTACGCTCACGCCCTGGTTCGCGTGGCCGGCCGGCATCCTCATCATCGCGGCCCTGTACGGCGGTCTCGTCCTCGCGCCGCCCGATTACCAGCAGGGCGATGGCTTCCGCATCATCTATGTCCACGCCCCGTCGGCGTGGCTGTCGACGATGGTCTACGCGGTGATGGCGAGCGCCGCCGCCGTCGGGCTCATCTGGCGCATGAAGGTCGCGCACGCGGTGGCCGCGAGCTGTGCCGGCGTCGGGGCGTCGTTCACCGCGGCCTCGCTCGTCACCGGCATGCTGTGGGGCGAGCCCATGTGGGGGACCTGGTGGGTGTGGGACCCGCGGCTCGTGGCGCAGCTCGTGCTGCTCTTCCTGTTCCTCGGTTACATCGGCCTGCGCTCGGCGATCGACGACCTCGGCCGCGCCGACCGCGCGAGCGCGGTGCTGGCGATCGTCGGCGTGGTCAACCTGCCGATCATCCGCTACTCGGTGGAGTGGTGGAACTCCATCCACCAGACGCCCTCGGTGATGAAGATGGACCGCCCGTCGATGCCGATGGACATGCTCGCGCCGTTGTTGATGATGCTGCTCGGCTTCACGCTGTTCTTCGTCGCTGTCCTGCTGGTGCGTCTGCGCGCCGAGGTTCTGCGTCGCGAGCGCGGCGCCGCCTGGGTCAAGGAGGTCGTGTCTTGAGCGAGTTCTTCCACATGGGCGGATACGCCGCCTATCTCTGGCCGGCCTATCTGCTCACCTTCGCCGTGCTGGGCTGGAACGTGCTGTCGGCGCGACGCGCGCTGCGCGAGGCGAGGGCGGAGGCCCGACGCCGTCTCACCGCCGATCGGGAGGATGGGGCATGACCCCTCGTCAGCGGCGTCTCGCTCTCGTCGTCGGCATCCTCTCCGGCGTGTCCGTCGCAGCGTTGCTCGCGATGCGCGCCTTCGAGGACAACGTGATGTTCTTCTTCGATCCGTCGCAGGTGGCGACCGGCGAGGCGCCCGTCGACAAGCGTTTCCGCTTGGGCGGCATGGTGCGGCCCGGTACGGTGCAGCGCACCCCGGGCAGCCTCGAGATGAGCTTCATCGTCACCGATTTCAAGCGCGATGTGCCGGTGCGCTACGAGGGCGTGGTGCCCGATCTCTTCCGCGAGAACCAGGGCGTCGTCGCGCACGGGCGTCTCGGCCAGGACGGCACCTTCGTCGCCGACGAGATCCTCGCCAAGCACGATGAGAACTACATGCCCCCCGAGGTGGCACGCGCCATCAAAGAAAAACACGGCGGCGTGATGCCGGTGAACCCCGACCACAAGGGCGTCCCGCGCACATGATCGCCGAGCTCGGTCATTACGCCATGGTGCTGGCCCTGGTCGCTGCGGCGGCCCAGACGGTGTTCGGCCTGCTGGGCCCGACCGCCGGGCGCGGGCACTGGCTCGCCGCGGTACGCCCGGCGGCCATCGTGCAGTTCCTGCTGGCGACCTTGTCGCTTGCCGCGTTGATCACGGTCTTCGTGCAGAACGATTTCTCGGTCGAGTACGTCGCGGCGAACAGCAACAGCGCGCTGCCGGTGGGTTACCGGATCGCGGCGGTCTGGGGCGCCCATGAAGGTTCGCTCCTGCTCTGGTGCTGGATCCTCTGCGCATGGATCCTCGCCGTGGCCTTGCTCTCCCGGCGTCTGCCGCCGGAGTTCGCGGGCAGGGTGCTCGGGGTGCTCGGCATCGTCAGCATCGGTTTCCTGTTGTTCACCATCGCCACCTCCAACCCCTTCGCGCGTCTCGACCCGGCGCCGCCGGATGGGCGCGACCTCAATCCCTTGCTGCAGGACCCTGCGCTCGCAGCCCACCCGCCGATGCTCTACGCGGGCTATGTCGGTCTGGCGGTGGCGTTCGCCTTCGCCTGTGCCGCGATGATCGAGGGCCGTCTCGACCAGGCTTGGGCACGCTGGATGCGGCCTTGGACCACCGTGGCCTGGGCTTTCCTCACGGTCGGCATCGCGCTTGGTTCGTGGTGGGCGTACTACGAGCTCGGATGGGGCGGCTACTGGTTCTGGGACCCGGTCGAGAACGCGTCGTTCATGCCGTGGCTCATCGCCACCGCGCTCATCCATTCGCTGGCGGTCACCGAGAAGCGCGGCCTCTTCAAGAGCTGGACGCTGCTGCTCGCCATCCTCGGGTTCTCGCTGTCGTTGCTCGGCGCCTTCCTCGTCCGCTCCGGCGTGCTGGTGTCGGTGCATTCGTTCGCGGCGGACCCCGCGCGCGGCATGTTCATCCTCGCGTTCCTGGTGGTCATCGTGGGCGGTGCGCTCGCGCTCTACGCGTGGCGCGCGCCGCGGCTGCGCAGCGAGGCGGGGTTCGAGTTCACCTCGCGCGAATCCTTCCTGCTCTTCAACAACATCCTGCTCGTGGTCGCCACCGCGGCGGTGTTCGCCGGTACGATGGCCCCGCTGATCTCGGACACGCTCGGACTCGGGACGCTCTCGGTCGGTCGCCAGTACTTCGATCCCACCTTCCTGCTGCCGACGCTGCCGCTGATCGCTCTCGCAGCGGTCGGCCTGCATGCCGGCTGGAAGCGCGGCCGCATCTCGCAGCGGCGTGGGCCCATCTTGGTGACATTGGTGATGGGCGTGCTGATCACGCTCGCGCTCGTGTTCGGCGCCTGGAGCGGCGCGAAGGTGCTCACGCCGGTCGGTTTTGCGCTCGGTCTGTGGCTCATCGGTTCCGCGCTCGTGGATCCGATCGACCGCATGCGCCGCAAGCTCGCCATGACACCCGCCGTCGTGGGCATGGCGATCGCGCACGCTTCGCTCGGTCTGTTCGTGGTCTCCATCACCGCGGTCGAGTCCTACACGCGCGAGCGCGACCTCGCGCTCGCGGTGGGCGAGGCCGGTACGGTCGGCGAGTACGAGTACCGCCTCACCGGTCTCGAGATGCGCGAGGGACCGAACTACGACGCGCTGCGCGGCGAGATCGTGGTGAGCGAGGGCGGCCGACCGATCGGGTTGTTGCATCCCGAGAAGCGCAATTATTGGGTGCAGCGCCAGCAGATGACCGAAGCCGGCATCGACATGCAGCTGACCCGGGACATCTTCGCGGCGCTGGGTGAAGACCTCGGCGCCGGCCGCTGGAGCGTCCGCGCGCAGGTGCGGCCGCTGATCAACTATGTCTGGCTCGCGGCGTTGCTGATGGCGATCGGCGGCATCATCGCCGCCTGCGATCGGCGCTACCGCCGCGAGGCGCCGGATGCGCGCGCGGGCGAGGGCGAGTCGTCGTGAACCGCTTCCTGCTGCCGGCCGGTCTGTTCGCGCTGCTGGTGGTGGTGCTCTTCGTCGGCATCCAACGCGCCCCGCAGAAGAACGTCATCCCCTCGGCGCTCATCGGCAAGCCGGCGCCCGCGATCCGGTTACCCGTGCTCGGTGGTCAAGGCGAGTTCGACTCCGCGTCGCTGCGCGGTCGCTGGTGGGTGCTCAATGTCTGGGGCACCTGGTGTCCTGAGTGCCGCGTGGAGCACGACATGCTGCTCGAGATCGCGCGCAGCGAGGTCGTCCCGATGGTCGGTCTCAACTGGAAGGATGACGACATCGCCGCTCAAGCCTGGCTGCGCGACCTCGGCGACCCCTACGACGCGATCCCCGCCGATCGTGAGGGGCGTGTGGCCATCGACTGGGGCGTCTACGGTGCGCCGGAGACCTTCCTCATCGACGAGCGCGGCATCGTCGTCTACCGCCATGTCGGCGCGATGACGCGCGAGGTGTGGGCGCGGCAGTTCCTGTCCCGCATCCCCAAGCCGGCGGGTGCCGTCGGATGAGCCGTCGTATCGTCCCGGTCCTGCTCGCGTTCTGGCTCGTCCTTTCGCCGGTCGCGTGGGCCATCGACCCCGTCGAACTGCCGGACCCCGTCCTGCAGGAGCGCTACCGCGCGCTGACCCACGAACTGCGCTGCATGCAGTGCCAGAACCAGTCCATCGCCGATTCGCCGGTGAGCCTCGCCGGCGACCTGCGCCGTGAGGTGCGTGAACTGCTGGCGTCGGGCAAGACCGATGCCGAGATCCGTGAGCATCTGGCCTCACGCTACGGCGACTTCATCCTGTTCCGTCCGCGCTTCACGGCGCAGACGGCGTGGCTCTGGGTCACGCCGGTGCTGCTGCTGCTGCTCGGGATCTTCGTCGCGCTGCGCATCATCCGCGGACGCGCATCGCTCGCCGACGTCGATCCCACCGAACCGGATACAGGACAGGATATGGGCGCAGCACGACGCGAGGACCGACGGACATGATCCTCTTCTGGGTGCTGGCACTCGTGCTCGCGGTCGCCGCCGCGATCGCGATCATCTGGCCTTTGTGGCGCGGGTCGGGGCGCGGCGTCGGTCCGGGTGCGGGTCGGACCGCGGCAGCGGTCACGGCGGCGTTCGTCATCGTCGGCGGCTCGGCCATCTACCTGTGGTCCAGCCGGTGGGGTTGGCCGGAGACGCCGCAGGGCGAGACCCCTGCGGCCATGGTCTCCAAGCTCGCTCGCCGTCTGGAGAAGGAGCCTGATGATCTCGCAGGCTGGCTGATGCTCGGCCGTTCGCAGACCGCGCTCGGCCAGTATCCGCTTGCGGTGCGCGCGTACCAGCGCGCCGACCGTCTCGAGGGTGGTCGGAGCGCCGAGGCCGTGCTCGGCATGGCCGAGGCGATGTTGCTGCAGGCCGACGGCAAGATGGACGACCGTACCGCGCGTCTCTTCGAACGAGCGCTGGAACTCGACCCCACCTGGGGCAAGGCGCAGTTCTTCGGTGCGCTCGCGGCACAGCGCCGCGGCGATGTGCCGCTCGCCATCTCGCGCTTCGAGTCGATGCTCGCGGCGCAACCCCCGGACGACGTCCGTCGTGTCATCGAGGGGCAGATCGCCGTGTTGAGGGCGACGCCGCAGAGTCCGGAGGCCGCATCTTCCGCGCCGACGACCGCCGCCGCCGCAACATCGGCAGCCCAGCCTTCCGAGGCGGTCGCGGGCGGTCCCATGATCAGCGTGACGGTATCTGTCGCACCGGCGTTGGCATCGCGGGTGACGGCGGGTGCGACCCTGTTCGTGTTCGTGCGCGCACCGGATCGCCCGGGGCCGCCGCTCGCTGTGAAGCGTCTGCCTGCGGTGCTGCCGGCGTCGGTCACCCTGACGGCGGCGGACAGCATGGTGCCCGGCCTCGCGTTCTCGGACGGCCAGACGGTCGAGGTGTCCGCCAAGGTTTCGGCCGACGGCAGCGCGACGCCGAAGGCGGGCGACCCGATCGGCCGCGTCAGTCACACGGTCGGCAAGGGCGGTACGCTCGCGCTCGTCATCGACGGTCTCACACCGTGAGCGGATCCGATCCGCACGGACGCGACGCGCGGCTGGGCGGGTCGCGCGGCGACTTCAGGATCGATGCGGCGTGGCTGCTTCGTCCGGGTGAGGGGCGTGCCGTGCTGGCCTCCGGCGCGGCGTACCTGTTCCTGCTCTGCGGCTACTACATGCTGCGCAGCCTGCGCGAGGCGTACGCGCTCGAGGTCGGCCGCGAACACATCGCGACGCTGTTCTACATCGCGTTGGCGGTCATGGTCGTCGTGCTGCCGCTCTACTGGTTCGTCGTCGCCCGGTTGCCGCGCCGATCGATGTTCCCGGCGATCTACTCGGCGGTCGCGCTGCTGTTCCTCGGTCTCGCCTTCGGCATGCAGGCCATGCCGGGCGGAAAGCTGCTGCCGGCCGTGTACTGGGTGTCGGTGACCTCGCTCAATCTCTTCATCGTCTCCGTGTTCTGGAGCGTCATGGTCGATGCCTGGCGGTCCGGCTCGGCCAAGCGGGTCTTCGGCTTCATCGCCGCAGGCGGGAGCATCGGCGCCATCCTCGGGCCGATGTTCAACAGCCTCTTCGTCGAAAGGGTCGGCGCGACCGTGGTCATCGTGATCGCGGTGACACTGCTGTTGGTCGCCGCTGCGCTCGGGCACCGCGCGCAGGCGGCGGAGGCGCGCAGCGAAGGGCTCGACCCCGCGGCACGGCTGGCCTTGCCGGTCGGCGGTCGGGCCATCGACGACATCAGGCGTCTCGTGACCTCGCCGTATCTGCTCGCCATCGCCGGCATCGTCGTGCTCGGACAGATCATCGGCGGCTTCATGTATCAGGAGCAGGCCAAGTATGTCGAGGCGGCGTACACCACGCTCGAGTCGCGGGCGGCCTTGTTCGCGAAGATCGACTGGGCGACGAACGGACTTGCGCTGCTGTTCCAAGCGGGCATCGTGGGATGGCTTGCGGCCCGTGGTGGATTGCGTGCAGCGCTCGGCGCCGTACCCGTGCTGCTGCTGGGCTCGTTCCTGCTGCTCGCGCTCGCGCCGGTCGGCGCCGTGCTCATCGCGACGCAGGTCCTGCGCCGCGCCATCGACTACGGGCTCTTCAAGCCCACACGCGAGATGCTGTTCACGGTCCTGAACCCCGAGAGCAAGTTCAAGAGCAAGAGCCTCATCGACACCGTCCTGCAGCGCGGTGGCGACAGTCTGAGCCAATTGACCTACCCGCTGGTGGCGGGTCTCGGTCTGGCAGGCGTGGCATGGAGCCTCGCCGGCGTGAGCTTGCTCATGCTGGCCGTGGCGCTGTGGCTCGCCGCGGTGTTCAGCCGCCGTGAAGGCGTCGGCAGCACGCCCGGGACATGAGCGGCGCGACGACGACGCTGCCGGCGGTCCGGATCGGGGCCGACGGGCGCAGGCGCGTGGATGCGCGAGCGGTGCTGCGACTCGCCGCACCGTTGATGGTCACCAACGCCATCCAGGCGGCGCTCAACCTCACCGACACCTGGTTCATCGGCCGCATATCCACCGAGGCGGTGGCGGCGATGGGGTCGATCTACTGGCTGATGACCGCCGTGATCTTCCTGCTGGGCGGGGTCGGATTCGCGGTGCAGTCGTTCGTGTCCCAGGCCTACGGCGGTGGGCGCCGGGTCAGGGCGGCGCAGGCGGCCTGGAACGGCATCTGGGCGGGGCTCGCGTGCTGGCCGCTGTTCGCGCTCGTCGCGTGGTCGGGCGTCGCGCTGCTGCGCCCGTTCTCGCTCGACCCGTCGATCCAGGGTCTGGCGATCGCCTACTGGGAGCCGCGCATGTACGGCGCTGTGCTGGGCACGCTCGGGTGGGCGATGATGAGCTTCTTCAACGGCATCGGCGCGACGCGGATCACGCTGATGGTCGCCGTGGTGACGCTGCTCGCCAACATACCCGCCAACCATTACTTCATGTCCGAGCTCGGTTTTGGTATGGCTGGTGCGGCGTATGGCACCAATGCCGCGCAGGCGTTGGGGCTCCTCGTCGGTGCGGCGTTCTTCCTCGGACCGCGGTACGCGGGCCGCTACCGGACCCGGCTCGTATGGCGACCGACGCCGTCCATCATCCGCCGTCAGCTCGCCGTAGGTCTGCCGGTGGGTGTCACCTACGCCGCCGACGTCCTCGGGGTGGCCTTGATGCAGATGATGGTGACGCAGGTCGGCAATGTGGGTGCTGCGGCCACACAGGTCGTCATGATGCTGACATCGCTCGCCTACATGCCGACGCTGGGGTTGGCCTCGGCGGGCACCACCGTCGTCGGGCAGGCCATCGGCGCGGGCGACCGCGACTGGGCCGCGCAGATCGGCACCTTCGTCACGCGTTGTTGCGCCGGGCTGATGCTGGGCATGGCGCTGCTGCTCCTGCTGCTGTCGCCGTGGTTGCTCCCGGGGTTCCTCGCGGGCGGAGACGCGTCGGCGGGCGAGGCGATCGCACTCGCGCTGCTGCTGCTCTGGCCGGCGGCGGCGTACCAGTTCTTCGACGGGCTCTATTTCGGATCGAGCTTCGCGTTGCGCGCGACCGGAGACACGGCCATGCCGGCGCGCACGGCGCTGCTGTTGTCCTGGCTGTTCTTCCTGCCGCTGGCGCACACCCTCGTGTTCACGGCCGAGCAGGCCTGGGTGCCCGGGCTGCCGCAGGCCGGGCTCGGCGCGCTCGGCGGCTGGATCGCCCTGATGGCCTACGCCATGCTGCTCGGTACGCTCATGTACCGTCGATGGCGCAGCGAGCGCTGGCGGCGCATCGATCTTTGGGGTCGTTGAACGGCCGTCGGGCCCGGCCCCGCGCCGCGGTCAGCGCGGCGGCGCGCTGCGAGCCCAGCGCCACAGCATCCAGCCGCCGCCCAACATGCCGCCGAGATGCGCGAAGTGGGCGATGCCGCTCGCCGTTCCGGTGACGCCGAGCACGAGCTCCAGCACGGCGAACAGCAGCGCGAACAACCAGGCGGGCATGGGGATCGGCGGGATCAGCAACAGCACGCGGCGCTTGGGGAACATCACGGCGAAGCCGAGCAGCAGGCCGTAGAGCCCGCCGGAGGCGCCCACCGTCGGCAGGAGGCTCCCGGTCGAGGAGGTGACGGCGAGCTGCACGAGGGCCGCCGTAAGGACGCAGCCGAAGTAGAACTGCAGGAATCGGCGCGTGCCCCACCACATCTCGAGCTCGCGCCCGAAGCTGATCAGACCGATCATGTTGAAAGTCAGATGCAGCAGGCCGTCGTGCAGGAAGGCGTAGGTCAGAAGCTGCCATGGTTGGAACCCCGCGCTCATCGGCCAGAGCGCGAAGCCGTCGATGATCGCAGGCGTCAGCGGCTCGAGAAGGAAGAGCGCGATGCAGACGAGAAGCAGCGTGCGTACACCGGGACCGAGCGATGAGAACATGCCCGTTTCCTCAGTGTGACGGCCGGGTATGCCAGCCGAGGGGCACGCTCCCGATCACGTCGATGCCAGCCACTCGAACAGGCGGTTGGCGAAGCGGATCTTCTGCTCCTTGCCGGCGACCACATGCGCGAGGTCGTCCCAGGTCTCACCGATCGCGCCCGGTATGGCGCGTTCGATGGGCAGCGTGGTGCGCGGGCTCGTCACCTGGTCGAGCGCCGCATGGATCACGAGCGTCGGGCAGCGTACGAGATGCAGCCGGCTGCGCGACTCGAAGCCGACGCAGGCGTCCACGAGGCGCGAGTGCGCGGTGAAGCGCCCGTTGAGCTCCTTCCAGCCGCCCTCGGGTCCCAGCAACTTGGCGTGGTTGGCGTTGTAGTACTCGGGCGTGAACGACAGCAGCGTGACGGCCTTCTGGAAGGGGAGGAAGCCGAGATCGCGATGGATCCAGCGGAACATCTCGAGCTGCTCGCGCAGGAAGTCGTCCATCTCGCACCATGCGCCGGTGTTGAGCATGCTGCGCGCAAGGTCGGGTCGACGGATCGCGATCTCCTGCGCCACGCAGGCGCCCATGCCGACGAGACCGACCAGATGGACATGCTTCAGGCCGAGGTGGTCGAGCAGTGCGATGGCGTCATCGGCGTGCAGCGCCATCGTCGAGGGAACGGCGAGGTCGTCGCCGGAGTCGCGGATGCCCCGGTAGTCGAACAGGATCACCTGGTAGCGGTCGAGCAGGCCACGCGCGAGATGGTGATGGTTCTCGTGGCAGAAGGTGCCCCAGCCGCCCATGCACAGCACCGGGTCGCCCTGTCCGAGCACCTCGTAGTACATGTCGTGACCGTTGATGTGGGCGATGGGCATCGGAACTCCTTGGGGGTGTGTTCAGGCAGGGGCGCAGCGGCGTCGACGGCTCAGCGCGGGATCTTCATGCCGCGCTGCACGGCGGGCCGCGCACCGATCTCGCCGGCCCAGCGCGCGATATGCGGATGGGCGTCGAGGCCGCCGGGGAAGCGCTTCATCGAGACCGCGGCGACAGGATAGGCGATGACATCGGCGATGCTGTAACCGTCACCGGCGAGGAAGCGTGACGCGCCGAGCCGGGTCTCCATGGGCGCGAGCAGCCGCAGGCAGAGCCGGTCATAGAAATCGATCGCCCAGGCTTGCTTCTCCGGCGCGATGATGTTGAAGACGAACTGGC
>Ga0315902_10002983_pt1 | contig 25736 bp, 23 predicted proteins | sample LakEriMetagenome_9_FD_203523 | JGI IMG/M metagenome (GOLD analysis project Ga0315902, IMG submission 203523) | Freshwater fungal communities from buoy surface, Lake Erie, Ohio, United States - Buoy 12 MA117 | ecosystem: Environmental > Aquatic > Freshwater > Lake > Lake biofilm | place: USA... | reverse complement strand
CAAGTGGAGCAGCAGTTGCAAAATTTACTGTGGCATCAACTCCACGTTACCTAGATAAGACCACAAATGAGTGGAAAGATGGCGATAGCCTCTTTTTACAATGCCAGATTTGGCGACAAGCTGCAGAAAATGTTGCTGAGTCACTAACTAAGGGCATGCGAGTAATTGTCTCTGGACGATTAAAGCAACGCTCTTATGAGACCAAAGAGGGTGAAAAGCGAACTGTGTTTGAGGTTGAAGTTGATGAGGTTGGACCTTCACTTCGCAATGCAACAGCTAAAGTTACCAAGACGGCACGAGCAGCAGGTGGCGGTAATACCTATACCGCAGCAGCTGGTTCAAGCCAAAGCTCATCAACTGATGATCCATGGTCAGCAGCCCCAGTAGGTGGCGGCTGGTCAACTACACCAAGTGATGACGCACCACCTTTTTAAATAAGTAAACCAAACCATTCCTGTTTTAAATAACAGGGCCCTAACTAAAGGAGCACCACAGTGGGAGCAAGAAGTAATAAAACGCTTAGAGAAAAAGCTAAGCAATCAAAGTCAGCAGCAGCCGCTGCTGCGATGAAGAAGTTCAAAAAGAAGCCATGCTCTTTTTGCCGCGACAAGGTGACTTATATTGATTACAAAGATATTGCCACCCTGCGTAAATACATCACCGATCGAGGCAAGATTCGCTCTCGCCGAATTACCGGTGCCTGTACTCAACACCAACGAGCAGTAGCTGCCGCGGTTAAAAATAGCCGTGAGATGGCGCTTCTGCCTTACACCTCAACTGCGCGATAAGGAGATAATTTAAAATGAAATTAATCCTTACCCGTGAAGTTCCTGGCCTTGGTGGGGCTGGCGATGTTGTAACTGTTAAAGATGGATATGGTCGAAACTTCTTACTAGCCCGAGGCTCCGCAATTATGTGGACCAAAGGTGGAGAGGGTCAGATTGAGGGGATTAAGCGCGCTCGCACAGCACGCCAGATCCGCGATCTAGATCATGCCAAGGAGATTAAAGCCAAGCTTGAAAAAGCTAATGTGATTGTCAAGGTTAAAGTTGGGGCAACTGGATCGATGTTTGGTTCAGTAACTGACAAGGCAATAGTTGCAGCGATAAAGAGTGCAACTAGTGAAACCATTGATCGTCATAAGATCAAGATGGATAAGCACATTAAAAAGGTTGGAAAGTACACAATCAAGATCGCACTTGAGTCTCAGGTTGTGGCTAATGTGCCAATTAATGTGGTCTCAGATAAGTAATCAAGAAAATACTTAAAAAGCCCTCCAGACAAATGGGGGGCTTTTTCATCTACCAAATAATGAGATGGGTAAAAAAAGTTTTCTCCACAAGCCAAACCTGATTTCTGCGCTTAATTTTTCCCTTAGTAAATACTTATCCACCAATATCTCAAACTTACCCACACCCTTATCCACTATTAATCACATGTACTACACAGCCAACCTCACAACCATAAATACAGCTCATGCAATGGGTGAGTAAAGGGATTATCTTTGCCTCCTAGGCGTAAAAAGCCATTATTTATTAATACTTTTCTTACTTTGTCAGTGGTAGATGGGAGGGTTGTTATATGAGCATCGCAGAGTTTCCATCTAATTCAAGCAGAGGCAAAAACAACTCTGCTGAGTTTGAGCGCACCCCACCACAAGATGTAATTGCGGAACAATCTGTATTAGGCGGCATGCTGCTATCAAAGGATGCGATTAGTGATGTAGTTGAGATTTTAAGAGAGCGTGATTTTTATCGACCAGCACATGAATTAATTTATGATGCAATTGTTGATCTCTACGGCAGAGGCGAGCCAGCAGATCCAGTAACTGTTTCAGCTGAGTTAACAAAGCGTGGTGATTTAGTAAGAGCAGGTGGTGCGCCATATCTACACACATTAATCTCATCTGTACCAACAGCTGCTAATGCAGGGTATTACGCAAAGATTATTCGAGAGCGCGCAATTATGCGTAGGCTGGTTGAAGCTGGCACCAAGATTGTTCAACTTGGTTACACCGATGAGGGCGAGGTTGATGACGCAGTTGATCAAGCACAAGCGGAAGTTTATGCAGTAACTGAAAGACGAGAGGCTGAGGATTATGTTCAACTCTCCGAATTACTTCCTGCTGCTTATGATGAGATTGAAAAGATTTCAGCAGGTGTAGTTGGTGAAGGTGTTAAGACAGGTTTTAAAGATTTAGATGCGCTAACAAATGGTTTTCATCCAGGAAATATGATTGTGCTTGCAGCACGTCCGGCAGTTGGTAAATCAACTCTTGGCTTAGATATCGCACGCTATGCCTCAATCCACAAGCGAGAGACCTCAGTAATTTTCTCACTTGAAATGAGCCGGTCTGAAATAACTATGAGAATGCTTTCAGCTGAGGCACGTGTGCCACTTAACAACATCAGATCTGGTCAATTAGGTGAAGAGGAGTGGGCAAAGATGGCCCGCCGAATGGGTGAAATCTCAGATGCCCCATTATTTATTGATGATTCACCAAATCTTTCACTTATGGAGATCAGAGCAAAGGCGAGAAGATTAAAGCAACGTCATAATTTAAAGTTAATTGTTATTGATTACCTACAACTTATGACCAGTGGTAAAAAGGTAGAAAACCGTCAACAAGAGGTCTCTGAGTTCTCTCGGCAGTTAAAGTTATTAGCTAAAGAGTTAAATGTGCCAGTAGTTGCAATCTCACAGTTAAATCGATCCCCTGAGCAAAGATCAGATAAAAAGCCGATGCTTTCAGATCTTCGTGAATCAGGCTCGATTGAGCAGGATGCAGATGTGGTTATCTTGCTTCACCGAGAAGATTTATATGACTCACAAAATAGATCAGGTGAGGCTGATTTAATTGTGGCAAAACATCGAAATGGACCAACTAGAACTATCACCGTATCGGCTCAACTTCACTTGGCAAGATTTACCGATATGGCAGCAAACTTCGCACCAGCTGAGAAGTTTGTTAAGGATAATTAATTTATATTCAAAGCCACCTTCAAATATAACCCATAGTCTAAGTTCACTTTATATACTTTAGATATGGATCAATCCTTAAGCAATGCGATAAGTAACTTAACCTCTGTCTCAGTTTTAGTTTTTATCTTAGGTTTCATTGCAGCAAGGTTTAAGAGTGATATTCGAATACCAGATCCTGTTTATCAGATAATTTCAGTTTACTTACTTTTTGGTATTGGCTTAAAAGGTGGCGTCTCACTTCGTCACTCAACATTAGATGGCATTGCAAAGCCGGTGATCGCTACCTTAATTTTAGGCTGCTTAATTCCAGCCTTAGCATTTTTTGCCTTACGGTTTGTTAACTCGTTAACTCAGATTGATCGCGGCGCGATTGCAGCTCATTATGGATCAACCTCTCTAGTTACCTTTACTGCGGCCTTGGTGTTTTTAGATAACGCCAAAATTGAGTATGAGGGATTTGCAACTGCATTGTTAACAATAATGGAGATCCCTGGAATTATCATTGGTATTTTCTTAGCCACTAGACACTTAAATCGGCAAGTATCATGGTCAAGCTCATTGAAGGAGATTGTGCTTGGCAAAACAATTATTTTGTTGGTTGGCGGATTAATTGTTGGTGCTATATCTGGAGATGCTGGCTATGCTCGAGTTGAGCCATTTTTTGTGAACTTATTACCTGGCATCTTGGCACTTTTCCTTATGCACCTTGGTTATTTGGCTGGTCAACGCATTCATGTAATCAAAGAAACTGGTGCTGGTTTATTTGCATTTGCGATCATCTTTCCATTGATCGCAGGAAGTTTAGGTGTGGTAGGTGGCTTCATTGCTGGTCTATCAGTGGGAGGTGCAACGGTATTAGGAGTTTTATCAGCTAGCGCTTCCTATATCGCAGCTCCTGCAGCGGTTGGGATTGCACTTCCTGAAGCAAATCCATCTTTATCAATTACAAGTAGTTTGGGAATTACCTTCCCACTTAACTTAACAGTTGGAATCCCACTCTTTTATACCCTTGCCCAAGCCTTAATTGGCTAAACCGCTTTTTGTCTTGCCCGATCTGCCAGATAAATTCCAAATAATAAAACCGCGCCACCAATCAGTTGTGTTGTATTAAAGGCCTCATTTAGTAACCACCAAGCGATCGCACCAGCAAATAATGGTTCAATCATTCCAATCACACTTCCAGTGCTAGCTGACAACTCCCGGATACCGGTGACGGTAAGAAGATATGGAATTACTGTGCCAATAATTATTATCCAAAGAACTAATGCCCAGCCAGGTGCGCTGTAATTAGAGAGAGTGCCATCAAGTGAGTAGGTATTTGTTAAGAATTCAAATGGGAAGTTCCACCAAGGCAAAATCAATGCCCAAAAAATTGCTGAGATACCAATTCCCCAGGTCATTAGGGAGAGTGAGGTTCTAGTTTGAGATAAGCGATCGGCTAGTAAAAAGTAAACAGCAAGGGCAAATGCATCGGCAAAGGCAACTGCAACCCCAAGTGGGTGAAGTGTGGTGCCAGTCCAAATTTGAGAGAGCAAGAAAAGCCCTGAAAAGGCACAAGCAATTCCCCACCACATAATCGGTGAGATCTGTTTTTTCTTAACAAACCGCAGATAAAGCACAATCCAAATTGATGCGGTGAACTCAATAACTAATGCAACTGATACATAAAGGTATTTAATTGCAAAGAAGTAAAAGGAGGTAACTGCTGATACTCCAATAATTCCAAATAAAATTAAATCTTTTAACTCATCTTTTTTGGCATATAACTGTTTCTTACCCTTGTATAAAGCAAATGAGAGTAGAAGTAGAGCGGCGCCAGTAATTCTGATTTGAGTTAATCGGAAGGCATCCATATCAGCCTCACGAAGGACTTTGGCAGCAACACCACCAAGGGCAAAGCCCATAGCAGCAGAGATCATTAAAAATTCAGCGCGGTGCTTCACACAGGCACCTTACATTAAGTGATTAAATTAATTAAATTTAAAAGGCAGATTCTGCAATGCTCATAATTTCACCAGTCTCAGACTCAACCACTGCTCGCTCAACTGATATGTGTGGCAGAACTGATCTGACAAAAAACTTAGCTGATGCAATTTTTCCATTGAAGAAATCTGCATCTTTGCCTGCATTTGCCAACTTACTTTGGGCAATATCTGCCTGGCGTAGAAGTAACCAAGCAATAATTAAATCTCCAGTAGCCATCAATAATCTTGAGGTATTTAGCCCAACCTTATAAATCTCTTTTGGATTCTCTTGAGACTCCATTGCAACCCCCACCATATGACCAATCATTGCCTGAACATCCTCTAACGCTTTAAGTAGCGCCTTCTTCTCCTCAGGTAAATTTCCACCGGCGGAGGCAAACTTTGCGATCTCTTTACCAATAATTGTGATTGATCGACCACGATCTCTCACAATCTTGCGGAAGAAGAAATCTAATCCTTGAATTGCAGTTGTTCCTTCATACAAGGTATCAATCTTGGCATCTCTTACATACTGCTCAAGTGGCCAATCCTTGGTAAAGCCAGAGCCACCAAATGTTTGAAGTGATTCAGTGCCAAGCAATGTCCAGGACTTCTCGCTGCCATAACCTTTAACAATCGGCAGCAATAAATCATTAATTAGGTGCAGATCCTCTAGTTTTTCTTTATCCCCACCCTCTGCTTCAGCTAAGGCAAACGCGTCCTGAATAGTTGCGGTGTATAACACCAGGGCACGCATACCTTCTGAGTATGACTTTTGAACCATCAAAGATCTGCGCACATCAGGGTGCTTAATAATTTCAACCCGAGGACTGTTTTTATCCTTTGCCACAGTCAGATCTGGTCCTTGGACGCGGGTTTTGGCATAGGAGAGTGCTTGTTGATAGCCAGCACTAAGTGTTGCAATCGCTTTAGTTCCAACCATCATGCGGGCGTACTCAATCACCTTAAACATTTGAGCAATACCGTCATGGACCTCACCTAACAGGTATCCAACAGCTGGTTCTTTTTCGCCTAAACTAACTTCGCAGGTAGTTGAGACATTTAATCCCATCTTGTCCTCTAACTTAGTTACGTAAACACCATTTCGCTTACCAAGCTCACCAGTTTCAAAATCAAACATGAATTTTGGAATTAGGTAAAGATCTAAACCTTTAGTTCCAGCAACCGCACCCTCTGGTCTTGCCAATACAAAGTGAATTATGTTCTCAGTTAGATCAGAATCTCCTGAGGTGATAAATCTTTTGTTGCCAGTTATATGCCAGGTGCCATCTGCTTGCTTAACCGCTTTAGTACGACCTGCACCAACATCACTACCAGCATCTGGTTCAGTAAGCATCATGGTGGCACCCCATTGCTTATCAATCATTAACTTAGCAATCTTCTTTTGTTCTGGTGTGCCAAATACATATGCAACATGAGCAAAGGCGCTACCAGATGCATAAATATGAATTGCAGGGTTTGACCCTAAAACCATTTCAGCAATCGCCCATCTAATTGATGGCGGAATTGCTGTGCCACCCAAATCAACTGGAGCATCAATTCGCCACCACTCATTATCCATAAATGTTTTATAAGATTTTTTAAATGATTCTGGAAGTTTTGCCTCCCCTGTTGCTGGATCAAATTTAACTTTTATTTGATCACCCTCTACAAATGAGGCAGCTAAATCATTTTCTGCCATTCGCTTAACCTCTTCGAGCATTCCCATAGCTGTTGGGCGATCTAGATCTTTGTAAATTGATTTACCTAAAATTGATTCCCGATCAAATAAATCAAACAAGCAAAATTCAATATCGCGCAGATTGGCTATGTAATGTCCCATGGGGTAAGCATGCTACCCATGGGTAACTTAATCAATACCCGCCAGTAGGTTTTAACCTCACAATTTTGTTATTCAGGATAGGGTCTGCGATTGTGCTGCTAAGTGACCGAGATATTAAGGCGGAGATAACCGCCGGCCGAGTAAAGGTTGACCCCTTTACCGATGCAATGGTCCAACCCTCCAGCGTTGATGTGCGCCTGGATAGATTTTTTCGAGTCTTTGAAAACCACAAGTACTCTGTAATTGATCCATCAATTGAACAACCAGATTTAACCCGTGAGGTTGCGGTGGCTCCTGATGAACACTTTATTTTGCACCCAGGTGAGTTTGTATTAGCCAGCACCTATGAGGTCATAACTTTGCCAGATGATATTGCTGGAAGATTAGAGGGAAAGTCCTCCCTTGGTCGGCTGGGATTGTTAACTCACTCAACTGCTGGATTTATTGATCCAGGTTTTTCTGGTCACATCACACTTGAGCTTTCAAATGTTGCCAATCTGCCAGTGAAGTTATTTCCTGGAATGAAAATCGGCCAACTTTGTTTAATTAAGTTATCTTCACCTGCTGAGCACCCATATGGATCAGCAGTTTATGGCTCAAGATATCAAGGCCAGCGTGGGCCGACCCCATCTAAATCTTGGCTTAACTTTCATAAAAGCAAGATCGAGTAATTACTCCTGATTTAAAAAATGCAAGGTGAAGGTTGAACCTTCACCAAGTTTAGATTTAACACTTACATAACCACCATGTGCCTTCATAACTGCATCCACAATTGATAAACCAAGCCCACTTCCCTCACCACTATTTCTTACCCTTGATGGATCTGCCCGATAAAATCTTTCAAAGATTCGCTCCTGATCTGCTTGGGAAAGACCAGGACCATTATCAGTTACTGAGATTGTTGTTTCATTTACTCCAACCGCTGCGGTAACAATTATTTTTGTGCCCGCCGGAGTGTGGGTTCTGGCATTTGCTAGTAGATTTGCAATCACTTGATGAATACGCCCTGAATCACCTAATACAAATATCTCACTCTCACCTAACCTAACCTCAATTGGATGATCAGGTCCAGCTGCTCTTGCCGAGGCCACAGCCTCAGTAATTAAGGTATTTAAATCAACAGGATCATTTGCTAACTCACGTGCTTGATCAAGCCGAGCAAGCAAAAGTAAATCCTCCACCAAACTGCTCATCCGCACAGATTCCTTTTCAATCCTAGAGATCAACTCAGTTGTTTTTTCTGGTCCTACCACTGCTCCTTGGCGATGTAGTTCTGCAAAACCGCGAATTGCAGTAAGTGGAGTACGAAGCTCATGGGAGGCATCTGCAACAAATCTTCTTAACTTATTTTCACTTGCAATTCGAGCAGTAAATGACTCTTCAATTCGCGAAAGCATGGTATTCAACGAGGTAGTCAATCGACCAACCTCGGTATCTGGTTTTGCTGCAGGCAAACGGGCAGATAGATCACCAGATGCAATTGCCTCTGCAGTATCTTCAACCGCTTCAAGAGGTCGCAGGCCGAGCGCAATAATCCATCTAGCAGCTAAGCCAATTGCAGTTAAGGCAATAATTCCTAATATTAAAAAGAGAAAACGTAATTGACTTAAAGTCTTATCAACCTTTTCAAGTGAGTCAGCAACAATCACACTTCCTAAGCCGGTTGGTAACATCTGAGCTAAGGCCCGGATATCAGGTTGACCATCTTTGCCATCAATAGTGAAAGGCTTATTTTTATAATTGCTTACCTCACTTACCTTCATCCCGGTTACGGCAAAGTTTTTTCCACCCAACTCACCACCTACCTGGCCAATTAAATTGCCATCCATATCTAATAAGGTAATTGAGATTGCAGTTGGTACTCCGCGCAGCGGCTCTAAAATTTTATAAGGGGAGTCTTCATCATTTGCATCCAGTGGGGCAATACCAGCCCGATCTAATCGCTCAAGTGAGGTGCTAGAGATACTGATTAATTGATCATCAACTTGGGAAATCAGGTAGGTGCGAAGGGCGGCATTGGCGGCAAAATCTGAGGCGATAATTGCAAGGCTTGCTAATACAACTGAGGCCAAGATAAGCCGGTTGCGCAAACTCCAAAGTGAGAGCGGAGTGCGCACCCGACTTAGCGGTGAATTCATCTGCTAATTGTGATCAATTACTTACCTGCTGGCAACCTCAATCGGTATCCAACTCCGCGCACGGTGTGAATTAAGGCTGGCTCGTAGATATCAATCTTCTTTCTTAAGTAAGAGACATATGTTTCAACGATTCCCATATCTCCCCTGAAGTCATACTGCCAGACATGATCTAATATCTGAGATTTACTCACTACTCGATCTGCATTAATCATTAGATAACGAAGCAGTAAAAACTCAGTTGGGGATAGATCAATTAAATTACCAGCTCGTCTAACCTCATGAGTTGCCTCATCTAATTCAAGATCGGCAAATCTAATTTTTTCATCATCTGCTAGTACTTCTGTTGCACCTGTTCGGCGAAGTAATGCACGAAGACGAGCAACTAACTCTTCAAGTGAGAATGGCTTGGTGACATAATCATCACCGCCGATAGTTAAGCCAGCAATCTTGTCCTCCACTGAATCCTTGGCGGTTAGAAATAAAACTCCAACATTATGTCCTTCACTTCGCAGTTGCCTACAAACCTCAAAACCATTTTGATCAGGCAGCATTACATCAAGAATTAATGCATGGGGTTTAAACTCCTCGGCAATTTGTAGTGCGGCAGAGCCTGAGGCCGCAGTTTTTACATCAAAGCCAACAAACTTCAAGCTGGTGGCAATCAGTTCGCTGATGCTGTTCTCATCATCTACAACGAGAATCCTCTGCGTGCTCTGATTAACCTCTGGGGTATTACTTACTCTTTCTTTAAGAGTTGTCATTGGGCATCACCTCAAGGATGATGATTATCTACTACCCTGAGGATTTACTGAGAATCAGGTGGGGTTTACCCTTATCTTTTAACATTTCTAAGCATAATTTGAGCCACATCAAGCACCTCAACTGAGCTGTTTTTGGCCACCATGCCATCAGAGACCATTACCCGGCAAAACGGACAGCCCACTGCGACCTCTTCAGCCCCGGTAGCAATTGCCTCATCCACTCGATTTAAATTAATCCGCTCACCAATTTTTTCCTCCATCCACATTCGTCCCCCACCTGCGCCACAACAAAATGATCGCTCTTTATTTCGTGGCATCTCAGTCACCTCAACACCGGCTGAGGCTAATAACTCACGCGGTGGTTCATATATTTGATTGTGACGGCCAAGATAACAAGGATCATGATAGGTAAGTTTTTTAGCATCAGCTGCAGCAGGTGCAATAGGTTTTAATCTTCCCTCTTTAACTAATTGATTTAGCAATTGAGTATGGTGCACCATCTGTAACTCAAAACCTTGTTGTTTGTAATCTCTACCAATTGTTGTAAAGCAGTGTGGGCAGGTAACAACTACTTTTTTAACTCCACGAGTTCCAAAGGTCTCCTGCAAGGTTTCTATATTTTCTCTAGATAAAATCTGATATAAAAATTCATTACCACTTCTCCGTGCTGGATCTCCAGTGCAGGTCTCACGCTTTCCTAATACACCAAAGGTAACTCCTGACATATATAACAACTCAGCAACCGCCTTAGTGGTCTTCTTTGCTCGCTCCTCATAAGCACCAGCGCATCCAACCCAAAATAGATACTCAACATCCTCTGGAATAACTGAATCAATTACAGTTACTGGAAAGTCAATCTCTTTAATCCATGCATCGCGATCAGTTCTATTAGCACCCCATGGGTTGCCAGCTTTTTCCAAATTACGAAATGTATTTCCGAGCTCAGTTGGAAACTCAGATTCAACTAAAACTTGAAATCTTCGCATATTAACAATGTGATCAACATGTTCAATATCAACTGGACACTCCTCAACACAGGCGCCACAGGTTGTGCAAGACCATAAGACATCTAATGAGATTGCATTCTCATGTGCATTGCCAACAATCTTGGTAGCAGCTGCTGCCCCTGTGCCAACCTTTGCTAATGCGTGATCTCGCATCGCCATGATCAAAAGCTTTGGCGATAGTGGTTTTTCAGTATGCCAGGCTGGGCATTGAGATTGGCATCTGCCGCACTCAGTGCAGGTAGACATATCAAGCAGACCTTTCCAAGATATATCAGCAGCAGTTCCAATACCAAATACATCATCCTCTTTAGGATCTTCAAAATTAATCTCTTTGCCATGGGAAAGCATTACCGGCAATGGCCCCAGCGCATTTGATTTGCCTGGTGTTCTCTTAAAATAGATATTGAAGAAGGCTAAAAATCTATGCCAAGCAATTCCCATGGTTAGGTTTATTCCAACCACAATAAACCAGGTCATTGAAACTACAATCTTGGTGAAGGCAACTATTTGAATTAAATTCTCAATCTCACCAATTGAGTAATTGCTAAAAAATAAAACTGCTGGGTATGAGATTGCGTAATGCCAACTCCAACTATCAATATTTAATAGCGCACCCTCTAAACCACGAAGTGATATAACACAAAAGACCACTGCCAAAATAGTTGCTTCCACATAATAAGCTTTTTTATTACCTGAACCAAAAAATCTTGATTTTCTGCCACGGCGGGTAACTTTTGTAAATTGTCTAATTCCAATTAAGGCAACGATGCCAACACCGGTTGCCGCTGCAATAAATTCAACAAATAATTCATAGCCAACAAAATGGCCAATTATTGGCAGTGTCCAAGCTGGATTTACTAATTGCGCGTAAGCGGTAATTAATGTGCCAATTAAGCCGCCAAAGCCAATCATTACAAACCAATGTGCGATACCGGTAACGGTGAAGTTAAGCATTTTGGTGTGGGATAAAACCTCCACCAACATATTTTTTAATCGAGCACCTTTATTGTTAAATCGAGACGGATCACTTTGGCCGGAAGATATTTTTTTATATAACTCAAAGCCGCGAAAAGAAAAGATTCCAACTGCAACAGCAGTTAAGAGATAGGCGATAAGAGCGAGCACGGGTTAAGGGTAGGTGAGGGGTTGAAGTATTTGCCTCAAAAGTTATCCACAACACTTATCCACCGTGTGGAGAATTACAGTGATGTAATTAGTACCAACGGGTGGCTAGTGAGAAACCAATGCCCACAAAGCCAAAACCAACCAACATATTCCAAGCTCCAATGCCAGGAATTGGGTAGGCGGTGCCACTTATATAGAAAACAACGATCCAAATCAGCCCAAAGATGAAGTTTGCCACCATTACTGGGGCAAGCCAGCTTGGCGACTCTAACTTCTCATCTTCGGCCGCCATCTGCTCAATAATCGGAGCAACCTTCTTCTTTTGGCGGACCTTCTCGCGCACCTTTGACTTCGGCATGGCAGCAGATTACTACACAATTGGCCTATGAGCACCAATGCCTGCAAAATACTAGTAATCGATAATTACGACTCATTTGTATTTAACCTTGTTCAGTATCTGCAGCAATTAGGGGCAGAGTGCACAGTAGTGAGAAATGATGCCATCAAAGTGGATGAAGCAGATAAATATGATGGTGTTTTAATCTCACCAGGGCCGGGCACACCAGAGTCTGCTGGGGTGAGTGTTGAGTTAGTTAAGTACTGCGCAGATAAAAAGATTCCACTCCTTGGCGTATGCCTAGGACATCAAGCAATTGCTGTTGCATATGGGGCAACAGTTTCTAGAGCACCTGAGTTATTACATGGTAAAACTTCAGTTGTTACCCACCAAGGAAAATCTGTCTTAGAAAATATCCCATCCCCATTTACTGCAACTCGCTACCACTCATTAGCTGTTGAACGAGATACCTTGCCAGACTTAATTGAGGTAACAGGTGCAACAGAGTCTGGTGTTGTGATGGCGCTCCAACATAAAACATTACCAATCTGTGGTGTTCAGTTTCACCCAGAGTCAGTTTTAACTGAACATGGTTATCAGATGATTGGAAATTGGCTGGAGATTTGTGGTGATAAAGGCGCTCGCAAAAGATCTGAAGGTTTATCTCCAGTTGTTATAAAAGCTTAATTTTTATTAATTGTAATTGTGACAATACTGCCGATTGTTTTTGTAGCACCCGCCTCAGGTGCCTGAGCTAAAATCTCACCGAGTGCTTTACTTGGATCAAAGGCTGTTATCTCTCTAATTAAAAATCCTGCCTGAGTTAATACTGTTTTAGCGCCAATCTCATTTAAACCAACTAAAGAAGGCACTTGCACATTTCCACTTGCAATCTCAAGAACAACACCACTACCTGCAGTAATTGTGGTGCCAGGTTGTGGATTAATACTAATTACTACTCCAGGTGCTTGATCTGAATCAACTGCAATAGTTTGCGATATAAGTAAGCCGGCAGAGGATAATTTAGATCTGGCCTCTTCAAGAGATAGGCCAATTAAACCAACTGGGACAGTGGTATTTCCTGGCCCTTCTGAAATAGTAAGGGTGACGCTACTTCCCGCTGCAGCATCAGCGGTTGCAAGTGGCAGCTGGGATGCAACTCTGTTAATAGGAATCTTTGCATCTGGTGCTCGCTCAATATTTACATTAAAGCTTTTTAACAACGCTCTTGCTTCATCTTCGGTTAAGCCAACAACATTTGGCACCTTTAATGTCGCACCATCTGGTGAAGAAATAAAGTAACCCGCAGTAACTACTGCAATCAATGTGGCGATTAAGGTGATTGTGGTTATTAACTTTCGGCGGGGAATTACTCTTTTAATCTTGGTGGTAACTGGCTCACCCTTTATTACATGCTCAATATCTGCCAACATTGCTTTAGCATCTTGATATCTATTTGATGGTTCCTTAGCAAGAACAACCTCAAGCATTTGATCAATATTGGAATCTAGTCCTGGCTTAATTTGTGAGGCTGGTGTAATTGGCGCAGATACATGTTGATAGGCAACTGAAACTGGAGTGTCCCCGGTAAATGGTGGCCTGCCAGTTAGTAACTCATACATCACGCAACCTAACGAGTAGAGATCACTTCTGCCATCTGCCACCTCACCAGTTGCTTGCTCAGGAGATAGGTACTGCGCTGTTCCAACTACATTCCAGGTGCTAGTCATAGTTGCACCAATATCATCGGTAGCTCTTGCAATACCAAAATCCATCACCTTGATATCCCCTGAGTCGGTAATCATTATGTTTCCAGGCTTAACATCCCGATGCACAATTCCTTTACTGTGTGAGTAATCAAGTGCTTGCAAAATTCCCTTAATAATTTCTAGTGCTTTACTCTTTGAGATCTCACCATTTTGCATTAATTGACGCAAAGTAATTCCAGAGATTAACTCCATCACAATATATGGAGAATCATTTTCCTCACCTGAGTCATAAACAGCGACAATTCCAGGATGGCTTAAGCCACCTGCAGCTAACGCCTCTTTTTTAAACCGTGCCACAAAGGCTGGATCTTTTGCTAAATCTCTTCTTAAAACCTTTATTGCCACCTCACGGTTTAATCTTGTGTCTATACCGATGTAAACATCTGCCATGCCGCCGGTGCCAATCATTTGGCCAACTGTGTATCTACCATTTGATAACTTATTTATTGGGCTATTCATTAGCTGCCCCTAACTTTTTAACCCCAGCAGATTGCTTTTCAGCAGTTAATTCACTCCAAATGATTGTGATGTTATCGGGTGCTCCCTTTGATCTAACCTCTTTGATTAAAGCTTGTGGAATTAGATCAGCATCATTTGCTTCAATGATCTTACTTATCTCATAATCAGATAAAACATTTGTTAAGCCATCACTACATAATAAAAAATGATCACCCTTTTTAATTTCAAAGGTAAGCAGAATTGGATCAAGACCTGAGTCTCCCATTAAAGCTTGGGTGAGTAAGGATCGCTGCGGATGATCAAAGACCTCTTGTGGGGTAAGCCGGCCTTGATCTAGTAACTCCTGCATGACGGTGTGGTCATAACTTAACTGTTCTAATTTGTTATCTCGGTAGCGATAACACCTTGAATCTCCAATATGAAGTAACTCAATCTTGTTACCTAAAATAGCAAGCGCAGTTAAGGTGGTTCCCATTCCAGATAACTCTGGCTGGGCTTTGCTTTTATCTAATATCTTCTGATCTATCTCATGGGTGATGTTTAAAAATAGATCCTCTTTTGAATCAAGATCAATCCCGTCATCTTGTAGAAGAGGCAGTAAATCATTTAAGGAGTTGATGGCGATAGCAGATGCAACCTCACCACCGGCATGGCCGCCCATGCCATCTGCAACTGCAATTAGATTGGCGCAACTCAATGCCGAATCCTCATTACCTTCGCGCACTAAACCAAGATCAGTTTGCGCAAAGGAGTTAAACTGCCATTTCATAGAGCCAATCTCACCACATAATTGATTTGAAAAAGAAAGGGCAGCCAAATTATGCGAATCTATGCCCACCGTGGTGCATCTGGTGAATTTATAGAGGGTTCTCAGGCTGCCTATTTAGCAGCAATCGAACAAGGAGCAGATGGCTTTGAGTGTGATGTTAGGTTAACTAAAGATAGGCAGATTATTTGCTACCACGATAAGGATGCCAAACGGTTATCAAATTTAGATTTAAAGATCGCCGATACAAATTACGATCAATTAAAGAAGTCCATAAACCCACTCAAATTAGATCAGCTATTGGACCTAGCATTAAAAAGTAAGAAGGATTTAGTAATTGAGTCAAAACACCCAGTACCAACAGGTGGTGCGATTGAAAAATCGGTTCATAAATTACTTAAAGATAAAAGTAAAGAGATAAAACAAAGTAGGATAGAGATATTTCTAATCTCATTTTCTTTTCTTGCCACCTTGCGAAATAAAAAGAGTTCATACAAGAGCGGCTACTTGGTTAGTAAAAAGATTTTAGCCAAATTCAATCCAACTGATCTAATTGCAGTAAATATTGAAGTAATCAGATCAGATCACTCATTTGTTTTAAATCAAATGCGAAAGGGCAAGCAGGTATTAGTTTGGACAGTAAATGATGAGGATGATTTAAAACTCTGCCAGGATTTGGGTGTTAAGGCGGTAATTACAGATTATCCGGTGCGAGCAAGAAAGATCCTCGGCTACCCTTAACCCATGTCAATTAAGTATGGCTACCTAGGACCGGTCGGCACATTCACTGAAGCTGCCTTACAAAAAATTGCATCAAGTGATGATCAGTTATTTGCCTACGCTAATGTGACAGCAGCATTAGATGCGGTAAGAAAGGGTGATTGCCAAAAAGCTTTGGTACCAATTGAGAACTCAGTAGAGGGTGTTGTTGCTAGAACCTTAGATGAGTTAGCAATAGGTGAGCCTTTAGTAATTACCCAAGAGGTAACACTTCCTGTCTCTTTTGCCTTACTTACCTTGCCCACAACAGATCCAAAAAATATTAAATCAATAGCGACTCATCCACACGCTGAGTCACAATGCCGCTCCTTTATTGCTAATAATTATCCAACTGCGCAGATTATTGAAACCCCATCAACTGCAGCTGCGGCAAAGGGTTTAGCAAGTGGTGATTACGATGCAGCGATTGCTGGAGTAAATGCTGCAAAAAATTACAACTTAAAGGTGGTGACTGAAGATATTGGTGATAACCAAGCTGCAGTAACAAGATTTGTGGTGGTTGAAAAACCAGGAGGAAAAGTAAGTGCTACCGGTAAGGACCGGACATCACTTGCCGTGTTTATCGCAATTGATCATGCCGGTGCTTTGCTTGAGATTTTAAATGAGTTTGCAAAACACCAGGTGAACCTCACCTTTATTCAAAGCCGACCTACCGGATCCCAACTTGGCCACTACCACTTCATTATTGATGCCGAAGGTCATATTGAGGATAAGCCAATTAGTGCAGCACTAGCTGGCTTAAAACAAATTTGTGAGGATATTCGTTTTCTAGGTTCCTATCCCCAAGCAAAGTAATCGGTAGGCTACTTTCATATGATCGATTTAAAAGCATTAAGAGAAAACCCAGATCTTTTTAGAAACTCTCAAAAAGCACGGGGTGAAGATCCTGCAGTAGTTGATCAATTACTAAAAGCAGATGATGAGCGAAGAGCAGCTATTGCTGAGTTTGAATCGTTGCGGGCAGAGCAAAACACATTATCTAAAGCAGTTGGTGCCGCCAAAGGGGATGAAAAAAACTCACTCCTTGAAAATGCAAAACAACTTGCCACAGCAGTAAAAGCTGCAGATAGTAAGCGGGCGGATGCTGAAGAGCGAGCAGATAAAATTGCGCTACTGATTGCAAATTTAATTGATCCAGCAGCGCCAATTGGTGGTGAGGCTGATTTTAAAGTTATTGAAAGCATTGGAACCCCTCGAGATTTTAAAAAGGAGGGCTTTGAGCCAAAGGATCATGTTGAGATTGGCAAGATTGTTAAGGCAATTGATACTGAGCGGGGCGCGAAGGTAGCGGGCGCTCGCTCTTACTATTTAACAGGACCGGGTGCACTCCTTGAGTTAGCACTTGTTAATTACGCAGTATCACTTGCGGTAAAGGCAGGATTTATCCCAATGATTCCACCTGTTTTGGTAAAGCCTGCTGCAATGGAGGGAACTGGATTTTTAGGACAAGCTGCTGAAAATGTTTACCACTTAAAAGAGGATGAGCTTTATTTAGTTGGCACCTCTGAGGTGCCACTTGCAGCATTTCATATGGATGAGATCTTAGAGACGCTACCAATTAGATACGCCGGGTACTCACCATGTTTTAGAAGAGAGGCGGGCAGTTACGGCAAAGATACCCGCGGCATTATTCGCGTTCACCAATTTGAAAAAGTTGAGATGTTTACATTTTGTAAACCAGAGGATGCAGAAGCTGAACATAAAAAGTTACTCACTTGGGAGAAGGAGTTTTTTAACTCACTAGAGATTCCATACCGAGTTATTGATGTGGCAAGTGGGGATTTAGGAGCAAGTGCGGTTAGAAAATTTGATATTGAAGCTTGGATCCCAACACAGCAGGCATACCGTGAGGTCACCAGCACCTCAAACTGCACCCAGTTTCAAGCACGCCGCTTAAATATTAGATACAAGGATGAGAAGGGCACAAAACCAGTTGCCACCTTAAATGGCACATTAGTCGCTGTTCCTAGAACCATTGTTGCAATCTTAGAAAATCATCAACAAAAAGATGGCTCAGTAAAGGTGCCAAAGGCCTTAATTCCATTTCTTGGAATGGATACTCTGGTTGCCACGTGAGTGTTTTAAAAACAGTCACCGGCAAGCGTCCTAAATTAATCGGCACGGATCTAGATGGCACAATTGTTGCTAACTACGGCTTTATCTCAGAGCGCACCAAGATTGCATTTACTGCAGCTCATGCTGCTGGTATTCATATCTACTTTGTAACGGGCAGGCCTATCAGGTGGATGGTTGAAATTAGAGAGAACTTTAACTTTGGATTAGGTATTTGTGGTAATGGTGCGATGCTGTATGACTTTATTAATCAACAAATCTTAGAGGAGTGGCTCTTTTCAGTTGAAGCTCAACTTGAAACAGTTAAGCGATTACGCAAAGTAATCCCACCAGTTACATTTGCAGTTGAGGTAAATCAACAGTTTCACCGGGAGAAGGCGTATGTGCCAAGGTGGGATGTTGGTGCAGATAATGTTGGAGTAGACCAAATTGAAGAGGTGATCACCGATCCTGCTTTAAAAATATTAGCAAGATGTCAAAATGGTGAGTACTCATCTGATCAGATGTTAGCAATTGCAACCAAAGAGCTATCTGGGATTGCCACAGTTACCCACTCCAACTCAACTGATTCACTACTTGAAATATCAGCAGATGGTGTTAGCAAGGGTGCAACCTTGGCAAAGATGGCAGGTAGATTAGGACTTAGCGCTGATGATTGTGTGACATTTGGTGATAACCCAAATGATTTTTCTATGCTCTCTTGGTCAGGCAGATCATGGGCGATGGCAGATGGACATCCTGATTTAATGAAGTATGCAAAGTTTCAAACAGATGCGCATCAAGAAGATGGTGTGGCAAAGGTGATTGAGCAATTACTCTCACTCCCCGAATAAAACTCGCAAAATTTTGGCACTACCGCTCTTGCAGGTAAGTTTGCCCACGGAGGGCTCGCATAGCGGCCGAGTGCACCGGTCTTGAAAACCGGCAAGGGAAACCTTCGTGGGTTCAAATCCCACGCCCTCCGCCAACACTTATTAATTTGTGGTTGATTTCATATTCACTCAGCGCACTCTCACCTAGCCTTTACTAAGTAGCAAGAGCAAACTAAGCCCATGGCCTTACTAGATTCAAAAGTTGAAAAGACTGGCGTATTTTCTGCAGGCCGTGCCTTAATAACAGATAAAACATTACGCACTGATCGTTGGTGGTTACAGCCATTGATGACATTTTCAGTTTTAATTTTATTTGTTATTTATGCAACCTTTAGAGCTTTTGAAAATAAGAATTACTTTGCCGAACCCTTAATCTCACCCTTTTACTCACCATGTTTATCAACTGCCTGTGTTGAGGGTGCTGCTCACTTTGGTACACCAATTGGCTCAATTACATTATTTGGCTTTTTAATCTCACCGGCATTGTTTATCTTGATCTTCCCACTGGGTTTTAGAATGACCTGCTACTACTACCGTAAGGCTTACTACCGCTCCTTTTGGATGTCACCACCTGCATGTGCTGTGGCTGAGCCTCATAAAAAGTACACAGGAGAAACTAGAGCGCCTTTAATATTACAAAATGGCCATCGTTGGTTTTTCTACGCCGGCTTAGTGCTAAATGTAATTTTGACCTATGACGCAATCATCGCCTTTAAAAATGAGGAGGGTGAATGGGGACATATGAGTGTTGGCACATTAGTACTCCTTGCTAATGCCACTCTGCTTTGGCTCTACTCCGCCTCCTGCCACACTTGTCGTCACACATTAGGTGGCAGGCTAAAAACATTTTCAAAACATCCAATTAGATATAAAGCTTGGACAGTAGTCTCAAAGTTAAATCACTACCATCCTAATTTTGCTTGGGTCTCACTCTTTGGAGTTGCTCTAACTGACTTTTATGTCCGCCAGGTCGCAAGTGGGGCCATTACCAATTACTACTTCTTTTAAGAGATGGTGAAATAACAATGAGTGAGAAGATCCCAATGGAGCGGCACAATTATGATGTTTTGGTAATCGGCGCAGGTGGTGCTGGTTTAAGAGCAGCAGTTGAAGCCCGGGAGGCAGGACTTCGGGTTGCAATTATTTGTAAATCATTATTTGGTAAAGCGCACACAGTTATGGCAGAGGGTGGAATTGCTGCCTCAATGGGAAATGTCAATGACAAAGATGGCTGGCAGGTTCATTTTAGAGACACAATGCGGGGCGGAAAGTTTTTAAATCATTACCGAATGGCAGAGCTTCATGCCAAGGAGTCCCCTGATCGAGTTTGGGAGCTAGAGCTTTGGGGCGCACTCTTTGATCGCACAGGTGAGGGAAAGATTTCACAACGTAACTTTGGTGGACATGAGTATCCACGTCTTGCACATGTTGGAGACCGAACAGGACTTGAGTTAATTAGAACGATGCAACAAAAAATTGTCTCAATGCAGCAGCAAGATAAAAAAGATCATGGCGACGCGGAGAGTTATCTAAAGGTATTTGCTGAGGTCACAATTACTGAAATATTAAAGGAAAATGGCAAGGTAGTTGGTGCTTACGGTTATAGAAGAGAGAATGGCAATGAGCTTTTATTTGAATCTCCTGCAGTAATACTCGCAACAGGTGGAGTTGGAAAAACTTTTAAAATTACCTCTAACTCCTGGGAGGGCACAGGAGATGGACACGCACTCGCACTGAAGGCTGGCGGCAACTTAGTTGATATGGAGTTTTTACAATTTCATCCAACTGGAATGGTTTGGCCACCATCTGTTCGTGGAATTTTAGTAACAGAGTCTGTTCGTGGTGAGGGTGGTGTTTTAACCAACACAAAGGGTGAGCGATTTATGTTCAAATACATTCCAGATGTATTTAAGGATAAGTACGCAGATAATGAGGCAGAGGCAGATCGTTGGTATCTAGATCAAGATAATAATCGCCGTCCCCCAGAGTTATTACCACGGGATGAGGTAGCAAGAGCTATTAATGCAGAAGTAAAAGCTGGACGAGGATCTCCACATGGTGGTGTTTTCCTAGATGTTTCAAAGCGAATTCCAGCAGAGGTTATTAAGAAGCGATTGCCATCGATGTGGCATCAATTTTATGAATTAGCAGGAGTAGATATTACAAAGGAGTCAATGGAGGTTGGTCCAACTTGCCATTATGTAATGGGCGGAGTTGAGGTTGATCCAGATACCGCAGCTGCTGTTGGAGTTCCAGGTTTATATGCAGCAGGTGAGGTTGCAGGTGGCATGCATGGTTCAAATCGTTTAGGCGGTAATTCACTCTCTGATCTTTTAGTTTTTGGTCGTCGTGCTGGTGCTGGTGCTGCTGAGTATGTGAAAGCTTCACAATCTGTGAAGGTCTCTGATTCATCAATAAAGGATGCCGCGATGAGAATTGCAGCTCCTTTTAAACGCACAGGAGGGGAAAACCCATACACCCTTCACCAAGAGTTACAGGAGATCACCCATAACCTAGTTGGAATTATTAGAACAAGAAGTGAATTACAAGATGCCATTGAAAAGATTGCAGCAATTAGAAAACGTATTGAAAATGTTGCAGTAAGTGGAGATAGATTGTTTAATCCTGGGTTTCACCTCTCCTTTGATCTAGATAATATGTTGTTGGTGGCTGAGAGCACTGCAAAATCTGCAATTGTTAGAGAAGAGTCTCGTGGCGGTCATACAAGAGATGATTTCCCATCTATGGATCCAAAGTGGCGATCTTTAAACAACATTGCCGCCTTTAATGGCAAAGAGGTAGTTGTTAAACAACAAAAACTGCCAAGGATGCCAAATGAGTTATTTGATCTCTTTGATATCCATGAGCTTGAGAAGTATTTAAGTAAAGAGGAGCTGCCAAATAATGCGGGGGTTAGATCATGAGTAAGAAAATAAAACTTAGGATCTGGCGCGGGGATGCAAAAGATGGTGCGTTAAAAGATGTTGAGGTTGAGGCAAATGAGGGTGAGGTTGTACTTGATGTAATTCACCGGGTGCAGGCAACTCAGATTGGGGATTTAGCGGTTCGCTGGAATTGCAAAGCGGGTAAGTGCGGATCATGTTCAATGGAGATAAATGGCAAGCCACGTCTTGCTTGTATGACACAGGTGGCAAACTTTGAAGAGGGTGAGACCATCACCGTTACCCCACTTAGGGCATTTCCAGTGATTAAAGATTTAGTAACTGATGTTTCATTTAATTACAAAAAGGCGATGGAGGTTGACTCCTTCACTCCACCTAGCGGCTTAAAAGCAGGTGAGGTACGCATGGCACAGGTTGATGTTGAGCGGTCACAGGAGTTTAGAAAATGTATTGAGTGCTTCTTATGTCAAGACACCTGCCATGTAATTAGGGACCATGAAGAGAATAAGAAATCATTTGCAGGCCCAAGATTTTTCATCAGGCTAGCTGAGCTTGATATGCACCCACTTGATATCTTAAAAAACCGTAAGCAAAAGGCACAAGCAGAGCATGGACTTGGGATGTGTAACATCACTAAATGTTGCACAGAGGTGTGCCCAGAGCATATAAAGATTACCGATAATGCAATTATCCCAATGAAGGAGCGGGTAGTTGATGTTAAGTATGATCCAGTTAGATGGCTTGGATCTAAAATTCGCAAACGTGAGGGTATTGTTTAGTTCGTGAATTTAATTGTTCGCCTGATTGCTGGCGCACTCGCCTTTTGGGCAGCAACCTCACTCATTGATGGCATAACTGTTAATGGTGGTGCTTGGAGCTATCTATGGGTTGCTCTCTTATTTGGCCTTATAAATGGGGTTATTGGCTCATTAGTTAAGTTGTTAACACTGCCCGCTATTTTATTATCTCTAGGTCTTTTTGCATTTGTGGTAAATGCTGCGATGTTAATGTTAACTGCTAGGTGGAGTGAGCGATTAGATGTTGTTGATTTTAAATCAGCACTCTTTGCATCTTTAATAATCTCAATTGTCACCACAGCTATTAACCGGGCATTTAAGAGCAAAAAGAGCTAATTACAAATGGGTGCTAATAACCAGATGCCTTGTGATTTTTGCAGTGTTCCTTATGATCCAGTAGCAACTAGATGGCTATGCCCAAATTGTCATATGAAGACCAATTGCTGTGATGGCGCACCTTGTGAGATTGTGGAGGTTAAAACTACAACTAGTAATTAGTTATTTACTTAAGTAGTTTTGCCATATAAGCCTCAACCTCATCTGGGTGGCGAGGAAGTGCGTTACTTAATATCTTGGCTCCAGATTCGGTAACTAAAATATCATCTTCAATTCGAACACCAATTCCTCGAAATTCTTCAGGGAATAATGTGTCATCTGGTTGGATATAAAAACCTGGCTCAACAGTTAAAATCATGCCAGCCTCTAATACTGCATCTGCATACTGCTCTTTTCTAGCATGAGCGCAATCATGAACATCAATACCTAAGTGGTGGCCTGAGCCATGAAACTGCCATCTTCTATGTAATCCATTTTCTTCCCGTAAAGATTCTTCAGAGGTTATTGGCAATACGCCGAGCTCCTCAGCACCCTTTGCAATCTCAACCATGCAGGCAGCGTGAAAATCTTTGAACTTTGCCCCAGGCTTCACAGCTGCAATTCCTGCTTGTTGGGCCTTATAAACAATCATGTAAATCTTTCGTTGCGTCTCAGTAAACCTTCCATTTACTGGAAAGGTTCGAGTTATATCTGCGGTGTAGTGGGATTCAACCTCAACGCCAGCATCAATTAAAATTAAATCTCCTGGTAATACATCGCCATCATTTTTAATCCAATGCAATACACAGGCATGAGCACCAGAGGCAACAATACTTGGATAACCATTGTCATTTCCCTCTAACCTTGCTCTGCCATAAAAGGCAGCCTCAATTACTCGCTCACCTCTTGCTACCGATGTTGCTGCTGGAAAAACACGGACCATATCGGCAAAGCCACGGACTGTGGCATCAACCGCCTTTTGCATCTCATCAATCTCATACTTATCTTTAACAGCTCTCATAACTGAGATGTAATTTAAGAACTCTTTTTCATCTTCCGTATTTTCTTCAACCAACTTATCAACGGCAGAATCTTCACCACGGACCAGTAATGTCTCTTCCTTGTCTTTTAAAAACTCTTCAATCGATTCAATCTGCCTTACTTTAATCCCATACTTAGTTTCAGTCTCCTCCAAGGTCATTCTTCTGCCAACCCAGAACTCGCCATACTTGGTGTCTTTATAAAACTCATTGTTATTTCGAGGTGACCTTGAGTGAATAAACAACAACGCTTCATGGCCTGTGCTAGTGGGCTCCATTACAAATAAAGAGTCTGGCACACAATCTGATGCAATAATTCCAGTAAACCAACTAAAGGCAGAGTGTGCTCTGAATTGGTAATCAGAGTCATTGCTTCTAACCTTTAATGATCCTGATGGAAAAATTAATCTCTTACCCACATATTGTTTAGACAACTTATCTCTGCGTAATTTTGTGTATGCAATTGAAGGATGTGGTGTGATGCCAGTAAGCGCAGAATCAGCCCAACCTTGCTTCATAAACTCGATCAATGCAATAGAACTCAACATCTCGCGAGAGTTCATATATACGTGTAGTGAAAAGCCATAAATATAATCATACTATATGAATATAATCATATAGTGATCATTTCTAACCTTATATATTCAAATCGATTGATACAACATACAAGAAATGGAAGTTAATGTTAGAAGTTAGTGCAGTAGTTTGTACCTTAAATAGTCAAAGTTCAATAGACTTGTGTCTGGACAGTCTCACAAAAAGTGGGGTGGAAGAGATTATTGTTGTAGATGGGGGAAGTACTGATAATACCCTCAGTCTAGTACGGAACTATAACTGCAGAATATTATTTGACCAAGGAAATAGTGTAGGAACCGCCAGAAAAATAGGAGTAAATGCTGCCACAAAAAAATACATATTAAATTGCGGCGCGGATAATATTTTAAATCATAATTTATTAAATTCAATGATTGCAGAAATCGAAAAAGACTTAAATGTATTTGGTGTATCTTGTCGAACAAAAGTCTATGAAAAAGGCGTTCTCGCACATTTACTGCAAATTCAATGGAAAGGAAGGATTACGGCTGGATATAAGAATGTAATTGGAACTCCAAATCTTTTTATTACAGAAACTCTAAAAGCAAATTCTTACTCTCAAGAGAGAAGCTGGTCAGATGATGAAGAGTTATGTGAGCGTTTAAGACGCGAATTTAATTGTAAATTCATTGTTGTTGAAAATAGTTGCTTTGAGGTTGGTCAAGCAAATTTAAAAAGGATTATTTATAGATTTAAAGGATACGGAAGATCGGATTTTGAAGTGTGGCAAGCAAATAAAAGTGATTGGAAGTTTTCTAGAAAGATAAAATCTCTGATGCATCCACTTTTATCAGAGTTTTTTTATATTTTAAAAAATATTTCCATAGCTGAAGCGATTTTGGTATTTCCCTTACTTGTAATTTGTTGTACCCTAAGATATAAATCTTGGTGCATTAACTCCCTGAAGGCAAGTTTACTATTAATGAAAAAAAACTAAAGTAATAGGTATTTCAAGTGAATCTAATATTAATTTTTTAAACGAATTCATTCTTATCAATTTGAATCATTTGAAACTTTAATCCCTTCATAGTTTTATTTCTCTGTCAAATATCGCAAGATGATGGTGTAGACTGATTACTAACTAGGAGACGTCGCATAGCCCGGTCTAGTGCGCCTCACTGCTAATGAGGTTAACCCCTAAAGGGTTTCGGAGGTTCAAATCCTCTCGTCTCCGCCAGTATTAAAAAAAGCAAAAAAGTGAAGCTGGGGGA
>Ga0315902_10002980_pt1 | contig 25748 bp, 21 predicted proteins | sample LakEriMetagenome_9_FD_203523 | JGI IMG/M metagenome (GOLD analysis project Ga0315902, IMG submission 203523) | Freshwater fungal communities from buoy surface, Lake Erie, Ohio, United States - Buoy 12 MA117 | ecosystem: Environmental > Aquatic > Freshwater > Lake > Lake biofilm | place: USA... | reverse complement strand
ACCGCTGAAAGCATCTAAGCGGGAAACTAACCTCAAAACAAGGCTTCGCCGAGAGTCGTGGTAGACCACCACGTTGATAGGCCGGGTGTGGAAGTGCGGCGACGCATGGAGCTTACCGGTACTAATCACTCGATCGGCTTGATCGTTCTTAGTTGAACTCATGATTTGCTTTGATGGCCGTGGTTTCGGCCTGATGTCTTCTCTTCATCCGTTTCGTTGACCTGGTGGTTATGCCGAGAGGTCCCCACCCGATCCCATTCCGAACTCGGTCGTTAAGCCTCTCTGGGCCGATGGTACTTCGTCTTAAGGCGCGGGAGAGTAGGTCGCCGCCAGGTCTGCCGAACGGATGAACAGTCACCCTTCAATTCCGATGCCCCTCCGCAATTGCGGATCCGTTTGCCGCGGGGTGGAGCAGCCCGGTAGCTCGTCAGGCTCATAACCTGAAGGTCACAGGTTCAAATCCTGTCCCCGCACCCAGACAGTCAACGGCCCCTCCGGCATTCCGGCGGGGCCGTTTTCGTTTGGGCCCCTCGTGCCCTTCGCCGCCTCCGTGTATGCACAGCGCCATGTTTGCGCCGCCTGACGTTCCGCCGCCGTCCATTGAGGTCGAGGTCATTATCGTTCGTCCGGTCGACATGGCCCCGCGACCCGGGGATGTCGTCTATTCCCGCCTCCAGCTGACCGAAGAGGACATGAGGGGTGCGCCGCGTCCCGACATCGCCCTGCGGCAGGCGCCTGGCGTCAGCCTCTTCCGGCGCAACGGATCCGAGGCTGCGAATCCGACGACCCAGGGGTTGTCCCTGCGCGCGATCGCCCCTTCGGGGGCGGGGAGGGCCCTCGTCACCCTGGATGGCGTCCCCCTCAATGATCCCTTCGGCGGATGGGTTATCTGGTCCGCCGTTCCGACCGAACGCCTCGAGACGATCGACATCGTCCGCGGAGCCGGGGCTGGAGCCTGGGGCGCGGGCGCCCTGACCGGGGTGGTGACCCTGTCCGAGTGGCGGTCGGAGTCCCCGAGCCTGCGCGGCGACCTTTCGGTGGGGGATCATGGCCTCGCCCGCACCGCCGTGGCGATCTCGGAGGCCGGGCTGACTCTCTCCGCCTCGGCGGTGCGGGGCCCACGGTTCACCCCCGTACGGGATGCTGTCCGCGGCGACGCCGACCAGGCCCTCGACCTTCACGCCTACAGCGGCTCCGCCCGGCTTCAGCGAGACCTGGGGCCCGCCGCTGGCGCCGTCGCCCTGTCTGCATGGCGGGAGGATCGTGAGTCCGGGCTCGCTGGAGCGACTTCCCGCGCGGAGGGTGCATCGGCCTCTCTGACCCTCGCGGCCCTGGAGGCGGGGGATGGCTGGCGCCTTCAGGCCTGGGTCCGGGCCTCGAACCTCGAGAACAGTTCTGCAAGCGTAGCCGCCGGGCGGGCGACCACCACCCCCGCCTCCGACCAGTACGCCACGCCCGCCCTGGGATGGGGGATCAATGCGGCCTGGCGTGTCGGCGAGGGGCCCTGGTCGCTTGAGGGCGGGGTGGACGCCCGCCTCGCCGAGGGCCGGGCCCATGAGCGCTTCCGCAATCAGAATGGCGCCTTTACGCGCGGGCGCGAGAGCGGCGGGCGCACCTCGGTGGCCGGGCTCTACGCGGAAGGCGCCTGGTCCGGCGGGCGGTTTACGCACTCCGGGGGCGTCAGGGTGGACGCCTGGTCCCAGGACGGGGCGGTGAGACGGGAGCGGGACCTCGCCACAGGCGCATCGACCCTGGACAGCCGGGCTCCAGGAACCTCGGGGCTGCAGGGAAGCCTGCGCTTCGGCTCCCGCTACAGCCTGTCCGACGGGCTCTTTCTGCGCGGCGCCGCCTATACCGGCTTCCGGCCGCCCACTCTCAACGAACTGCACCGGCCCTTCCGGGTGGGCAACGACGTGACGGAGGCCAATCCGACTCTTCGCCCCGAGAGCCTTTCGGGCGCGGACCTGGGCCTGGAAGGCGACACTGGACCCCTGGCCTGGAAGGCGGGGGTCTTCTTCAACCGCCTGTCCGACCCCGTCACCAACGTCACCCTGGGGACCGGTCCGGGCGTCTTTCCTGTCGCCGGTTTCATCCCGGCGGGGGGGACCCTGCGGCAAAGGCGGAACGCGGGCCGTATCGACGCCTGGGGCCTGGAGGCCGAGGGCCGTATGCGGCTGGGCGCCGTCGACCTTAGGGCCGCCGCAGCCTGGACAGACGCCGAGGTGAACGGCGCCGCCGCCGCTCCCCAGCTCACCGGACTGCGCCCGGCCCAGACAGCCCGGCTGACGACTACGGCGGGCATCGTCTGGCGTCCCGTCGACGCCGCTGTCCTGGAGCTGGACGCCCGTCATGAGGGCGAGAGGTTCGACGATGACCTCAACACCCGGCGCCTCAAGGCCGCGGTGACGCTCGACGCCCGTGCGGGTTGGACCTTCGCTCCGGGGACGGAAGTCTATATCGCCCTCGACAACCTGGCCGACGCCCGGATCCCGGCCGCGGTCGCCGGAGATGGCGCCGTCAGCCTGGCGGCGCCGCGAACGGTAAGGATGGGCCTGACTCTTCGGCGTTGATCCGACGCCCCTGAGCCTCAGCACGGGGTTCAGCTCCGCTCCAGGTCATGGCACGAGGAGGACATGAACTACAGCCACGCCTTCCACGCCGGAAACTTCGCCGACATCGTCAAGCACGCCGCCCTGCTGGCCGTGCTGGGACGGATGCAGGCGGGAGCGACAAGCCTTCGTGTGATCGACACCCATGGGGGCCGGGGCCTCTACGACCTGGCGGCGTCTGAGGCGCGCCGGTCTGCGGAAGCAGAGCGTGGCGTGGCGAGGCTCATGGCCGCCGGAGCCCTTCCCGCGCCGGTCCTCGCCCTGCGCGAGGCCGTTCGGGAGCTCGATCCGGGGCCGGGCGTGCGTCTCTATCCCGGCTCGCCCCGCCTGGTCGCCGATCGCCTCCGGGCCCAGGACAGGCTGACTGTCTTCGAGCTCAATCCACGGGAGGCCGGCGCCCTACACTCGGTCCTCAAGGGCCAACCGGGCGTTGAGGTCCGCGAGGCGGACGGCTTCGAAGGCGCCCCTGAGCTTGCAGTGGGTGAAGGGGCCCGACTGATCCTCATTGATCCTCCCTTCGAGCGGGGAGACGACTATGCGCGCAGCGCGGAGGCCCTGCGACAGATCCTGGCGCAGCGGGCGGACGCCACCGTGATGATCTGGCTTCCGCTCAAGGACCTGGAGACCTTCGACGCCTTCCTGAGGGAGGTTGGACCGGCCGGCCCCGTTCTGGTCGCCGAGGCGCGCCTGCGGCCGCTCCGGGATCCCCTCCGGATGAACGGATGCGCCCTGGTCATCGCCTCCCCTCCCGAGGGTACGGCATCTGACCTGGAAGCCATCTGCAGCTGGACGGTCGAGACCCTTGGCGAGGGCGGCGAGGCGCGGGTCTGGACGTCGGCATGCTGAAGCGAGGTCTCGATATTGCAGGAGCCGCCGCCGGGCTGGCGGTTCTCTGGCCCCTCCTTCTGGCCCTCGCCCTTCTGGTGCGGCTGGATAGCCCCGGCCCGGCCCTGCACTGGTCAAGTCGCTTCGGAAAGAACAACCGGCTGTTCCTGATGCCCAAGTTCCGCACCATGCGGACCGAGGCGCCTGACGTCGCTACAGAGGCGCTTTCCGATCCCGATCGCTGGATCACCCCGGCGGGGCGGTGGCTGCGGCGCACGAGCCTCGATGAGTTGCCCCAGCTCTGGAGCATCCTGACCGGCCGGATGAGCCTGGTTGGCCCTCGGCCAGCCCTGCACACCCAGGACGATCTGATCGCCCTCAGGACCCGCGCAGGCGTTCATGTCCTTCGTCCCGGCCTGACGGGCTGGGCCCAGATCAACGGGCGGGATGCGATCGACCTGTCGCGCAAGGTGGCGCTTGACGCAGAGTATCTGCAGCGCAGGTCCCTGGGATTCGACCTTGCCGTACTCTTCTTGACCCTGAGAGAAGCTGTCACCGGCCGTGGGGTCCAGCACTGACCGCCGCGGATTGACCTGGTGTGCAAAAGTCCTGCACAAAGTGTCTCCAGCCATATTCGCGCGATCCGGAGACCGCCATGATCCGTTTGTCCCGAAAGTCCCTTTCTGCATTGGCTCTGGTGGCGGGACTGGGTCTCGCCGGCGCCGCCGTGGCCGCCGTCAACGCCCGGGCTGTGATCGAGTCCCGGGAGGCGAACTTCAAGACCATGGGCCGATCCATGAAGGCGATCACGGATGGACTGAAGGCCGACTCGCCGGACATGTCCGCCATCGCCTCCAATGCCGCCACCATCCGCGGTCTCGCCCCGAAGGTCAGCACATGGTTCCCGAAGGGCACCGGGCCTGAGTCCGGCGTAAAAACGGAGGCCCGGGCGGAGATCTGGACCGACCCTGCAGGCTTCGCCGCCGCTGCGCGACGGCTTGAGCCGGAGGCCGCCAAGCTCGAGGCCCTGGCCCGGGCTGGCGATGTCGCCGGCGCCCGCGCGCAGGTGCGCATGGTGGGCGGCTCGTGCAAGGCCTGCCACGACAAGTTCAAGGCCGACTGAACCCCTGGAGCTTCGGGGCTGAATCCATGAGCGAGACTCCCACACCTGTCTGGGACGGCCCGACCCGCTTCTTTCACTGGGCGCTCGTTCTTCTCCTCATCGTCGCCTGGGTGACGGCGGGGGAGCAGATGGCGATCCACCGTGGCGCGGGCTACGCCATCCTCGGCCTACTGGCCTTCCGGATCTGGTGGGGACTGGCTGGCGGCTCCACAGCGCGGTTCAGGAACTTTGTTCGCGGGCCCGCCGCCATTCGCCGCTACCTTCTGGCCACCCGCGACGAGGCGGAAGGCGAGCATGCGGGTCATAATCCGCTGGGGGGCCTCTCGGTCCTGGGCCTCCTGGGCCTTGTCGGCCTGCAGGTGGTGCTGGGTCTGTTCGCCATCGATGAGGACGGATTCGAAGGCGGGCCGCTGTCGGACCGCATCGACTTTGACCTCGCTCAGCAGTTCGCCGAATGGCACGAACTCAGCTTCCGCCTGCTTCAGGGCCTGGTGGTCCTGCATCTGGCGGCGATCCTCTACTATGCCGTCCGGAGGCGCCAGGATCTGGTCCGGCCGATGATCACCGGCGCGAGAAGGTTCAAGGGCCCGGTCCAGGGTCTGGTCCGGGCGCCGATCTGGCGGTTGGTTGTCGGCGTATTGATCGCCGTGGTCGTAGGCTTCGCCGCCTCACGGGGCTTCCGGTTGGGTTAGGCGCCCGCAGCGTCCCTAAGGCAGTTCAGCCAGGCATCCTCGCGCGCCTTCTCGGCGACGCGCAGCCGGTCCTCGGCCTCGCGGACGCCAACGTCGTGCTTGCGCCACTCCAGGACGGCGCCCTCGCGGGCGGCGCGGGCGGACTCCAGGGTCTCAAACCGGGCCAGAACGGCGCGGACGCTGTAATTCACCGGCGGCCCCACCGTCTCGCGATCAGGGTAGACCCCCGTGATCGAGTCTGCGGTCTCGCTCTCGATCAGGAAGACATCCGCCCAGCCCGCATGGTGGCGCATCAGGGCCCAGGGGCGCTCGATCTGGTTGGTCATGATCATTCCTCGTCTGACACGGCGGAGAGGGTTATCTAGCGCGGACTGCCCCCGGCTCCAACCGCGCCGGAGTCAAAAACCAGCTTCCGTCCATCAGGGGATTGGGTGACAACCGGCGGCATTCGTCCACGCTCCATTTCAGGCGTCCCTCTCTCCCGGAGTTTCCATGTCGGGCATTGTCATCGCCCAGCGTTTCTGCGGCCCCCCAACCTCGGGAAATGGCGGTTACTGCGCCGGTCTCCTGGCGAGGGACATTCCAGGCCCCTCGACAGCCGTGCTCAAGGCCCGGATTCCTCTCGATACCCCGCTGGACCTCGTGGGTGGGACCGGGAGCTGGGTCCTCACCAGTCCGGAGGGGGAAGTCATTGGGGAGGCCCGGCCCGCGCCGGCAGGCGATCTGCCAGTTTCCCCGCCGCCCCCAACCTGGGATGAGGCGAAGGCCGCCGAGGCGCGCCATATCGGCATCGGCCAGAGGTTCCACCCCATCTGCTTCTCCTGCGGCCCCGAGCGGGGAGAGGGCGACGGCCTCCGCGTCTTCGCGGGCCAGGTCGCCGGCGCAGAAGAAGGACAGCTCGCCTGCACCTGGACGCCCCACGCGAACTTCGCAGATGCCGACGGACTCACGCGTGTGGAGGTCATCTGGGCGGCCCTGGACTGTCCGGGCTACTTCGCCTGGGTGGTCCGTGAGGGACGGCATGGCGCCCTCCTAGGCACCATGACGGGAGAGGTCCTGCGACGTCCGCGCGCGGGCGAGCCCTGCATCGTCACCGCCTGGCCCCTTGAGCGGTCCGGGCGCAAGGAGACCGCCGGGGTTGCCCTCTTCTCTGCGGAGGGTGAACTTCTGGCGCGGGCCCATCAGGTCTGGATCGTCATGAATGCGCCTCCCCGGCCGGCGGCGACCTGAGCGACGTCCAGCCCCGTCGGGCGCAAAAGAGGGAGACCTTGATGAAGCCCGCCTCCATGTCGGACTACAGGGAACTCGCCCGGCGACGGCTGCCGCCCATGTTCTTCGAGTATATCGACGGCGGCTCCTATGCCGAGGAGACCCTTCGCCGGAATGTCCGGGACCTTGAGGCGATCGCCCTCCGACAGCGGGTCATGCGGGACATGTCGAAGGTGGACCTGTCCACCACCCTCTTTGGTCAGGCTCTCGACATGCCGGTCGCTCTCGCCCCTGTTGGCTTGGCCGGCATGTACGCCTCCCGGGGCGAGGTCCAGGCGGCCCGGGCCGCCGCCGCCGCCGGGATTCCCTTCTGCCTTTCCACGGTCGGTGTCTGTTCGATCGAGGAGGTGGCCGCCGCCGGGACCCCGCCCTGGTTCCAGCTCTACATGCTGAAGGACCGGGGCTACATGCGCGAGCTCATCGCCCGGGCCCGGGCGGCCGGCTGCCCAGTGCTGGTCTTCACCGTCGACCTCCCCATTCCCGGCGCCCGTTACCGGGATGTTCGGTCGGGCTTCACGGGCCTCAGCGGCCTGCCTGCGGCGCTCAACACCCTCTGGCAGGGCGCCACGCATCCCGCCTGGTCCTGGGACCTCTTCACGCAGGGGCGCCCCCACACACTGGGCAGCGTCCAGGCGGCGGTCCAGGGCGGCGGCCGGGTCAATGACTTCCTCGCCTGGATCGCCAGGAACTTCGATCGTTCGGTCACCTGGAAGGACCTGGATTTCGTGCGCGAGATCTGGGACGGGCCGATTGTCATCAAGGGCGTCCTCGACCCCGACGACGCCCGGGACGCCGTGCGCGCCGGCGCCCAGGGCCTGGTGGTCTCGAACCATGGCGGCCGCCAGCTCGACGGGGTGTCCTCCTCCATCGCCTCCCTTCCGCGGATCGCTGACGCCGTTGGCGGCGACCTCGAACTCCTGATGGACGGAGGTATCCGCTCGGGCCTGGACGTCCTCAAAGCCCTGGCCCTAGGCGCGCGCGCCTGCCTTGTGGGGCGTCCTTGGGCCTGGGCCCTGGGCGCCGGTGGCGAGCCCATGGTGGCCCGGATGCTGGGGGTCATGCGGTCGGAACTCACGACGGCCATGATCTTGACCGGGTGCCCCAGGGTCACCTCCGCTGATGCCGGGTTGCTCGATGCTGCGGCGCGATAGAAACTTTCGGCCTCGGGCCCTCGCAGCCGTCGACAAGCCTTCCTTCACCCGGTAATGCGACGCGGTTATGCGCGTGAAAACGGTCCTCTGCGGCCGCGGCCACGTGCGCCTTGAAGCCATTTGGAGTGGGGTTCGCCATGAGGGCTCCGGAGAAGCAAGGTCTGTACGATCCGCGTAACGAGCATGACTCGTGCGGGGTGGGATTTGTCGCCAATATCAAGGGCCGCAAATCGCATGACGTCGTGGCCAGCGGTCTGGAGATTCTCATCAACCTCGACCACCGCGGCGCGGTGGGCGCGGATCCCCTCGTCGGCGACGGCGCGGGGATTCTGATCCAGATTCCGGACGCCGTCCTGCGCGACTGGGCCGGGGAGGTCGGCGTCGACCTGCCTGAGGCCGGCCGCTACGCCGTGGCCATGTGCTTCCTGCCGCAGGACCAGGAGACGCGCGACGTCGCCATCCAGCAGTTCGAGCACTTCCTGAAGGTCGAGGGCCAGGTCCTGCTGGGCTGGCGCGATGTGCCTACCGACACCACGGGACTGGGCGCCGCCGTGCTGGCCCAGATGCCTGTCATCCGCCAGGCGATCGTCGGCATGGGGCCGAACGTTCGGGACCAGGACGCTTTCGAGCGCAAGCTGCTGACCATCCGCAAGCAGCTCCAGAACCCCCTGGCCGAGTTGGCGGTCCAGAAGAACCTGCCGAACCTGACACAGCTGTACCTGCCGTCCTTCTCGACGCGCACCGTTGTCTACAAGGGCCTGCTTCTCGCCCACCAGGTGGGGAGCTTCTATTGCGACCTGCGCGATCCGCGCACGGTCTCGGCCCTCGCCCTGGTTCACCAGAGGTTCTCGACCAACACCTTCCCGTCCTGGAAGCTGGCGCACCCCTACCGGTTCATCGCCCACAACGGCGAGATCAACACCGTCCGTGGGAACGTGAACTGGATGAACGCCCGCCGGCGCAAGCTGGAGAGTGACCTCCTCGGGCCGGACCTCAACAAGATGTGGCCGCTGATCCCCCACGGCCAGTCCGACACCGCCTGCCTGGACAACGCCCTGGAGCTGCTGATCGCCGGCGGGATTCCGCTCGCCCAGGCGGTGATGATGCTCATCCCGGAGGCCTGGTCCGGCAACCCGCTCATGGATCCCAAGCGCCGGGCCTTCTACGAGTATCATGCGGCCCTGATGGAGCCGTGGGATGGACCCGCCGCCGTGGCGTTCACGGATGGCCGCCAGATCGGCGCGACCCTGGATCGCAACGGTCTGCGTCCCGCCCGGTTCATCATCACCGACCAGGACAACGTCATCATGGCTTCGGAGGTGGGTGTCCTACCCGTTCCGGACGAGCGGATTGTCCGCAAGTGGCGGCTGCAGCCCGGCAAGATGCTGTTGATCGACCTCGAGCAGGGCCGGATCATCGAGGACGAGGAGATCAAGCGCACCCTCGCCGAGGCCGAGCCCTATGAGGAGTGGCTGTCCCGCACCCAGTTCAAGCTGGAGGACCTGGCCGAGGTCACGCCAGTCGAACCGCCGCCTCCGGCCGACCCGGTCAGCCTGCTCGATCGCCAGCAATCCTTCGGCTACACGCAGGAAGACCTGTCGCATTTCCTGGAGCCCATGGCGCGTTCGGGCGACGATCCGGTTGGCTCAATGGGGTCGGACCACCCCATCGCCGTGCTCTCGAACCGCTCCAAGCTGCTCTACGACTATTTCAAGCAGAACTTCGCTCAGGTGACGAACCCGCCGATCGATCCGATCCGCGAAGAGCTGGTCATGAGCCTGGTGTCGATGATCGGACCGCGTCCGAACCTCCTGGGTCGGCAGGCCGGGGCCCACAAGCGGCTGGAAGTCGCCCAGCCCATCCTGACCAACGAGGACCTGGCCAAGATCCGTTCGATCCACCAGCTTCTGGATGGCGCCTTCCGCACCGCCACCCTCGACGCTACCTGGCCAGCCTCGGAGGGGCCGGCGGGCCTGGAGGGCGCCGTGCAGCGCCTCTGTCGGGAGGCGACCGATCAGGTCCTGGCTGACAGTAACATCCTGATCCTCTCGGACCGGGAAGCTTCCAGTGACCGCATCCCGATCCCGGCGGCGCTCGCTACGGCGGCTGTACACCACCACCTGATCCGTCAGGGGCTGCGCATGCAGACCGGGCTCGTCATCGAGACGGGTGAGGCGCGGGAGGTGCATCACTTCTGCGTCCTCGCCGGCTATGGCGCCGAGGCGGTGAACCCCTATCTGGCCTTCGAGACGCTGGAGGACATCCGCGTCCGCAACGCGCTCCCGGAGACCGCCTACGAGGTCCGGAAGAACTATATCAAGGCGGTGGGCAAGGGCATTCTGAAGGTCATGTCCAAGATGGGCATCTCGACCTACCAGTCCTATTGCGGCGCCCAGATCTTTGACGCCGTGGGCCTGTCCAGCGAGTTCATCGAGGCCTTCTTCACAGGGACCGCCACAACAATCGAAGGGGCGGGACTGGTTCAGGTGGCCGAGGAGACCGTTCGCCGGCACCGGGACGCCTACGGCGACTCCCCGATCTATGCCGACATGCTCGACGTGGGCGGCACCTACGCCTTCCGTCTGCGGGGCGAGACCCACGCCTGGACGCCGGAATCCGTCTCCCGCCTGCAGCACGCCGTGCGCGGCAACCTGCCCGACGAGTACCGGGCCTTCGCCCAGGCCATCAACGATCAGGCCGAACGCCACCTGACCCTGCGCGGCCTCATGCGGTTCCGTAATGCGGAGACCCCGCTCAGCCTTGACGAGGTGGAGCCCGCTTCGGAGATCGTCAAGCGGTTCGCCACCGGCGCCATGAGCTTCGGATCGATCAGCCGCGAGGCGCACACCAACCTGGCCATCGCCATGAACCGGATCGGCGGCAAGTCGAACACCGGAGAGGGGGGCGAGGAGTCGGACCGCTTCAAGCCGCTGGCCAATGGCGACTCCCTTCGCTCGGCCATCAAGCAGGTGGCCTCCGGCCGCTTCGGGGTGACGGCGGAGTATCTGGTCAACGCCGACGATATCCAGATCAAGATGGCCCAGGGCGCCAAGCCCGGAGAGGGCGGCCAGCTGCCCGGTCACAAGGTCGACGCCAATATCGCCCGCGTGCGCCACTCGACTCCCGGCGTGGGCCTGATCAGCCCTCCGCCGCACCATGACATCTACTCGATCGAGGATCTGGCCCAGCTGATCCACGACCTGAAGAACGTGAACCCGGCGGCTCGGATTTCAGTCAAGCTGGTCTCCGAGGTGGGTGTGGGCACAGTGGCCGCCGGCGTCGCCAAGGCGCGCGCTGACCATGTGACCATCTCAGGCTACGAAGGCGGTACGGGGGCCTCGCCCCTGACCTCGCTGACCCACGCCGGATCACCCTGGGAGATCGGCCTCGCCGAAACCCAGCAGACCCTGCTGCTGAATGGCCTGCGTTCGCGCATCGCGGTTCAGGCGGACGGGGGCCTGCGTACAGGCCGGGATGTGGCTGTCGCCGCCTTGCTGGGCGCAGACGAGTTCGGCTTCGCCACGGCGCCGCTGATCGCGTCCGGCTGCATCATGATGCGAAAGTGCCACCTCAACACCTGCCCGGTAGGCGTGGCCACCCAGGACCCTGTTCTGCGCGCCCGGTTCACTGGCCAGCCCGAGCATGTGATCAACTACTTCTTCTTCGTCGCCGAAGAGCTTCGCCAGATCATGGCGGAGCTCGGCATCCGGACTGTCTCCGAGATGGTCGGCCGTGTGGACCGACTCGACATGCAGCCGGCCGTCGACCACTGGAAGGCCGCTGGCGTCGACCTGTCGCGCATCCTGCACGACGGCGCCTCCCGCGACCGCGCTGTACTGAACCACCAGAAAAACCAGGACCATGGGCTCGAAAGGGCCCTCGACCGTCAGCTGATTTCTGACTGCGCAGAGGCTCTCGAGGGCCGGGGTCCGGTGCGCGGCAGCTATCCAGTTCGGAATATCAACCGGACGGTCGGCGCCATGCTGTCGGGCGAGATCGCCCGCCGCCATGGTCACGCCGGCCTGCCGGATGGCGCCATCAGCCTGTCCTTCGCAGGCCAGGCCGGCCAGAGCTTCGGGGCCTTCGCCGCCCGGGGCCTGACCCTGGAGCTGACCGGCGACGGCAACGACTATGTCGGCAAGGGCCTTTCCGGAGGCCGGGTCATCGTGCGTCAGCCCACCGGCGCCCAGCGTGACCCCACCGCCAACATCATCGTCGGCAACACGGTGCTCTATGGCGCCATCGCCGGCGAGGCTTACATCGAGGGGGTCGCCGGCGAACGCTTCGCGGTCCGGAACTCCGGCGCCGTGGCGGTGGTCGAGGGCGTGGGTGACCACGGCTGCGAGTACATGACTGGCGGCGTCGTCGTGGTCCTGGGAGAAACCGGCCGCAACTTCGCCGCGGGCATGTCCGGCGGCGTGGCCTATGTCTACGACCCTGCCCAGAAGTTCCCCCTGCTGTGCAACGCCTCCATGGTGGACCTTGAGCGCATCGACCCCACGGTCGGCGGCGATGAAGGCCGTCCGGGCCAGCGTTCGCCCTCGGTGGACAACTCCGGGATGGGCGACATGCTCTCGCATGATGCGGAGCGCCTTCGCATCCTGATCGAACGCCACCTGCTGCACACAGGCTCGCGGCAGGCCGCCCGCATCCTCGAGACCTGGGACGCCTCCCTCGGTCAGTTCTGGAAGGTCATGCCCAGGGATTACCGCCGGGCCCTCACCGACCTCGCCGCCGCCCGTCGGGCCGGCGCCGCGGTCGCGGCAGAGTAAGGAGTCGAGACATGGGAAAGCCGACTGGTTTCCTGGAGGTCGCCCGCCGCGACCGCGACTACCAGCCGCCCCAGGAGCGGCTCCGCAACTACCGTGAGTTCGTCAAGCCGCTCCCGACCCAGGAGTTGGTGGCGCAGGCTTCACGCTGCATGGATTGCGGTATTCCGTTCTGTCACAACGGCTGTCCGGTGAACAACCAGATCCCGGACTTCAACAACCTTGTCTATCGTGAGCAGTGGAAGGCCGCCCTGGACAACCTGTTGTCCACCAACAACTTCCCCGAGTTCACCGGCCGGATCTGCCCCGCCCCCTGCGAGGCCTCCTGCACCCTGAACATCCAGGACACGCCGGTCACGATCAAGACGATCGAGTGCCAGATCATCGACCGGGGCTGGGAAGAGGGCTGGATCACGCCGCACATGGCGCCGCGGGGCACCGGCAAGCGGGTCGCCGTCGTGGGTTCGGGGCCCGCGGGCCTGGCCTGCGCTCAACAGCTGGCTCGGGCTGGTCACGCCGTGACGGTCTTCGAGAAGAGCGACCGCATCGGCGGCCTGCTGCGCTACGGGATTCCCGACTTCAAGATGGAGAAGCACCACATCGACCGGCGCGTGGCCCAGATGGAGGCGGAAGGGGTGATCTTCCGCACCAACTTCGAGGTGGGCGTCAATGTCTCCGTCCAGCGCCTGATGGACGACTACGAGGTCCTGGTCATGGCCGGCGGCGCCGAGGACCCCCGCGACCTGCCGATTGAAGGGCGGGAGCTGGGCGGCATCCACTTCGCCATGGATTTCCTGACCCAGCAGAACAAGCGGGTGGCGGGCGACGATGAACTGCGCGCCGCGCCGACCGGGGCCATCTCGGCTACCGGCAAGCATGTTGTGGTGATCGGCGGCGGCGATACGGGTTCCGACTGCATTGGCACCTCCAACCGTCATGGCGCCGCCTCGGTGACCCAACTGGAGATTATGCCCCAGCCGCCCGAGCGCGAGAACAAGGCCCTGACCTGGCCCGACTGGCCCCTGCGCCTTCGCACCTCCTCCAGCCACCAGGAAGGCTGCGACCGCGAGTTCGCCGTCGCGACCCGGCGCGCCATCGGCTCCAACGGCCGTGTCGAGGCCCTGGAGTGTGTCCGCCTGGAGTGGGTCACCGGTCCCGACGGTCGCCAGCAGATGCAGGAAGTGGCCGGCAGCGAGTTCCAGATCAAGGCCGACCTTGTCCTCCTGGCCATGGGCTTCACAGGTCCTCGCAAGACCGAGCTGACCGAGCAGGCGGGCGTCGAGTTCGATGTCCGCGGCGCCGTCCGCGCGGATACCGTCTCCTACCAGACCTCGACGCCGGGGATCTTTTCGTGCGGCGACATGCGGCGCGGCCAGTCCCTGGTGGTCTGGGCGATCCGTGAGGGGCGGCAGTGCGCGTACGCCGTCGACGCCCACCTGATGGGAACCTCGCGCCTGCCGCGCTGACCTGAAGGCGTTTGTCGCCCGCGCCGGCGGGGTCTAGGCTGGAGGCATGAGCGCCTTCGGTCCACACATTCTCGTCACCGGCTCCACCCGGGGCATCGGCGAGGCGATCGCCGGGGTCCTGCGCGGTCGGGGCGCATGGGTGGTGGGACATGGCCGCGCAACGACAGGCGACGTCCTCGGCGAGGACCTCGAGGCCCCGGGCGCCGGCGGCCGCCTCTGGGACCAGGCCCTGGAGCGCCTCGGCGGCCGGATCGACGTGTTGGTCAACAACGCAGGCGTCTTCGAGCCGGCCGCGGTCGACCTGCCGGACGCGGACTGGGAGGCAGCCTGGTCGCGAACGCTTCAGATCAACCTCAGGGCCGCCGCCGACCTCTCCCGTCTTGCCGTGCGCCACTTCCTCGATCGGCCCGGGGGAGGGCGGATCGTGAATGTCGCCAGCCGCGCCGCCTATCGGGGCGATTCCCCGGCCCACTGGCATTACGCCGCCTCCAAGGCCGGCATGGTCGCCATGACCAAGTCCATCGCCCGGGGCTTCGCGGCCCGCGACGTCCTCGCCTTTGCCGTTTGTCCTGGCTTCACCATGACGGGGATGGCCGACGACTACCTGGCCAGCCGGGGCGGCGAGAAGCTGCTTGCCGACATCCCCCTCGGTCGGGTCGCCGACCCGGAGGAGGTCGCCGCCGCCGTCGCCTTCCTCGCCCTCGAGGCGCCGGCCTCCATGACCGGCGCCATCCTTGACATCAATGGCGCCAGCTACGTGCGCTGATCCCGGAGGTTCTCATGCGGGAACGTTTCCTCTTCCCGGTATTCCTGGTCCTCGCCCTCGCCGGACTCGCCCTGACCTGGAGCCAGAACCTCGCCTATCTCGGCCCCGGCTCCGGGCCCGGGGCGATGGCGGACTTCTTGAGCGACACGGTCGTGAACCCAGCCGCCCGGTCCATCGCCTTCGACATCCTCATCGTCGGCTGGGCCGCCTCCATCTGGATGGTGGTCGAGGGCCGCCGCCGACGCATGAGGTGGGTCTGGCTCTACCCCCTCCTGGGATGGAGCGGCGCCATGGCCTTCACCTTCCCCCTGTTCCTGGCCATGCGGGAACGGGCGCTGCGGACTCCCCCCGAGATCGAGGGCCGCCTCGGAACCATCGACGGCGTCGGCCTCGGTCTTGTCTCGGCCTTCGTCCTTGCCCTCCTGGCTTTCGGGGTCCGCGCCGCCGCCCTGATTTGACAGTCGGGGCGCCAGGGTCCTTCCTGTCGCCCGCAAGATCACAGGGGAGGAAGACATGGCGCCTATTCCAAAGCGCGGAACCGTGGCCGTCACCGGGGCGGCGGGTTTCCTGGGCGGCTGGACCGTCCGGTTGCTGCTGGAAAGGGGCTATCGCGTGCGGGCCTGTGTGCGTGACGTCGATGATCCCAGCCGGACCGCCTTTCTCAAGGCCATGCCCGGCTACGCCTCGGGCCGCCTGACCCTGCACGCCGCCGACCTCGACCGGGACGGCTGCTATGATGAGATCTTCCGGGGCTGCCACGGCGTGGCCCACATCGCCCACGTGAGCACCTACGAGGACCAGGCCTATGTCGCCCGGGTCTGTGACCACATCATCCGCAGCGTCGAGGCCTCGGGGTCGGTCACCCGGGTGGTCCTGACCTCCTCCATCGCCGCCGTCATCTCCGAGGCCGACATCTTCGAGGTGGCCCGACGTCCGGTCTTCTACGAGGATCGCTACCCGGACGAGTCCAATCCAAAGCGCACCCCGGATCGCGGCCAGGGCTATTCCATGGGCAAGCTCCACGCCGAGCGGGCCTTCGCCGACGCGGCTGAATCCAGCGGGCGCTGGGACGCCATCACCTGCTGCCCGGGAGACAATGTCGGGCCCATCCTGTCCGCTCACCAGAAGGACATGGGTCCCTGGCAGCACAACATTGAGACCATGCTGCTCGGCCAGTACTTCCAGAACGGCGCCTACCGGCCCTGGATGACCGTGGACGTGCGCGACGACGCCCTGGCCCACATCGGCCTCCTGGAGAGCACCGAGGTCGCCAACGGCGAGAGGTTCATCGCCTGGTCGACCGACATGCGCCGGGTCGAGGACATCTGCGCCGACATCGACCGCCTTCTTCCCGAGATCGGTCATGATACGCCCGAGGTCACCGATCCCTTCCCTGAGCGCATCCAGGCGCGGGAGGCGGAGCTTAGGGCCGTCTGGGCCCTCGCGGACCTCCGCAACGACCGGATACGGGCTGTCACCGGAATCGAGTTCCGTCCCCTCGACGACTCCATCAGGGACTGCGTCGAGAGCCTCTTGTCAGTGGCGGGGGTGAAGCCAAAGGTGAGGGAGGGTTTTCGTCGTCCCGGGGCAGGGTGAGCCCGCCCCCGATCAGGGCGCGACGGGCTGGGCGTTGAACTGGCGCAGGGTGTCGCGCAGGCTGGTCTGGCCGGTCCATCCGCCGGTAAAGAGGACGTTGTCGATCTTCCAGCCGTTGTCGTTCACCAGCTTCACGTCATCGGTCCAGCGGGTCTTGTAGCCCTTGTTCTTGAAGGTCACCGCCACCGACGCCCGGTCGCCGAGCACACGGGCCGGACCCATCTTGTAGCTGGTGTAGCCCTCATGGAGGCCGGCGAAGATCTCGCCTTCCAGGATGTTCGGCTTGTCGCTGGGGTTGGGGCCCGCTTTGGTCTGCGCCGCCGACTCCACCTCGTTGGCCTTGGCCTTCTCGACCTCGGCGGCCAGGCTCCGGCTCAGTCGCGCCGTCTCGGCCTGCCGGAAATCGCCTTCATAGGTGTTGTAGAAGCTGCGCACCGCCGCCTTCGGCGAGGTGATGCCGTCCGGGGCGTGCTGGCAGGCGGACAGGGCGACAAGGCTTGCAGCTGACAGGGCGAGGAGGCCAGGGTTGCGGATCATGGTCGGGCTCCGGAAACTGAGGGGCCGAACCTATCAGCGCTGCGCCGCGCAGGGTAGGGCCGTTGATCCGCTTCGGGCCCGCCTACTCGAGATAGAGGGCCTTCAACCGGGCCAGTTCAACAGGACCCACCCCCGCTTCGGCCTCGAGGTAGGCGGCGACCGAGCCCCACCGCCGATCGATCTCTTCAAGGGAGAAGGTCAGGTATCCGCGGCCGGAACTATCCTTCAGGGGCTGGGGCGTCAGGTACTTGGGGTCCTTCTGGTACTGGGCGTAGATCGCCGCGCCAGGGTTGGAGGCGATGAGTTCCGGCGTCAGCTTGGGCATTTCGTACTGCGGTCGCCGATAGGTCGTCGACAGGTGATAGTCCGCCATGACGGTCTCAACCGGCACGCCGAGGGCGCGCAGGATCAGGGCTGAGGCGAACCCGGTCCGGTCCTGGCCGGCAGAACAGTTGTAGACCACGGGGCCTTCATTTCGGAGCAGGCTGGCGAACAGGACACGGACCTGCGGCGCCAGAAGTTCCGGGAAGCCGCGGTAGATCGTCTCCATGTCCGGGATTCCCGGATTGCTGTTCTGGGCTATTGCGCCCATGGAGTAGCCAACCGATACGTAGGGAACGCCCTCGATCCTGGACGGCGCCAGTACGCGCTCCTCGCTGGACCGAAGGTCGATCATCTGGGACAGGCTCAGGTCCCTGACCCTTTGCAGGTCCTCGTCTGTCAGGGTCGGCGTGGCGCCTGAGCGGTAGATGCGCCCCCAGCGGACGGATCGCCCGTCCTCGGACCGATAACCCCCCAGATCCCGGAAGTTCGAGCCCTGGGCCAGGGGGAGGACACGCTCGGCCACCCGCGTCGCCTGTCCGTCTGCGGCGTCGACCAGGAGGAAGTAGGGCCGGCTGATCAGGTCCGCCGCCAGTTCATGCCGGCCATCGGCGTCATTGTCGGACACCAGCTTCATGCGCTCCCGCGGCGCATCCGGGCGGTCGGCGGCATAGACATCCACAGGACCCGCGGCAGTCCAGCTGACGATGACCCTGTCGGGCATAGGACGCTCGACCCGCTCCCCGGCGACACGGGCCTGTGACGTTCCGGCGGCGAGGCTTACGGCCAGGATGCCGGCGAGGGTGAAGGACCTGATCATGGTGTCGGTATCCCTGTAAGGTCAGTAGCGGAAGGTCAGGTCCAGGCCATAGGTCCTGGGCTCGTTGTACATCCCGAACACGCCCTGGGCGGCGGCGGCGCCCGCGCTGCGATAGAAGACGTAGGCAGCGTCAAAGAGGTTGCGGGACCAGAGGCTGGCCTCCATCCGCACGCTATCGGTGATCCGGATGTCGGTGAGGGCCAGTCGGCCGTTCCAGACCGTTGAGGAGTCGGAGAAGGTGGCCTCCCCGGAGGAGCCCCGGTAGCCGTCGGCGAAGTTGGCGTCGAGGTGGGCCCGCAGGGTCATGTCGCCGATCGGACGGACATAGTCGATGGAGGCGCTGAGTGCGTTCTTCGGGGTGTAGACGATGTAGACGGGTTGCAGGCGCCCGCCGGCGAAGGGGTTGGCGGCGACGGGGAGGTGGCTGGTCGTGAAGGCGTAGTTCGCCGCCAGCGTCAGCCCGGTGACCGGCGCAATGGTGAAGTCGACCTCGAGGCCCTCGATGCGGCCTTCACCGGGGGCGTTCACCGTCTCGAGAGTGCCGCGGTTGCTGTTGTTCAGGTTGACCGCCGAGAAGTCGATCTGGATGTCCGTGTAGCGGGTGGTGAAGGCCGCGACGTTCAGGCGGGCCCGCCGGTCCCAGAACTCGCTCTTGACGCCGGCCTCGGTGGTGGCGACCTCCTCCGGCCCGAAAGCGCGATAGCTGACCGAGCGCGAGTTCGCCCCGCCCGCCCGGTAGGCCGTACCCCATTTGGCGTAGACGCTGGTCGTCTCGGTCAGGTCGAACAGGGCCGAGACCGAGGGATCGAAGCGTTCGTCCTCGAAGGTGAAGGCGAGGGCGGTCACAGCGCCGTTCACACGGGTCAGGTCGCCGCTCTTCTTGTCCTGGGTGAACCGGCCGCCCGCCGTCAGGCGCAGCCGGCCGTCGAGGGCGCTGGGGATCCATGTCGCCTGGCCGAACAGGGCGGTGCTCCTGGCGCGGGCGGTGCTGGCCCGGTCCGGGAAGGGCCAGCGGGCGCCGGCGATCAGGCTCGGCAGACGGGTCGCCGCCGTGCCGGTGGCGTTCCACTGCAGGGTGTTGGGCGTCCAGGCGTCGTCGTCACCCTCCTCGTTGTAATAGTAGGCGCCGACGACATAGGTCAGGTCGCCAAGGGTTCCGAGAGCCTGGATCTCGTGGCTGACCTGGTCCTGTCGCAGGGAGGCGAGGCTGTAGCGGGCGAACTGGCCGTTGGGGATGAAGACCCCGGCGTGGGCGCCGATCCCGTTGTCGTACTGGCTCTGCTTGAGGCGGCGATAGGCCGAGATGGTTCGCAGCTCCAGGTCCTCCGAGGGCGACCAGGACAGGTGAAGGGCCCAGCCCTGGGTCCGTCCGACGCTGTCCTGCTGGGGCACGCCGATGTCTGCGACCTTCGCCCGGTCGGACTGGATCTTGACCAGCGGGGCCAGGGCCGGGGACGTGGGCGTCTTGGACAGGAGCTGGACGTAGTAGGGCGTCGTCCCGTCATAGGCCTCATCGAAGTCCAGCCGGGCTTCGAAGTCGTCGGTCGGTGACCAGAGGACGCCTACGTGGATGCCGGACCGGTCAATGGCGTTGAAGTCCGACTGGCCTTCCATCGGGTTGTCCGTGGTGCCGTCACGCTTGCTGACGACCCCGTCGATCTTCACGGCCAGGTTGTTCCACTCGGGCAGGTCCAGGTGGGTCTCGGCGCTGTAGCCGCCGAAGTTGCGCACGCCGAAGCTCTGTCGAAGGCCCAGCTCGCCTGAGGGCTTGCGGCTGACAATGCTGACCGCGCCGCCCGTCGAGTTGCGGCCGAACAGGGCGCCCTGCGGCCCCTTCAGCACTTCGATCCGCTCAATGTCGTAAAGCGTGGCGCCCAGGCCCTGGGACCGTCCCAGATAGACCCCGTCAATGTAGACGCCGACGCCTGCGTCCCGGCTCGGTTGGTTGGCGTCGAAGGGGACGATGCCGCGAATGCCCACCGTCAGAGCCGAAGTCCGTGAGAAGAACGGCGCCACCCGTAGGGAAGGGATCCCCGTGGTCAGGTCCGCAAGGCTCTGGATGCGCCGGTCGGCGAGTTGTTCCGCGCCGAGCACCGAGGCGGCCACGGGCGTCTTCTGGAGGTTGGTCTCGCGCTTTTCCGCAGTGACGATCACCTCCGAGAGCATGCCCTCGTCGGCGTCCTCGGCCGCAAGCGCGGGCCCGGAGAGGGCCAGGACGGCGACGCTGGCCAGAAGGGCGTGGCGACGGATCGGGAGAAGTCGGGAAAGATACATGGGAGCCTCCAGCAGGCCCCCTGACTGCCCATGCCCGATGTCACGCCGGTGTCAGTTCGGCGTCGCCAAGGCGACGTTCCCGCGACGCTTCGATGACGTCGGACTCAGCCCACCGCCTCCAGCGGCGGCAGGCCCAGGGCCTGCCTGAAGATCTGGTGGTAGTGGTGCAGGGGCGGCTCGTTGCGGCCGAACAGCACCTGGTCGATCCGGCCTGATGCGAGGTTTCGCTGCATGCCCGCGGCGGCGGCCAGGTCCTCGTGCACCACCACATTGCCGAAGCCCTGCCGGAAGGACTCCATGTCCTCAGGCGCGCGGTGGGAGGCGTAGTAGCTGATCTGGGCCGTGCAACGACCGGGATCCGTGGGGTGGGGCAGGGACCGCACCACGGCGATCGCCCCCTCGCTGACATTGATCACCACGTTGGGGAACAGGAAGTAGACCGGGAAGCCGCCCTCGGTGACCCGCCATTCGGCCCTCGGCCGAGCCGCCATCTCCCGGATAGCCTGCTTGCCCAGCACCATCCGGTGGTTCCGCCGCCAGGTCCGGTAGCTGAGGACGTCGCCCTCGAAGGTCTGGGCGAGGGTATCCTTGTGCAGGCGCTTGAAGTGATAGGTCTCGCCGAAGGTGTCGGTGACCAGCTTCCAGTTCAGCTCCAGCTCCAGCCGGTCCTCCAGGGCGAAGCGGTGCTCGGCGAAGCCAAAGGCCGTGAAGTCGTCCTCCAGCCCCTCCAGCAGGGCGGGGGCGTCGATCACCCCGTCCGTCCGGGGGTGGACGAAGATCATCCCGCAGTGCTCCGCCGCCGGCAGGGGGACCAGGCCCAGCCGACCGGTCTCCAGCAGCCCGAACTGCTCGGCCATGGGTACGGCCCGAAGGGCGCCCCGGGCGTCGTAGGACCAGGCGTGGAAGGGGCAGGAGAACAGCGGCTTCGTTCCCCGCCGGGCGCCCTCGACGATCGCCCCCCGGTGCCGGCAGGCGTTGACGAAGGCCCGCACCCGGCCATCGTCGCCGCGCACCACCAGGACGGGCGGGCCGAGGTCGTCGGTGGTCAGAAAGCTGCCGGGCGAGGGCAAGTCTCCCGACAGGCCCACCAGCTGGGGCTGGCTGTCGAACAGCTCCCGCCGCTCCAGGGCCAGCCGGTCCGGGCAGGTCCAGGTGGAGGCCGGGCAGGCCCGCACCGCCCCGGCGTCGGCGTTCCGCCCCTCGCGAATCTGAGCGAGCAGTTCCTCCAGGACCTCGACTTGGACCTCATGGCGCATGGGGCGTGGCCTCGATTTGAGACGTAGGTATCCCCCATCCTCCACCGGGGCGCGGGGTGGGTCAATGGATCGCTGAGGCGGGGAAACCCTGGTGGATGCTTCCAGGCTACGTAACCAGGTCGCCGCGATCGGCAACGCTACTGCGGCGGCCGTGTGTGGCTGGTGGCTTGAGGGAGCTCCTAAAGACCTGAGGATTTCCAAGCAGGCGGTGGACAGCTTCCGGCCGCTAGTTCCGAGACAACCGCGCTACGCTCTGGGAGCCAAGCCGGGTGGCGCGAAGCTGGTGCCGGGCTGGAAGATCTTTCTGCCGCCAAGCTTGACCGATCGCCGGTGCGAGGGGAGCTGATGGCATTGTCGCCCCCCAGACCCCGCAACTAAGAAGATGGGCTAGAGTTTCGCGAGGGGAATGGTCTCGAGCTGGCGATCTATGACTACAGCAATCTCCTCATGGAGAGGAAGGTGAGGCCTCTCCTTCCCCCAGGTCTCCCGGAATGCCGCTACTGTGTCCCGGGCGGTGGAAAGCACCAGGTGTTTAGGCAGGCCCGCCTTCGCAGCTAGATACGCCAACTCATCATTGGTCAAAGCGTCCCACCGCTTCGTGCGCGCAAACTTAAGCGCAGCCTTGTCATCGGGGATGTAGGCTAGCGTCGAAACGAAGTCATAGGCGGGCGCTAGGGTTGGCGTAATTCCGTCGCGGTATAGCAAGGACCAGTTCTTTAGGTGCATGTCGGCGTTGCCGATTAGGGCGTTGAAGACCAGCCTGCGGATGAATTCGGTCACTCCGGCCTCACCTGTTTCCACCCAGAGGATCCGGGCGATTAGGCGATAGGAGGCCTTGTCGTATTTGGCCTCGGGGTAGACGCCCAGGATCTGCGCAAAGTCCTCCATGTGGACGCGCTCACCATCGGCATGCCGATCAAATCGCTGGATTGCATAGGCATCGCCCTCCAGTCGGCCGACGCCCTCTGGCATGTCGCCGATCTGATCAAGGCGTAGCAACTGGATGTTCGGAACCTCAATCCCGATTTGCTGGGCCAGGGTCATCATCGAGAATTCGTTCTCGGAGACGCCGGCGAAGCGCGTCGAAGGGAGTTTGACGATCCATGATCCGCCGACCCCTGTCGCCGGCACGGTGAGGCCACCTTGGGCCTTCTCGACGGCTGAGAATTTCAGCTGGATGCCCGCCAGCGAGAAGCGAAGCGGCGCGCCGCCTGCCTGATCATGAGCATGCTGATGATCATCATCTTCTTCGTACTCATCAGCGCCTCCCATGATCTCTTCGCCGTCGGGAGCGCGCACGATGACTGCGCCGGGTAGGTCCTGGCCAAGCGCCCAAAGTAGGAAGAATTCACGCGCGGTGTTCACCCCGGCGCGTTCGGCCAGATACGTGCGTAGAGGGCCCTCTGGCAGTAGGTTCGAAAAGAAGGGCGATAGGCGCGTCTGCGTTCGGCGCTGGTCGCGGATCAAGTCGCCAGAAGCGTCCTTGAACGACAGACTTAGCGTGGGGCGTAGGGGATCTGCGGCATAGGCATCGTCGAACGTGAAAACCGTTCGGTCTCCGCCAAGGCTGTTGATCGAACCTACCTTTCGGGCTCCCAGGTAGACGTCGAGGATATCTGCGGCCACCTTAGTCCTCCTCGTCTAGGCTATAGGCGGGCGCTTGGGTCACGGGCCTGGCGTGCACTAGCCTGTTGCGAAGGTCGGCTAGGCGTCGGACGGCGCGATCGAGCCGGACAGGAATTGCTTCTGGCGCCTGGGCAGCCGCGTCGATTTCTCGAACGACCTCCTGCAGCTCGATCAAGGCCCCTGGGCTCTGGAAGAGGGGCGCGATCTGGGTGACTTCAGACGCAAGCGCGGCCAACCGCTCGACGACATCGTTGTCCGGCTTTGCCTTGCGTAGGCGTAGCGCGAGAGATGTCAGTCGGTTTGCTACTCCGCGGGCCGTGCGTGTGTTGTTGTTTGCTTCAACTTCTCGGATCAGGGCCTGAAGCGCGGGCAGGGATGTACGCGGCGCAAGGACGAGTTCGAGATCGAGCAGGCGGGCGAGTTCTACGAATGTGGAAATCCTTACGTCGACGCCGCCACTCTCAATCTTCGAGATGTGAGCCTGGGGTATGCCGACCTTCTGGCTCAACTCGCGTTGCGACCAGCCTTTTTGGAGCCGTGCCTGGCGTAGCGTCTGAGCGAGGTCGTCGAGTGCGTAGTTCATTTGATGGCCTAAAATATATCAATTCCCGTGTTGATATATCATGGCACATCAATAATCGCAACCCTAAAGTAGAATTTTGATATTCTAAGCGATATCAACCTGACTCATTGATATATTTTAGCATATCAAAAGGAGCGGCGACGCCGTCGTCAGCTAGTGCGCCAGCGCTACCCCACGACGGCAGCGCAATATCGCTTGATGGTAGCTTCGGACAATCCGAAGTGATCTGCCGTCAGCCGAATGCTTGCCGAATTTGCACGTCGCCAGGCGACGACGGAGGCTGCGTCCTGAGCCTTTGGCCGACCAAGGCTATCCTTTCCTCGGTGGGTCTTGCCTGTCGCCAGTAGAGCTGCCTTGGCGGCCGCGCGACCTGCCTCGGTTCGCTCCCTGATCTTATTCCGCTCCATGTCGGCGACCTGGGCGAGTACGGCGGGAATGATCTCGCCAACACCACGCCCAACTTGACCCAGCCCGTGGAGGTCAACCGTGACGCCGGCATCCAGCAGGCACCGCACGGTCGCCTGAACGTCCAGCGCATCCCGGCCGAGGTGGTCTGGCCTGCACCCGGTTTCGTGGACACCAAAATAAGGTGTTTTTTGGAGCTGGAGGATGACGATGCAACGACGGAAGTTCAGCCGGGAGTTCAAGTTCGAGGCGGTCAAGCTGGTGCGGGATCGGGGGGTCTCGGTGGCGCAGGCGGCGCGCGATCTGGACGTGCACGAGAACGTGCTGCGTAAATGGGTGCGCGACCACGCAGGTGACCCGGGATCGGCTTTTCCCGGCCATGGCGTGATGAAGCCCGAGCAGCAGGAGCTTGAGCGGCTGCGCCGGGAGAACGCGAAGCTGAAGGCGGAGCGCGATATCCTAAAAAAAGCGGCCGCCTACTTCGCGAGGGACACGATATGAGGTTCGCCTTCATCGCGAAGCACCGGGGGATCTGGCCGGCGTCGTGGCCCTGCGAGGCGCTCGGGGTCTCGCGCAGCGGCTTTCACGCCTGGCTGTCGCGTGCGCCCAGTGCACGGGCCAGGACCGATGAGGCCCTTGGGGCGAAGGTGCGGGCGAGCTTCATCAGCAGCTATCGCACCTACGGTGCCCGCCGGGTCTGGCACGATCTTCTGGCCGAAGGCCTGTCCTGCGGTCTGCATCGCGTCGAACGGTTGATGCGCCAGCAGGCGCTGAAGGCGCGGCCACGGCGGCGTGGGCTGCCCAGAGACAATGGCGAACGGTCGGTGATCGCCGGCAATGTGCTCGATCGCCAGTTCGCCGCCGACGCGCCGAACCGTAAATGGGTGGCCGACTTCACCTACATCTGGACCGCCGAAGGCTGGCTGTATGTTGCGGCTGTGATCGATCTGTTCTCGCGCCGCGTCGTCGGCTGGTCGATGAGCGACACCATGACGGCCCAGCTCGTCACCGACGCCCTGGTCATGGCGATCTGGCGGCGCGGCAAGCCCTATGCCCTGTTGCACCATTCCGACCAGGGCAGCCAATATACCAGCGAACAGTTCCAGCGCCTGATGACCGACAATGGCGTCACCTGTTCGATGAGCCGATCGGGAAACGTCTGGGACAATGCCGCGATGGAGAGCTTCTTCTCCTCGCTGAAGACCGAGCGGATCGCCCGCAAAACCTACCGCACGCGAGATCACGCCAGGGCCGAGGTGTTCGACTACATCGAGCGCTTCTACAATCCCACCCGCCGCCACTCGACCCTCGGCTATCTCAGCCCGGTGGACTTCGAGAGGCAGGCGGCTGTAGCTTAACCTGGCGTCCACGAAACCGGGTGCAGGCCAGTCGACAGCATAGACACAGAGCGTGTCGCCCTTGCGCACATGCTCCAGGAGCTTTGCAAATCCAGGACGGTCGACAGCCATGATACCGCCGCTCACCCCGACATCGCTAAACTCCTTGTCGAAGTCGGATCCGAGAGCCTGACGTTGGTCTGACCCCCTTGAAGTGGTCCATCCCTTATGTTGGTCCGATGACCATTTTGGATGGATGGAACGATGGCAAGGAAGCGCCACAAGCCCGAAGAGATCGTCGCCAAGCTGCGGCAGGTTGATGT
>Ga0315902_10002978_pt1 | contig 25758 bp, 31 predicted proteins | sample LakEriMetagenome_9_FD_203523 | JGI IMG/M metagenome (GOLD analysis project Ga0315902, IMG submission 203523) | Freshwater fungal communities from buoy surface, Lake Erie, Ohio, United States - Buoy 12 MA117 | ecosystem: Environmental > Aquatic > Freshwater > Lake > Lake biofilm | place: USA... | reverse complement strand
GTGAGGACATCGTTTTTGAAGAGTTGGCTGGTCTCTCCAAAGTTTGTTTTGCCCTTTGTTTTATGTAATGATAAGATAGTTCGACTAAAATTTTCTCTGCCCAATTTGTCAATGTCTTCTTTAAGTTCCGGACAAGACCCATAATAGTTTTTCCAATCAGATTCAGATTTTACTTTTCTTTTTTTACCCTTTGGAGTACGGAACTGCCAAAGATATTTTCTTCCAATATATTTTTTGCCATTAAGATTATTCTGGATAAGATAAACAAAACCAAAATTATCTTGAATATTAGAGGAAGTAAAAGGCACTCCATTATAAATCCAAGGATTTTCATAGTCAATATCTGTACTCATCTATTATGTCAAGAACTTCATTCAGATATTTATGGGCGAGTCCTTTCATATCCATTTCAGGTCTAATGTGATCTTTATGAAGTTTATCTTTTAGTTTCAAAACACGAACTTTCAATTCGTCTTTATTCAGTTGATTTTTGGGCATAAAAAAAGAGGAGGCGTAACCTCCTCTATCTATGTGCGATTAGTTATTTGCACCTAACCATTCTTTACAGTAGTCATAATCACCAAACATAAACTCATCACACTCTGCTGCCTCTCTATATGCGTTCAGGATTTCCTGTTCGCACCATTCGTCATAATTTGAATCCTGAGAAAGTATTTTTGGTAACATTAGATTACATTAATCCCCGGTTCTAATATTTTATAAACTTTTCCATCATAAGCAACTCCAGAGTAATATTCTGTAGTATCCAATACTGAAAACATATTATATTCTCTTTCATCGTCAAATGGTGTTATATCTATCAAATCTCCATAAGTGTTCTTCCAAATACTATGATATATCGCACATCCATAAGTTTCATCATCAACATCGGTGATTAGATAATATCCACTTATTTTTTCTCCACCATAAGTATTCACATAATGATTAACATTATTGTGACAGTTTGCGTCGGCACATAAAGGTTTAGATACTACAGGAACTTTTAACAGAGTAAGAGAAAACTTACAATACTCTTGAAGTTTAACTACGCACTCATCTTCAGGTAATGATATTCTAAACTTTCTCAATACTCCATCCATTTTTTCTTGGACCTCTTCTATCATACTTAATTGCGGCACTCATAGTAGCATATGAAATATTTTGAGACTTACAAAACTCTTTTAATGCTCCAGTAATAATGTACTCCTTATTCTCTGGAGAAACAATCTTCCAAGTTTTAGAGTTTGGATTATCTTTACCAAACTTTGGTGCTCTATTTTGACTTATCTTATTTCTTGTCTCTTGCGATAGTTTAACTCCATATCTTGGATTATTCTTACCAGCAACCTTTTCACTTATTCTTTTCTTTGCTTCTTCACTATGTTTTCTTCCACCAAATCCCTTCGTTCTTTGTCCTCCAGGTTTTCCTTCACCACCAAGATTTTGATTTAATAGAATTCCACCATCACATTCTCTTTTCCAGAGTGCTATATGTTTTATCTCAAGTTCTATTGCTTCTTCTTTAGTTAATCCAGATTTTACAATCCATCTTCTTTCTCTTGGGGGTAAAATTTCAGCACCATTTCTTCTAGAGTGTCTGGAATTAATTCTTCTTGGTCTTCCATAACCAACATAAAAGGGAGAACTAAAGTCCTCCCTTAAGTAATAGTAAAGAATATAGTTATTCATTTTAAGACTGAACTTACCTATTATTATTTATATAATACACTATTTCAGTCTTAAAGTCAATCAAAGTTTAAATCCACTAAATGTGTCCTTTTTAACATCCTGTTTAATACCACCAACCACATAAGATTGTACTTGTGTTTGTTGTGGGGCTACTTGAAGACCTTTAGAGGAAATCCAGTGCTGAGTCCAAGGAAGTGGATTATTGTTTGCTGAAATATCATATTGGGGTTTTAATCCAATTGCTTTAAGTCTTCTATTTGCGATCCACTCTACGTATTGCTGAAGAAGTTTATCATTCAGTCCAATCATGCTGCCATCTTTGAACAGATAATCCGCCCATTTCTTTTCTTCATTTACAGCACGATCAAACATTTTATATGTCCATTCTTCTTCCTCTTTCATAATCTTTTGCATTTCCGGATCATCACCTTCTCTCCACTTATTCAGAATGTTCTGAGTAAGTGCTAGGTGTTGGTTTTCGTCTCTTGCGATAAGAGAGATGATCTTAGCGGATCCTTCCATAAGCTTAAGTTCGCCAAAGGCGAAACTACAAGCAAAACTAACGTAGAAGCGAATACCTTCAAGAATATTAACGTTTGCGACTGCTCTGTACAGTTTTCGTTTAACATCGTTGATTGTTTCCTTTGCGTATGAAACTCCTTCAAGATTGTGCATCCAAGCATCAGATACACCATATTGTTGTGCTGATTGAATAAAGTCATCATATGACTCTGTAACGCTCTTGGCACGCTCCAGAATGCGCTCATCTCCAATGATAGTATCAAATACCTCAGAAGGGTCGGAATAAATGTTTTTGATAATATATGTGTATGAGCGACTGTGAATCATTTCCATAAATCCCCATACTTCCATACACGCTTCCAGTTCAGGAAGTGAGCAATATGGGATGAATGCCATACCAGGACCACGACCCTGAACGGAGTCAAGCATAATCTGATACTTCAGGTTAGAAGTATAGATATGCTTCTGCTCTGGACGAAGGGTCTGATAGTCCCCACGATCCTTCTGGAGGGAAACCTCTTCAGGTCTCCAGAAGTATCCAAGTTGCTGAGTAGTTAGTTTATCAAAAATTGGGTACTTGTATGAATCGTATCTTTGAACTCCAAGAGGTTTTCCAAAAAACATAGGAGACTTTTTAGTATCAACCTTTTCAGTATTAAAAACAGTCATTCCTCTTATACTTGTACTTGTATTTTCATTATCGATACTTGTTTTAAAGTTATATTCGGTCATAAGTTTTTAATATGCAAGTTTCCGTGTCCTCTTTTCCAACCTTCTGGAATTTTTTCTTCTGAAGATACTCTCTTACCAACAACTCCATTATTTATCCAAAAGAAGGTTCCTTTGTTTTTAGAACCTTTAGTGTTGCCTTTTTGTGCTAAAGACATTTTTCTTTTAGTTTCCTCTGTTTTTGGTTTAGACATTTTTCTTTTAGTTTCTTCACTTTTAAGAACTCCCTTTCTAGTTTTAGACATTTTTTGTTTTGTTTCTTCTGAAAGTTTTGTTCCTGTTTGATATTCAGAAATATATTTTCTAGTTTTTGCAAATAGTTTAGAAGAAAAATTACATCTAGTTCCCATAGCATTATATGCTCGATGAAGACTTATATTGTTTGGATACATTTTAACTAATAATCTATGACATATCAAATGTTCTCTAGGAGTTAATTCCACTAGATTAGTATTTTCATTAGTCCCACCTAAGCATTTTGGAATAATATGATGTGTTTCAGAGTATTCTTCCAAAACTCTTTCTTTTGCTTTATTAATAATTAGATTATACTGTCTGGAATAATCCATATGGATTTAAACATATGGATTATTCTAACATACTTTCATCAAATTTTACAACTTTCGCAATCTTCTTCATCCCCAGAAAGTTCTTGAAGTAGTGATTGAAGGTCTTGTTTTGGTTCTTCCACTACCTCATCAGTTTTAATATCATAAGTGTTTTGATAATAACTCGTTTTCCATCCCATTGAGTATGAGTAAAGCATATCGTGCGCCATTACTGACACCGGAACTTCATTATCTTTGTAGTTTTCTGGGTTGTATGACCAATTTCCAGAGATTGCTTGATCAAAGAATTTTTGCATCATAGCAACAATATTAATATAACCACGATTGGACTCCATATCCCAAAGAAGCGTATAATTGTTCTTAAGAGTATGATATTGAGGAACAATCTGTTTGAGTGGTCCTTTTTTAGATTTCTTAATGGACAAGAATCCGCGAGGGGGTTCGATTCCATTTGTTGCGTTTGACACAACGGAACTGCTCTCCGATGGCATCTGTGCGGACAACGTTGAGTGCCTGAGTCCATGTTCCAAGATAGATGCTCTAAGAGTTTCCCAATCATGTTGGAGTCCAATAGAAGAAATTTCGTCTACATCTTTTTTGTAAGTGTCAATTGGAAGAATGCCATCTGCGTATTTGGTACGACCAAAGTATTCGCAATACCCCTTTTCTTTAGCAAGTTGATTTGATGCTTTCAGTAGATAATACTGGAAAGACTCCGAAAGACCATGAACAGCATTCCATGCTTCTTGAGAATCATAATTGAACCCAAGTTTTGCCAAGTAGTGAGCAAGACCAATAAACCCTATACCAAGAGAACGACGTGCCTTAGTTGCGATTTCTGCTGCCTTTACGGGATATTTTTGATAGTCAATCAACTCATCCAAACCACGAACAGAAAGATCACAGAGGTCCTCAAGTTCTTCATCAGACTTTACTTTACCCACATTAATAGCAGAAAGAATGCATAGAGCAATTTCACCCATATCGTCATCAATATGCTGAATAGGATCAGTTGGAAGAGTAATCTCTTGACAAAGATTGCTCATATTAACTTTGTCTTTAAAAGAACTATGAGAATTGCAATGATCTATATTCATGATATAGATGCGACCCGTTTCCGCACGTTCTTTAAGAAGATTAAGGATGAGTTCTTGTGCTTTAATAGTTTTTTTCTTAATGGACGTATCTTCTTCATATTGTACGTAGAGAGCATCAAACTCAGGGAGTCCAAAGCTATCATAAAGTCCAGGGACATCATGCGGAGAGAAAAGAGTGATCTCGCCGTCTTGAATAAATCTTTCATAGAACAACTTGCTAATTTGGATGGAATAATCAAGTTTACGAACACGATTATCTTCCGTTCCCTTGTTATTCTTGAGAACCAGAATATCTTCTATTTCCTGGTGCCAGATGGGGAAGTGGACAGTCGCTGATCCACCTCTGATGCCATTTTGAGTGCAGCATCGGACAGTTGCTTCAAACTTTTTGAGGAAAGGGACAACACCTGTGTGCTGAACTTCCCCACCTCTGATTTTAGCGTTGATGCCACGGATTCTGCCTGCATTGATGCCGATTCCCGCCCTTTGTGCAACGTATCGACCAATAGCCATATCACTGCTAAAGATAGAATCGAGGGTGTCATCAACATCAACAAGAACACAACTAGCAAATTGTCTAAGTGGTGTTCTAACTCCTGCCATGATGGGAGTTGGGATGTTGATTTTGTGCTTTGAGATTGCGTCATAATACCTCTTTACATAAGAAAGACGGGTTTCCTTTGGATACTCTGAAAAGATGGTCAGAGCAATCATCATGTACATAAATTGCGGAGTTTCATATACTCCACCGCCACTCCTGTCCTGTACAAGGTACTTGTCAACGACTTGACGTAGACCTGCATAAGTGAACAAATAGTCGCGGTCATGATCGATATATGTATTAACTTTGTCGATCTCTTCCTTAGAATATTTGTTAAAAATATCATTATCATACACTTCCTGATTAACACACACATAAATGTGCTGCTCAAGAGTAGGCAGTTCTTTCATTTTTCCGTAAAGTTGCTTACGGACTGAAAATAGAAGAAGACGAGCAGCAACATACTGATAGTTTGGGTGTTCCAAATCAATCAAATCAGAAGCTGATCGAATCAAGATCTCTTGAATCTCTGCAGTTGTAATGCCATCATAAAACTGAATGCCCGAGGTCATTTCAACTTGACTGGCAGACACGCCAGCAAGTCCTCTACATGCTTCTTCCACCATCAAATGCATCTTGTCTAACTCAAGAGATTCGACGCGACCATTTCTCTTGATAACTTTTGTTCCGTTGCTCATATTTTCTTCCAAGTGGTAAACTTAAGTTTTGCTTCTAATCCTGTGTAAGTATTTGATTCTACCACAGACTGAACATCCAGTCCAGATAAAACCATATCATTAATGTCTTTTTCTTTTATTACTGAAGGCCAGATGACAACTTTTTGTCCATCTCCGATAACACGGGAAATTCTTGATAAGATTTCTGTATTACGTGGTTCGTTATCATATATCCAAACGCAATCGCGAATGCCCCACTTAGAGACATCACCATCAGCACCACAGAGAGCAATAGAGTTTGAAACGAAAGTTGAATCAAAGGGACCTTCTGTAATGTAGACAGTTTTATTTTTTTGGACTTCATCGAGACCATAGATTTTTGGTGATTCATCGTCAAGCATTATAGTAATATATTTAACTTTGGATGGACCTAATGCTCTTCCCTGAAATCCGACTAGATTATTTTGATAGAACAAAGGTATGATAATTCTTGGTTCATCTTTATCTGTACTGTCGAATGTAGGTCGAAGAGAATTGGTCCAATCTTTAAATTTTTCAGCGTAATAATAGTTATGTGGGTTTAATTTTCTACTTTCTAAGTAATTCTTTGCATCGGGATTTGAAGATGCCTTAGGCAATTCCAACTTTTGTTTAAACTTTGGAGTTTCGAATTTGAATACTGGTTCTTCTACAATAAAGTTTTTTCCAGTATGACCTTCCTTAAATTTTTCAAATATGTATTGCTTATGGACTGTGGGGTCAATCTGTTTTAAAAAATTATTAAAAGATACATTTACACCACAATTATGGCATTTAAAATTTGTATTATTTTTTACTTGATATAGATATCCCCTTGCCTTATTTTTATTTTTTTGAGAATCACCACAAAGAGGACATCGAAAATTATAAAGATTATGTTTTACTTTTTTAAACTTTTGAAATCTTGAGGAAACCAAATTGATGTACTTAACATCAACAAAATCCATGACGATACATTGAGAGTCTGTTTATTCTAGCAGGTTATCAAATCTTGTCAAGGCACAAAACGGTCATAATAGAAGTCCATTTTACAACAGAATTCGTTATTTTTTGGAGAGAATAAATGGATGTTTTATTTTTGGTTTTCATTGGCACTCTATGCCAACACTTAATTATTTATTTTTTACTTGAACTTGCTGAGCATCTGGAGTCAAAATATCTACAACCATATGGGATTGAGACATTGCAAAAGAAATAACTGCGAATACTCCAAGAATGATCCATCTATATTTTGCAAATTCTTCTAACTTATTTTCTACCTTTTCTATTCTTACAATTACTGCCTCATGGGAAGTTTTATTTTCGGATTTTAATTCTTCTATCAATTTACTGATATTGTCATCCGATTTGTGGCATTGTTCGATCTTTTCTTCATGGACTGCAAGCATTTTGCTGATATTTTGACTCGTCTTTCCCATTATCTGGATTGCTTCATCAATTTTTTTTATCATTAGTTCATAAGAAGAAAGTCTTTCTTCTAATACAGCAATTTTAGTTTCTGTAGGTGTATTTTGATTAAACATTTTTCTGAGGTTATTAGTTTCATACTACTTTTTACATGAAACAAATACCTCAAGTAGTATTAATATTATTTATTTTTTTAAATAATCTAACCATTTTTTACGAGACCCATGACCACCTTTAGCATAAGTTTTGGCAAATTTTCTTGCTAAAAGAAACATTTTTGGACTTCTGCCTGCTGTTGGTCCTTGATCATCAGCATCTGAACTAAATCCAGGTTTGCCGGGAGAACTTTGAGTCGTCATCATTTCTTCTTTCAAATTTATATAATTGCGAAATGCTTCAACGACTTTATCAATTTTCTTCTTTTCCATTATAGATCTGGTATAGGTTAGAAAGACAATTTATATCGACTGGAATATCGTGTATTGATGTTTTTGGATATTCTGGGAATCTACCAAGAAAAATAATAAATGATTTCAAAGAAGACCAAAGTTCTTTTTCTATTTTAAAAAACAACATTGGGGTTGTTGCCTCACCAAAAATATTATATAGAATAATAAAATGATTTAGAAGAAGATGAGTTTTTAACTGTCCATTATTCTTATATCTTTTCAATAATCTTTTAATATATTTAAAATGATTCAGATCTTTCTCAAAATCTTCTTTAGTTACTGCTTGAGGATTTTCATAGTTTTTGATTGCAAATAATATGAAATTATCCTCGTTCAACTCATTAAAAATCATACATTATCATGCAGGTGGGTAATTTGTATTTCCTGTTGTAATACCAGACATAGCAACAAGAACTTCACTTCTAACTCTTAGATTGCCTTCACTATCTTTATAAGTAGTAACTCCAACCCATCCGCCATGAGTCAATTTATATCTTGTATTTGCCTCAACTCCAGCAACCACTGCACCACTAACACCAATTACAGATGTTTCGCGACCACCAGTTACTCTAGAGAAAGTAACGACACTTCCCGAATTAATAGCAGAAGCAATTGTAGATCCAAGTGAGACGAAAGTATTTCCGATAGAAGTAACTGATCTAGATAATGAACCACTAGTTAAAGTATCTCCTGCCAAAATTCCAGTAACACTAGCAACAAATACTCTATTAGTTCCAATTCCAGCAGTTAAGGATGCCGTTGTATTAAGAGAGGTATAAGACTCGGTAACAGAACCCGATGATTGATTGAGATGACTATCTAAAACAGCGTACTTTGGAGACTCGCTGATTTCAAATTGAACCCCAGAAATTGCTGCTCCGCTTAATCCAGCAGTTGATGCAATTGAAAGTTGAGTTGTGCTTGCGATCCCAACAATTACAGCATCGCCATAATGTACTCCAAAAGCAGTTCCAAATCTGATCACATCTCCTGTTGCAGCAGCTCCTACTCGTCCAAAGGTAGTTCCAGATCCTGTTACAGTGAGAGTGCCGTAATTTAAAGATACTGTTCCCCCAGAACCCTTAGCATCATTATTTCCCCAGAGTGCCATGTTCTTTCTTCCGTAAAGTTATTTGCTAAAAATTATTTATAAAAAAAGGAGACCCTACTTTTGATCTCCTATGTGTGATATTTGTTTTTAAAATACTGGTTGAAAATTACTTACAACCTTTAAGTAGTGCGGTTCTTACTGTCCCGGCAATTAAATCATCAATATCATTATCAGTAGTATCTACATAACGATCAAGCAATTCGCAAACAAGTTTTTTAGTATGACAAGAATTCATTGCAGCAAGAAGAAGCGGTTTTACAATCTCTACTAACACTCCCATAATGTCCTCCGTATAAGTGTATCCAAAATATTTATGAAGAAATTGAAGATAAATTCACTCCTTTTTGAGTAGCCATTCTCTGCTTATTTGCAAGTTCTCTTTCTGCAGCATCTGCTTTTGCTTTTGCCTGAAGAACTTGATTAATTGCAGAAGGATTTTGTGGTTTTTCTCTGGTTTGAGCAACATCAACTGCTTCTCTCATCTTTTGTTGCTTTCTTCTTTTTTGTGTTTCTTGAGGAGATTTTGAAGGAGAAGTATTCGAACGAATTCCTATATTCTTACTTTGCAAATCACTTTCTTTACCAACTCTTACTGGAACAATATCTCCAGTTTTTACCTTTCCTTTTGCTTTTGTAGCAGGTTTAGATTGATATGCTCTAACCTTAGCTTTTGGTGCAACTGAAGATGCTGCTGCCGCCATATGTCTTACATTTTGTAAATGGTCATCAGTTGTAATAACTTTTTTAGCATCAGGTTTTACAATTTTTTTAACGACTTCACCTTTCTTTTCGGGACCAGATCCACTACGCATTCCGCCGGTAAAATGAACATTCTTCCTTTCAAGGTTTTTTACACCAATTCTAGTTTTTAAATCTTTAGCAAATTCTCCGGGTTTATCCATAGGAGTGCTTGGTTTTTTGCTTCCAAATTCAGATCCACCACGAGCGGTCACAACAGATTTTTGTGCGGGTCTTCTTGGACTATCCCCCAATCTAACCACTGGTTTATTTGCCTTTGTTGTTTTTTTGAATTTTTGAGTATCTCTAAACTGATCAAATCCATACTTATCCCCAGGATCATTTTCTTCCTTTACAGGTTCTCCCGGTTTTCTGAGTTTATGATGGGCAAACTGGCTAGGTGTTAATGATTGTACCTTCTTCCACTCACCCGATTTCTTTCTCATCACATCAATTTTAGCAGCATCAGGATGTCTCTGATCTGCAAGATTATCATCTACATCGTGGATGACCTGTGTTTTACTTTCTACTTTCTTTTTGCCCTTTTTCATTGAACTTGGAAGTTTTGCTTCATCTACGCAAATCTCACTTTGTTCTTCAATTTTATTAATCATTCTAGCAATAATTTGTTGTCTTATTACTTCTTCTTTTGTTTCGACTTTGTGGGGAAGTCCTTCATGCTTTGTTTTAGCAAACTTACGAATTTCCTTTTCGCCCATTCCATCAACAATTTTAAGAACTCTATCACTTACTTCAGATCTTGGGGTTTGACCTCTTTTTACAGAAAGAGCAAGACCAAAAATCTTTTGCTGCTGCTCACTTTCTGCCTTTTCTAGTAGGTCATATTCTTCTTTATATCCTTTAGCAGCAGAACTCCAATAATCACCCCAAGACTTTTTATTTGCTTCCGCCTCTTCTGGAGAAGATGGTTTAAAAGTAGCACTTCCTCTTCTAGCAGTTCCTACTGGAGTTCTAGTTTTCTTTTTTGTTCTTGCTTTTGAAGCTAAAGTTTCAATTGTTCTTTTTTGCTCTTCTCCGGGTTTTCCTGGTTTTACTGACTTTGATGCAAGATCATAATAATCTTCTTTTACATTACTAATAACTCTCTGGAGATCTCCTAGCGATATGTTTATATTTCTACGCTGCGCTCTTACAGCTGCTGCCTTTTGTCTAGCAATCAATCCCTGATCTGGTTCTGAAGTTTTTACAGGAACTTTGGTTGTCTTTGCCTGAGGTTTTGGTGCTGACTTTTTTGAAGGAGTAGTTGCAGGTCCCCAAGGATCAGCAACTGGTGTTGATGCCTTTTTTGGTTCTGGTTTTGGTGATGGTTTTGGTGCTTCTGATTTTGGTGCCGAATAGGATCCACTACTTACTCTTTCTCTTTGTCCAACTCCAGCACCACGGTAAGTTGATGCAGTTCTTGTTTTAGTATGTGCTGTACTTGGTTTTTTATCGCCTTCAATTTTGCGAGCAACACCTAAAGCACCTTTAGCAACATTCCTTAATCCACCAACAGCTGCCGAACCTACTGATCTTTTAGCACCGCGATATTTTGAAGACAACTTTTGTCTTGCAAGTCTTCCCACTGCCTTAACTAAATTACCAACTCCACTTTTCTTTTTATGTTCGTATGGTTTATCCGTATCGTGTCCAAAAGTTACTTTTGCCTCAACTAAAGCATATTCAAGTGCTTCTTCAATATCATCCTCTTCATATCCTTCATCAAACAGTTCTTCATAAACACTTTCAATAATATAATCTACTTCATTAATCTCGATCATCTCAATGAGAGTTCCACCAAGATTTTCTACTGCCTCACCAAGATCAAGTTTTGGATTAATATTTACTTTATTATTGACTTTCTTCTCTACAATTTTTTGATCTTTATCTTTAGATGGGAGTTTATCCGCAATTTCAATCAGGTCTTCTCTCCAATTTGAGAAACCTTCCTTTATTTTTTTCTTCTTTCCTTTACGGAGTTGTTTAAAATCATCAGATGTTAGTTTCCCATAAGGTGCAGCAACATCAATTTTAGTCTGACCACCAATCAATCCTTCTTTAACAGACTTTGATTTTTTATCTCTCAATGCCTTTCTCATTGATTCTTTAGTGTTATTATCACCATCAAAATCAAGGTAATCGGGTTTTGCTTTAGTCATTTTTAACAAGTGCTTGCTTTTTTGCCTTATACTTATTTATAAAATTGACCCCATATGCCTTGCCTCCTGTTTGGAGGTATTTACTATTTGTTCCTATAGCACCTGGAGTCATTTTTGCATAATGTTTAAATGCCCCTAAAGTTCCAACAAGAGTATTTGGGTGAATCTTATCTCTCATTGGACTATCCATTTTCACTTCTGTATATTCAACAATATCTTTTATCCAAGATTTAAACATAATATCTTCTTCGGTCACGCAAATTAGATAATTTGTTCCTCTACGTATAACTTTTCCAACTAATCCAGTATTTACATTCTCTACAATATCTCCAAGTTTAAATATTTTATTTTGAATATAATTTTCTCTTAAATTTGTAAAATCTAATTCTGGTGCTATTTCCCAAAGATTATAATGTTCTTTAACATTTTCTTTAAATCCCATCGCTTTTCTGATTTCATTAAATAATTTTCTAGCATCAACCTCATCGATGGTTTTAGGAACTGCTCTCTTAAATTCTCTAAAATTATTATCGGCAGCAGTTTTTCTCATCATACCAGAAGAAATACCAGAAATATCTTTTTCAGAATCAAAGGTTCCTGTAGGAATTACTTTTATCTCATTATACTGATAAAATTTTCCATTGTGTTTATTTGCTAAATTTTGAATTTCAGCTTGACGATCAGATCCGACAACAATATTTACATTTGAATATCCATCTTCATTTCCCGCAAGCAACACATCAAATATAGTTCTTATTTCTGGGTTATTTACAATATCATCTTTAATTTCGGGAAACATCGTCTTCAAATAATAAATCTTTCTATTTGAACTCAATGGATTTGATTTAGTATCCTCTATCCTAGATGGATATATTCTTATCTCACCTCCCAAGGAAACCCTTTTTGCTGCGGTAAATAATTTCTTATGTTCCTTTGATGGTGGATTGAATTTAGCAAGAACTACAGTTAAAAATTCATCATCGGCAGGCATTTGATCTTCTTGTCCTACAGGTATTCTCTGAGGAGAAATTTGCTGTCCCTGCGATTGTTGTGGAGAAATTTGTTGTTGTGCTGTTGCGGGTGCTCCTCCTCCTTTGCCCGGTTTGGGAGGAATATCTCTTAATCCAATTCTTTGTCCTTTATTAAAAAACTTCAACTGCCCATCTACAGTTTTTGCAACAAACTCTCCCTGAGAATTATACCAATCCCCATGACCATCACCAACCAGACCAAGTTTTTTAGCTTGCTCTGATGCTCTGGTTTCTTTTGCTTCTAATATAAATTGGGAAAACTTCTTCATCTTATAGTGGTTTCTAATTATTTATTAATACAGTTTTCCGTGGGGTCCAAAGTTTTTTCCTTTTCTAATTGAAATCCAAAACATATCAGTCCAAAACTCTTCATATTTAGGGGAAGGAGTTATTTCTAAAACTTTAGATATAAACTCCAATTGCATTAATTTAGAATTGGCAATGATAATATTTTTTTTATCCGAACTAAACATCCTAGAAAAATTCAATATAAATTCAGTGTCATTTGATATATTAGTAGTTGCAAATCTTTTAACCTTATTAAACATCTTTAAGTATTTTTCTTTATTTTTTTCAAATTGTTCTAAATTTTTGGGGTAATTATTATGATCATTTTTAAATACAAAACCATTACTTTTTATCAATTCAACTACCATTTCAGTTGGTGCTTTTCCTCCTCTTGCAGATGAAGATCCTACGGGCGTTCCTTCAAATTTTAAATTATCAAAGCTACGATCATTTCCACTAAGGTTTTTAATTTGAAACTTATAATTATTTCCAAGTTTTACAGTAAGATCCTGAGTTCCAAAGGATTTCTTTAAAGAACTATAAGATAAGTCTAACAATATTTTAATTTTACTTTTTGGTACATTATAACTATTTTTTTGTCTTCTTAATATTCTATCATCAGTTGGTATTCTGACATTGACTTGCTCAAATTTAGATTCTTTTCCAGAAATTTTTTTTAGAGATACTCCAACAACTTTTTTTTCTTTAAACAATCTTCTTAAAATATCATTTAATTCATTTACAGTTTGTGTCGGTATTGATCCATTCTTACTTAACTCGTTTTCTATTTCTTCTTCTATTAGTTTTTGATTTTTAACCATCCAAATATCAGCTGGTGTCCAATCAGCATACTTTTTTATCCCTAAACTTTTAACTTTATCTTTTATATAATCCATAAAACTATTAGATCCAGAATATTTAAATTCGTCCCACTCAGGGCTTGCATATATTTCAAACATTTTCTTTTGTTGCTTTAAATATGAGTCTAACCAATCATTAGGGACTTCTCCACCAAATATTCTTTTTAATTCATCATAATCAGGGTTGGTTTTAATATCTTGAATAGTAGAAAATTTTGCCTTCGAATCTTTATTTTTAAGAACTTTATTAAAAATCCATATAGATCCCTTTTCTTGCTGTGCTGCTGTTGGATTATTATTATAAGATTGCGTAGTTTCAATTAAAATTTTATATTTTCCCCTTACCATCCCCTTTGATGTAAGTTTTGGTACTGTATTAAAATTTTTTTCTAATAAATTATTAATTTTTAATTCAACTTCCCCCTCATAATTACTTTTGACTACAAAAGTAATTTCAACCCCATCTTTAGTAAATTCAACATTATCAATTACAAAATTATCAATATATTTTAACTTATTAAAAAAATTAAAAATATTAATATCATCAGCAACTTGCATAAAAAAATCCCCCCCTTTCTTATATTTAGAAAGAGGGGTCAATAAATTCTATAATTTAGATTTTCAATCAATTTCTCCCATTGCTCTTTGCTTACGGAGTTTCTTAGGATTTCTGGTTACTGAACCAGAACCAGGTTGGTTCTCACCAGCACTATACTCAACATCACGTTCTCTTGACCAATCCCTAGCATCTTGATCCATCTTACCTCTACCTTTTGCTCCCAGATAACCAGACCATCTTGGAGAGGTAGATCTCTTACCACGATTTCCTACATCAGGGCCATCATCCATTCTTCTAGTATGCTTCTCTACTGCCTTCACCTTCCTAGTCTTTTCACCTCTCTTACCATATTCACCCACAGGCTTTTCCCTTCTAGACATAAGAAGTTTGCCCATTGCAGTTCTTGCTTTAGGTGTCTTCCCATAAGAACCTTCTGCTTCATCAAGAATTTCTTCAATAATAATATCTCTCCACTCTTCGCTCATATTAACCATAATTACTTCTGCAGCATCTACAGAATTTGCATATCCTTCATCAAGCAAGTGAGAAAGAATAATATCATAAACATCTACTTGTTCCTTTCTAACAATTTCCTTAGATGCTTTTGCCTTGATTCTAGGCATTGTGACTGCTTGAGGTTCTCCAGGACCTTCAATTGTTCTAGTAACAGCAGAAGCAATACGACTTCCTTGCTTTCTAGCAAGTTCCCCAGTCATTCTCTTTTTATAAGGTTGTTCTCTATCCATTCTTTGAGAAACAGTTTCAACACTTCCATCTCTTCTCTTACTTGTTGAAGATGGGGTTGCTCTCAGTTTCCAATCACTCTTGAACTTCTCCTCATCACCATATCCAGACTGTCCAGCAGCTCCAGATACGTGCCTTTGACGAGCAGCAGCAGCATTTGCTCTTACATCTGCTTGAGTTGGGCCTGCTTTATAAGGTTTTACACCTTCTGCTCTTGCCTCTTCAATATATGCTTCATACATTTCTTCCCAGGTATAATCACTCAGATCATATCCTTCTTCTATAAGTGCATTTACCCACTCTTCTACTTCTTCCCAAACTTGTTCTTCAGTTAGTTCTAGTCTGGGTTGATAAACGGCAGAATATGCCTCCATCAGACCGTATGCATCGTTTCCAGTGATTCTAGACATTTTTTTACGAATACTTTCTAGTTATTTATAAAAACAAATTATCTAACAGGTATTAGGTCAAATAACTCCGGATGAATGCTTCCATACTTTCTAAGTATTTCTCCTGCCTTTGCATTTGCTTCGTTTTCACTGGCACTTCCTGCATTTCCATTTAATTTTTTACCTTCACTTTGCTGCTTATGATGAATATATTCGTGAGCAACAGTTCTCAAAATATCTATTGGATGACGATTGACAATACTAATAACAATCTTATCTGGATACATCAATCCAAATGTTTTATTTTTTTTACAAAAATCTACGTCATCCACAAGAATAATTGGAATATCATAATCGAATCTAATTTCTCTTTTTAGAAATACCAAAAATTTATTGAGAATTGATTCAAATTGAAATCTTGTAGTTGGTCTTCCTCTTCTTTTTCCAATTAAAGACATTTTTGCTTTTATTTATTCTACTCCAAGAGCAGATTCAATGTTCTCGTCAAGTTGCTGAATTACTTTGCGAATATCAGAGACGCGAGGGGGAACACTAAACTCATCATAGGTATATCCTTTCTGAGCATCAAACAAAACTTGACGAACTGCCGCTGCTGTACGAGCATCAATTTTAATTGTTACTTGTTTTTCTTTAGTCACAGATCTCCCTCCACACGATTTTCAGAACGTTCGATACTAAAAGCACCTTCAGGATAACGAGCACTCAGTTTCTCAAAGTTCATTTGGATTACTTCTTCAAGAGAAATATCAAGTCCAAGACATGCCTGAGAAACATACCACATAATATCTCCAAGTTCTCGCTTTAGGTGAAATAGATTTTCTTCATTTACTGGTTTGCCTTGAAAAACAATCTTTTTCACGATTTCAGTAAATTCACCTGCTTCGGCAGACATTCCTACAGCAGCAGTAAGCAATCGTTCTGTAGGAAATCCTTGAATCTCAAGGTCATTAAGTCGGTCAGCAAATTCAGAGAAATTTTTACTGGGCTTTGAAGTAGTTGTATTGACAAACTCAACATACTTATTAAGATCAATAGTCATTAGAATTTAAATCCCTCGAATGTTTTTTTAAGTTTCTTATCTTCATAATCATACTCTTCTTCCTTTCCAGAGTCAAGTATGTCTTCTTGCGCAGATTGTTCGCAGTCATAAAGACGCATTTTAGCACGATCAATACCAATCACAAAACGCTTATAGATTGTAGGATCATTATACCTATTCTTAAGTTGCTTCACCATAATCTGCCCAAGTTGTTCCAATTCTTCAGTGCTGATAAGAGCAAACATAAGATCTGCAGTAGCAGGCAGACCAAAGGACTCAGAAGTATCAGTTAATTCTACGTCAGATGACCCAAAACCAGATCTGGTCGTTTGTGTGGCACTGACGATAGGAACATTAAACTCAACTGCGAGACCCCGAAGTTCTTCAGCAATTGCCTTAACAAATGTATATGAATTGATATTGCTTCCTTTATACCTTGAGGATGAGCAGATATTCAAATAATCAATAAAGATAATATCGGGACTAAACGACTTCTTAAGTGAAAGTTCGTTAAGAAGTGATTTAAAATGTCCGGCGTGTGCCGAAGCAGTTGGGTATTCTTTAATAATAAGAGTTCCTTGAGTTTTCTTTGAAAGGTTAGTTACTTTACTTTCAAACATCTGTTTAGGAAGTTCTACAAGTTGTTGAATGGGAACATTCAAAAGGTTTGCATCAATTCTTTCAGCAATGCGTTCTTCTGCCATTTCCAGCGTAATGTACAGAACGTTCCGTCCTTGGAGCAAGACGGAGCTAGCCACATGGCACATGAATAGAGATTTCCCGACGCCCGTACCAGCAAGAGCGATGTTAAGAGTTTTGTTAGGGAGACCACCTTTTGTGATTTTGTTAAAGTATTCGAGATCAAATTCAATTTTATCCTCCTTTTTGTGATAAGATTCGTATCGTTGTTCATAATCTTGCAGATAATCATGTCCAACATGATTATCAAAACTTACAGCAAGAGCATCAGAAAGAATAGAAGGAATACTATCACGATTTTTCTTTTCATCCTTACCATCAGCAATATGAATAGATTCCATAAGTGCCAAGTATATGGCACGATCGCGACACCATTTTTCAGTTGTTGCAACCAACCAATTTATTTCAACCGGAACATCTTCCAAACAAGAAATTAATTGAAGAAGTTCTTTAAAAGAAGTATCATTAATATCTTTACGTTTTTCTACTTCAATACAAAGAACTTCTTTAGTTGCAGGTTGATTATATTTTTCAACAAAAGAAAGTATTTCTTCAAAAATAATTTTTTGATTTTGGTCCTCAAAATATTCAGATTTTATGAATGGTACTACTTTTCTAATGTATTGCTCATTATGCAACAGGTTTCTAAGAATTAGAAACTCAACTTTCTCCATAACTAAATTCCTTACGTGCAATTTCATCCAACTTTTGCATCACTTCTTCAGTGAAATATACTTCAGGTTCCTTAAGAATCTGTTTAGCATAGAGTTTCTTTCCGTCAATTTCATAACGACCTGCAACATTCTTCCACAGACCGCCAATCTCGCCAAGTTCAAGTAGTCCATAATATCGGTCCAGACCACGTTCATCATAAAACAAACGAATCTCAACATCTTTATTTTCTTTACTCAAACGCGATTTAGCAGTCTTAGCCTTGATAAGATTTCCGACCACTTCCGTTCCATCCTTTTCTTTCTTCTTGCTAAGATAAATGATCGTACTTGCTGCGTATTTGAGTCCAGAACCTCCTCCCATTTCTTTCGTTGGTACATAAGCTCCGATGACATCGTATGTATGATTTGTGACAAGGAGTGGAACATTTGCTTGACCTAGTTTGAGTGTGAGCATTCTAAAAGCACCCTTAATAAGTTGAGATTTAGTCATATCTCTAACTTCTTTTTCGTTGAGAGCATCTGTAATCTCTTTACTTGTAGAAAGCATACCAAGAGAGTCTAGCACAAATATGCAAGGATTACGCTCACTCTCTGGTTTCTTCATGTACATATCTACTGCTTTAAGTGCCTTAGTACGAAATTCTTCTACCGTAACAACATTGACAACTACTAAACGCGAAGTATCAACTCCACGACTTTCTAAAAGAGATTTAGTAATAGCAGCCTCAGTATCAAAGTAGAGACAATAACCATCGGGATGGGTATCAAGAAAATTCTTAACAACGGCGAGGCTGAAGAAAGTCTTTCCAGTAGAAGACTCTCCAGCAATAGCAGTAATTTTATTCCCAGATACGCCGCCAAATATACTACCCGAAACCAATGCATTAAAAATGTATGAACCCGTATCAACATAAGTTTCAGTCTCATCAATATCTGACGCCAACTTGGTATAGTCGTCGCCAATCTCCTTTACAATATCCTTAAGAAAATCCATTATTTTTTTCCCTTTGTTAAACAGTTTATTTTATAAGACCACAATTTGGCATAAAGTTGGGGATTGCAATCTTTTATTTTTTCAATAATAAATTTTAATTCAGTTTCATTTATAGGCAATTCCATTAAGAAAAAAATGAATCTAGATTTGCTGTTTTTTCTACTTTCCACCCAATTGCATCAAGAATAATCTTGAGTGGTTCCAAAAATGCTTTCTCAAATTGTAGTTCATAATCAATATATTTGTCAAGATTAAGTTCCTTCGGAAAGTCTTGAATGAATGAAATTACATTTTCATGAATAATATTCGGTTTTTTTAGAAAAATGTATTTAATTTTTTCTCCATTTTGAATGAGAGAATATTTGCCATTAAGTTTATTTTGTTTTATATAATGATTAAACAAAAGTGCTCCTCTTACGTGAATAGGAGTTCCCTTAGAATAAATTGTAGCCGACGAATAATACTTTTGAACATCCGATGCAGAACGTGGAAATGCAATTTGTTCTGGAGAAAGACTTTTAAACTGTTTCCTACACTTATCAATAAAATTGATTACCTCATCTTCAGTCCCACTCATCATTAGATTAAAAGATTCTTTCAACATCTTTCGACAAGGTGCTGGAGTAGAAGACTTGATTGCCTCAATACCCTTAATCTTCAGTTTAGGTTCTTCATAACGAACACCTTCACTATCCCACACACTTAGAATATATCGCTTCTTCGCAGTCCAAATACCGCGTTCAGCAATACACTCACGCTTCATGATCATTTTCTGTTCATAAGCATTTACGTATTCCGCCAGTTCTTTGTAAGAATTTTCAATATACTTTTCAAATTCCACCTGACAGACCTTATCAAGGAAAGAAACAACGCCCTGAGTAGTTTTCTCTCTTCCTTCGAATATATTTTCAACCAAAGGACCCATATTAATATACAAAGAGTCAGTATCAGAAGCAATAACATAATCTACATCTTCGGTTTTCAGAACCTTATTTAGATAAGAATTAACCTTGTTCATAATCCATTGAATAGAAACCTGTCCAGACAATGTAATAGCTTCCGCATTTGCAAGTTTATAATATCGAAAATACTGATTACCAATAGCACCATAAGCAGAGTTTAATTGAATCTTACGTGCCATCTGGATATTATTGCAGCGAGAGATTTCTTTAATTAATTCCTTATCCTTGGTTTTTTCATATTCTTGCTCTGCTACAAGCATTTTCTTTTTAAAGATTACACGTTCATTATAAATCTTCTCCATCAACTCAGGAAGAAATCCGCGAACATCCTTACGGAACATAGCACCATTTGCACATACCGCATAATCCTTATACATTTCAAAACTGAGACTTTGATTCAAAATCTTATCTACAGAAACTGTAGGATGCTTTTCTTCCAGAAGAGTTTCTGGTGAGATGTTATACATCATAATTAGGTGTGGATACAGGGAGTTAAGGTCAAAACTCACCACCCAGTCATACATCCCAGGAATAGGTTCTTTTACATAAGCACCAGCATACTTCTCATCTTTCTGAGTCTTGTTCTTTGGTGGAATAACAATGTTTCTTTTCTTGAGGTATGTGTAGATAATATTATCCCACATCCGAACCTGATAGAATACATCGGCATAATTTACTTTAGCATCATATGCCATAGTAATTGCAAGTTCAATCAGTTTCATCTTGTCTTCCAAACGGTCAACAAGTTCCACGTCAATAATGTTATATTCAATAAACTTTTGCCAACCGTTTGTATAGAAATCTTTGAACGTGTCAAACTCAGAGTGATCCAATTTTTTCTGTCCAAGTTCAACATCAGCAATATAATCTAGACGATATGATTCCTGTGCTTTATACGTGAATTTCTTATAAAGATCCAAATAGTCAAGTTGAGTCAAACCACCGACATCAAAAACAGTATGCTTACGTCCATTAATATGGATTTCGCCTTCAGTAACTAATCCCCAGTTAGAGAAACGTTTCATTAGTTTCTCACCAAGAACTCTATTCAATCTTTTACAAATATAAGGAATATCATAAAGTTGAATGTTCCATCCAGTAATAACATCTGGAACATTTACCATCCAATAATTAATAAAATGATTTAATAGTTCATATTCAGAAGGACAATGATGATAAGTCAAGTCCTTACGATTATGATTGAATGGTTTTACCCCCCAAGTAATAATCTCTTTTGTTGTATAATCCTGAATAGTAATAGCAAGAATTTCTTCTGCGCAAGTTTCTACATCAGGGAATCCTGCTTCAGAAGCAACCTCAATATCCAGAGTTAAAAGTTTAATTTTACTAATATCAAACTTAATTTCATTCTCTGGATATTTTTCGGAGATATATTGGCAGATATATCTATCATTTCCATGAATTTCAAATCCATCAACATTTTCATACTTACTATAAAACTCACGACAATCTCTAACTGTACCTGGTTTTACTGGTTCTACAAATTCCCCATTTAAAGTTTTATACTTTGACTGTTTCTTAGTTTTTACAAAGAGAGTTGGGAAAAACTCATCTCTAGTTTCAAACCTCTTTCCATTTTCAACTCCACGAACCAGAAACTGGTTTCCAATCATTTGAACATTAGTATAAAATCTTTGAGTCATTCTTTAATTAAATCCTGATATTTTTCAAGTAGAGTTGGAGTTGGATCTGCAAGAGTAAGAATCTTGTCAGAACTCATCATAAATGTATCTTCTTTTGTATATCCACAAAGAAATGGTTCTAAAGTTTTGTCGCTATTTACGACAAATGGTTTAATTAGTTTACAATCTGGTTCTCCAATGTCAGCACCAACTTCTTCAATCTGTGAGACCAAGTTCTGATTGCTCATCAACACTATTACTTTGATTATCTTTTCCATTTTTATTTACGCTATTTAAATACATTTCTTTTAGAGAGGACACCGGTTCAACCATTGTAATTACCCAATCTGCTGGAATGGGAACTTTTTTATCACTGGTCAAAGGAATCCACGGATGAAGAGAAACTTCAACTCCCGGTTTTTTGTCTTCAGTTAAAGAAGAAAAAGATTGATTTATAATTTTAACCGCACAAGGACTATCTAAGTAATATCCAACTACTCTCCTAAAATCCTTATCTTCTCCTTCTTCCCCAATTACCATTTCAGAAACATCTGAAATTATATCTTCTCCAGATTTTAAAAGCAAAAGTCTTACAGTCATTTTTACTCCATACCTCTTAGTATTCTACTACAAAAAAAGGAGGAGTCAACCTGGATTTTGCCAGGTACTCCTCATGCGCCGACGATATTCAATTATATTTATAGATAATCTTTGCGCTTATGATGCTCTGGAACAATTCTCCCAAGAGTTACGGACAAAAGACCATCCTCAAAATCAACTGATTTAACTTCCGTATCATCAGAGAGTGTCCACGCTCTCTTAAAACTCCGTTGAGCTAAACCTTTGTGAAGATAGTTAGACTCCGTTTCTTTATCTTCTTTTTGTCCCTCAATAAAGAGTTTACCGTCTTGAGTGTAGACATAAACCTCTTTTTTCTTAAATCCGGCAAGTGCAAGTTCAAGTCTCGATTCTACATTACTGACTTGAACAAGGTTGTATGGAGGATAATTGGAAGTAGTTTCGTGAAGTGCAAAGAGTCGATCAAAGTACTCATCAAGACCGATACTATTTCTAGTAATCCTTTCCATCAAGGCAGGAAGGTCTGATGCAGTGTAACGTGCAAGGTTAGTCATTATAGTAGCTCCTTTAAAAGCGAGTTTGTGTTGTGTGGACCCTTTCGGCATCCATTACTAATTATAAGAGATCATAAAAAAGCGGGATGTTGTTTCCCGCTCCTTTTTATTCGGTTTCTACTTCCTTACCTTTCTTACCAATGTTATATTTTTGTTCCAGAATCCAATCCCCTTTATCCTTATATGCAAGAACTTTAATTTGATTAAGAGGCGCTATATCAAGAATCTTATCCTGATCAACTACAGTAATAAGTCCCCAATCAGAAAGAAGACGTACAATACGATTTCTACGTTGAACATCATTTACAGTAAGATTTGCGTGCTTACCATCTAATGCAAAGAGTTCTTTGAAATGAGTAATAAAATACCGACCTTGCTTATGAAGAATATGAGCACTTTGGTATAGTTTTTTTTCTTTTCTAGAAGCAACCCCAATACGAGTCAAAGTCTCACGAACTTTTAAAAAGTCGTCTGGTTCATTTAGAATGACCTCCACCATCATATTTGGAGACCAGTTTACTTGAGGTTCAATTGTTTGGTTAGTCATTTTGTTCCGCCAATTTCAAGTCGTTGTTTGATAAAGTTTATTTGCGCTTTCGACAAAATTTTCAGTGCTTGAGATGCCTTTTCATTACTATATCCATAGTATTGTTTAACACATTCTAAGTCTTTGATTTTATCTTTACGGAGCCAGGGAGAATATCTCTTCCTTTTTCTTATAGTATTTAGATAAAACGAATATTGCATATCTTTATCAAGATGATGATTCATATTCATTTCATTTGCAAAAAGAACACAATCAATATTTCCGGATAAACAACGATTGATAATATACGGAGCATATTCTTTAATATTCTCAGACAAATCTTCTTTTGTAAGATTAATTGAGTTCAGCCAGTCCTTCAATTCCATAATTAAAAAGCAATAGTTCTTTACGTTGTTTTTGCTCTCGCATATATTCGCCAACAGAACGCATTGTATAAGTCAAATCAAACTCAGCAGCAGTCCATTTTCCACCAAGAAAACGTGTTTTCACTAATTGATCAGAATTATAACTTACCAACTGGTCCATATTGTTAGAGTCGCAGTCAGCAGCAAACTTATCGTGATCAAATCCTTTGTGCATTGATCCTTTACGCCCATAGAGATTATCCTTAATGTCATAAGGAGGATCGAGATACATAAAAGCACTCTTGTTCCCATCCATCAGATAATCGTAAGAGTAATTAGTTATACGCCAGTTGGCAATTAACTTGGAATACTCGGGCAATTTTTCGATTCCTCGCAGAGAAAAATTGGAGTTACTTGCTTGCTCTGAGAAAGATGAACTTTCTGTAAGACCACTAAAAGAACATTTGTTAACAATATAGAAAGCGACAGCGCGATTAAAGTTCGTTTCAGACTCATCATTGATATTTTCCTTTGATTTGATAAAAAGATCCTTTGCAAGTTCTGAGGTACAATATGCAGATTTCAATTCACTAAGTTCATTTTTCAGATCATTACCAAACATCTGGAGTTGTTGCCAGAAATTTACCAAAGGTTCATAAAGATCATTTACCCAAATCTTAATGTTGGGGTATTTCTTTGTGATGTGAATTGCCACAGAACCACCGCCAAGAAATGGTTCACGAAACTCATCATAATTGCGAAGATCTGGAAAATAAGGATCCATCTTGACGCAAGCACGGGACTTACCGCCTGGATACCTCAAGGGCGTTTTAAGAGATTTCATTACATACTCCAAATAAAATTTATAATAAGTTTATCTTTTTCCTCAAAATAATTTTTATCAGAAATTGGACCGCCATCTAGAAAAAAGTGTTCTGGTTCTGGATTACAAGAAGCAGTAATATCATTACTACCAGACTTTTTAAGATTATACAACATTGATCCAGGAACACAACAAGCTTTCAACTTGCCTGGATCGCTAAAAATATAATAGTCTGCTGGAACAAAATTTGATATGTCTTTATCATTTCCTCTACCATTTTTCAAAACAACTCCTCTTACCGCCCTTTCATTTTTGTTAGTAAATGTTACTTTTTTAGATTCGTATGTATTTTGATTCAAATCGACCAAATCCTTACCAGTCAAATTAACTCTCTTTAAATTTCCATTACTGTATGCTTCATATCCAAGTTCAATCATTCTACCAACATCAAAATATTGAGTATTATCATTATTTCCAGTTAGAGAGGAAAGAAGTTTAGAAAACCTATCCAATTCAATACACTTGGAAAAATCAATCATTTGAACTCAACCTCACACATCAATTCAGTCAATGCTGCTAAGAGATTAATTTCTTGGTCACAAACGAACGCACATTGGTATTGATACTTAGCAATAACAAGAACGGCAGCAGGGATAGATTGGGGTGAAAGGTAATCATAGCAGGCGTCATAAACCCTGCGAAGTAGGACAGGAGCATCGTTGTCCAAGTTGGAGACCACCCACTTGCGTACTTCGGTGAAGTTCTTTTCTTTAAGGTTTTTGATGAGTTCATTTACAGAGATGTCTGAGAAAGATGCAAGAATTCCCGCGTCAATTTTACCTCCCGTAGAGTATCGCTGAATTTCATTGAGGACTCTACGGAAGTCTGGGAAGTGCTTCGAAACAAGTTCCGCAACGACTTTTTGATCGTACTCAATCCTTTCCGTATCCAAGATTGTTTGAAGTCGTTGAAAGAAACTTCCTGCAAGTTGAACTCTTTGCTTCCCTTTGATTGTGAAGTCGATGACGGCACATCGGGAGTGCAGGGGTTCAATGATTTTGTTCTTGTAGTTGCAGGTGAAGATGAATCGGCAGTTGTTATAAAATGTCTCAATATTCGCCCGTAGTAGGAGTTGTACGTCGTTCCCTGTGTTATCAGCTTCATCGATGATGATGACTTTGTGTTTAGAAGATCCCGTAAGTGAGACGGTCGAAGCGAAGTTCTTTGCTTGGTTCCGTACAGTATCCAGGAAACGTCCTTCGTCGGATCCGTTGATGACAT
>Ga0315902_10002977_pt1 | contig 25759 bp, 25 predicted proteins | sample LakEriMetagenome_9_FD_203523 | JGI IMG/M metagenome (GOLD analysis project Ga0315902, IMG submission 203523) | Freshwater fungal communities from buoy surface, Lake Erie, Ohio, United States - Buoy 12 MA117 | ecosystem: Environmental > Aquatic > Freshwater > Lake > Lake biofilm | place: USA... | reverse complement strand
CCTGTCGGATGGTCATGCCGGAAATACACGCGGACAAGATCACCTCACAGGGGTGTTGCACTACCTGAAAATGCATGTGCACTATCACAAGCCCAAGCTCTCCGGCATCACCAAAGCCTTCGATAGCGAAGGCCGCCTCAACAACGACCGCTATATCACCCAGCTCGAGGAGCACGCCTCGCTCATCTGCCAAGCCCTCTAATGTACGGGCGACCCGCAGTGGTCGCCCCGGCGCAATAGCCGGCAGTCGCTTTTCAACAAAAATCAGCCGCTCGCCTATCCATCATCGCATAGTCGGCGAGATTCAAACCGCTAATTTTCAGTGACGGCTTTACAGTTATGAACACTCAACTCACAAAGTGCGTGTGTACAACTTTACCGCGCGTGAAACCGTGAAACGCTTTGTTCCACTATACTTTCGTAGCGTTCCACGGCGGCAAAAATTTCCGTGAAACACAGAATCAACAACCAAATACAACCATCCGAACATGGGTAAAATCATTACCATCGCCAACCAAAAAGGCGGCGTAGGAAAAACAACCACAGCAATCAACTTGGCAGCAGCGCTAGGTGTGCTGGAATACAAAACGCTTTTGGTAGATGCTGACCCGCAGGCGAACGCTACCAGCGGTGTTGGCGTAGATCCCAAAAGCATCAAGGCCGGTATTTATGAGTGTCTGGTCAACGACATTCACCCGAAGGATTTAGTCCTGAACACCGAGAATCCCAACCTATTCTTGATTCCTGCGCACATCGACCTCGTAGGTGCTGAGATTGAACTGATCAACGCTACCAATCGCGAATACATGATGCGCAATGCGCTCAGTAAGATTCGTGACGAGTATGATTTCATCATTGTGGATTGCTCCCCTTCGCTGGGATTGGTCACAGTGAACGCCCTCACTGCAAGTGATTCGGTCATTATCCCTGTTCAATGCGAATACTTCGCGTTGGAAGGATTGGGCAAATTGCTCAACACTGTGAAAATCGTTCAGCAAAAGCTCAATACGGACCTCACCATCGAGGGAATCCTATTGACCATGTACGATTCGCGCCTGCGTTTGAGCAACCAAGTGGTGGAAGAAGTGAAGATGCACTTCCAGGAAATGGTCTTCGATACCATCATCCATCGCAATACGACCTTGGGCGAAGCGCCAAGCTTTGGTCAGACCATTCTGATGCACGACGCCAGCTGTAAAGGTTCCGTAAACTATTTGAACCTGGCCCGCGAGGTACTGCAGAAGAACTCGATGACCAAAATGAGCAACGAAGAGAAATTTATCAATATCGAAAATGGCTAAGAAACCCGCCTTGGGTCGCGGTTTGAGCGCCCTGTTAGAGAATGCATCCAAGAGTGTGAAGGATGGCGCCAACGGTTCAACTGCTGTGGAAACCGCTGTGGCTGATTTGCCGGAGGTCATGCCTGCCGCCGAGGTAGGGAATGTTGCCGGACCAATCTCCGTGTTGCGTATCTCGCAAATCGAAGCCAATCCGTTTCAACCACGTCAGGAATTTGACCCCACTGCTCTTCGCGAGTTGTCGCAGAGCATCAAAGAATTGGGGCTCATTCAGCCGATTACCGTACGTAAAGTTTCGGCCCAGAAATACCAAATCATCAGTGGTGAACGTCGTTTCCGCGCCTCTCAAATGGCCGGACTGGAAGAAGTTCCGGTGTATGTGCGCACTGCCAATGACCAGAACATGCTGGAGCTGGCTCTGGTGGAAAATATTCAACGTGAGAACCTGAATGCCATTGAGGTGGCCATCAGTTACAAGCGTTTGATGCACGAGTGCAGCTTGACTACCGAGAAGCTCGCCGAGCGTGTGGGTAAAGACCGCACCACGGTTACGAACTACGTGCGCCTGCTGAAACTTCCACCCGAGATTCAAATCGGCATCATCGAAAAGCGCATTTCCATGGGTCATGCCCGTGCACTGATCAACTGTGAACCGGAAGCCAAGCAACTGAAAATTTACAAGCTGATTTTGGAGAAAGACCTGAGCGTACGCAAGGTCGAAGAGCTCGCCAAAGAAGACGATGCTCCCAAGTTGTTTAAAACAGAGAAGATTGTTCTCCCACTCGAGTTCCAGAAAATGCAGGCAGATCTGCGTTTGAAGTTCGGCAAGAAAGCCAAACTCTCCCGCAACGAACACGGCATCGGCAAACTCGAAATCCCTTTCGCTACCGACGATGATCTGGTGAGAATTGTGGATATGCTGGAATTATAGATGTTTATTTTTAACCGCAGAGGCGCCGAGAATTCAGTTCTTGGCGCCTTTTTTTTTTGAAGTGTTGGATTTTAGAGATGACTAAACTAACTGATTTGGTACATATATTTGTACAACAATCTGTACGTTATTATGCTGACAACAACACTCTCGGATTTCCGAAAAGACATTAAGCGCTACTTCGATAATGTGACCAAGAATTTTGAAACCTTGATTATTAATCGCGGAAAAGACAACGGAATTGTAATCATGTCATTGGCAGAATACAACTCACTATGCGCAACTCGTCATGAGTTATCCTCCCAAAAAAATGAACAGCGGCTCAGCTCAGCAATCAAAAAACTGAATTCCGGTAAAACCACAACTAAAAAACTGCTGGAAGAATGAAATATGTCTTCGTGGATGAATCCTGGGAGGATTATTTGCACTGGCAAAAGACAGATAAAAAGAAACTTCAACGAATAAACGAGTTACTGAAAGATATTGCTCGAGAGCCTTTCAATGGCTTCGGAAAACCGGAGCCGCTAAAGCACCAACTAGCCGGCTTTTGGTCGCGAAGGATTGACGAAGAACATCGGTTCATTTATACTGTGCGAGGTGATGAAATTCTGATTGCCAAATGTCGATATCACTACGACTAAATCGTGTTCGATGTATTATCCCAATAAGCGGCCTCAGCCTTCAATCCTGCCAAACGAGCCTTTGCTTCAGCAAGTTCCAACGAACTATTCATTGACTCCAATCGGCGGATGTGATACTTCTTCCACATCGTCAACGCTTCACGTCGGGATTTGGGCAACATCGGCTCAAACTCCCAAACCTTAAACGCTGCCAATGCGCTCAATCGGTTCTGATCTGCTAACGTCAACCGCTCGACTCTTCGACTTACGGTGACGATCTTATAGTTCAGTTCCTTTATTCGATCCTCCGCCTCCTTTCGAGCGATAGGTGCATAACTCACCGGTGATTTTTCATAGGCACCGGACTTGGCCAACGCCAGTTGCAATGTTCCGGCAATTAATCCGGCCTCCGACGGCATGGACCGTTCTCCCCGATCAATCATGTGCGCATGAGGCCTGCTGATGTGCAGCATCTCGAGTAACTCATTCTTTTTCAAATGAAGCATGACAGATAACCCCGTAAACCCGCGACTTTGTTTCTTCATAAGTCTGTTAACTTTTTTGATGTTAACTTTTAAAATGTAAACAAGAAAAAAGTTAACACATTCCGAAAATAATCACTCCAACCGAAAAATCACCCTAAGATTGCCGAAAAAAAAATGAGCACTTCACCTCGTATAACCGTTCAATGCGCCATTAACGCTCCACTCGAGCACGTGTGGAATTGCTGGACCATGCCCGAACACATCACTCAATGGAATCACGCCGGCGATGACTGGCATTGTCCTGCGGCAACCAATGATCTGCGCGTCGGAGGTTCATTCGTAGCCACGATGGCTGCTAAAGACGGCAGTGTAAGTTTCGATTTCATCGGAATCTATGACGAGATTGTTCAGCATGCCTCCATTGCTTATCACATGCCGGATAACCGCAAAGTAGAAGTTTCGTTTCGATCAGTCGGTGATGCCACTGAAGTGATAGAAACCTTCGACCCGGAAAACGAACATCCACCGGAAATGCAGCAAGCAGGCTGGCAGATGATTTTGGACAATTTCAAGAAACACGCGGAAGCATCGCGTTAATGGGCGCACATTGCAGTGCGCCCCAACCATTTCACCATTTCACCATTTCACCATTTCACCATTTCACCGGCCAACGAATTCCCCAACCACCCGCACATACTCCTCATATCCCATCACCGCCGGTACATTGTTGTGCACGGCTTCCGGAATGCGGTGGGCTTCTTTATAACTGCCCAGATAATGGTTGTAAACTACTTCGCCGTGAGTGTCAATCCTTAAGAAATCGTCGTTCACTCCGTGTATCCAGCAGAACGGTTGTTCGACCTGTTGAATTTTCTCGGCATTATCGACACGCACATCCGTGAAATACGAAGCAGGCAAGGCTGCAAGCGCTGCATCTTGCACCATGACTTCAGCAGAAGCAAACGGTGCCTCCAGGAGAAGTTTTGCCGGGCGCAATGCTCTTGGTTCTGCGGCAAGAGCTGTCGCCGGAGCACTCCCCAAACTATAGCCATAGAGAACAGTTCTGTCGCCGGTGAGCCCATGATCTTTCAGCCATTGCATGCAGGTATTCACATCGGCCGACAATCCACTCTCGGTGGTCGTTCCGGTTGACATACCATAACCTCTGTAGTCCATCATCAGAACCCCGTAACGATGCTCGCCACCCACATGTGCCAGCAGTTTCGCACGATTCCAATACAGGTCCATGTGATGTTTGTTGCCATGGCAATAGACAATCACGGTGTCGGTTGCAATACGCGCAGTATCGCCAAGATAAATGGCATAGATGGTTTGCACATCGCCATCATCATCGCTCTTGAGCGAGAACAAGTGGATATTTTCGGGGGCTACATCATATGCTGCAGGTAGATCCTGCAGTTCACGTTCGCCGGTATAATCATCGAGTGCGTAGGACGAAATCTCTTGCACATTAAAGAATTGACTATCGAGACGCAAACACGCTTGCAGCGTGGTTGCCAGAAAAGCTACTATAATAATCCGTTTCATGGTTTTCCGAATTTGCGGGTGAAGCCAACATACAGTCCGAAGGCGCCATGGCTGCCCGGTGCTTTATAGTCGACGGTGAGGGATTCGTGCGAAGTGAAGGGCGCCAGGTATTTACACTCGAAACCGGTACTCCACTTACCGCGGTTACGCGTATAACCGAGATTGAGCGCGGGTATCCAACGATACTCCTGAATACGATCGGCTGTCCCGATTTTCTTCAGTTCATACCACGAGGTAATGCCCGTGTAAACATATCCTCCGTGCTTGCCCACATCCCACCAGGCGTTGATATCGAGCGAAGGATAAAACCGGGAATTCCCTTCCCATTGATCCACCATATAAGTAGCTTGAACAACTGTGGAAATGCCGGGAACACGTCCCTCCTGTCCACGCCATTGGCGCAAATACGCACCATCGATTTGTGCCACCCCGAACAGCGCTGCAGTGGTATGGGCTCTCAACGCAACCGTAGAAACACTATCAAGGCCATAAGCCGCACCCACCGATGTAAACGGCACGGGCACCACCGCCCCGGCAAAGCCAATGAGCGGTCCGCCCACTGTAGCTGTCGCAGCCCACTGCTTCTTCTGCAAGGGCTTCACCATGCTCACAGGCGAACAGGCCGCCAGCAGCGCAATCACCAAAAACAATACGATTCTCATGAGGCAAATAAACGGGGAAAGCGTAAATGAAAAACAAGTACTGATTTGAAACAGCCGTGAATAGTGAATAGTGAATGGTGAATAGTTACTAGTAACTAGTAACTAGTAACTAGTAACTAGTACCCAGTACCCAGTACCCAGTACCCAGTACCCAGTACCCAGTACCCAGTCCCCACTAAACCGTTCCCGCCGAATCCGCCGTCAACCTGCCCAGCTCCTCCAGCTCGCGCTTCGTGAGATCGCGCCACTTACCTGTGGGTGTGTCGAGCTTGATGTTCATGATGCGGATGCGCTGCAAACGCGTTACCTCAAACTCGAGGTATTCGCACATGCGGCGAATCTGACGATTGAGACCTTGCGTGAGAATAATGCGAAACGTGCAACGACCGATTTTTTCCACTACACACGGACGTGTCACGGTGTCGAGAATCGGAATACCCGATGACATGCGTTTTACGAAATCATCGTTGATTGGTTTGTTCACCGAAACAATGTATTCTTTCTCGTGGTGATTGCGTGCGCGCAGAATTTTGTTGACGATGTCACCATCGCTGGTGAGCAGGATGAGTCCTTCGCTGGCTTTATCCAATCGTCCAACAGGGAAAATACGCTTGGGGTGTTTGACGAAATCGACGATGTTGTTTTTCTCGCCGCGCACGTTGGTGGTGCACACAATGCCCACGGGTTTGTTGAGGGCAATGTAGACATGCTGTTCTCCTGTGGGTTTGATAGGTTTGCCATCGACGCGCACATCATCGCCTTCCTTCACTTTCGTGCCCATCTCAGGCACTTTGCCGTTGATGGTCACACGGCGTTCTTCTATGAGCGTATCGGCTGCCCTGCGCGAGCAGAAGCCTACTTCACTGAGGTACTTGTTGATGCGCGTTTCCACGGGCGCGAAGGTAGGATTTTTTTGAGGGTTGTAGGATTGTAGGATTATAGGATTATAGGGGGAGCCACGCACTCATTGTGACTCCGATTGTGTTTCACTTTCTAAACTTAGTTGAAATTGAAGCTTGAAATTTGCCTGAGCCCCTCGATGCCCCCTACAATCCCATTATCCTATTATCCTACAATCCTAGTCATCCTAGTCATCGTCCTCTGCCTCACCAGGGGCCGTGTTCACCACCGCCCCACTGATTTCCGTATGCCGAATTTGACCACCCAGGTATGCCGCGCGTGACACCATCACCAAACAGAAAAGGGACAACACTAAAACAACGCGTGAAAGGAGATTCGCTTGAGCAGACTTCACCTTTGTGAAATAAAGCGCCACAATCGACACAGTACCTAGCACAAGCATCGACACAAACGCCCAGAAACCTGCATCTTCGTGCAGCTCGATAGCGCTTTCCAACACGCCGGGTATGTTCTCCACTGCCTCTTCCGCCCCTTCGCCCGTCAACTTAGCAATGGTCGCCCCGATAGCGGAGATGATAAATACATTGAAAGCGGCAATCGATGTCTGATCGCTCTTGTGCCATAGGCCGTGAGCCAATACGAGTAGTCCGAAAAAAGCACCAAATAAAGGAAGGTGCACAATGAGCAAGTGGATGTGAGCTTGGTCCATGGTTGTGTGTTTTTGTTTGACGAAGAAAAGGCAGTTCGCTACTTATGACCTTTGAGGAATGTCAGTTTATGAAGGATTGTAGGATTGTAGGATTATGGGATTGTAGGGTACCCTAGCCTAGACGAGGGCTCTCATTCTGTTTCTCTTTCTTGATTTTTTTTTTAGAATGAGAAACAGAATCAGCAACAGAATGAGTGTCTTGCCCCCCTACAATCCTCCAATCCTATAATCCTATAATCCTATTTACCGCAACTCCTCCATCGCACGTTCCAGAATCTCATCCTTGGTCAAATCGTTCCAGTCAAACGATGCAATAATGTCCGGTGGAACGCCTTGCTCGGCGTAGTTCACCTTGTCCAAATCGAGCAAACGCGACACGCTGAAGCGATAGGTCCAGCCATTGGGCAGTTGTCCGCCATTGGGCAAACCGCCGCCACCGCCGGTGGTGTCACCTACGAGCGTAACGTTATCCAACGCCTTGGTGGTGAGTGAAAAAAACGTGGTGGCGCTGTATGATCCGCGATCGACCAACACCATCACAGGCTTCGTGTAACGAATACCGTCGTAGGTGTTATAATAAAAACCCTCAGGCTGCGAAAAATCATCGTGCCCCGGACCATTGCGCGTTTCGTTGTAACCCGTCAAAACTCGATCATCCACGAAACGCTCCATAATGATCGGAATATTCAACATGTTTCCTCCGCCATTGGCACGCAGGTCCAGAATCAGACCCTTGGTGTTTTCATAGCGATTTAACACGAAGTCCATGTCTTCATTCGTCACGGGCGACATAAAACTGGAATAGCGCACATACGCGATGGAATCACCGTCGACAAAATTGTGCATCAGTGAGCCGGTGTGCATTAACTCCGGAATATAATAATCGCGAATAGTGCGTTCGTTGTAATTCGGCTGATGGTTCAACGATACTTCATACATGGAGATATTGAACGGCGAAACCAAGTTGGTGTGATCATCGCGCAGTTCATTCATCATATTTCCTAAAACACGAAAGAGCTCCTCCTCGCTCATGCCATCGCTGATAGAGTCGTTGTATCGCGTCTTCACCTCGTTCCAGTCAATTTGCTTCAGGTCGAAATAGCTGTAATGGCGATCGACCTGATCCCACAGGTATTCAAAATTTTCTCGAGGATCATTCGATGCCAAGTTTTCTTCCCAGAAGATACGTTCGCAGGAAGTGAGCGATGCCACAGCCAAAGCCAATGAGATATAGGATAGCTTGTTCATTATTTCTTGCGGTTAAAGTGAAGTGTGAGTTGGATGCGATGTGCCGACATCTGGAACAGGTGCTCGCGGCCGGGCGCACTAAGGGCATCCCACACATACGACCAGGAAACGGCGTTGCCGCCTGACTGATAACGTCGAAACTCCAGTTCGCTGCTAAAGCGGGTGCCATTGACAGCCCAAGCTGAACTATTCAAGACCAGATTAAAGGGATTGAGTTTGGCCCCATTGACCTCGGGAAAACCTTTATAGTCGTATGCTTGACGGTAATTAGCATTGAGCAGACCGATATTAAATTGCAGGGAAAGTGCACGAGTCGTAGGTTTCACTTCGCGTTTCATCCAAAGCAGCTTGCGGGTGCCTGTTTTTTCATGGCTCAAATCGTAGCTCATTTTTGCGGCAGCCATCGCATTGAAAAAGGCTTCAATACCAACTGCGCTATTTCCCAGCGCCTGGTTCATGCGGAAATTCAACGTAGACATACCCACTCCGCCGAGATAATAGGACCATTTGCCCTTATTGAATCGCGGCCATGGACGGAGATTCTGATAGGCAATATCAGAGCTTGAAAACAATGCCTTGGTCTTGGCTGCCGGTATTTCAAGCTCAGGCAAAATAGGCTTGGTGGAGGCTATAGAGCTGCGCATCGACCATTTACGTTCGCACTTTTCCTTCGATTTAGTCCATGCGATTTGTCCCGAAAGTGCGCTGCTTTTGTAGAAAAGCGGCGAGGTGGCAAAGTCGCGAAAAGTAGACGGGCCCGCGGCCAGTGACGAGGAAAAAACACGGGTTACTTCAAATGGTATAGTCGTTTCTGTGGTCTGCCCTTGCAATTGCAAAGCGGCAACCATCGAAAAGACCATCAAGTTGGATTTCATTCTCATGTGGTGTTTCAATTAACGCCACAAATAAACGACAAGACGGAAGAATTTAGTAAGAAGGATAATAGGATTGTAGGATTGTAGGATTGTAGGGGTGCCAGAGCGTAGCCGAGAGCCTCTCATTCAGCAATCCTACAATCCTATAATCCTACAATCCTCCCCCCTTTAATCCTCCCAACTCAATTTTCCCTTAAGTTTGGCCTTCATCAAACAAACGACTATGACATCTTCAACCAAATCAGGACATCCCAAGGGTCTCTACTTTCTGTTTTACACGGAAATGTGGGAGCGCTTTAGCTACTATGGCATGCGCGCCATCTTCATTCTATTCATGGCCAATGCCCTGCGTCTTTCTGACAAGGACGCCTCTGAAATCTATGGTAGTTACACCGGACTAGTTTATCTGACCCCACTGCTTGGTGGCTATTTATGCGATCGCTACTTAGGTAATCGTCGGAGCATTATCCTCGGGGGATTCCTCATGGCAATTGGACAGTTCTTTATGTTCCTATCGGCAGGGGCCGGCGCCGAGGGTGGAATTCCACTGATGTGGATGGGCTTAACAGCCATCATTATCGGAAACGGATTCTTCAAACCGAATATCTCTACCATGGTTGGACAGCTCTACCCGGCCAACGATCGCCGCATCGATAGCGCATTCACCATTTTCTACATGGGAATTAACCTCGGTGCATTCATTGCGCCTTTTGTCTGCGGGTCATTTGGCGAAAACTTCAAATGGGGATTCTTATCGGCTTGTGTCGGTATGCTCCTCAGTTTAATTGGCTTCATCCTCTTTCAGAAAAAGTATCTTATCTCGGAGGATGGAAACGAGATTGGACTTCCTGTAAAGCCGATGGACCTGAAAGCGATTGCCATGACACTAGGCACCATCGGAATTATCTTTTTCATGCTCAACTTTAAACAATGGTTTGGTGCTGAATACGATATCATCAGTTATTTCATCTACGGATCGATGGCTGTAATGCCTATCATTTTGCTGACCGATAAGAGCCTGCGCCGCCATGAATTGATGCGCATAGTGGTCATCCTTATTTTGGTATTCTTCGTGATTTTCTTTTGGGGTGCGTTTGAACAAGCCGGTGCTTCGCTGACACTGTTCGCCGACCGCCAAACGGATCGTCACATTTTCGGTTGGGAAATGCCAACTGCCTATTTTCAAGCTGTCAACGCGCTGGCCGTTATTTCATTGGCCTTGCCGTTCACCATGTTGTGGGGATTCCTGCACAAACGGAATCTCGAACCTTCATCGCCCACTAAAATGGCATGGGGTCTGGCACTGGTAGCGGTCGGTTATGCCGTCATCGCCATTCCCGTGAGCGGTCTGGGTGCAGGCGAGAAAGTCAGCATGTGGTGGTTGATTGCCCTCTACGTCATTCACACCATGGGTGAGCTTTGCCTCTCTCCAATCGGATTGTCCATGGTATCAAAACTGGCACCCTTGCGTTTGTCTTCTTTGCTGATGGGCACCTGGTTTTTGGGTAATGCTGCAGCCAACAAATTTGCCGGCACACTCAGCGCGCTCATCCCGCCAAGCGAACCAACAGCCGATCAGGTTTGGCCTACCATGCTTGGCTATGAAATCACCAATTTGTATCAATTCTTCATGGTATTCATCATCATGACCGGCATCGCCGCCGGTATTCTGTTTGTGCTCAGCAGAGCGCTGCAGAAGATGATGGCAACCGAAAGCAAGGACTAAGGGCGAAGGGCGAAGGGCGAAGGGCGAAGAATGAAAATCGCATACCTCGCACTTCGCACTTCGCACTTCGCACTTCGCACCTCGCACCTCGCACTTAATAACTATGTGGTCCAAACACCCCAAAGCCCTGCCCTATCTCTTCCTATCTGAAATGTGGGAACGATTCGGGTATTATTTAATGATCGGCATTTTTACGTTGTACCTCAAAGACCGTGAGACGGGCTTTGGTATGACGGAGAAAGAATCGGCCGACTTATACGGAACGTTTATCGCGCTGGTCTTCCTGACGCCGTTCATCGGTGGCTTGTTGGCCGACCGTTACCTCGGTTACCGCAAGTCCATCATCATCGGCGGATTGCTCATGGCAGCCGGATACATGATGATGGGCATTCACTCGCTGCCCATGCTCTACGTGGCCATGACACTGGTGATTCTCGGAAACGGATTCTTCAAACCGAACATCTCGACTTTACTCGGTAGTTTCTATTCCAACGAGCAATACAAAGCCAAGAAAGATGAAGGCTACAACATCTTCTACATGGGGATTAACATCGGCGCCTTCATCTGCAATTTCTTCGGTGCGGCGCTCATGATTCTGCTCGGCTGGCAGTGGGCGTTCTTCGCGGCCGGCGTGGGAATGGTCATCGGGGTGATTGTGTTCCTATTGGGTACGCGCCATTACGAAGGCCATACCGATGCGAAGGGAACCCAACCCGGCGACATGCCGTTGAGCAAAATCGTACTGCTCATTTTAGTACCGTCCGTGATTTTTGGTGTCATCGGCTGGCTCATCAAAGGGGTAGAATCAGCAGCTAATCCGAATGCTGCGATTTTCGGCAGCGACAGCACCGACGCGTTCATTTTCGCTTGCGTACCGGTGATTCTGTTTTACGCGTCGCTCTTCTTCCGCGCACGTCCCGACGAGCGCAAGCAGATTGGCGCCTTGCTCACCATTTTCGCTGTGGTCATTCTCTTCTGGGCGGTCTTCAAACTGAATGGTTCTGCGCTCAACACCTGGGCCGATCGCTATACCGATCGCGAAGTGACCGGAACGATGGCCACTGTAACCGACAATCTGAAGTTTTCCAAAAAACTCACTTACGTCAAAGACAGCATCGACGCCTACGATGATCAATTCCGACTCATCAAGGAAGACGGCAAGGTGCAGAAGACCTTCGACTATCCCGTTTATTTTAAAAATGCCACGGAAGAACAACGCCCGGCGGAAGGCACTCAGGTGAGCTTGTGGGCAACAAATCTCAGTCAGTCCATCAATCCGTTTTGGGTAATTCTCTTGACACCTTTGGTGGTTGCTTTCTTCTCGTTCTTACGCTTGCGCAATGCCGAGCCATCGACGCCGGCCAAGGTTGCATTTGGCTTGCTCATCAGCGGACTTTCTGTACTCGTGATGGTTGCCGCGGTGAAAGCAGGAGCCAATGGAACGGAGAAAGTGAGCCCCTGGTGGCTGGTGGCTAACTATGGCGTGATTACCATCGGCGAATTGTTTTTGAGTCCGATGGGATTGTCACTCGTATCGAAGCTCAGCCCGGCGAGCATCACTTCGCTCATGATGGGCGGTTGGTTCTTGGCGACTTCTATTGGTAACAAGCTCAGCGGCGTGTTGGCCAGTATGTGGGACAGCTACAACGACAAGACCGACTTCTTCTGGGTGAACTTTATCTTACTTTTGAGTGCAACGGCCTTGATGTTCTTGTTACTGGGCCGACTCAACAAAACCATGAACGAAAAAGGAATACACTAATATGCAAACCATCGAACAAATTCAAACCTTTGAGGGAAAGTATCCCAAACAATTGTGGTACTTATTCTTTTCTGAAATGTGGGAGCGCTTTTGCTTTTATGGCATGCGCGGTATGCTCACGTTTTTCATGGTGACACAGTTGCTCATGGACGACAAGGCCGCCAACCTGCAGTATGGCGCCACCCAAGCCTGGGTGTATGCCTTTACCTTCATCGGCGGCATGTTTGCCGATAAGATTCTCGGCTTCCGCAAGTCGCTCTTCTGGGGCGGATTGCTGATGATCACGGGAAGTATCATTCTCGCTATCGACCCCAAGGAGTTCTTCTTTTTAGGGATCGCTTTCAATGTAGTGGGCACAGGATTCTTTAAACCGAATATCTCGAGCATGGTGGGCCAGCTGTATAAGCAAGGCGATAGCCGCAGAGATGATGGTTTCTCGTTGTTCTATGCCGGTATCAACGTGGGTGCGCTGCTCGGAGGTTACTTCTGTATTGCTATTGGAAAAGGAGATTTTCTTTCGGGTATCGTTCCCGCAGACCTGACCTGGAACGTAGCTTTCGGATTGGCCGCTTTGGTCATGACCATCAGCCTGCTCACCTTCACTCGCACGCGTCACCAGATGGGGCCGATTGGTCTCTCTCCGCTGAAGAATGCCATTGGTAAAACATGGGTATGGCAAGATGCTCTTGTTTACGCAGGTGGTTTGTTGGCCATTCCCGCGATTATGATTATGGTGGCCAATACGGTGTACACCGATTACTTCATGTATTTGATTGGTCCGTTTAGCTTGATTTACCTGGGATATGAAATGACCCGAGGGACTTCAGCAGAAGCGAAGAAACTCGTGGCTGCCCTCTTCTTCATCTTCTTCTCGATTGTCTTCTGGGCCATCTTCGAACAAGCGGGAGGATCATTGAGTTTGTATGCCGCCAACCACTTGAGTGATGAATTGCTGGGCTTCATGCATTTGGACCCCAATGGCATCAACAACTCCGCGAATTCTGCCTTTGTCATTGCCTTTGCTGCGGTGGCAGGAACGATTTGGGTGTGGCTTGCCAAGCGCGGCATGGAGCCCAACACGGTGGTAAAGTTTGGTATCGGCTTCTTGTTTTTAGGTGCGGGATACATGTTGTTTTTCTCGGGTCGTTTCTTCGCCGATGCGAATGGTATTTCGTCGCTGGACATGTTCACCTTCGCTTATTTCGCTGTGACTCTCGGTGAACTTTGCCTCTCGCCTATTGGACTTTCCATCATGACCAAGTTGGCCCCCGATCGTTTGCAGGGCTTCATGATGGGGATGTGGTTTTTGGCCAGTGCTTACGGGCAGTACGTTGCCGGACTTTTTGGAGCGAGTATCTCTCCGGATGAAAGTGCATCGCCCGTTGAGAAACTGAATATCTACACCCAGGGCTATTATGATTTCGCTTGGTATGCGCTAATCGCAGGCGTTGTATTGATCTTGATTTCTCCGCTCATTCGCAAATTGATGCAAGAGGTTAAATAACGCAGGGTATTTTGCGTTGCCGAATAAACTTATCTTTGAACTATGAAAAAAGTACTTTTCCTGCTGAGCTTTTTCGCCTGTATTAGCGCGGCTCAAGCCCAAACTGAAACCGAACAGAACTGGTACAGTGATGTGAATGTGGCCATTCAACAGTCGCTTGAAACTAAAAAGCCTATGTTCCTATTTTTCACGGGAAGTGATTGGTGCGGCTGGTGTATTCGCTTGCAAAAGGAGGTTTTTCAGACCGCCTATTTCTCGCAATGGGCCAAGGAGAATGTCATCCTCGTGGAACTCGACTATCCGCGCAAGAAGCAGCTCCCCGATGAATTGCGCCAGCAAAACCAAACCATGCAACAGATTTTTCAGGTGCAAGGTTATCCAACGGTTCATTTGGTGACACCGGAGCCTCAGCAAGACGGCACGGTTAATTTCACTTCACTGGGTCAAACCGGCTATGCCGCCGGTGGTCCGGAATCCTGGTGCGCAACGGCAACCGGGATGATTAAGAAGTGATGTTTGTCAGTCAGTGTATTCGGCTGTATGAATTAGTTTAGCCCATGCCATGATTTCACGCTTTTTCATCACCACTACACAAATGTCATTTCTGCGATTTACACTTTTGTTTTGTTCCGCCTTCCTAATTAGTCCTTTATTCAGGGCTCAACAGCGTAATACGGAACTCAAGATTTTCGGACATTTACAGTACAACTATGATAAACTCGCTCAAGAGGGAGCCGATAGCTATTTCTCGCTCGGTGAGCAGGATTTCTTTGTCACTTCTAACTTGAGCGATCGCATCAGTTTCTTGGGCGAAACAGTAGTTAAATACGACAACTCTACCTCCAGTAAGTTTGCGCCGAGTGTGGAGCGCGCGCAGCTCAAGGTTGACTATTATAAAAACCACAGCATCATCATGGGGAAGATGCATACACCCGTGAATTATTGGAACGATGTCTATCACCACGGCAGATTATTTTACCCGACCATCGACCGACCCTCTTCCTTCAGTTATTTGGTTCCTATTCACTCGTTGGGCTTGCGATTGCAAGGACAAAATCTGGGTAAATGGAATTTTGGCTACGACTTATGCGCAACGAATGGCATTGCCTCAACAGATTTATTCGATAGCGCGCTGAACAAAGCCATCACAGCGGCCGTGCATATCAAACCCATTGAAGGTATGCGCATCGGAGGATCCTATTACAATGACTACCTCGCTGCAAATAATCCGGGAGCTCATACCGGTCATGGAGGAGGAAATTCGGGATACAAGGGAGCCGTCAATTATGAGCTCACCTGTTTCTCTGTTGCCTATATCGGGAAGAAGCTGGAAGTACTAAGCGAGTCCTCATATAATAAAAACCGTACAGACAGTCTTGGTGTTTCCGAGAACTACTCCCAATTCATTTATGCCGGTTGGCGTTTCAAAGAAAAGCAAGTCATTTACGGAATTTTTGACTTTATGGACATGTCGGAAAAGGAACTCCACACCTCCCCTGTCAATGTTATCAAGACCGGTATCGGATATAAAATTGACTTGCTCACCAATTGTGTCATGAAGCTTCAATTGGAGCGAATGGAATCCGGCGACGATCATTTGTTTCACGATCACAATACGACAAACTACGACATTCGCTTTCAGTTAGCCTATGGTTTCTAAGCTCCACATATCAAGGTTATTGCTGATGGCATTATTGTTCATCGGACGCGAAGTGGATGCGCAGCGTTTGGCCGGACTCACGATCATCGGGAATAACCTGGGAAGTAAATCGTTTAGTGAGCAACAAGTGATCGACGCCTTCAAAGCCAAGAACAACTTTTGGTCAAATGGGAAAGCGCTTTCGGTTTGTTTGCCCGAAACTAAGACGGCGGATGCAACGCCTGTTTGCTCCAAAGTGTATGGAAAGACAGTGGCTGAGGTCCAAAAATTTTGGCTCTCACAAGTTTTTCAGGGAAGAAGCAGAGCACCTCACTTTCTGGAAACCGATCAGGACATGATTGATTTCGTTTTGAAGACTCCGGGGGCGATTGGTGCTTTTGTCAATGAAAAGAACATTGCAGTGCCCGCGGAACTCACGCTGCAAATTAATCCTTGACCATGCGCACGAGCATTTTCAGTCAAATCTGGATTCCCTTCATTGCCATTACCGTAATATTTATTGGTCTGCTCTGGTATTATTATCCGCAACGACAGGAGGAGCTTCTGTCGCGATACAAGCAAGACGAATTAACCCAATTAGCCAAAACATTGGCTGTTGGTATTGAAATTTCATTGGACGGGGATGACTTTACGGGCTTTGAAAAATCGATTTCGATACTCCAGGAAGGAAGCGCCGCCGACTTTTCCGCGGTAATTTTTGTGGACAGCGTCAGCAATCAAGAAGACACCATTTTGGTTAGACCGGAAACCTTCAGTTTATCGCATGTCAATGCGGCTCTGGAGGAACACGTAGTTGTCAAGGCTCCATTCAGCAGCAGCCTATCCAAGGGTTACGTCATGATAGGGCTGCACAAAGAACTTTTCCGCGCACAAATTGACAATCTTAACCAGCCAATTTTCGTTTCTCTTGCCTTGATTGCCGCCCTCTTTCTTGCCGCAACATTCATCATTGCAAGGCGCATCAGCAGGCCAATTCAGGCAGTAACCTCATTTGCCGACACCTTGAAAGACGGCAACTATGAAGAGCGGTTGAATTCGAAACAGGCCTATGCTATTGAGTTACGCTCTTTGCAGGGGTCACTCATTAGTTTGGCAGAGACACTCGATCGTCAGAAACGAACAAACGATGAGTTAACGGAAAATCTTGAACTTCAGGTCCAACAAAAAACCGAAAACCTTCAATTGGCGTTCAACGATTTGAACACCGCGCAGGAGATGGCACATTTTGCCAACTTCTCTTATCATACTGAAGATGACACCTACAAGGGAAGCGACAACCTGGTTCCACTACTCGGAATAACACCTTCAACCGGTGATAATTTTTTTCCTTTACTAACCAGCATCAAACGCGAAGACATTGCACGCATCGAAGAACAGTTGCGCATTGCCATCAAAGAGACACACCGTTTTGAGATTCAACTCGAGTGGACCCGACCTCAAGACGGGGAAAAAATTTGGCTTGATTGCACAGCATATGTTTATCCCGGCCCTAATCGTAAAGCTATTATCCGCGGGGTTGTGCAGGATATCACCGAAAAGCGAAAACAACAAGAAGAGCTCTTTATCCTCTCGAACGTAGCCAAACGAACGTCTAACCTGGTTATCCTTACGGATACAAAACGCACGATCCAATGGGTAAACGAAAGCGTTTTGAACGTAACGGGCTACTCCATGGAAGAGCTGGTTGGCAAGACCCCGAAGATTTTCCAAAGTGATCGCAGTAGCCGGCAGGAGATTACTAAAATCAACAACGCACTTTTGGAGGTTCGACCTGTATGGGCGGAGTTAATCAATGTAGGAAAATGTGGCCGTGAATACTGGATTTCCATAAACATTGTTCCCCTGTTCAATGACAAAGGAGAGCACACGGGTTTCATGGCCGTCGAGACAGAAACCACCGAACGAAAAGAACTCGAGTTAAAGCGTGAACAGACGATTCAGTTGCTCGAAGAATCGAAAACTGAAATTGCCAAAATCAATTCTGAGCTAGAACAAAAAGTGGAGGAGCGTACGCGCACCATCAAAAATCTGGCGCTATTTCCGGAGCAAAATCCGAATCCCGTTCTTGAATTTAATCTGGACAACAGAGAGCTGTCTTATGCTAACCCTGCAGCTCAGCATGCCATCAACGACATTCTTCGGATGCCATTCAATGACATCCTTTCATTTTGCAAAATCAACACAACGACATTTGAGTTGATGGATCAACAAGGTGAAACCTTCGTGGGTGATAGAATTTACGAAGTGAAGCTATTCCCCATACAGGATGAAAACATTTTGCGTGTTTACCTGCATGACATCACCGAGCGGAAATTAAATGAACAGGAGCTTGCCAAACTGATCGGACAGCTTCAGCAAACAGAGCATGATCTCAAGATTAAAACTCATGCATTACAAGCTTCGCTCGAAGAGCTCGAACGCACACAAAACGACTTACTCAACAAGGAGCGACTCTCCACGCTGGGCGTATTGATTGCCGGTATTGCGCACGAAATCAATACGCCACTGGGAGCGATTAAAGCCTCGGGCGAAAACCTCAGAGCATTGTTCAATCATGGTTTGATTGAGCTCATTCCTCAGATAACGCACGCCAACCTGGAAACGGCCATGACTCTTTTCCGTGCCGCCTCGTTTACCAACCTCTCAACGGTCGAGGAGCGTAAACTGGTGCAGGAACTAACAGCCGAAATTCAGCAATTGGGTATTGAGCTGCGCCCCGCGCAGAAATTTGCGCGTTCACTCGTTCAAATAGGAATCTACCGTCTGAATGATGAATACAATACAATATTGAGCAGTCCCCATGCTGATGTCATTGTTCAGTTTGCCTTAAACCTGGTGTTGATTTTCAAATCCATCCAGACCACTACCCTTTCGGCGGATCAAGGAAGCAAGGTCGTTCGAGCCTTGAACACCTTTGCGCATGGAAACCTGGCTTCAACTGCTACAGAATTCAATCTGCATGAAAACATCGAAACGGTAGTAACCATTTTCTGGAATAAAATCAAACAAGGTTCCGCCGTGGAGTTGAATATCCCGAAGGATGTGACGGTATTCGGATTGGCCGAGGAAATGACGCAAGTCTGGACCAACATCGTGAACAATGCCCTCCACGCATCCGGCAATCGTTGCACCATTCGTTTTGATTACAAGGAAACCGACAGCCATCAAATCATCGAGGTTTCCAATAACGGTCCTCAAATTCCCCCATCCATTATTGAGCGCATCTTCGATCCCTTCTTCACCACGAAATCACGCGGGGAAGGCACAGGACTGGGGCTCAATATCGTCCATGGAATCATTGAAAAACACAAAGGATCGATTCGCTGTGAAAGTGATGAGCGTATAACCAAATTCATTATTACTTTGCCCCGAAATGAAAATGGAAAATAAGGCCATCTTATCGGTTGAAGACGATCGCGAAGCGCTCAATGCGCTGCGCATGCAACTCGAGCGCAATTTCAGCGAGGACTACCAGCTGGAATTTGCCCAGAATGTGGATGAGGCCGTTGCTGTGATTGATGACTTAATTGCTCACGACATAGATTTAATTCTCCTGTTGAGCGACTGGTATATGCCGGGAAAAAATGCGGACGTGCTTGTCGATTATATCAAATCCAAAAACCCATTGGTGAAAGTTATTGTGCTCAGTGGACAGCTCGATGTGGCCAAAGCCGGACAAATGCTGGAAGACCGCGTCATCGACCGTGTCATCATGAAGCCCTGGGATGAAGCGGCTTTAGTGCAACAAATCAAAACATTTTTAGCTGCACCCTGATTGGTTAATGATGCTCCATATACACTGCTATTGGTAGACGACGATCCATTGTTGCTCGATGTGTTGCGCATACAATTAGAACATTTCCTTCCCGAGCACATCACCATAGAGCGCGCTGCCAGTGGTGATGAAGGGCTGCAACTCATGAAGGAATTGGCTCAAGATGGTCAATCCCCCGTGCAGATTATTATATCGGATTACTTCATGCCCGGGCTCACCGGCACGGAGTTTCTACTGCGCGCGCATGTAGTCAACCCGGCGTCGAAAAAAATTCTGCTTACCGGTCAAGCCGACGAAGCGACAGTCAATAAGATTTTGGAAGAAACCAATCTGTTTCACTTCATGACCAAGCCCTGGAGCAGCGCCGAACTCAAGCAAATCATTGAAGGGTTTATCGCGCAAATTGCTCGTTCCTAAAATGGCTATAGCACAATTGTGCTATGGCTACAACCATTTGGCAAATACAGAATATCCCGTATTTCAAGCCTTTCCGTATGTTTCAGTAGGTGCCTCATTAAGTATACTCCCTTGATTTAGCTATTGATTTGGCTCCCGGGCTAAGGGCATCTTTACTCCATCAAAACACACAGCCATGAAAACAATCACCACCCTCCTCGTTCTCGCATTGGTTTATGCCGGAACAGCCCTCGAACTAAAAGCACAAAGCGACTTCCTGTGTATGCATGAGCCCGGCCGCTTCACGGCTGATTCAAGTGATGCAAAAGAACTTCCGGCGGAAGCCAAGGAATACAGTGCGTCTTTCCAATTCGAGCAAAATGCCATCAGCTACCAATTGCCGAAGGATTGCACACTAGCCGGGTTGCTCATTCTCAATGCTACAGGAGATGTCGCAGCGCATTGCCCGATTGATATTCGTGAAAGCGGTTTAACAGGACATGTAAAGCTGCATACAGAGCAGCTTCCTGCAGGAAAATACTACATCAAACTACTGGCAGATTATGCCGTGGTGGATACCAAACAGTTTATCAAGGTGCACTAACTGCACTGCATTAATCCTCTCTCAGCGGCATGGGCATCACGTTGTCCATGCCGTTTTTTTTGAGTGAAAAAGCTCAAGCTCGTTTATATTTGATTCACCTTAATTACCAAAACCAACATCCTATGAAAAAATGGTACGCGCTGAGTTCACTAGCGACAATTGCACTAGGACTCTTCCTCATGCAGTGCTCATCTGCACCTGCTGAAACAAAAAAAGAAACAACCACTGCCGAAGTGAAACCTTCACACGGTGGTTTTGCCAGCGCTGAACTATATGGCGAGCACTTGGTCACCATCTGTGGTTGCAATGATTGTCATACGCCCAAGAAAATGACGGAACGTGGTCCCGAACCGGACAGCAGTCTGTGGCTTTCAGGGCATCCTGCTACCATGCCGGCTCCGGCAGTTGACCGCGCAGACATGGCTAAGCGCGGCCTGGCGGTAACAGATATGCTTACCGCTTGGGTAGGTCCGTGGGGAACGACCTATGCACCCAACATCACCGGCGACGAAACCGGCATCGGTGCTTGGAGTGAACAACAGTTCATCACCTGCATTCGTGAAGGAAAATTGAAAGGACTATCACGCCCACTGTTGCCGCCAATGCCTTGGCAGTTCTACAAGTCTATGACCGATGACGAGTTAAAGGCCATTTTCGCCTACCTCAAGTCTACTAAGCCTATTAAGAATATTGCTCCGGCGTACGAACCACCTGCGGGTGCCAGCGCTATGTAATCATGAAATTCAAACGCTATATCTTCCGCCTTACCCTGCCGATGGCCATTACTGTCGGCAGTTGTAATGGCCAAACTGCTCAAATGAAAGATCAATCTCAACCTAACCCACTCTTGTGCGACCCCGCCCAGGGGGTATGTGAAATTCCAAGTGCCGGTCCTACTGCAGATAACTCGCAGTCGCCAGTTGCCGTTAAAAAACCCATCAAAATCCTCTATTTCACCGATCCTATCTGCTCTTCGTGTTGGGGCATTGAACCACAGCTGCGCCGATTAAAGATGGAATACGGACATGTGGTGGAAATGGAATATTGTATGGGGGGATTGCTGCCCTCTTGGGAAGGATTCAACGGCGGTGGCATCACCAAACCTTCCGATGTTTATCACCACTGGGAAGAAGTCAGTGAATACTATGGTATGCCCATGCTGGGAGATGTTTGGGTGAAAGATCCCCTGCCCTCCTCGTATCCACCTTCCATTGCCTTCAAGGCAGCACAAATGCAAGACAAGGAAAAGGCCCTGAAGTTTTTGCGCCGCCTTCGCGAATATGTATTCATCGAAGCACGAAACATAACCGTTTGGAAGCACATCGCTGAGGCTGCCACGTTTGCCGGCTTGGATGTAACACGCCTAGAGCAAGATTACAATGGTCCCGCTCGCAATGCCTTTGAAGAAGATTTGCAGCTGGCTCGTCAAAATGGAGTGCGTGGCTTTCCAACTTTGTTTGTTCTTGACCAGGAAGGAAACCGTCGCACCGTTTACGGATTCCGCCCTTATGCCGACTTTGAAAACGCGGTCAAAAACCTATTGCCATCGGCTCAAAAGACACCCCTAAAACCGGAAGTTATGAATTACTTCTCAGAATATAAAAGCCTGACAGAAAAGGAATTATCCATCTTCAACTCAATCACAATCGAGCAAGCGCATCAGGCTCTTTCTGACCTAAAAAAGGAAGGTCGCTTGACCTGTATCGAAACCCGTCACGGCAACTTGTGGCGATTGGTTGACTAAGTAGGAATGCCCGCTTGTGAATGAATTGTTGGAAAGAACAGCAACTCTCCCCAAGATTTAATCGGAATAGATTGTTTCAAACGAGGGGGTTTACGTTCTGCTCGTTGTAGATTCGTAGCCTCTGTTGAATAGAGAAAATTTTAAAACCAAATTGATTTTTAACCCATGAAGAAAATCTACGCGTTATCGCTGTTTTCAGCCATCGCATTTTGGGGATCAGCACAAACGTTCACTATGAACAATACGCTGGTAACCACAGCTCATCACTCCGGTGGATGCACCGGTGTAGCCGACATGAACAATGACGGCCTGGACGACATCATCATTCTCGATGAAAGCACGGATTTGTCTATCGCCTATCAGCAGGCCGATGGTAGCTTTTCATTAAGCTACTTTGGAGCTGTCAGCGGTGACTCTCAATGGGGCATGTGCATCGGTGACGTGGACAATGACGGCCACAAGGATGTCATGTGCGGAGGAAGTTATGATGATGTGCACATCGTGAATATCGATGGCCCGGGTTCATATAACGTAGTGGATTATCCATGGGCTTCCATCTTTACCCAAGGGTGCAACCTGGCAGATATCGACAATGACGGTTACCTGGATGGTTTCCTTTGCCACGATGATGGTCATAACATGATCCTTCATAACGATGGCACCGGAGATTTCACCAACGGTCAGAACATGATCGACATGGTGTTTTATCCTGAAACTGCCGGTAACGATAACAGCGGTAACTATGGATCAGTTTGGACCGATTTCGATCGCGATGGTGATATCGACTTGTTCATTGCCAAGTGTCGTCAGTTCGTGAGCGATCCTTACGATCCACGCCGCACCAACATCCTCGTCATCAACAACGGTGACGGTACTTTTGATCACACCAACCCAGCAACAGGTGAATCTTACGCTCAAGAGCGCGGTTTGGTGAATCTAGAGCAATCATGGACCAGCGATTTCGCCGATATCGATAACGATGGCGACTTTGACTGCTTCCTCACTACTCACAGCGGAACGCTTGAAATCTATGAGAATGATGGCACCGGTTTCTTCACTAACCGCACCTCAGGTTCAGGATTGGAATATTCAGGTTTCTTCCTTCAAGGTAAGATGCACGACTTTGATAACGACGGCTACCTTGACTTGATTCACTCCGGTGGTAACCATGATTACTATCACAATGATGGTGACTTCACTTACACCCGTGTTCAAAACGTATTCATGAACAATGACGTGATGCACAGCTTCGGTATCGGTGATTTGAACCATGACGGTTACCTCGATGTCTATGCTAGCTATGGTGATGGCTATGTCAGCGCTGACAATGCCCACCCTGACCGTATTTTCATCAATGATGGCGGGAACAATAACTGGATTTCTTTCGACCTCGACGGTATTGTGAGTAACAAAGACGCTATCGGCGCTATTGTCGAAATTACCGGTTCATTCGGAACTCAGATTCGTGAGGTTCGCGGCGGTGAAAGCTATGGTATCACCAATACATTCTATTGCCACTTTGGTCTTGGCTCAGCTACAACAATCGATCAGGCTAAAATTTACTGGCCTTCAGGTTTGGAAACAACCATCGACAATCCGGCAATCAACACCTGGCACAACATTGCAGAAAGCCCTTGTCAATTGCAAACACCATCAGTGGTCGCTTTGGGTAGCACACAATTCTGCCCGGGTGGTTCAGTAACCCTGCAGGCGAGCAACGCCAACTTAACCTACGCGTGGAATAACGGTCAGACCGGAACTTCCATCACTGTAAACACTCCCGGCAATTACTTCGCAACAGCCACTAGCGCTGAAGGTTGTATCGCTATTACATCGGCCATTTCGGTTACGCAAGCCGTTGATCAGCCTGCTGCGATTATCCCTGTTGGCGACACGCACATCTGCGAAAACTCGAGCGTTACGCTTACTGCCACTCAAGGTGTTTCTTATTCATGGAGCACAGGAGCCACTACACAAAGCATTGATGCTACTGCAGCGGGATCTTACACGGTTGAAGTTGTTGGTCAATGTGGAACATCTACTTCCACTCCTGTGGTTGTAGAGGTATCGGTTGCTCCCGCTACACCATCGTTATCGAATATTGAAATCGTCGGTGGTCAAACAGCTACCTTCACGGTTACGGGCGGCAACAGCGTTAGTTGGTATGATTCAGCTACCTCCAACACACCGATTGCCAGCGGTAATTCATTTACCACTCCTGCCCTCAACGCGACTACTTCTTACTGGGTAGAAGATGCCAACGTCACTCCGGGTGCAGTTGCACAAGGCGGAAAGTCAGATCAAACGCTGAACAACGAAGGACAGTATCAGCAGAACTCAACCTACTACCTCATATTCAACGCTGAGGAAGACGTGGTGATTAACTCTGTGAAGGTATTTGCTGATGGTGCAGCTGATCGTAACATCGCAGTTATTGATGCAGCCGGCAACACCGTTGTTTCAGGCACTTTCAACATTCCGGACGGTGAATCAGTAGTAAACTTGAACTTCGAAGTCCCACAAGGTAACGGTTACGGCTTGCGCCTAACCGGTAACAACCCACTGTTGTGGAGAGATAAGGATTCAAACACTCCGTTTGATTTCCCATACAACGTAGGTGATTTAGTTTCCATTACCGGAACTAACGTTACGGGAGGCAATACCAACAACTACTATTATTATTTCTACGATTGGAACGTTCAGGCACCTGACTTTGCTTGTACAAGCGATCGTGTGGAGGTCCAGGCTATCGTTATCGGTGTTGATGAAATCACCAGCGTGACGAACATGGAAATTTATCCTAACCCTGCCACTGATTTGGTGAACATCTCCTTTGGCTCCTTGGTTTCGAACGTAATGCAAACGCGCGTTATCGACCAAACAGGTCGTGTGGTTAGCACGCAGCAATTCTCTTGTTCAACCGGTGCCAACACGCACCAATTGAATGTAGCGGATTTGGCTGCAGGTGTTTACCAATTGCAAATGACCGTAGGAAACCAACAAGCTACCCGCGTGATTGTCGTAGAATAACCGACTCAGAAGAATATTGAAAAAGGCTGCTCGAAAGGGCGGCCTTTTTTTGTGGGCGAGGATTTTAGGATTGCAGACACCGCCACTCGCCAACCTCACCCCTCACCCCTAATACCCGCCTCCAACCGCAACATAGCCGCGGTCGCGGTTGTATTCGTCAGCGGCAAGCCAGAGCGCGTCGTCTTTTGGGGATTCCAACAAAAGACTGCTTCCCGATAATAGCACGCCGAGCAACATAAAGGGATTGAACTGAAATGGCTGTCCGGCTTGAACGGCAATAGTCGATGCAAGCACGCCGGCACCTGAGCCAATCAAACCCAT
>Ga0315902_10002975_pt1 | contig 25783 bp, 26 predicted proteins | sample LakEriMetagenome_9_FD_203523 | JGI IMG/M metagenome (GOLD analysis project Ga0315902, IMG submission 203523) | Freshwater fungal communities from buoy surface, Lake Erie, Ohio, United States - Buoy 12 MA117 | ecosystem: Environmental > Aquatic > Freshwater > Lake > Lake biofilm | place: USA... | reverse complement strand
GTAGTTGAGCGCGCATTAAAGCGCCTTCAAGGGCTCGCAATAAGTCAGTTTCCCTATTGGCGCGATTGTATTTGTGCATGACGAAGGCGTGATTCAGCCTTGTGAAGACTTAAGCCTGACCAAGTTGGGTAACCGGCATTACTTGCCGTAGGGATTTTTTGGCCCGTCTGGCGGCCTTCTTGCAGCTGATTCCGCATGCTGGAAGCCCCATCCACCATGATCCGCGACATCGCCAGTCCACCGCCGGGCCGGGCGGAAGCGCGATCCGTGACGGTCGTCATCGCAGCGTGGCGCGCAGCCGCGACGATCGGGCGCGCCGTCGCTAGCGCTCTGGCGCAACCGGAAACGGCAGAAGTCATTGTGGTTGACGATGCATCCGCAGACGGGGATGCGACGCTGTCTGCCGCTCGTGCGGCGGATGACGGGTCGGGTCGGCTGACCGTCTTTGCGCTCGCGCGGAACGCGGGCCCCGCGGCTGCGCGGAACGCTGCGATCGCCGCCAGCCGTGCGCCATGGATCTGCGTCCTCGACTCCGACGACTTCATGCAGCCGGGCCGGCTCGGCGCCCTCCTCCAGCTTGCCGGCGGCGGCCATGATCTCATCGCTGACGACCTGCTGCAGACCCCCGAGGGCCAGCCGCTTGCCGCGGGCAAGCTCCTCTGGTTCCGTGAGAATGCCGCTCCGTTCGACGTCTCATTCGGCGCCTTCGTCGACAGCAATGTCACCAGAGCCTCGCGCCTGCGCCGTGAAATGGGTTTCCTGAAACCGCTCATGCGTCGCGCCTTCCTGGAGAAGCACACCCTCACGTATGACGAGGCCATGCGCCTTGGCGAGGACTACGACCTCTACGCCCGTGCACTGAACCTCGGCGCGAGGATGCGACTTGTTCCGTGGACGGGCTATGTCAGCGTGATGCGGGGGAACTCCCTGTCGCTCAACCATGGCCGCAGGGAGCTTGCAGCCCTCGAAGCCAGCGACGACCGTCTGCTGGCCTCTGGGCGGCTGTCGCCAAGCGATGTCGAGACGGTGAAGCGGCATCGGTTCAGCATAAGGTCGCGGATAGCGTGGATCGACTTCATGGCGGCGTTGAAGGCCGCAAGGCTTCACGACGCCGTCGGCGTGCTGCTGAAGGACATGCGGCAAACCCCCTATGTCGTTCGCGAGCTTGCAAGGATGGTTGCCAGACGCTTTGGCGGCGCCCGGAAAGTCTGATAGCAGGGCGCGAAACCCGCCACCGTGAAGCGTCTCCGCCTATGCCCTCGCCCAGCGATAAACCCAGTCTTGAAGCCCGCGTCCGCGCAGCGCTCGATGGCGTGAAGGATCCGGTCAGCGGCAAGGGACTGGTCGCATCCGGCCGGGTGAGCGGACTGGTGGTGCGCCCGGACGGCAAGGTCGGCTTCGTGCTCGAAACGGCAGTTGGCGCGGCGGACGAGCCTCTGCGCAAGGCCGCCGAAGCCGCCGCAATCCGCGCGCCCGGCGTTAGCGCGGTCACCGCCGTGCTGACGGCCGAAGCAACAACCGGCGCACGCAGCGTGCCCGCAGCGCCGGCTTCCCGCCCGCTACCAGCGTCTCCGCCGGGGCAGGCGCCGATCGCGCGACCGGCGCGCGGCATCATCGCGGTGGCGTCCGCCAAGGGGGGCGTCGGCAAATCAACGGTCGCCATCAACCTCGCGGTCGCCGCAGCGCGCAGCGGCCTTCGCGTCGGCCTGCTCGACGCCGATATCTTCGGGCCGTCGCTGCCGACCATGCTGGGCGCGGTCGGCGTCAAACCCGACGTAAAAGGCAAGCGCATGCAGCCGGTGATGGCGCATGGCCTCGCCACCATGTCGATCGGCTACCTGGTCGATCCGGACCAGGCCGTCGTCTGGCGTGGTCCGATGGTGATGTCGGCGGTCAGCCAGTTGATAACCGACACGGACTGGGGCGACCTCGACCTGCTCTTCATCGACACGCCGCCTGGAACCGGAGAAGTGCAACTCACGCTGGTGCAGAAACTGCCGCTTGATGGCGCGGTGATCGTCTCGACGCCGCAGGAAGTGGCGCTGGCCGATGTGCGGCGCGGCGTCGCGATGTTCCGCAAGACGGCGGTGCCGGTGCTGGGCGTGATCGAGAACATGGCGTGGTTCGAACAGCAGGACGGATCGCGCGCCTATATCTTCGGACAGGGCGGGGCCGAGCGCACGGCCGCCGAACTCGGCGTGCCCTTCCTCGGCGCCCTGCCCATCCTGCCTGCCCTGCGCGAAGGGGGCGATGCGGGCGTGCCGGCGGCGACGGGCGCATCGAGCGCATCAGAAGCATTCCGCCTGCTGGCCGACGCCGTAAGCGAAGCGCTCGGCGCCGCACCGAACAAGCCGCCGCCGAAGATCATCTTCGAGTAGTCGCGCGTTTGGTAACGCGCTTGCCCGCTTTCCCCTTGCCCTCCGGCGCGAGCTTTACCCACACAGGCGCATGGTCGCTGGGCTTCGGCTCGCCGCGCGCCCAGAGATCGACGCCTGCCGATGCAAGCGGCGGCGCGATCGAGGGGCTCAGAGGAATGTGGTCGATGCGCAGCCCTCCGTTGCGCTCCCACCTGCGGCGGAAACAGTCTCAGAACGTGTAGACGCCTTGTCCGGATTGAGTTCGCGGAGCGAGTACGTCCAGCCCTGCTTCAGCAGCTTGCGGTAGAAGCCCGCGAACGCCGTTGATGTTCCAGGTTACGATCCTCACGAGACGGATCTTGATCGCGCGGCGCAGGATCAACGAAAGTCGCCGACGCGATGCGTCGGTGCGCGCGTCATGCGTTGAGCTGGCTCGCGCCGTTAACCTGTATGAACGCCGCGTGTCATGGTGAGCCACAACTTAATTGCTGTGAGAGCGGATGAATCTCCTTGCGCTCTGCCGCGCCTGACTTAACGTTTTGTTTACGACCGAAGCCGTGGCGGCGCAGCGTCAATGCGCAACATGGCAGGGAGTGGGAGGCGTGGCCCGGGGACTGCAAGTCTTAACGGGCATAAACGGGAGTAGCGTATGGGCCACACGGTTCGACTGCGCGGCGCCTTCTGGCCCCAGGATCACTGGGGTCGTGTGACCAACGCGGCGATCGCACGCGAACAGATTTCCCAACCTGCACTCGAAGCCGGAGACGAAGCATCAGATGCAGCGCTCGAGCGCTTCAGCGAGCATCTTCATTCCGTCTACCTTTCCGGCCCAGCGGCGCGCGGACGGCCGGGCGGTCTCGCAGTTTTCATTCTGCTGCGCCTCGGCGCGACGCATCATGAGCGGCAGGGCAGCGACAGCTGGGAGTCGGCGCTGGCCGCTCAACTCCGCCGCCGCCATCCGCGCGTTGGCCGCGTTGCGATCGCCGTGTTTTCCTGGAAGGACGTGTTCACGACGGACGGCGCCTTCTCGCCTGCCCGCTTCCGCCTTGCGGTCAACTCGGTCTGCATCGCCGGGCGCAACATGACGCGCATGCTGGCGCCGCAGAAACTCGATTCCGCCGTGATGAATGGCGACATTCTCGGCTTCCGGCCGCGCATGCTGAACGCGGCTGGGCGTCTGGCCGCCGCGCGCTCGCCGGAGCGGGTGCGCGCAGCCGCGATGGATGCGGGGCATTCGGTGCTCGCCGCAGGCTTTGCCCTGGTGACAGAGCGCGAGCAGATCTACACGGAAGACGCCGACCTTCGGCGCGACCTGTTCACGCTGAACTATCCCAACCGCACGCGCGACATGGGGCTGGCCTATGCGATGGCGACACGCCCCTCGGCGGACGCCATGAAGGCGCTGGTCTTCATCGATGACGCCTGCCGCTGGATGACGCCCATGACGGATGCATGGCTCAACGCCAACAATCCGCAGCGGGCAGATCGTCTCAAGGCCTGACCCTTTACGGACGGTGGGCAGGATCAGCCCGCAATCGCGCCTGCGGCTTCCACAACCGTGACGCTCTGCGACACGCTCATGCACGGGCCCGTCGTGGTGAGGAAAGCGATGTCGGCGGCGTCGCGCCCGATGCCGATGCGCACGAGGCCCTCGACGGGCGCAAGGCGCGTCGGATCAACCAGCCACCAGCCACCGTCGAGATAGACTTCGAACACGGCATGAAAATCCGGTGGATCAAGCTGCCAGGCATAGGCGCTGACGGCGCGGGCGGGCATGTTGAGCGCGCGGCACAGCGTGATGCCGAGATGGCTGAAATCGCGGCAGACGCCGGCGCGATCCACAAATGTGTGCTCGGCGGTCGTCTCGATATTGCTGACGCCCGGCGTGTAGTTGACATGCTCGTGGATCCAGTCGAGCACCGACAGGACCTGCGCCCCGCCCTCCGCGATCGACCCAAACTCCCGGTTGGCGAACAGCAGGAAGCGGTCGGATGGGCAATAGCGGCTTGGCGTCAGGTAGGGCAGCACGTTCTGCGGCAGGCTGAGCCAGTTCGACTTGTGCGCTGACGCCGGAAGCGTGATCCGCCGGCCGTTGTCGACCAGCGCCTCGTAGAGGATGCTGGCCAGCCCCTCGAAGCGCGCGCGGAAGCGGCGCTCGCCGCGAGCATCGGCCTGGTCCTGCACGATCCGGGTTTCGGGGCTCAGGAGCAGGCGCTCGGACAGCACGGTCTGGTCGGGCGAATGCGCGGCTTGAACAGAAACGATTGCCTCGGACCCCGTCCCGAAGTCGAAGACGAGTTGAGCGCGAACATTCAGCTGCATAATCCAATTCCCCGGGGACGCTCCTCAATGCGCGGATGGGCGGACGGTTCCCGCGCCGTCGAGAGAGGCCCTACTTCTTCGACTTCAGACGACCGCGGGAGTCCAGATTGGCGCCACAGCCCTCGCAGGTGGAGCCGCCCCACATCGCCTGCTCCATCGACGCGGGCGCGCGCCGCAGGGGCTGTTCGCGTCCGCAGGCAGGGCATTTCACCGGCTTGCGCGACATCGCGAACATCAGAAGCACGGCGCCCGCGCCGATCCCGCCGACCAGCAAGCTGATTGTCGCGCCATCCATGATGATCTCCTTGCCGCCCGGAGAAGGATGGGGCGTATCCGGGCCCGCGTCCACCGGCACGACTTTGCGGTGGACCGGCCATTGCCACGCTCCTATCAAACGGACAGACGTGGGAGGTTCGGATGAAATCGGCTCTGCTGATCGGGATCAGCGCGCTGGCGCTCGCCAGCTGTACGAGTGTAACGGAAGGACCTCCCGCGGCGGCGCCGCTGGCGGGAGCCGAGCCGCCTTCGTCCTTCACGCGTGCGGCGCACGAGGTGGTGCGCAGCGAGCGCAATTTCGCGGACGCGCGCGATTTCGACTTCGCGGCGCGCGGCTTCATCGCAACCCGCAAGGACCCGATGATCACGACGGCGACTGGCCAGCCGGTCTGGAATCTCGCCGCATTCGACTTTCTGAGAGGGGCGTCGTCCGAGACCGTGAACCCAAGCCTGTGGCGGCAGGGCCAGCTGATGGCGAAGCACGGCCTGTTCCAGGTGAGCGAGCGGATCTGGCAGGTGCGCGGCTTCGATCTCGCCAACATCACCTTTGTGAAGGGGGATGCCGGCTGGATCGTGATCGACACGCTGGGCTCGAACGAGACGGCCAAGGCGGCGCTCGATCTCGCCAACGAAAATCTCGGCGCGCGCCCGGTGACAGCCGTGATCTACACCCATTCGCACACCGACCATTTCGGCGGGACGGCGGGCATTGTGCAGCTTGCCGACGTGCGCGCGGGCAAGGTGCAGGTGATCGCGCCGGAAGGATTTCTCGAGGCGGCCGTGGGCGAGAATGTGATCGCTGGGCCCGCCATGCAGCGGCGCGCGATGTACCAGTTCGGCATTCCGCTGCCGAAGGGCGCGGACGGTCTCGTCAACGCGGGCATCGGACCGGGACTTTCCACCGGCACGTCCTCGCTTATCCCACCGACGAAGGAGATCGGCGAGACAGGCGAGACGATGACGATCGACGGCGTGAAGATGTTGTTCCAGTTCACGCCAGGCACCGAAGCGCCGGCGGAAATGAACATCTACTTCCCGGACTGGAAGATCGTCGACATGGCGGAGAACGCCAACGCGACGCAGCACAACATCCTGACCCCGCGTGGCGCTGTCGTGCGCGATGCGAAGGTGTGGGCCGAGGGGCTCACGGAAGCCCTGCGGCTGTTCGGCGACAGCGATGTGCTGATCGCCAGCCATGGCTGGCCGCGTTTCGGCAATGATGTGATCCGCGACTATCTGGGCAAGCATCGCGACGCCTACGCCTACCTGCACGACCAGACGGTGCGCCTGATGAACAAGGGGCTCAATGGCGACGAGATCGCGGCGCGACTGAAGCTTCCGGCGGAGCTGGAAAACGAATGGTATGACCGGCCTTACTATGGCTCGCTGAGCTTCAACAGCCGCGCGGTCTATCAGTTCTACATGGGCTGGTACGACGCCAACCCGTCGAACCTTGCGCCCATGCCGCCGGTGGATACGGGCAAGCGCTATGTCGACGCGATGGGCGGCGCGATGCGCGTGAAGGAGATGGCGCGCGAGGCTTACGACAAAGGCGACTATGCGTGGGCGGCGGAGCTGCTCAACCACGTGGTCATGGCGGATGCGGCAGACGCCGAGGCGAAGGACCTGCTGGCGCGCAGTTATGACCAGCTCGGCTGGCAGGCGGAGCCTTCGACATGGCGTAACATCTATCTCACCGGTGCGAAGGAGTTGCGCGAGGGTGTGGGCGCGCCTCGCGCCAATCCTGCATCGCAGATGGCGGCGCTGGCCAACCTGCCGCTCGGATCGCTGATGGACCTGCTGGCCGTGCGGCTCGATGCGGAGAAGGCGGCGGGGCAGACGCTGAAGCTTGCCTTCGTTCTGAGCGACAGCGATGAACGCAGCTATGTGTCGATCGCCAATGGCGTGCTGGTGCACGAGGAGATAGCGGCGCCCGGCCCGGTAGACGTAACGCTGACGGCGAGCCGCTCTGATTTTCTCGGCGGCATTTTCGGCGGCCAGCCTCTGCCCCCGAAGATCGCGAACGGCGCGGTGAAGCTGGAGGGAAGCCCGCAGGCGCTGCTGAAGCTGAGCCAGTGGATGGACGCGCCCAACCCGGTGTTTCCGATCGTGACGCGCTGAAACAGATCGGCGGCCCTGTCCTTCTTTCGGGACATTTGGCCGCCGCATGATTGCAGTCTGACTGCCGGTCTTTGTTTGCGCTTGAGGCGCCGGCTTTTCGGGGAGGTGGTTGGCCCTGTCAGACAGACCGGCGTCGCGACTGTGCGATCAGGACAAGCTTGAGAGCCACGAGCAGCACGCCAGCGATAAAGCCCGTCATTTCGGTCTCCCTTGCCTGTCCCAGTCTGATGCCACATACCTGCCACCGGCCTGCTGACAGCATAGTGTCAGTAGTGGGAGGGGGGATGAAAACGTGCGGAAAGCGGACCGTCTTTTCGAGATCATCCAGATCCTGCGGCGCTCGAAGAAGCCGGTGACGGCGGACGCTATGGCGGCCGAACTCGAAACCTCCAAGCGCTCGGTCTATCGCGACATCGCGGCGCTTCTTGCGCAGCGCGTTCCCATCCGGGGCGAGGCCGGTATCGGCTATGTGCTCGACAAGGGCCTCGACATGCCGCCGCTGATGCTGACCACGGACGAGATCGAGGCGGCGGTGCTGGGCGCACAGTGGGTGATCAATCGCGGCGATCCGAAACTTGCGCGCGCTGCGCAGGACCTGCTGGCGAAGATCGAGGCGAGCGTGCCTGAGCGCCTGCGGCCCTATATCGACGACCCAGCGCATCGCGTGGCGCCGGCGTGGGATCGCGCCGAGGAGGTGATCGATCTGGGGATGGTGCGTGGCGCGATCAATGGCTCGCGCAAGATGCTGCTGGATTATCGCGACGTGGAAGGCCGGGCGAGCAAGCGCGTGATCTGGCCAATTCTCCTGGGCTACTATGAGACGACGCGGATCATCTGCGCGTGGTGTGAGGCGCGGAAAGACTTCCGGTCGTTCAGGTCCGATCGCGTGCTGTCAGCGACTGTGCTGGACGAGCGCTTCCCCGAGCGTCCTTCAAGCCTGCGCGTGAAGTGGCGCAAGGCGATGGAGGCGGAGTGGAAGCGGCGCAAGGCAGAGATCAACGGACGAGCGACCGAGGCTGATATGCGAACTCAGGTCCCAAAATAAAAGGCGCCGACCCCGGGAGGGGGTCGGCGCAAGGTCCAATCGCGGGAGCACCGCCATTGGGAAAGCGAGTGGACTAGAACCGGATCTGCAGTTCCGCGCCGATGGTGCGGGGCGGACGGTAGGAATCCGTGACCGTCAGGCAGTCCTGGGGCAGGTAGCCCGTGCCGTTTCGGTAGTCGATTGTGGTGGCCGGCGTCGATCCGCACATCGCAAGGCCGGCAACATCGCGCGTCCCGTTGGCCACACGGCGACCGCCACCGCGACCATCGTACTGGAGCTCGTCCATGAGGTTCCGAACGAAACCAATCACCGTGAACACGCCGTCCGAGCTGGTCCAGCTCAGGCGGGCATCGACCTGATCCCATTGCGGCATCTTCGTTGCCCACATGTTGAAGATGTTGCTGTAGGCGATGTCCTGCCAGAAATAGCTGGCCGAAGCATCGAGCGTAGAACCGTCCTCGAAGTCCCAGGTGTACGTGCCGTTTAGCGCGATCTTGTTCTTGGGGCTGAAAGGCAGAATGTTGCCGCTCAGGTTCTGACCAATTTGGGCGGGGTTCGCTCCACCGGGCGGCGGCGCGGCGACGACAGGGTTTGCGCCCGGGTCACGAGCCCAAGGATCCAGCCCGTTGACCAGCGCTTGCGAGTTGCCAATCTCCGGATTGGTATAACCGTAGTTGAACAAGAAGCGCAGATTGTCTGTCGGATACCAGATAGTTTCGAGTTCGAATCCCGTCGTCGATACTTCCGGCAGGTTCACGTAGGCCACATAGTTTGGCGGCCTGAACCCGGTTGAGTCCGGCTCGGGCACGATCGTGTTCGACACCTGGTAGCCTTGATAGTCGTAGTAGAACAGGGTCGCATTCGTGGTGAGATTCCAGTCTGACCACTCGCGCTTGAAGCCAAGCTCGAAAGCGTCGACCAGTTCCTTGTCGGTGTAAGGCGTCGCCGTGAGGTTGCAGTTTGTATCAGCGCAGCCCAGGCCGCCCGGCTTGTAGCCACGATTGTACTTGCCGTAGACGAGCGTGTCGTCGTCTGGCGTCCAGTCGAGACCAAGCACGCCGGTCACCTCTTCCCACGACGCTTCCAGTTGACGCGTCGCGTTGCCAGTGACCGGATTCACGTAAATGCCATAACGGCTCAGGTCGGGAGACCGCCCAGTCGGACACTGGGCCGCCGCACCATTGGCAGGGGTCTCGTTGGTGTTGATGACGCCCTGGCCAGCCGATCCGCAGGGGTTTGAACCGGTCGCCGCAGTACGCGTCGCAGGATCGGGCCCTCCAAAGAATGCGCTGGTGCCATCGACGCGCGGAAAGCCAAGCGCGTAGTGCGAGATGTAGCGGGTCTGGTCGACTGCATCCATAACGTCAGTCGACCAGCGTATACCGGCCGTCAACGTCAACTGGTCGTTAATCGCGTAATCGGTGTGCACAAAGGCACCGTACGCGTTGTTGTTGCCCTTGTTGTTCGAGAAGTACCAGAGATCGCCGCCCAACGGTCCACCCGAATAGTCGCTGCGACCGTTCCTCGGAAGGTCCTGGACTGCGGGCGCAAAAGACGGAAAAAGCAAGATCGGCGACGTTGGACCGGTACCCTTGATGGACGGGAATGACTCAACGTAGATCGGCTGGCTGTAGTTTTCCTGGTAGGCATAGGCGCCGACAACCCATTGCAGGGGCCCCTCGTCAGTCGAGATGATGTTGATCTCGTTCGAGAACCACGCGCGGTTTTCATTGTAGTCGGTGCGGCGACCGGTCGAAAGCCGTGTACCCGCCGGTGTCACGGGTCCTGGCAGCGCAAACGGAAGGGTGAAGCTCTGGACCGGACCGCCATCGTTATCGATCTGCAGGTTGTAGTGATACCAGACATAGCCGCCGAGATACTTAACGTCGAAATTGTCGGCGTGGTAGATCGCCTCGATAGCCGTTTCCGATGTGGGGTAGAGGTCTGTGAACTGCTGGGAGTCAGCGTTGAACAGCCGCTGTTCAGTTTGTCCTGCGTTCGGGTTCGTCCTCTGGGTTCCCGTCATCACGACGTTCTGCGCAACGGGGCTTAAACCAAAGAAGCTGTTGATGTTGGCACCGCCCGGAGCGCCAAACAGGCGCGTATCGTAGGGCTCGGAGCTACCCGCGGCGGTACGTCCGCCTGGAGCGCCCACGCGGTTCCATGACAGTGAGCCCTGCCTGAGCCACAAGTCGATCCGGTCACCAATGTCCGCTTCGAGCTGTGCTTCGATATAGGTGTCATTCCTGCGGCCGGCTTCCGTGTCGCCGGTTGCGACGTTGGTGAGGAAGCCCTCGCCCTGGAAGTTGCGCGATGCGCCGACGCGATAGCGCAACCAATCCGTGATCGGGCCCGCAATCGTCGCTTCGGCCTTCAGGCTGTCGTAGTTGCCACCGCCGATGTTGAACTGACCCTCAAAGTCTTCGGTCGGGCGCTTGGTGATGACGTTGAGCGCCCCACCGATCGAGTCGCGGCCGTAGAGGGTGCCTTGCGGACCGCGGACGACCTCGACGCGATCGACAAAGATCGCCTCGCGGCTCGCCGGAATGGCGGACGAGAAGTAGACGCCGTCGACATAGTTCGAGATGCCGGACCGGATGCCGAAGTTGTTTGACGTGCGGGTGACGCCGCGCATGCCGAGGCGGTCGTTGGAGGTCGAGTAGCTGAGGCCCGGTGCGAAGTTGGTGTAGTCCTGAACCGTGGTCAGGCCGATCTCGTCGCGCAGTTCGGACGTGATGGCGGTGACGGCCACCGCGATGTCCTGGACCGTTTCTTCGCGCTTGAAGGCGGTAACGACGACGACGTCGCGACCCCGGTCATCTTGGTCCTCAGCCGGTTGGGGCGCGGTTTGCGGGCCCGTCTCCGTGTTCTGCGCCATGGCTGGCATTGCCAGTCCAAGCGCGAGCAAGCTCACAAGTGAAATACGATTGATATGCGCCATGCGACGCGTCCTCCCTGGCAGCGATCCTCCCGAAGCGTCCCTTAGGTCTCTGTGTGACGCCTGCGCTTCGCCTCCGTATCCCCGGGGCTCGCGCAGGTGCGATCAGAGAGGTGCCCCAATTTTTCGTCAACGGCGCCGTAACGGCAGGGGGTAGTTGCGTAAAGGGCAGCCGGTTGCGGCGTCAGCGTGCATCGCAGCAAGATATGCCGCATACGGAATGTCGTAAGGGGAAGCACTCACGCGCGCGTGAATTGACGTTATATACGCTGCGTCATTTATGCAATGCCTTGAAAAGGAACCCTAAAAACTTGATACTGTCTAGTCCAGCTCTATTGCGCCGCAGCGCATTTCCTAAACGTACCACGCCAGAAATATTTTCATTTCCGCGAACGTAAAGGGAGGGGTTTTCCCCGCAGGCCCCGGTTTCCGCAGCGCGGCAATGACGATCAGATGACCTCGGCCGTGATGCTGGCGAAGTCGCCGCGCCAGAGGGTACGTGCGCGCGCCAGAGTTGCCGCAGCGTCTTCAACGCGCCCCTGCCCTGCCTGCGCCTTGCCAAGGACCCAGAGGGCGAGCGGGTCGTGCTTCCAGGCCTTGAGGGAAGCGAGGGCCTCCGATTCGGCCTTCATGTAGTCGCCGGCCTTGAGGTGGGCGGCGGCGAGCGAGCGGCGGACGGGATACCACCAGGCCGGCGGGTCCATGAAGGTTCCGAACTCCTCCTCCTGCAGGGTGGCGCCCTTGCTGAAGCGGGCCATGGCGGCGCGGGCGTTGCCTTCGGCCATGGCGAGGCGGCCTTCGAGCACGGCCTGCGCGATCCTGTATTCGGGATCATCGCCTGCGGCGTTGCGCAGCTTTCCGAGTTCGATGCGCGCGCCGGCGGCGTCGCCTTTCTGGAGCAGCGCCTCGCCGCGGCCATAAGCCTGGTAAGCGCGGAACTCGGGCTCGTCGCGCTTGCTGACCGGGAGCGCGAGCATCCGGTCGGGCGCGTAGCGCGCGAGGGCGACGAAGGTTCGCGGCGTCGGATCAAAGCGCTTCTTCGCGCCTGATTCCGGATACGCCGTGGCCGCGTGTTCAGCATAGCGCAGGGCAAGCTCGCCATCGCCCGACATCATCGCGCCGGCGAGGCCGAAGGCGAGATTGTGAGAGTAGTACATCGGCATCGGGAAGTCGTTCAGCATGGGCGGGCGCGGGTCGCCGCCGCCGGCGACCCATGTGGCGTCGGTCGAGATCGCCTGCGCGTTCACGACGGCGGCTTCCTGATAGAGGCCTGCGCGGAAGAAGGTGTGCGCCGGCATGTGGACGAGGTGGCTGGCCATGGGGGCAAGATCGCCGAGGCGTTTCGCGTACGGCAGTGCGTCTTCGGCGCGTTCGTCGAACTCGGTGGCGTGGATGTAGTAATGGATCGCTCCGGTGTCGTCGGGATGATCCTTCAGCACCTTCTCCAGCAGCGTCAGCGCGGTGGTGAGTTCGTCGGACTTCTCGCCGCGCGGACCGGCCATCATCAGGCTGTGGGCTGCGAGCACGGTGAGCTCGACGTGTTGCGGGTAATCGGCGGCGATCTGCCTGAGGGCCTGGGCGAAGGCCGGCTCCGTCCCCTCGCCTGCCGCGCTGGCGTCGGCTTCGCCGGACTTGTTGGCGACGGCCTTTGTCTCGGCGACAGGCTTCGGTTCGCTATAACGTGCGACCATCGCATCGGCGAGGCGGCGCGCGAGTTCATCGCCCGGCTTCACCAGCGACTGTGCGCGAAGGGCGGCGGCGAGCGCGAGCTTACGCTCGTCGTCCTTGATGCCGTAGTTGAGCGTCGGCCCGAGCGCCCATGCCTCGCCCCATGAGCACATTGAGCAGGCAGGGTCCAGTTCGACCGCGCGCTTCATCGCGGGCTTCACATCCTGGTGGTAGAAGGCGTGGCTGAGCGCGAGACCGTAGTCGAACCATTCCTGTGCAGCCGGCACGTTTGTGTCGACCTTGAAGCCGCCCGTGCCCATGCCCTTGGCCAGCTTGATGTCGGGCGCGATCTTGTCCGCGCCGAGGGCCTCAGCCGAACAGAGCGCGTTGATCGCCAGCAGGGATTCCGCACTCGTCTGCGCCGAGGGGCTGAGTGTGGCGACTGGCGGGACCATGGCCGGCCCGAAGGTCGAGCAGGCCGCGATCGCAGTGAGGGAAATGAGCGCCAGGCGGGTACGCATGAAAGTCTCCGTAATCGCGGGGAAACTAGACTGCGTTGGCGGCGCGGGGAATGGGCATGAGGGCGCGTTCTCAGACACGCGGGCGTGCTGAGGTGTTTTTGTGCGCGTGTCGGGTTTGGTGCGAGGTGGGGCGGGCCGCGGGCGCATCTGAGCACTCCCTCGTGGTTCGACGGGTGCTCCCCTCGGCCGCTGCTCACCATGGAGTTTCCCCCAAACGCGAACAACCACTTTCCCCGAAACTTGGCGCTGAGCGAAGCCGGGGTGCGCGGCGAAGGCCGGCTACTGCCGCTCGAACTCGCGGATCGCGAAGTTCGCTTCGTTGTCGGCGTCGGATGGGACGTGGACGGAGGATGTTTCGCGCCAGAGCGAACGGTCGAACGGGGGGAAGAAGACCGTAGCCTCGGCTTCGGCGTCGACTTCTGTGAGTGTCATGTGGGTCGCGAGTGCGAGGCCTGCCTCATAAATGGCTGCGCCGCCGATGATGGAGACCTCGGGAACGCCGGATGCGGACGCCATGGCGCGGGCGGCGGCGAGCGCGGGCGGCAGGCTGGAATAGACGAAGGCGCCGGGGGCGAGGAAATCGAGATTGCGCGTGGCGATGATGTTGGGGCGGCCCGGGAGCGGACGCTTCGGCAGGCTTTCCCAGGTTTTTCGCCCCATCACAAGCGGGGTCTTTGCCGTGATGCGCCTGTAGTTGGCCATGTCGGCCTTCAGCCGGAAAAGCAGGCGATTGTCGCGGCCGATTTCCCCTCGCCTGCCTATGGCGGCGACTATGCGGACGCCGATTGAATCGGCTGTGACGGGAAAGGTGGACGATGGCACAGGTAATTCTGTAATGACTTAGGACTGAAGTCGGGGCGCGACGGATGCGCAGTGAACCGCCTTTGGCGACATGCGCAAGTGGCGGGAGTCTAATCAGGCATGGATGTTGTCTGGAACGAGTTCGAGTCGATCGTCGCCTCGCGCGACCCGGCGCATCTGCCCTTTGTCCTCGCCGGGCTGGTTGCGACGGGCTTGCTGATCTGGCGACTGAGAGGGCGCGCATGGGCGTATGTCTATGTCGCGCTGATCCCCTTCCTGAACTGGAGTTTCGGGAAGGTCAGCGGCATCGACGCGACGAACGAGCTTGGCTGGCTGTTCGGCACAGCGCACACGATCCTGGTCAATCCTCTAACCATTGCGACCGGCATGGTCTTCGTGATCCGCGATTTCGTGCAGCGCGAGATGGGGCATCGCGTGCTGGTGCTGATGGCCCTCGCGATCGGTTGGTCATTCTACTATTCCTGGCCGGTGATCGCGATCGCGTCGGGCCTTGCGTTTGCGGTCTCCGAGACGGTGGACTGGCTGCTGTTCACGTTCACCAAGTACCGGCTGTCGACGCGCATCCTGCTGTCGAGTGCGCTGGCGGCGCCGATCGACACCACAGTGTTTCTCTATGGCGCGGACCTCGCGCAGGCGATGGCGGGAACGGCGCAGCCGGGCGACCTGTTCAACCTGCCCAACTGGGTGCTGTTCATTCTCGGCAAGATGGTGGGAGCGGTTGTGGTGTCGTGGATGGTCCGCCAGCGCGAGAACCGCGGCGAGGTCGATCCCGCCGCAGCTTAAGGCTTGGGTCTTTTTCGCAGCGCCATGAACAAGGCCACGCCGCCAAGAACCAGCAGTCCGGCTGAAACATCCAGGCGCGCAAACGCGTCGGCGATTGAGATCTTGCCGGCCAGGAACTGGCCGGTCTGATAGCCGGCGCGGGCGATCACGATCAGGGCGTAGACGGCATAGATGCCTGCCAACGCTGAGATGATCGCTACCTGCAGACGTGATTGGGCCATCGGCAATTCTCCCCAACGCGACTGACCCTGCGTGTAATCTATACAAGATCGGGGAAGAACGAAAGGAACAACAAAAAAGGCGGTCCGACAGGACCGCCTTTTCGCGACTCTTACGAGTCTTGTTTACGTCCTAAGCCGGTAAGGGCTTAGTGCGGCGCAGCCGGAGCAGCCGGGGCAGCAGCCGGGGCAGCAGCCGGAGCAGCAGCCGGGTCGGCCGGAGCCGCCATCGGGTCAGCCGGAGCCGCCATCGGGTCGGCAGCCGGAGCCGGGGCCGGCTCGGCAGCCGCCGGAGCGGCAGCGGGGGCTTCAGCGGCCGGAGTTTCGGCAGCCGGAGCGCAGGCAACGAGAGCAGCGGTCGCAACCGCAGCGGCAACAATCAGTTTGAACGACATTGGATAGATCCCTCCGACGGATCACACCCGCCTCGGGAGACTAAAGTCCGGGCGGCCCGTGTGTTTGTTACGACCCCGGCAAAAGCACAAGATGTTGATGGATTAGGTTTCAGTCAGCTTGGGGCGTGTTGGTTAACGTTGCGCACCGGGACGTTGGCGCGACTTGAGGAGTGCGCGTGTGCGCTGCGGCGACGAAAATTTCGTCCGTTAGCGAAACGCCTTGAATCCATTGGACTGTACGGTAACTGGCTTGTTGCGTCTGCAAACATCCGTCTTGCAGCTCAGACGGCGACGGGCGCCTTGATGTGAGCGTCCGACACGTAATTCGTTAATGTGAAATCTTCGTAATCCCACCCGAACAGGTCGGATTTGGATGGATTGAGTTCCAGGCCCGGCAGGAGCTTGGGCTGGCGCTGCAGCTGGAGGCGGGCCTGCTCGAAATGATTCGCGTAGAGGTGCACATCACCGAAGCTGTGCACGAACTCGCCAGGCTCGAGCTTAGTCGCCTTCGCCATCATGATGGTGAGCAGCGCGTAGGACGCGATGTTGAACGGCACGCCGAGGAAGACGTCGGCCGAGCGCTGGTAGAGCTGGCAGGACAGTTTTCCGTTCGCGACGAAGAACTGGAACAGGCAGTGGCAGGGCGGCAGCGCCATGCGGTCGACGTCGGCCGGATTCCACGCGGAGACGACGAGGCGACGCGAGTTCGGGTTCTGGATGATCTCGTTCTTCACCCATGCGATCTGGTCGATGGTGCGGCCGTCAGGGGCCGCCCATGAGCGCCATTGCTTGCCGTAGACGGGGCCGAGTTCACCATCGGGATCGGCCCATTCATCCCAGATGCTGACGCCGCGCTCCTGCAGCCATTTCACATTGGTCTCGCCGCGCAGGAACCAGAGCAGCTCGACGATGATGGAGCGGAGGTGAAGCTTCTTCGTCGTGAGCATGGGGAAGCCCTGGCTCAGGTCGAAGCGCATCTGGCGGCCGAAGACGCCGCGCGTACCGGTGCCGGTGCGGTCGCCGCGATCGACGCCGTTGTCGAGGATGTCCTGGAGCAGGTCGAGGTACTGGCGCATGAGTCGATTCCGGTGGCGGTCGGCCAAACTTTTGGGGGCGGGCGCTGGCGTTGACAAGGCGGCGCGGGCGCGGCGGCCTGTGGAGAACTTTTGTAAGCTGGGCTTATGACGACCAAGGCGCGGGGGAATAGGCCTCGATGGCCGCCCTACTCCGCAGCCTTTGCCTGCGTCGCTGCAAGGCGCCGGTCGAGCCAGGCGCGGACCCAGGCGTTGGTGCGGGAGGCGGCGCGGGTCGGGAGGCGGTTGAAGGCGTGGGGGCTTTCGGGGACGAGGATGAGGCGGGCGTTTCCGTTTTTCGCTTGCCAGCGTTCGGCCATGAGGCGGCTATCGTCGACCAGCGGATCAATTGTGCCGACGAGGAAGAGTGCGGGCGGCAGGCGGGCGAGATCTGCGTAGAGCGGCGAGACGTCGGGCTTGCGCCTGCCCTCTTCGTCTCTGTCGGGCAGAAGCCGCGCGATGCCGGGGACCATGGCGGGTCCGTCGAGCACGAGCGTGTCGGGGCCGGCGGCGCGGACGCTGGGCGTCGCAGAAAGATCATAAGGACCGTAGAAGAGGACTGCGCCACGCAGTCGGGCGAAGTCGCGGCGTATGTCGCGCAGGCGAAGCATGGCGCAGGCGGCAAGGTGCGCGCCGGCGGACTCGCCGCCGATGAAGAGATCGTGCGCGCCGAATTCGGCGTCAGCGTTCTCGAACACCCAGTCGGCGGCGGCGTGGCATTGCGCGATCTGGTTTTCGAAGGTGATGTCGGGGAGCGTGGTGTAGTCGACACTGACGACAGCGATGCCTTCGCGCACGATGGCGGCGTTGACGGCGTCATCCATCGACGCCGTGCCGATCGACCAGCCGCCGCCATGGTAGTCGATGTAGACGGCGCGCGGCGGCAGGGTCCGCGGGCGGAGGATGCGCAGGGCGATTGTGTGTCCCTTGTGCGTGACGCGGCGAGTGGAGACGCTGAGGCCGCGCGTGCCGATCGGCACGATGGACTGCGCGCCGAGCATGGTCTGGATCATCATGCGGCCAAGCGGCGTCGGCGCCTTGAAGCGCGGGGCCCAGCGCAGGCGGCGGTTCATGCCCTGCACTTCGGCGAGTTCGGCGGCGGTGAATTCGGGGAAGGGTTCGTGCATCGGTTCGTCCTGCTGGTCGTGCTTAGATAGTGCGGGACGGGTTCAAGAGCGAGCGTGCGCCCTGGCCGCCAGATAGAAACCATTCTCGGGCTTGACCCGAGAATCTTTCTCGGCCCGGTAGCGCAGAAGGCTCGCCAGCGAAGAAAGGTTCTCGGGTCAGGACCGAGAACGACCTTGGAGATGCTCGCGGGGAATGGCGACAGGGGAACTGCGGCATGCAGGATTTACCAATGATCACGCTACCGGACGGCATGCGCGCCGCCTCGCCGCGCGACTGGCGCCAGCTGGGCGCGATCACGGCGGAGGCGTTTGCTGAGGATCCGGTGAATCTCTGGATCTTCGGAAACACCGGACCGATGGCGGATGTGTTCGGGGCGCTGGCGCGGAGCGTCTACCTGAAGCGCGGGTTCTGTCATGTCAGTGGCGATGAGGGGGCGACGATGTGGAGCCATTCGTCGGCCAATCGCGAGCCGGGCGCTCTGGCGATGCTGGGGCTTGTCTCGGCCATCATGCGCAAGGGGACGAAGGGCGCGGCGAAGCGCGGGATGACGGCGGCGGAGACGATGGCGCGCGAGCATCCATCAGCGCCGCATCTTTACCTGTTTACCATCGGCACGCGGAAGGCGGCGCGCGGCAAGGGGCTGGGCAAGCGGCTGCTGGCGCCAGTGCTGGCGGCAGCGGATCGCGACGGCCTGCCCTGCTATCTCGAGAACTCGAACCCCGCGAACACGGGCTTCTATCGCGCGCACGGATTTGAGCGAATTAAGGTGCTCGCGGCGGGACCGGGCGGGCCGCCTCTGGAAGCGATGTGGCGGGAGCCGCGGAAGGACTAGTCGAGCAACGCGATCGCCTCCACCTCGATCAGGAAGTCTGGGTGCACAAGCGCAGTCGTGCCGACCATGGTCGAGGCGGGGTAGTCGCCTTCGGTCATATGCGCGAGACGCACCTTGCGGATCTCTGCCGCGCGGGCGGGCGTCAGGTCGACGACATAGGTGACCAGCTTGAACACATGCCGCATGTCTGCCCCGGCGGCGGACAGGGCGGCCTTGAGATTCTGGTAGACCTGCTCGGTCTGCGCAGCGATGTCGCCCTTGCCGACGATCTCGCCGGAGGCGTTGAGGGCGACCTGTCCCGAGACGTGGACCTGTCGTCCCGCTGTCACGAGCGTGGCGTGCGAATAGCCGGTCGGCTTCGAGAGCGACGGCGGGTTGAGGCGCTGGATCGGCATTAAGGCTCCCTGTCTTCTGGAGCGCGCTTACCGCAGATCGGGAGCGGCGTCGCGCCTCAGATCGAGTCGAGGCCTTCCATCAGCGCGGGATCGATCTCGACGCGCTTGCCTTTTCGATAGTCGCCGACTGTCCGGACGGCCTCGTCGCGGCTGAGGCCCTGACGCGCCACAAGGCGTTCGATGAGCGTGTATTCGTCGCGGTTCCACGCGGATGGGCGGCGGGCTTCGCTGGGCTTGCCTGTCTCGATCATCTGGAACTCCGTCAACGCTCGCATGCCTGCAAAGATAAGCTTCGAGAAACGCCCGCCAGCGCTGAGTGTTTCCTGCGCGCTCATATGGGGCGGCTTTCGGGCAATTGAACGGCGCGGCGGGGGTTTCTTGTTTCGGAGTTGATGAGGTGAGCCGACGATGCAGATCAGCCTCCGCCGTTGCGGCGACGGAGGTTCCGGTTGTGCGGATGCGAGATGGCCAGCGCCAGGCGTCGTGCGCGGCCTGCTATGTTACTTCGATGTGTCTTCTGCGGGCGTGTCGGCTTCGAGCAGTTTGACGCGGAAGAGCAGGCCTGCGAGGCCTGCTCCGACCAGCGGCGCAACGATGAAGAGCCAGAGTTGCTGCAGCGCGATACCCTGCGCGAAGACGGCGGGGCCAAAGGAGCGCGCGGGGTTCACCGACACGCCGGTGACCTGGATGCCGACGATGTGAATCACGACGAGCGTCAATCCGATCGCGAGACCCGCGAGCATGGCGGGCGAGCCCTTCTGCGTGACCCCGAGGATGACAACGAGGAACAGGAAAGTCGCAACGACCTCGAAGATGAAGGCGGCGGTGAGTTCGTAACTGCCGAGATAGCCCTCGCCAAAGCCATTGGAGCCGAGGCCCCATTCCGGCATCACGAAGAGCGGGTTGCCTGTGGCGATGACATAGAGGACGCCCGCGCCGGCGAGCGCGCCAAGAAATTGCGCCACCCAGTATTGAACCATTTCGCCTGCGCTCATGCGGCCGGCCAGGAAGGCACCGAAGGACACGGCGGGGTTCACATGGCAGCCCGAGATGGGGCCGATGCCATAGGCCATGGCGACGATGGCGAGGCCGAAGGCGAAGGAGATCCCAAGCTGGCCGACCTCGCCGCCCGCGAGCACGGCGGAGCCGCAGCCGAAGAAAACCAACGTAGCCGTACCGATGAATTCCGCGATGAGCTTCTTCATGAGTGTCCCTCCCCGGACTGGGCTCTATCTACCCGGGTTCGATGACGGGACGCCATGGGGGTGCTGAGGGGCGCTTGCGAACATAGCAGGAACGTTCTATTTATGTTCTCAAGGTCGACAGGTTCGATTCGAGAGCGGAGGCGCGCGATGGACGGATATGTGACGCTGGATACGCGGGATCTGGGGCGAGCCGTGAAGTTTTACGACCGGCTTGCGCGCGAGCTAGGCGCGCGGCGCTCCATGGAGGACGCGGATTGCGTCGCCTGGGGGATTCCGGGCGGGCCTGCCAGCATCAGCGTCGTGGCGAACGGAGACAAGCCTGGCTTATCGGCGGCGGTGGCGCTGGAGGCGGCGGACCCGGAACAGGTGCAGCGGCTGTACGAGCTAGCGATCGAACAGGGGGGCGCGCCTGAGGCTGAGCCTTGCGAGCGTGGGGGTTTCTACGCGGCCAGCTTCCGCGATCTCGACGGCAACAGGCTGAGCGCCTTCTGCATCACGCGGCACTGAAATCCCGGCCGCTTGCGTTTGTCTGTGCTTCGGGCGGTCTAAGTCTGAAGCGGAGCCTCGCGCGGATGTACATTCGTTCAATGGATATTCCGGATCGCGCTAGCCGTGTTCCTGCTGCTTGCCGCGGGCGCGATGTTGCTGACCGTGATGGGCGTCGATGTCGGGCTGATGCGGCGCTGAACGCCCCGGCGATCAGTTGTTTGCGGTTAAGGAATTAGCGCCTATATTCGTCCTGTCTTCGCAAGAAGACTATGGCGATAAACCCTCGCGCAATAAGCAGACCGGACCCGGGGGCAGTGCCCGGCGGCTCCACCAGATTTCTCTCCGGGCATTGGCCGGACTGTCTGGGGCCGACACAGGATCGACGGATGTGTAAAGGCGAAGACTTTGCCCGCTTTGGCCCCGATAGAAGCCTTTTACGCAATAGTTGCCAATGACAACTTTGCTCCGGAAATGCGCCTCGCTGCGTAAGCAGCTGGTGTTTTCCAAACCTAAGTCCTTAGCTCTAGCAAGCTAAGGCGGGGCTCGGGGCGGCGCCTGGCAACAGAAGCCGCCCCACTTGTTTTTCGGCATCGATGTTCGACTTCTCCCTCCCCTTGCGGCGGCGACCTATGTTGCGTTGGGCAACATGGAGGCTTCACGATGAAACGCACCGCACAGGCTGTCTGGTCAGGGGCACTGAAGGACGGCAAGGGCGCGATCTCGCTGCAGAGCGGGGCGCTGAAAGACAGCCCCTACTCCTTCAAGGCGCGCTTCGATGACGAGAGCGGCAAGTCCGCGACCAATCCCGAGGAGCTGATCGCGGCTGCGCATGCGAGCTGTTTCACGATGCAGCTGTCGCACTTTCTTGCAGAGGCGGGACATCCGGCAGCGAAGCTGACGACGGAGGCGGCGGTGCATATCGGGCCGGCTGATGGCGGTGGTCAGGCGATCTCGAAGAGCATGCTGACGCTGCGCGGGAATGTGCCGGGCATGAGCGAGGCGCAGTTCATCGAGTTGGCGAACAAGGCGAAGGCCGGGTGCCCGGTTTCGAAGGCGCTGGGGGCGATCGAGATCACGCTGGATGCGAAGCTAGAGGGATGAGCCTCACGCACCCGAAATGATGCCGTAGCTTTCGCCCTCGGTGATGGGCACGATCACGTGGCGGACGCTGTAGGCGAGGCTGTCGAGGGTGCGGGCTTCGCCGAAGGGCCAGTCGGCTTCGATGATGATGAGGACGTACTGGTCGCCGATCATCAGGCGGGTGGCGCTCTTGACGACGCCTGGCGTGAGGGCGGTTTTCGGGAGGACGAGATAGCTCTCGCCGCCGCGCGTGTCCCAGCGGCCGGGGCTGTCGAAGATGTCCTGGTCGGCGTCGACCGGGGGCGCAAGCGGATCATGGGCGACAAGGCATAGCTGCGGCGTGGTCTTGCTCTGCGCGATGATCCAGGCGTCGAGCCATTCGTTGGCGTCGTCGGTCTGGGCGATGCGGCTGGCGGTGTCGGTGAGGATCTGCGCTTCAGGCGTGTCGGCAGGGGCGAGCACCCAGACTTCGGGCTTGGTCCAGCCGCGGCGACATATGCAACGGCCGAGCTCGCCGGACGACCAGAGCAGGTCCTGCACGTACCCCATCATGTCCTTCGGGGCTGGGATGCGGGCAAGCGACGACACGACGACTACTCCGGTGGGAAGCGCTTATCTGGCCTCCACGAACAGCGGCATGCCTCCTTCGGGACGCAGTGTGATGCGGATGTTCGGTTCTACCTTGTGCGCGGCATTCGGCAGGAAGCGCAAGCTGCGGACAAGTGTCGCAAGGATGGCGACGGCCTCCATGTAGGCGAACTTCATTCCGATGCAGATACGAGGGCCGGCGCCGAAGGGCATGTACTGGAAGCGATGGATCCGCTTTGCGTTCTCCGGCGAGAACCGTTCGGGATCGAAACGTGATGGGTTTTCCCAGAGCGTCTGGTGGCGGTGCATGACGTAGATGAGGTTGAAGGCGAAGTCGCCCTTCTTGACCTGCACGTCGCCGATATCGACGTCCTGCGTGGCGACGCGATCGATCAGCGAGGCCGGCGGATAGAGGCGCATCGATTCCTTGACGACCTGCTCGTGGTAGACAAGGTCTTCCACCATGGCGACGTCGATCGGCCTGTCGCCGCAGACATCGCGCACTTCGCGGAAGAGGCGCTCCTGAACATCGGGCGTGTTCGCGATCAGATACATCGTGAAGGCGAGCGTCAGCGCGGTGGTCTCGTGGCCGGCGCCGATGAAGGTGACGACATTGTCGCATAGTTCGACATCGGAGAAGCCGCGGCCGGTTTCCGGATCGCGCGCGTCAAGCAGCAGGCCGAGCAGGTCGTTGCGCGTCTCGCCCGAGGCGCGACGGCGCGCGATGGCGTTGGTCGCGGCCGCGCGCAGGGCGGCGGCGGCGCGCCTGCCCTTCCCGCCCCACGGACGCGGCACCCAGTTTGGAGTCCCGAACAGGTCGAGCACATCCGGCTTGCCCATCACCAGCATGTAGTCCTCGACAGTTCCGGCGATGCGGGAATAACCGAAGTTGGGATCGGCGCCGCCGAGGATGGTCTCGACGATCACGTCGAGCGTCGCGTGCTGCATCTCGGACTGCATGTCGATAGCCTGGCCGGCTGGCATCTTGCGGATGCGTTCGATGGTGGCTTCGGCGGAAGTCGAGAAGGCGGGTACGAGGGCGCGCAGGGCGTCGATGCGGAAGGCGGGCGAGGCCGCGCGGCGCTGGAACTTCCAGTGATCGCCTTCCGAGGTGAGCAGGCCATCGCCGAGCGCGGGGCCGACGAGCTTCTTCTGGAACTGCGATTTGCGGAAGATGTCGGCGTGGTCGAGGAAGACTGCCTTCATGTGCTCCGGCTTGCGGAATTAGTGGAAGGTGCGGCCGATCCATTTCACGCCATGATATGGGTTCTCGTACATCGCCCGCGGCCAGACATGCAGCGGATTGGCGATCGTCTGAAGGAGCCCCCGGATGAGCGGCAGGGGCTTTTCGGGAGGGATGACCGTCTGCGGGATGAACTCCGGCGTGGTCAGCGTGACTGGCATTCGCGGCGGTTATCATGCGTTCCGGCGCCCGTCGAGGATCGCCATCTCGCGTGAGGCGCATCCAGCCTGGGAACGCGCGCCTTTATTGCCCGCTCGACCGTCACGAAAAGGAGACGCGGGTGCAACGTTCGCAACTAAGGCGAACAGAACTTGTTTCCGCCCTGAGGTCTTTGAACTTGGACTGAAGATTATCCCTGAAGCACGGGGGCGCCGTCTTCGAAGGGGTTGCAATGCTTGTATATGTGGCGACCTACCCCCGCTGCGGCTCCGCCATCCTCTGCGACACGATCCATCTGAACTGGGGCTATGCGACTGCCAGCCTCTATGCGGCAAGGACGTAGCCGGAGCCGTTCACGATTCTTCAGTCCGAAATTCCCGGCTTCACGACCTGTCGCTATGGTGATGGGCCGGTGCGGCAGATGATTGCGAGCCCGTGCCGCGAGTTGCTGACACCGCGGGTGCGCCGCCGGCTGGCCGGCAGCGCAACTCGGTTCTTCGTCAAGACGCATGAGGCTCCGCGGAATCATGAATGTCAGCGGCCCGTTCACGCCGCCGCCGCAGAAGCTGCCGGCGATCCCGCGCAAGACGGCAACGGCTGCGCAGGAGCCTGCTGGATCGGCGCCGCGCCAGGGCGCTCAGGGGGCTGTGCCAGTCACCTGCTGAGGCGGGGACGCCAGGCAGTCCGCGCTACGACTGACCGAGCGCCTGCTCAATGTCTGCGATAAGGTCATCCGGGTTCTCGACGCCGATGGAGAGGCGGACGAGGGATTCGGTGATGCCGAGGCGCAGGCGCGCTTCGGGCGGCACATCCGAGTGCGTCATCGCCGCGGGATGGGACGCGAGCGTCTCCGTACCGCCAAGACTGACGGCCAGCTTGATGACCTGCAGCTTGTCGAGGAAGGCGAAGGCTTCCTTCTCGCCACCCACGATCTCGAAGGAGAACGTGGAGCCGGCCGTGACACACTGTTTTTCGAACAGCGCGCGGTCGGGATGGTTCTCCGGCAGGAAGGGCAGATACCAGACCGACTTCACGCGCGGATGGTCGCGCAGGTAGGCGGCGACCTTTCGGGCGCCGAGTTCGGCGGCGTCCATGCGGACCTTCAGCGTTTCGAGCGAGCGCAGCAGCAGCCACGCGGTGTGCGGATCCGTCATCGTCCCCAAGATGGTGCGGAAGACAGCGACCCGGCCGATCCAGCTGGCGTCGCCCGAGGCGGAACCGGCGATGAGATCGGAATGTCCGCCAACATACTTGGTAAGCGAGGTGACGCAGATGTCTGCGCCAAGCTTCAGCGGTTGCTGCCAGATTGGGCCGAGAAAGGTATTGTCGACAATCACGGGCGGGCGGCCTGCGGGGCCTTTCAGGCTTTCCGAGATCTCGCGGGCGAGCGCGATGTCGACGAGGCCGTTGGTGGGGTTGGCGGGCGTCTCGATATAGATAACGCCGACCTTGCCGCCTGACTGCGCTGCCTGCGCTGCAGCAGTTTTTGCTGCTTCGCGAAAGCCATCGGCGCCGGCTTCGGCCATGAAGCCCACGCCGTGCACCCCAAACTGGGGCAGGATGGTGTGCACGAGGAATTCGGTGCCGCCATAGACGGGTTCGGAGAACACGAATGTGTCGCCGGGGCGCAGGAAGGTCATCAGCGTTGTGGAGATCGCGGCCATGCCGGAGGCGAAGGCGAGCGCCTTTTCCGCCGCGTCCCAGACGGCGAGCCGATCTTCCAGCACTTCGAGATTGGGATTGTTGATGCGCGAGTAGATGAGATGCATCTCTTCGCCGCGGTTCTTCTCGCGCAGGCCGTAGGCGAGTTCGAACGAGGCCTTGCCCTCTTCTGCACTGCCGAAGACGAAGGTGGATGTCTGGAACAGCGGCGGCTTCAGCGCGCCCTCGGACAGATGAGGCGAGTAGCCATACCCCATCATGAGTGTCTCGGGCGAAAGGTCGCGGTCGCCGATCTTGCGTGACCTGTAAGGCTTGGGCGTGCGTGTCATGCTGAGGAAGGTATGCCGGTTCGGCCTGTGGAGAAATCAAATGTTGCGCTTGAGTCCTGCCCGTGCATGGCTGATGCGCGTTATCGTTCTCGCAGAACGAGGCGAAGGGCGCGGGCTCGCCTAGCACTTGAAGC
>Ga0315902_10002974_pt1 | contig 25783 bp, 15 predicted proteins | sample LakEriMetagenome_9_FD_203523 | JGI IMG/M metagenome (GOLD analysis project Ga0315902, IMG submission 203523) | Freshwater fungal communities from buoy surface, Lake Erie, Ohio, United States - Buoy 12 MA117 | ecosystem: Environmental > Aquatic > Freshwater > Lake > Lake biofilm | place: USA... | reverse complement strand
CAGCTCACATCGCCCGGATCGTGCACCTGCACGCGGTTGGTTCCGGCCAGACTTTTTCGCAACACATCGCTGCCGATGGTCTCCAGCCGGCTTTCCGACGCCGGGACATTCACCGAGATCCGCCGAACCTCGTCGGTGCCATCCTGCCGGCGGGCGGCAATCGCATACAACCCCGGCTCATCCGTCCCCTTCCATTCCCCGGCGTAACGCACCGCCTGGGCCGAGTTCTCGACGGGAGCCCCTCCCTCGGTGTTCGCCAGGCTCAATGTGACGGGAATGCGTGTGCCATCGGGGGGCGAGACCTCGACCTGCGGCCCATACGTCCCCGCGTCGAGATCGATGGGAATAGGTTCTCCCACCACCCGCACCTCGAGTGCTTGCCGCTGGCGGGCGACGCGCTTGGCGATTTCCAGTTGCAATGGCACATAGGCCCCCGGTTCGAGCGGCCAGTTGGTCCAGTCGAAACCGACTGTGGTCAGACAGGTGACCACCTGCCCCAGTCCAAACCGGTGCTCCAGCATCAGGGGAGCGCGGTTCCGCAGCGTGGCGATCACCTCCACTCCCTCCGGAGCGCTCCACCCCTGCGGCACCGAGAAGAACCGGTCGACATGCAGCCGGCTGGCGAAGTCGGTTGTGCGGTCTTCTCCGCGGAACCCGTCGAACATCGGGCTCTCGCCAAACTCAACGTCGGCCTGTTCGAGATTCTCGTCGACCGTCAGCACGGCGGGAATTCCCAGCCGGCAGGGAAACAGCCCCTGCCCTTCGCGGTACAGCTTGTCGTTGTAAAACGCCGCCCGCACCTGATCGCCCACGTACCAGCACAGCCCGCCGCCGCGCTGCACGAACTGTTCGAGGGAACGGACCGAGTCGGGAGGCAGCTCGGCCACATTCAACAGGAAAATACTCTGGAATTTGTCGAGCGGGTGCCGGCGGATGTATTCGACCGTCTCGATCGACGGGGCGAAGCCGGTGATCCCCGGGGCGGGGGCCAGCGCGTCGGCCAGGTAGAACGCCTCGCTGGCCGACGGATTGCCGTCGACAATCAAGATCGAATTCGCTTCGGGCAGATTGATCGCGAGAAAGCGATGGTTGTCTTGCTCGAGGGCGTCGGCCGGCAACGAGACCTGCACATCATGCGGGCCGGTCCGCTCGAACTTCACATCGAATTGCCGGACAACCTCCTGGCCCGGCTCAATGGTTTCGATCGCCTCCGAGAGCGGCAGCCGCCGCCCATCGACCTGTACCGACAACCGCACGTCGCGCACCGATTGCTCGCCGTAGTTCCGCACGGTGGCTGCAAGCCGCAACGGCACATTCGCCGCCGCCACGTCAATCGCCCCCGTCAGGTCGGTCAGTCCCAGGTTGCCATGCCATTCGGGAACGGTCCGGACAAGGTTCACCGAGATCCCGTCAGCATCGATCTGCTTCAGCTCGGCCGCGAGTGCCGCGTCGTCGTCCCAGTCGGTTCGCCGGAAGTCGGAAATCACGTGCAGATTGCGCGCGGTACCCGGCTGTTCGGTCAACTGCCGGCGCGCCGCCTCCAAGCCCTCAGCCAGGTCGAGCGAACGGGTTGTGCACTGGAGGGTCCGCAGCTCGGCTTCGAGCCGAGAGACAAAGTCGGGATTGATCGACTCGCGAGTGAACAGCGGCTGCTCGGGATTTGACAGGCGGACCAGCGTGAGGGTCTGGCTGTCGGGCTGGCGCTCACCCTCGGCGGCGATCCGTCGGACAATGTCGCGGGCGGCGTCGAAGGCGGTCTGCTCTCCCGAGCGGTCGAGCTGTGAGCCGCTGTCGTCCAGGAGCACAAAGTGCTGGGTCCGCTCGCCTCGCAAAAAGGCCCACTGCCGGGGATCGAGAATGGGCCGGGCCACCAGGGCCACCAACCCCGCCACCAGCAGGCACCTCAGGGCCAGCAGAAGCAGTTGCTCGAGCAGCACCCGCCGGCGGTTGCGCTGCTGGCTGGCCAGCAGGAACTCCATCGCGGCGAACCGCACCCGCTTGAACCGCAGGCGGTTGATCAGGTGGATCAGGATCGGCACCAACAGCAGCAGTGCCCCCGGCAGCACGTAGCCGGGATGAAGAAACAGGTTTTGCAACCAGATGGGCATTGCGGCGGAGAATTGCGGGGCGGAAGTCGCGAAGACAACACACAGTGTGCGGGAGAGTCCGTTCAGAACCAGTCGCTCGGAACGGTGTGCCGGAGGTTACCGGCGGGTGGTCTGTTTCATGCCGAGGCGGTTGTTGACGAAGTGGGCCAGCACGACATCGAGGTTTTCGCTGGTGCGGACGGTGCGGTAGTCAACGGTGGCACCGGCACAGCGGCGGCGGAGATCATCGAGATAGGCCTGAACCGCTGCGAGGTATCCCTCGCGCAGTGCGCGGGGATCGCAGGTGAGGTCCCCCATCGCCTCGAGCCCCTCGAATTTGGTGGTCCCGTTGTAGTCGAAGTCGAGCTCCTGATCGTCGAGCACGTGCAGCAGCATCACCTCGTGCCCGCGGTGCCGCAGCATCTGCAGCCCCTTGAAAAGTCCGTCGCGGGGAATCAGCAGGTCGGAGATCAGCACGATCATGCCGCGCTGGGTCTGCTGATCGGCGGTCTTCGCCAGAATCCCGTACAGGTCGGTCTTCTGTCCCGGCTGCTGCACATCGAGCGAAGCGAGAATGTCGTTGAGGTGGTTCCGCTTGCTGCGGATGGGAAGCATTGCCCGCACCCCCTCGGCGAAGGTCACCAGGCCCACGGCATCCTGCTGGCGGAGCAACAGATAGGCGAGACAGGCCGCCAGACCGCAGCCGTACTCGTACTTGCTCTGCCCCCCCGAGGCAAACTGCATCGATTCCGAAACATCGACCAGCAGCGTGCAGCGCAGGTTGGTCTCTTCTTCGTACTGCTTGATGTAGTACTTGTCGGTCTTGGACCAGGCCTTCCAGTCAATGCGGCGGGGGTCGTCGCCCGGCACGTATTCGCGGTGCTGGACGAACTCGACCGACTGACCGAAATAGGGACTCTTGTGCAACCCCGAGAGGAACCCTTCCACGACCGTGCGGGCCTGCAGTTCCAGACGGGAGACGCGAGCGACCGCCTCAGGCGGCAAAAATCTTCTGGAATCGCGGGTCACTCGTCAGCTCGCCTTCCTTTGTGGGGGTCTCATGCACCAGCCGTTCAATCACCTTGTCGGTGGTGATTCCCTCGCTCTCCGCGGCGAAGTTGGTAACGATGCGGTGCCGCAGCACCGGGGCCGCCAGCGCCTGGATGTCTTCGGTCGTCACGTGGCTGCGGCCATAGAGCAGCGCCCGTGCCTTTCCTCCCAGCAGCAGGTACTGAACCGCGCGGGGACCGGCCCCCCAGCTCAGCTGGTTGGCGATGAATTCGGGAACTCCCGGCTCTCCCACGCGGGTCTGCCGCACCAGCGCCAGGGCGTATTCGATCACATGATCCGAGGCGGGGACCTGCCGGACAATGCTCTGCAGCTCGAGGATCTCGGGGCCACTCAGCACCGGCTGGATGCTGTCGGCCTGCAGGGCAGTGGTCCGCTTGGCGATCTCGAATTCCTCACGGAAGCTGGGGTACTTCACGAACACTTTGAACATGAACCGGTCCTGCTGCGCTTCGGGCAGCTGATAGGTCCCTTCCTGTTCAATCGGGTTCTGGGTGGCCAGCACGAAGAACGGATCGGTCAGCTGGTGCCGGACCCGACCCACCGTCACCTGCCGTTCCTGCATCGCCTCCAGCAGGGCGGCCTGCGTCTTGGGAGGAGTCCGGTTGATTTCGTCCGCCAGAATCACGTTGTAGAAGAGGGGGCCTTCGAGAAAGCGAAACTCCCGCTTCCCCGTACTCCGGTTCTCTTCCAGAACTTCGGTCCCGGTGATGTCGGCGGGCATCAGGTCGGGGGTAAACTGGATCCGGCTGAAGCTCATCGAGAGGGTGCGGGCCAGGGTGCTGATCATCAGCGTCTTGGCCAGTCCCGGCACCCCTTCCAGAATGCAGTGCCCCCGGCTGAACATCGCGATCAACAGCTGCTCGACCACTTCTTCCTGTCCCACGATCACCTGGGACATCTGCGACTTGATCGACTCAAACGCCTTGCGCAGCTTTTGGATCGATTCGAGATTGACGCTGCCAGCCGGGGTGTCAGTCATGGATTGACCGTCTCGGTCCAAGGGGAACAGGGGTGCACGAAATTTGCCGTGGCAGAATCTTAACCAAGCCCCCGGGGGCGTGCACCTCCCAGCCAGCCCCCCGTCCCGGAAATGGTTTTGCGCCTGGAACCCGGGAAACCGGCTGGAGGCCCCCGCACCGGTCCTGCTTCGCCCCCCGATCCCCGGCTCAGGTCGCACCCGGGTCGCAGCGCGGTGTAAACCGCCCGATCGAAAGGGGAGCTCGGCCCGTCTCACACTCCACGATCCACAGCTCGTCCTGTTCATCAACGTAATAAATGGCATGCTGGTGGAAATCGTGGCCCAGTTGCCGGGCCGCGGCCAAGGGGAGCGGTGCTCCCCAACCGGGTTCAGCATGTCCGGTCCGCGGGGAGTACCCGGTGATCCGCCAGGGCTCCAGCCCCCGCTCGCGGAGGCATCTCTCCAAAACAGCATCCTGCGCCCGGTTCCGCTCCTCGGGCCATACTTCCCCGGTGGTGGCATACGCCGAGAGGATCGCGAACGCCCCACACCTGACAGGGCACGGCCGCTCGATCCGAAAGCGGGTTTCGCGGTAAATCGCCTCAATCGTTTCGCTCTCACCGCCGTCCCGCACCAGCTGCTCCTTCATATTCCTCAAGACTCACGTCCCTGACTGCACCCAGATTCCTCCCTCATCCAGCCCCCCCTTGTGGCCACACCTTCGCCAGTCGCCATCCACGGAGCCGTGTTGGAATCCGTCGCTTGCCGACTTCGCACCGGCCCTGGATGTTATCCGTTCCTCTGGCCCGGCTGCCGCTTGGCGCGCCGCCAACCGCACCGACCGTCTGCCGCTTCACACGAGCTTGCACGACGTAACAGACGCCACGGACAACCCCGCACAGAACAACCCGGACCAGGCAACGCACAACGGAACAATCCGCACAGTTTCGTTCCCTTCACCTGCGGTCGCAATCGGACTTTGCGGTCGTCGGGGGGCGAGTCGACCGGAATCAGCAGACGGACCAGGAACCCGCTTCTGTCCCGGGAAATCCGGTGATACCATCCTCTCAGTTCGAGATTGCGCACCCCGTTCGCACCGGAGTCTTTGAAGTCATGCGTCGTCTGGTGATGCTGGCGCTGGTTTTGGGCCTGGGAGCCGGATCATGGTGGTGGCTCTCCCAGAGTTCGGCAGGACCGGCGGTGGAGTACCGGCTGGGAGAGGTACAGCGCGGCGACGTGCTGGCGGTGGTCTCGGCCACAGGGACAATCGAACCCGAGGAACTGGTCGACGTCGGCGCGCAGGTCGCGGGTCGCATCCAGGATCTGGGACAAGACCCGCACGAGGCGTCGAAGTCGATCGACTACGGCAGCCAGATCGAAGAGGGGACGATCCTGGCCCGGATCGATGCCGATCTGTATGCCGCCCAGGTCGAGCAGGCCAAGGCGGCCGTCAGCCGGGCGAAGGCCGACATCGACCAGCAATCGATCCGTCAGCAGCAACTTGAACGCGAGTGGAAGCGGGCCCAGGAATTCCACAGGCGAAATTCGATCTCGGAGGCCGATCTCGACCTGGCCCGGGCCAACTGGCAGGCCGCCCAGGCGGCGGTCTCGGTGGCCGAGGCGTCTCTCGAGCAGGCCAAGGCCAGCCTGCACCAGTCCGAGATCAACCTCGGCTACTGCACCATCCGCTCCCCGGTGAAGGGGGTCATCATCGACCGGCGGGTCAATGTGGGGCAAACGGTGGTCGCCAGCCTGAACGCCCCCAGCCTGTTCCTGATCGCCAAGGATCTGCGGCGGCTGCAGGTCTGGGCTTCGGTCAATGAGGCGGATATCGGTCAGATCTTTGTGGGACAAGGGGTCAATTTCACCGTTGACGCCAGACCCAATGAAGTCTTCCGGGGAACGGTCTCGCAAATCCGTCTGAATGCCACGATGACTCAAAACGTGGTGACTTACACCGTGGTCGTGAACACCGATAACAGCGAATTGCGATTGCTTCCCTATTTGACCGCCACACTGCAGTTCGAGCGCGAGTCGCGCCACGAGGTGCTGACGGTCCCCAATGTCGCCCTGCGTTGGCAGCCCCGCACCAGCCCAACCGGAAGCGCGTCGGCAGCCGCCAATGGGGGTGCGAAGGGAGACGCGTCGGGAGGCGGCCCGGGAAAAGCCGCGGGGATGGGACGCGACCCCAAAACCGGGCGGGTCTGGGTCCGCGACAAAGACACCGTCCGCCCCATCGAGGTCCGGGTTGGGCTGACCGACGGTGTGGTGACTGAAGTCGAGGGAGCCGAACTCAGGGAGGGAATGGCGGTGATCGTCGCCGATGTCTTGCTGGAATCCGCCGGTCCCTCCAGTCCGTTCGCTCCCAAGACTCAGGGAGGATCGACTCCCGCCGGCGGGCCCAAGACCGGAGGCCGCGCCCCATGAGTGCCCCACCCCTACCCCTTCCCGATCCCCTGGCCATCCATCAGAAAGCCGAGCCCCTGATCCAGCTTTCGGAGATCACCAAGACCTACGAGATGGGGGAAGTGGCGGTCCCCGTGCTGAAAGGGATCTCGTTGACGATTCGTCCGGGCGAGTACGTCGCGCTGATGGGCTCTTCCGGCTCGGGCAAGACGACGCTGATGAACCTGCTGGGGTGCCTGGACCGGCCCACCTCGGGCAGTTACCGCTTCGAGGGAATCGAACTGGCGGAAGCCACCGCCGATGAGCGGGCGCGCATTCGCAACACCCGGCTGGGGTTTGTCTTTCAGAGTTTCAACCTGCTCGCGCGGACCTCGGCCCTGCAAAATGTGTTGCTGCCGTTCGAGTATGCCGCGAAAGCGGTGTCCGAGGCTCGACAGGCAGCGCGGGGAACTGCCTTGCTCGAGCGGGTGGGGCTGGGTCAGCGTCTCGATCATGAACCAGCGCAAATGTCGGGGGGACAGCAGCAGCGGGTGGCGATCGCCCGGGCCCTGGTAAATCACCCCCCCCTGCTGTTGGCCGACGAACCGACCGGAAATCTCGACTCGAAGACCAGCGCCGAGATTCTCGACATGTTCGACCAGCTGCACGCCGAGGGCATCACCATCGTCCTCGTGACGCACGACCCCGAGGTCGGCGCCCGGGCCCAACGGGTGGTGCGACTGAAGGACGGCCTGGTGGAATCGGATGGTCCATCCCCCCTGCGCGTGGCCCGCGAGCAGGCCCGGGCCGCGGCCTTGCCCCAGGCTGCGTCCAGCACGCCCCACGCCGGGGCACCCGAACCGTCTCTGTCAGCCGACGCCAGCCGAACGGCCGCGGATAGCCCTCCCCGGGAACAACTCAATCCGACGGCCGGCCCGTCTTTGCCGGGGGGGCTCCCCTGGATGCCGCGCAGCCTGCAGACCGCCTTCAAGGCGCTGCGCCGCAATTCGCTGCGGTCGGGGCTGACGATGCTGGGGATTGTGATCGGCGTCGCGGCGGTGATCGCGATGATGGAGATTGGGGAAGGCTCCAACAAAGCGATCCAGAAAACCATCGCCAGCATGGGGGCCAACAATCTGCTGGTCATGCCGGGGGCGGCCTCGAGCGGCGGGGTGACGTTTGGCGGCGGCAGCAGCCTGACTTTGACGCCACGGGACTGTGCCGAGGTCCTGCGCCAGGTGCCGTCGGTCACCCATGCGGCCCCCATCGTCCGGGCCCGCACGCAAATCATCTACAAAAACCGCAACTGGGTGCCGGTCTACATCTACGGAACCAATCCCGAGTTCCTCGACGTGCGCGACTGGCAAGAAATTGAACTGGGGGAGATGTTCGGAGAACGGGAAGTGAGGAACGGCAGCCAGGTGTGCGTTGTGGGACAGACCATCGTGCGCGAGCTGTTCCGGGGGGAATCGCCGGTGGGTGAGGAACTGCGCATCCAGAACGTGGCCTTCCGGGTCATTGGAGTGCTGCGCCGCAAGGGAGCCAACATGACGGGGGTCGACCAGGACGACATCGTGCTGGCCCCCTGGACGGCGATCAAGTCGCGCGTCTCGGCCACTTCAGCCACCACCGTCAACCAGAGTGCGCCGGCGGGGGGCGACAGTCTGCAAAAGGTGAACACCCTCAACCGGCTGTACCCCGGAGCCACCCCGCTCTACCCGGTTCCGTCGATCACCCAGCAGGCCAACACGCCCCAGCCCGTGCGGTTTACGAACATCGACCAGATCCTGGTGAAAGTTTCGAGTGCCGCGGAAGTGCCCGATACGATCGCGCAGATCAAGGGGGTGATCCGCGAGCAGCACCGGTTGCGGAGGAATCAGCCCGACGACTTCAACATCCGCGACATGGCCGAGGCCAACAAGGCACTGACCGCCACAACCGAGACCATGGGCACACTGCTGATGTGGGTTGCTCTGATCTCCCTGATTGTGGGAGGGGTGGGGATCATGAACATCATGTTGGTCTCGGTGACCGAGCGGACGCGCGAGATTGGGTTGCGGATGGCGATTGGCGCCCGCGGCGGAGACATTCTCGACCAATTCCTCGTGGAGGCGGTGGTGCTCTGCCTCGCGGGGGGGGCGTTAGGCATCGCTCTGGGGCGGGGAAGTTCCATTCTCGTCCGCGAGTTGCTGGAGTGGCCCACCGAACTCGCCCCCGGAGCGATGATCGCCTCGGTCTTCGTCTCGCTGACGGTGGGACTGGTGTTCGGGTTCTACCCCGCCTGGAAGGCGTCGCGGTTGGACCCCATCACCGCCTTGCGGTTTGAGTGAGTTTGCCTTGGGCTCGCAGGCGTTCGACAGGACCGCCCCCACGGTTCCGCTCTGCCGCCAGGGAAACCGGCCCCCTTGCCACCAACCACAATGACAGGGCGGGAGTCCTCCGTGGGGCACGCACTTCCGCGCACAACTCCCTCAGAAAGATCCGGAGACGGCATGGGGGACGTTCGAACATTTCGACTGATGGAGTGAGCAAGCAACATATCCCGGGGAGTTGACAGCGGTTTGAGTCCGCACTCGTGCCGCTGGCGCGGGCTCATGGCCTTCGGGCAGTGGGTTCGGGCGCTGTCCTGGGCGGCCCCCCCGCAAGAGCGGTGGGGAACGGGGTGAGCCGACCGTGGGGGACGGGAACACACACTGGAACTTCTCCCGGTGCGGCAGGCTGGAATTGCCGATGGATCAAGGGGGGTTTATGATTGGTGGTTGTGTCACGGACGAGGCTGGTTTCCGGCGGACCCTGGTGGAAGGTTGAGCGATGTCTGTGCCCCGATCTGCGATGGGCTGTGTTCACCCCCGGTTGTCCCGGCGTTCCGCCGTTCAGGCCGGAGCGGTGGGCTTGCTCGGGCTGGGGGCGAATCACCTGCAGGCCCTGCGGGAAGCCCGGGCGGCCGAAGGGGCGGGCGGGGCTCCTGCCCGGGCCCGCTCGGTCATCTATATCTTCCTGTCGGGGGGGCTGGGTCAGCACGACAGCTTCGACATGAAGCCCGAGGCCCCGGCGGAAGTGCGTGGAGAATTCCGTCCCATCGACACCAACACGCCCGGCCTGCAGATCTGTGAACATCTGCCGTTATTGGCCCAGCGGAGCCATCTCTGGGGGTTGTGCCGGTCGCTGACCCATCCCAGCAACGACCACTCGGCCGGGCATCACATCATGCTGACCGGGCGGACCATGATCCCCCCCGGCTTCAATCCCTCGGTGCCGATGCCCACCGACTGGCCGGCCATCGCCGCCATCGCGGGGGGAGTCACACAGCCGCGCAACAACCTGCCCCCCGCCGTGGTGCTCCCCGAGAAACTGGTGCACTACTCAAAACGGGTCATTCCCGGACAGTTTGCCGGGCTGATGGGGGCCCGCCGGGATCCGTGGTTCATCGAAAGTTCTCCTTACAATTCTTTGGGGTATGGCGCCTACCCGGAGTATGAGTTTGATCACCAGGATCGGCCGAACATGCCCCGGAGGACGGCCTTTCAGGCGCCGAACCTGTCGTTGCCGGAGGGATTTGGCGAGCGGCGGCTCAGCGACCGTCTGGCGCTGTTGGGACAGATCGACCGTCAGCGGGCCGACCTCGAGCAGCAAGCCCAGATCGAGTCGTTCGACCGCTACCGCCAGGGGGCGATTTCGCTGCTGACCGACCAGCGGATCCGGCAGGCGATTGATGTCACCCAGGCCTCGGCTGAGCAGCAGGAACGGTATGGGAAGAACTCGTTTGGTTGGTCCTTGCTGATGGCCCGCCGCCTGGTGGAGGCGGGAGTCAACCTGGTTCAGGTGAACCTGGGGAACAACGAGACCTGGGATACGCACGGGGAAATGTTCCCCCACCTGAAAGACATGCTGTTCCCCCCGACCGACAAGGCGTTGTCAGCCCTGCTGGACGACCTGTACGCCAGTGGCCTGCTCGACTCGACCCTGATTGTGATGGCGGGGGAGTTTGGCCGGACCCCGAAGATTTCCCACTTGCCCCAGCACTACAAGCTGCCCGGGCGGGACCATTGGGGAGCGGTTCAAACAGTCTTCTTCGCAGGGGGTGGAGTCCGGGGAGGGACGGTGGTGGGTTCGACGGACAAGTTGGGAGCCTATCCCACGGCCAACCTGCAACGTCCCGAGAACATGGCGGCCACGATCTACAATGCACTGGGGCTGCCGGCGACAACAGCGTGGTTCGACGAAACCGGACGCCCACACCACATCTATGATGGCGACCCAATTGGGGGCCTGACCTGAGCCGCAGCGGGAGGGAAGGAATGAGGCTCAACGACTGGCGCGGGCACCAAAACTGTCCATCGGCCCACCCAGTCGATCCGTGAGGAGGTTGCAATCGATACGGCAGGCCGGAAATACCGCAGACCTGGCGGTCCGAAGGTGAACAAATCGGCCGTGACGGTTGGAATTTCCCCGCGCAACTTGACAGTTGGATCGTCCACCTGTAGCTTTATCCTGAGGGAATCGAGGTGAGTTGGGCGAGCCAAAGGCTTGGTCAACACGGGGGAGATTTTTTCTTCTTTGGTCGACGTCCGTCGACCAAGAACGTCAAAGTTGTAGCCTTCTTCACCAAGAACACCCTTCAAACAGAGAATTCTGCACCCAGAAGTCTCTAGACAGAATTCTCTGCCCAGAGAACGTTGCCAAGACACGTCAGGCTTCGCCCGGAAGCGAACCGGCACACCGAGGACGACCGTATGTAGTCGAGATGGAACGGCCTTCGGGCCGCCCAATTCTGGTCGCCTGCGACAGGGGGGATGGTGCCAGTCCATCACATGGGCTGGTCTCTGTCCGTGTTGGCGTGGCGGTCTCTGGCGGAGAGTCGGCGAGTTGCCTGTGGGAGCTCGACTCCCGCCTTTTTTGTTGGCGGAGCGGACGAAGGACTGAAGAAGATCATGAACGACGCCGAAGTGCTGCGGACGGTCGACGCGATCCATCGCGACAAGAACATTGATAAAGAGATTGTGTTCGAAGTGCTCGAACAGGCAATCCTGTCGGCGGCGCGCAAGCATTACGGCGAAGAGATCCCCCTGGAGTCGAAAATCGACCGGATCACCGGTCATACGACGGTGATCAAAGAGGGGGCTCCGATTGATTCGGAGCAATTGGGAGAGATTCTGGGGCGGATCTCGGCCCAAAGCGCCAAGCAGGTGATGATCCAGAAGATCCGCGAAGCGGAGCGGGATGCCCTGTTTGACGAGTATCTGTCGATGCGGGGCTCGTTGGTCAACGGCACCATCACCCGGTTTGAAGGCTCGACCGCGGCGGTGAACCTGGGGAAGGTGGAGGGCATTCTCCCCAAGAGCGAGCAGATCCCCGGTGAATCGTTCCGGGTCGGGGAACGGGTGCGGGCGGTCGTGCTGGAAGTGCGCAAGGCAGGCGCCCGCGTGCGAATTGTGCTGTCGCGGGTGCATCCCGACCTGGTACGACGGCTGTTTGAAATCGAGATTCCCGAGATCAGTGAGCAGGTGATCGACATTCGGTCGCTGGCACGCGAAGCGGGTTATCGTTCGAAAGTGGCGGTCTCTTGCCTGGATCAGAAGATCGACGCGGTCGGGGCCTGCGTGGGTGTCCGTGGCTCGCGAATCAAGAACATCGTTGAAGAATTGGCGGGCGAGCGGATCGACATCGTCCGCTGGAACGATTCGCTGCAGGTGCTGGTCCCCAACGCCCTTCAGCCGGCTGAAGTGGAAGAGGTCATCCTGTGCCCGATGCTGGGCCGGGTGATTGTTCTGGTGAAGGATGACCAGTTGTCGCTGGCGATCGGCAAACGGGGCCAGAACGTGCGGCTCGCGTCGAAGCTGGTGGGCTGGGACATCGACATCATGACCCGCGACGAGCTGAACGAGAAGCTCGACAAGTCGCTTGAGGCCTTCAGCTCGATTCCGGGGGCTCCCCCCGAAATGGCCGAGAACCTGATTGAACAGGGTTTCTTCACCTTCGACGATCTGTCGGTCATCGAGCTCGACCAACTGGCCGAGCTCTCCGGGTTGAGCGAAGACGAATGCATGGGGGTGGTCGAATACGCCGAGCAGGAAGCCGAACGGCTGGAAGCGGAGCAGGCGGCCCAGAAGGCGGCGGGTACGCTCCCTCCCAGGTCCCCAGCGCGGACCCCGGGAGCGAAGTCAGCAGTCGTGGAGGAGCCTCCGGCGGAGAACCTCGAAGCGACAGCGGCTCCCGAGTCGGAAGAGACGGCGGTTCCCGCCCAGGAAACAGAAACAGCGTCTGTCGAGGAAAGTTCGAATGAGGGGGGGGCGGCGGCCAGTCACTAACAGCAGTCATTGAGAACAGGATGGGGGAAGGCCCGCTCGATGGTGGGCTTTCAGCAACAGACCCTGTGGGAGCCTGGCCCAGGAGGCCCCCAGGACCAGAAGTCGAGACACCCTGCTGCCGCATCATTCCTGGTGAATGATGGATGATCGCGAGTTGCCGATCAGAGACAGATCGAGCAACTTGATGGATCGCTGCATGTGGGAACGGCTTGGGGATTCGGGAAGAGACACGCAACGAGAGACTCGACGCGAGCAGTGGAAGGCCATCACCCCGGAAAGGGGTTGGCGTTCTTCTCGGCCACGGGACATTCGGGGCGAATGATGGGAAGTGGCGAACGAATGCTGGGGATGCCCGTCATCCCGCATCTGTTTGTCCCACACGAGGCCGTGGGCCTCGGGTGTGCTGGGTGAAGATTGTCGGTTGATCATTCGACTCTGTGGTGCAGTTCACGGTGGCCGGTGTTCAGCGGCGATGGTTCATCGCTGTGGATTCGCACTAGGCAATTTGCCCCTGTGCGTTGCAGTGAAGTGCCTTGCAACGCCCAGCCAGGCAACGCGATGCCGTGGATTGTGGTGGCCCTGGCGGTTCCAAGAACCGTGGGGTCTTGAGGCCCCCTGGGAGACAGGCTGTTGAAGATTCGGATTTTTTCGCTTGCCAAAGAACTCGAGATGGACAGCAAAGTCCTGATCGGGTGTTGTCAGAAGCTGGGCATCGACCTGAAGGACTCGCCCCTGTCGAGCATCTCGGAAGAGCAGCGCGACCGGGTGTTGGAGTTCATCAAGAGCCAAGGCCGGGAATCGGGCGAAGCCCCAAAGGCCCCGGCTGTGGCCCCTCCCTTGCGCGATGCCCCGCGGATGGTTGGCGGGAAGGTTCCGACGATCCGTCTGGTGGCCACTCCCGGCCGCCCCGCACCCTCCCGGGAGGAAGAAGAGCCTGCCGCCCCAGGCGTCGTCACCCCGGCTGCCTCCGCCGCGGCAAGTGAGCGTGCGGCTTCCCCTGTCCCTGACAGCCCGGAAACGCCGGCCGTTTCGCAGCCCGTGCGGGGGGCAGAGAAGCCCTCGCGCCCCGCGTCCCCGTTGCGGCCGCACCGCGAACCGGCGCCCGAGAAAGCTCCCGCCGAGCAGGCGGTCCCCGAGAAGGGAACTGCCGGCCGCGATGCGCTGGAACGGAGCGACACCAAGCGCCCTGCAGCCGAGCCAGTGGCCCCCCGCGCCCCGGAAGCACCGGTGGCTCCGCTCGATGTTCCCGTGCGGCCTTCGAAAACCGCGGCGACAGGCAAGCCCCCCGTGCTGCGTCCCAGCCGTCCTCCCGCAATCACCCGCCCCAAAAAGGTGGTTGCCGAGACGACCGAGCCGGTGGCTCCCGCTCCCGAGCCGGAACCCATCGCGGAGGAGTTGACCGCCGCTCCAGAGCCAACCGTCGCACCGGCCGAGGAAACTGTGCCGGAGGTCGAACTGGACGTGGCTGCCGAGGAGACGGCCTCCCCAACCACGGGCGACGCGCCTCCCGCGGCATCTGCGGGGAAAGCCCCTCTGGCCCCCTTGCGTCGGGAAGATTACATCGGTGCATCGGGAACTTCGCGGACCCGCGAAATGACCGCCATCGGAGCCGTTTCCGGGCTGCAGCGCGACACGAAGAAGCCGAAGGCGCGGCCGATGCCCACGCTTCCCAAACTGGCGGCTCCTCCTCCGTCGCCGAAAGCCTCGCAGGGAACGACGACCCCGGCCGCCAGTGGTGGCCCTGCCCAGAAGCCCGAGATGCGCATTTCGCGGGACATGCTGGAGCGGACACCGCTGCATGAGCACATCAAGCAGCACAACCAGGACAAGAAGCGGAAAGACGACGCTCCGGAAGACTTCACGGAGGAAGGCAAGAAGGGCGTCGGCCGTGGTCCCGTGCGGCCCATGGTGGGCGGTACGGCAGGAGCGGTTGCCGACCGGAAGGCCCGTGTTGGCAAGCGGGGAACCGGCCGCCTGCGGGAGGATGAGGAAGAGGGATCCCGGCTTCGTGCGCATCGCCCCCGGCAATTGCGTCGCGGCCAGAAGGTGGAGCAGAAAAGCGAGGCTCAGATCGAATTCCCCATCACTGTCCGCGGCCTGTCGGAAGCCATGGGCCGTCGGGCCAATGAACTCATCGGCCTGATGATGAAAAAGGGCCAGATGGTCACGATCAACTCGTATCTCGAAGAGGAGCAGGCTCTCGAGTTGGCGATGGAATGCGGAGTCGATCTGCACATCGAACGCGAGAAGGATGTCGAAGAGCACCTGGAAGAGGTGGCCTCCGCCGAAGGGGAGCCGGGCGACCGGATCACCCGCCCGGCGATCGTCACGATCCTGGGGCACGTCGACCACGGGAAAACGACCCTGCTCGACAAGATCCGGTCGGCGAATGTGGCCGCTGGAGAGTTCGGCGGGATCACGCAGCACATTGCGGCGTACCAGGTCGAACACAACGGGCGGAAGATCACGTTCCTCGATACGCCAGGTCACGCGGCGTTCGCCGAGATGCGGGCCCGCGGGGCGAATGTGACCGACATCGCCGTGCTGGTGGTGGCGGCGAATGACGGCGTGATGCCCCAGACGGTCGAGGCGTTGAATCACGCCCGAGCGGCCGGTGTGCCGATCGTGGTGGCGATGAACAAGATCGACCTCCCCGAACGGAACGAGCAGCGGGTGCTGCAGGAACTGGCGACGCACAACCTGCTGGCCGCCGAATGGGGTGGTGACACCGAAGTTGTGCGGACCTCGGGCCAGACCGGTCAGGGAATTGACGACCTTCTGGAGACGCTGCAGACGGTGGCCGAACTGGGAGAGCTGAGCGGCAATCCCGCCAAGTCGGCGAATGGCATCTGTCTGGAAGCGTTCCGCGACGAAGGACGCGGGGCTCTGGTCTGGTTGATCGTGCAGGACGGCACACTCCGGAAGGGAGATGTGGTGTTGTGCGGCACATCCTATGGCCGCATCCGGGCGATGTACGACGATCACGGCCGCGAGGTTGAGGAAGCCGGCCCGTCAGTCCCCGTCAAGGTGTCGGGGCTCGACGAAGTCCCCGCTGCGGGAGACCGGTTCTATGTCCTCTCGGAAATTGATGAGGCCCGCGAGATCGCCGAAGTGCGGCGGCAGCGGGGCCGCGAAGCCCAACTGGCGAAGAAGGGCCGGGTCCGGACACTGCAGGAAATTCTGAGCCAGGCCGAAAAGGGCGAGGTTCAGGATCTGCCCATCATCATGAAGGCCGACACGCCCGGCTCGCTGGAGGCCCTGCGGGGTGAAGTGCTGAAGTTCCAGCATCCCGAGGTGCGGGTTGTGATCCTGCACGACGGTGTGGGGGGTGTGAACGAAAGCGATGTCTATCTGGCGGCAGCGTCGGGGGCCATCATCGTCGCCTTCCACGTGGTGGCCGAAGATCGGGCCGAGGCCCTCGCCGAGCGCGAAGGGGTCGAGATCCGGCAGTACAACATCATTTACGAGGTCACGGACGACATCAAGAAGGCGATGGAAGGGCTGCTCAAGCCCGAGGTGGTGCAGTCGCGCATGGGCCGGGCCCTGGTGCTGCAGACCTTCGACATCAGCCGGTTCGGCCGCGTGGCGGGCTGCCGGGTGCTCAACGGCACGATTGAGCGGAACAGCCTGATCCGGATCATCCGCGATCAACGGGTGCTGAACGAGTACAAGATTGCCTCCCTGAAACGCGGCAAGGATGACGCGAAGGAAGTCCGCGAGGGGATGGAGTGCGGGATCCGCCTGGACGGTTTCGACGACGTCAAGGAAGGCGACATGTTCGAGGCGATCAAGATCGAGGAGGTCAAACGCACACTGTGAGCGGGCTGCCAGAGAACATCCTTGTTCGTGATTTTCCCCAGGACCTTCTGGTTCGGCTGGGCGGACCCCATTCTGGGAGGATCGCATGAGTCGGCGAACCGCCAAGGTGGCTGAGGCCGTGCGCGAGGTGGTTGCCACCACGATCCTGTTCGGCCTGAAGGACCCCCGGGTGAAGAATGTGACGGTCTTGTGGGCCGATGCCGCTCCCGACCTCAAAAGTGTGAAGGTGTTCATCTCGGTGCGGGGCGAACCCCGGCATGCGGTGCTGGCGATGCACGGGTTGGAATCGGCCCGGGGTTTCATCCAGCACCAGATCGCCCAGCAGCTCGACCTGCGATACACCCCGATTCTCCAGTTCGTTCTGGATCCCGGCGCGAAGCTGGCTGCCGAGACTTCGGCGGTGCTGCGGGAGGCGATGGCACAAACGTCGGCATCGACTGCGGAGGGATCCGCCGACGCAGCAGATGTCACTTCGGATCCCGAAGTGCAGGATGTCTCGGCCCTGGCTGGGAACGAGGCCGAGCAACGGTCGCCCGATCCAAGGTTGACCGGGGTGATGGGTGAGACCCCGGAGGTGTGGGCCGCCCCGTCGGGCGGGACAGCGGCGGACCCTCAGGACGATCCCGGTGCGGAACCGTCTGCGGTTCCACGCTGAGGACATGATTTGCGATCCAGGACAGCCATGGTAGCCCCCCAACGCTCCAAGCCGATCGACAAGCAGGAATTGTGTCGTAAACTGACCGCCCTGTTGAAGAAGGCGTATCACTCCTCACCGGCCAAGCATGACGCACCGGTGCTCGAGACCCTGCTGTTCGCCGCCTGCTATGAGGAGACCGATCTGGAGTCGGCCCAGGCGATGCTGAAGCGGCTGCATGCGGTCTACCCTGATCTGAACGAAGCCCGTGTCAGTTCGATTGGTGAGCTGCAGCAGGCTTTTCCGGCCGACGAATATGCCCCCTGGCGGGCCATGCGGATCAAGAACCTGCTCCAACACGCCTTCGATCTGAACTACTCTTTCGAACTGGAGGCGTTGCGTCGCAAAACGGCCGAACTGGCGGGCAAACAGCTCGCCCGCATTCCCGGAGTCTCGTGGTTTGTCCGCGGCTGGTCGCTGCAGCATTCGCTGGGCAGCCACGTGTTGCCGCTCGATACCCGCATGCATGGCGTACTGGCCTGGCTGGGTTTCGCCGAACCCCACGCCGACCCCGAGCAGACCTCGGAATCCTTGCGATCGTACATCCGCAAGGCCGACGCCCCGCTGTTCTGCCACCTGCTGAAATGCCTGTCGCTCGACCCCAAGCGGGCGAAGCTCTTTCCCCCGGCGGGAAAAGAAGCCGACTGTTCGGCCAGTCCGGATGAAGGCGTGCACCGGTTGGAGGTTCTGCTGAACCGGGGACCCGCCGCCGTCCCCAAACCAGCCCCGCGGCCCGAGCCCGCTCCCTCCAAAACCGCCAAGGGGACCAAACCCGAGGGCGCCAAGGCAGACACCCGGCCGGGTGAGCCCGAACGGGTGGAGACCGCCAAAACCCCCGCCAAGTCGACCGCGGGCAAGGGGGAACCTTCCCGGGCGGAACCCGCCAAGTCCGAGAATGGGAAACCCGACCACGGCAAACCGGATCCCGCCAGGCCAGCCAAGGGTGACACCACGCGTCCAACCGGTGGTAAACCCACCGCTGGCAAGCCGGAACCGGCGAAATCTGAGCCGGTGAAATCGGCCGTAGTCAAAGCGGACAACAAAAAAACCGACAGCACCAAGCCCGAGGCGGCCCGCGAAGCATCATCTCGAGCGGGGACAGCGAAACCCGCCAGTGCCGGTGACCGCAAGGGGGGCGAGAGCAAAAAGGGAACCCCTCCCAAGACCAGCCACGAAAAGGGAGCGGGCGAAAAGAGTGCGGAAGCGAAACTGGCGGCGGGGAAATCCCCTGCGAAGGGGGCCGCCCCCTCCAAGCCTGTGTCCGCAAAGCCCCCCGTCAAGTCGGTTGCAAAGGCCGTGGCTCCCACCCCTTCCAAGGGAGTCAAGAACGGCAAGTCCAAGACAGCCAAACCGGATGGACGTCCCTCGGGAAAGAAACGCTCTTGAACTTTCGCGGGGGGCTGCTGTCCCCCCACAGTCCGGAGTTCTACAATTTCGCCGCGGCAGGGGTTCTTCCCGAACCCGTTCCTCCCCGGAGCTCTTGAGGAAGGCACAATGGTCCGAAATCGCGTCTGCTTCGGAATCTGTCTGGCGGTGCTGTGGGCTGGCCTGACTTCCGATTCCGCTGTCGTCCGGGCGCAGGCACCGGAGAATCCTTCCCCCGCAGGGGTGCAGGGGAAGTCTCCCGTCGTTCCGGGATCCATCCGGGGGCAGGAACTGGAAGATGTGGTCGAACCACTGGCGCCGGCTCGTCCCCGAACTCCCGCCGAGCAGGCCCGGGTCGACGCTCTCGCCTGGTTTGGCACCGCCCGCGTGCTGCAAGGACGGGGCGATCTGCCGGGGGCGTATGAAGCCTACCTCAAGTCGATCGAACAAGATCCCAACATTCTCGCCGTGTACCGCCAGGTCATCCCTCTGGCGCTGCATTTGAACAAGCCGGAGGTCGCGCTGCGTTCGGTCGAAAAGGCGACCGAACTGGCCCCCAACGACTACGAATGGCTGGTGCAACTGGCGGAACTGCAGATTCGGACTGAGAATCTTGGCGGTGCCATCAACAGCCTTGAAAAGGCGACGCGGCTTCCCAGCCTCGATCCCAAATCGACTGCGTTCATCGTGCTGAAGAACCAGTTGGGCCAGTGGTATCTGGCTACCCAGCGGTTCGTGGATGCGTCGCGCGTTCTGGAGCCGGTCTTCGCCGCTGTTCTCGACCCCGCCCCCTACAAGCTCACGCCGCAACTGCGGAACCAGATCCTGGCGAATGTGAGTTTTGAGAAGTTTGGTGAGGTGTTTCTCCAGGGGGGCAATCCCGATCTGGCCATCAACGCACTGACCAAGGCGATCGAGAAGCGGGGGAGCAAGACGGGAGATCTCTCGTTCCTGTTGGCCCTGGCCCAGTTCGAAAAGGGAGATGCCAATCAGTCCCTTGCCGAACTGCAGGGCTACCTCGACAACAACCGGCAGTCGAAACGTCAGGCCGCTTACGATCTGCTGGAGAAAGTGCTCGCGAAGCTGGGACTTCAGCAGGAGTTGTTGCCGCGGCTCGAACAAGCCGCGATGAAGGATCTGCGTAACCCTTACCTGCAACTGGCTCTCGCGGAGCAGTACGTCACGGCCAATCGTCTTGATGAAGCCGAGACGCTGTTCAAGAAAACGCTGGGAGTCTCAGCCGATGCGCGGGGCTATGCCGGTTTGGCCGGAGTCTATCGCCGCCGCGGGAAGCCCCCTGAACTGCTCGCCGCCCTGTCGAATTCGTTCGGGGAAGCTGGCAGCTCCAAGGTGATTGAAACCGAACTGCAGGCGCTGGTGTCGGACAAGGCTCTGGCGAATTCCGTTCTGCAGTTGGGGCAGGACCAATTGCGGTCCGAACCGGGGAAGTTGAAGTTTCCCCAGGGTTATGTTCTGGCCCAGTTGGCTGCGGAAGCAAAGCAGACCGACCTGATGGTCGAGTTTTACCGCCACCTGTTGCGGATCCGGAATGAACGAGGATCCCAGCTCTATGAAGAACTGGGACAACACCTGGTCGACGCCCGCCGCTACCAGCAGGCCGCCGAAGTGTTTGGCGAAGCCGCCCGCTCGGTCGGGTTCCAGGAACGGTCGCAGTTCGAGTACCAGCAGGCGTTCGCCCTGACCATGGCGGGACAGGCGGACCGGGGGCTCGAGGTGATTCGGCGGCTGATGAACGACAATGAACGCAATCCGGCCTACCCGTTCCGGGAGGCGTGGATCCTCGGTCATGCCCGCAAGTTTGATGAAGCGATTGCCGCCTACGAGCGTCTGCTCATGCGGTATCCCGACTTGCCGCAGATCCAGCGGCTGGGCCGTTCGGGGCTGTCGAACGTGTATGTCTCCAAGGGAGACTTCCAGAAAGGGGAAGAGGTTCTGGAGCAGGTCTACCGGGAAACTCCCGACGACATCTCGGTCAACAACGACCTGGGCTACCTGTATGCCGACCAGGGGAAGAACCTCGAGCAGGCCGAACAGATGATCCGCAAGGCGGTGGAAGCCGAGCCCGACAACGGTGCCTACCTTGACAGTCTGGGCTGGGTGCTGCATCGGCGGGGAAAACACGCCGAGGCGCTGCCTCTGATTGAGAAGGCGGTCGAGAAGGGTCAGGGATCGGGGGACGAGACCCTGCACGAGCACCTGGGCGATGTGCTGGACAAGCTCGATCGGGCCGCCGACGCGTTGGCCGCCTGGAAGCGGTCGCGCCAGTTGGCGACCGAGAATCCCTTCCGGGATCCCGCCCTGATCCAGCGGCTGGACGACAAGATCCGCGTCGGGGAGCAGGGACGCAAGCCCCCTCCGGTGGACGACAAGGCCCCCTGAGCCGGGGCAGGTGACCGGTGTCGACCGGCGGTTCTGGACAAACCAGGCCTGTCGGGAATCCCGGGATGATTTCTTTTGACGAGAGACCGTACAGGACCAAGAACATGGCCGGGCATTCCCACTCCGCGAACATCGCGATCCGGAAAGGGGCACAAGACAAAAAGCGGGGGGCGTTGTTTGGCAAGCTGAGCCGCGCGATCATGATTGCGGCCCGGCATGGAGGGGGTGATCCGGTCACCAACCTCAAGCTGCGGTACGCGATCGACAAGGCGCGTGAGAACAGCATGCCCAAGGACAACATCGAGCGGGCGGTCAAGAAAGGCTGCGGCGAACTCGATGGGGAAGATCTGGCGGAACTGGTCTACGAGGGTTATGGCCCCGCCGGTGTGGCGGTGATGTGCGACATCCTCACCGAGAACCGCAACCGCACCGCGGGTGAGGTGCGGAAGATCTTCGAGATCAAGGGGGGAAACCTCGGGGCGACCAACTGTGTCGCCTGGATGTTCGAGCGGAAGGGAATCTTCCTGGTCCCCGCCCGTAATGTCGAAGAAGACCGCCTGATCGACGTGGCCCTGAACGCCGGTGCTGACGATGTCTCGCTGCAGGGGGAGTCGTTTGAGGTGCTGTGCGACACCGCCGTGTTTGACACCGTCAAGCAGGCGCTCGAGACGGCCCAGATTCCCTGCGACCGCTCGGAGATTGCCCGCATCTCCAAGAACACCGTGGAACTGGATCTCGAGCAGGCCCGGCAGGTGCTGGAACTGATCTCGGCTCTCGAAGACCACGAAGACGTTCAGAGCGTGACCGCCAACTACAGCATTCCCGACCACCTCATCGCCGAATTGCAGGCGACGCTGTAGATCAAATCCGGCGCAACAGCAACCAGGCGGCCACGCCCATTCCCGCGTTCCCCACCCACATTCCCAGGGCGGGATCGAACACGTTGTCCTTCCCCAGGTTCATCATCACCAGGACGATGGGGTAGTACAACACGAGGATTGGCACAAAGCACAGCGCGAAACTGGTCAGGAACTGGCGCCGCCCCTGCAGGACCGCAAACGGGCTCCCCACCAGAGCGAAGAAGAAACAACTGCAGGCCAGCGCCAGGCGGGAATGCAACTCGGTATAGAGCTTGTTGTACCGTTCCTGCTGCCCGTTGATCTCCCATTCCTGCCGTTTCTGCTCGGGCTGCATGAGGTAACCGAATTCGCCGTGCGACAGGGCGAACGCCGTGGTGATCACCTGCCGCCGCTCGAGCGACTCCCGCTTTTGGCGGGCCTGCCGCATGCCGCTCCGCAGCGCCTGGATCGGCAGGTCCCTCGGCGGGGGGACATTGGTCCCCATCGGCAGCGGAAACGGATAGGCTTCGTCCGCCACCGTCGCCTGGTCCCCGCCGGGCAACACCAGTTGCCCTTCGACCAGGCTCAACAACACCTGCTGGCCCGGCAGATCGAAACGCATCGTCGCCTCGCGGGCCGTGATATTCACGGTCTGCGGCCCCCCCGGTAACTGGTACCGGAAGTGGGGCTCGATCAGGCGTTCTCCCTCCACGGCCCGGACGGAAATCGCAATTCCCCGGGTGGGGTCCGAGTAATGGTTCTTCTCGCGCAGAATCCCCAGGAAGATATCCTCCATGGCCGTCAAAACCACCCGCTCGACATTCGACCGGGCCCAGGGAATGACCTGGTCGGTCAGGTAAAAGGTGGCCAGGCTCAAGACGGCGGCGGTTACGAATCCGGGCATCAACATGGTCATCGGATTGATGCCGGCCGCCTTGACCGCCGTAATCTCATTGTCCCCCGCCAGTCGCCCGTAGACGACGCAGATGGTCAGCAGGTAAGTGGCCGGGATGCTGAACGGCAGCAGACTGGGAACGACAAATGGCAGGATGTCGAGAATCTGCTGCGGCCCCAACCCGTTCTTCGTCGCCTCGCCAATCACCCCCACGATCACCAACATTCCGGTCAGCGACAGCAGCGTGAGGGAAAACACCCCCAGCAGTTGCCGCAAGACATACCGCTGCAGAATCGACATGACCAATGGGTGAGTGAGGGAAGGGGGCCGCGAATCGCCCCGAGACGGAGGGAGCGTCCGTATACGACCTTCCGCCCCCGATGGTCAAGATGAAGTGGCCCCAGACGGGGGGAAATCACACTTCCTGACCACGCCTCAGGCCCTCGTACGAGGCATCGACCGCGAAACTCCGCGGCACCCGCCCCCCCCTCCACCGGGGGTGTCCCTCGACGGCCAACCACAGATTGACACTCTTGGGGCAAAACAGTACGTTCCCCGGCGGAAAGGATTCCGAGTCATGCCTCGCACGCTTCTCTTCTGTCTGCTGCTGGTCGCCGGTGGAGTTTCTCCAGCCGTGGCCCAGCTTTCACCTCCGCCCCCCGCCCCGGGCCTGGGTATTCCCACGGTCGGTGGGCCCGAGGGTGCCGTCCCCACTTTGGCTGGCCCGGTTGTGGTCCAACAGGGATTCGACCCCCAATGGGCCGAGAAGATGTTCCCCAAGCTGGATCACGATTTCGGAACCGTGGCCCGGGGCTCGGAGGCGAAATACCGGCTGAAGCTGACCAACGTCTTCAAAGAGACGGTGCACATCAGGTCGGCGGGAACCACCTGCAAGTGCTTCCAGGTGAAGATCCCCAAGGACACTCTCGCCAGTCTGGAATCGACCGAAGTCGAGATCGTCGTCGACACCCTCAAGTTCGAGGGAGAACGCAAGTCGACCATGATGATCACGTTCGATCGGCCGGCCTATGCCGAGATTCCCATCCCGCTGCATGCCTACATCCGCAAAGACGTGGGGCTGACCCCCGGTGGTGCCCAGTTCGGCAATGTTCCCAAGGGACAGCCGGCGGATCGCAGGATCCAGGTGAACCACGTGGGACGTCCCGACTGGAAAATCACCGAGCTGATCTGCAAGAACGAACACATCGAGGCCAAGGCGACCGAACTGGCCCGCCAGCCCAATGGGTCGACCACCTACGAACTGGTGGTCAGCCTCAAGCCCACCGCCCCGGCGGGGGATTTCCGCGAGCAGCTCACCATCGTGACCGATGATGCCGCCGGTCCCCAGATTCCGGTGGTCATCGAGGGACGGATCGAACCCGACTTTTACGCGACTCCCGAGTTCCTCGACTTCGGAGTCGTCGCCCCCGGAACCGAGACCACCCGCAACCTCGTCATCCGCGGCCGCCGCGCCTTCAAGGTGACGGGCATCGAGAGTGAGACCACCGCCGGGACCTTCGAAGCCCGTCTGCCCAAAGAGGGGAAGGCGATCCAGATCGTTCCCATCACCTTTGTCGCTCCCATGACTCCAGGCGTCATCACCGATGAGTTCAGCGTGGTGATTGACCAGTCGAGCGCGCCCGTTCGCTTCAAGGCGTTCGGCCGGGTTGATCCCAACAAGCCCCGACGCTGAGCGAACCCCCGGGCTGACGCCGCTCGCCCCCCCTGGGTTCCACACTCACACAGCCGCTCGGCGCCGTGCCCAGCACCGCCAAGCCCCCTGCCGCGCCGTATCCCTTGCGGTGCATATTCGGCCGCAGACCAGCGCCGGAAACGCACCGTGAGCAACCACCCCACGGCTGGGCAACCAGGTCCCTGAGACGTCTCGCCAGCCAACACCGCGGGACTTATGCTGACCGGTTCACTCTCACGACCGAACCGCGTCCCTCGTCTCTGGAGGCTGTCTCATGCTGAACCGCCGCGAATTGCTCGCCTCGCTGCCTGCCCTCGCGCCGCTGACCTTGACCCCCTTCACGCTCGCACCCTCCCCGGCCCGGGCCGCCGACACTCCCATTCGGGTGCTGGTGTGGGATGAACAGCAGCCGGCCCAGAAGCAGGCGTACGACAACTTCCTCGGCAATGCGATTGCCGCGCATCTCGAGAAACAGCAGGGACTGCGGGTCATTTCGGCCAACCTGCAGCAGCCCGAACAGGGGCTCTCCGCCAATCTGCTCGACAACACAGACGTGTTGATCTGGTGGGGTCATGTCCGGCACCAGGAAATCCCTCAAGAGAAGGCCCAGGCAATTGTCGCCCGGATCCAGGCCGGCAGATTGGCGCTGGTTGCGCTCCACTCGGGCCATTGGGCCCGCCCGTTTGTCGAGGCGATGAACGAGCGCACCAAGGCCGACGCCCGCCGTCGGTTTCCCGATCCCCCGAATGGCCCCCCCGTCAAATTCGAATACATCCCGTATGCCGGTGGGTTTGTCCCCACCAAAGACTCGTTGTTGACCCCCGCGTACTACGCAATGCGGTCGTTCAATGGGCAGCTCACCGTGCGTGTCGACCTGCCCAATTGCGTCTTCCCGGCCTATCGGGGAGATGGCCAACCGAGCGAGACGCGGGTCCTGCTGCCAGACCACCCCCTGGCGGTGGGCATTCCCCGCGAGTTCACCATCCCCCAAACCGAGATGTACGACGAACCCTTCCATGTTCCCGAACCCGACGAGGTCGTCTTCGAAGAGACCTGGAAGGCCGGCGAACGGTTTCGCAGCGGATGCGTCTGGAAGCTGGGGGCGGGCCGGATCTTCTACTACCGTCCCGGGCATGAGACCTACCCGGTCTACCGGCAGGAGATCCCGCTGCGGATCATGGCCAACGCCGCCCGCTGGCTGGGGAGTACCCTCGTCGACTGAGCGAAACCCACGAGCCCGGTCGTGCCCCCTCCCCCCCCCCGCATCAG
>Ga0315902_10002973_pt1 | contig 25784 bp, 7 predicted proteins | sample LakEriMetagenome_9_FD_203523 | JGI IMG/M metagenome (GOLD analysis project Ga0315902, IMG submission 203523) | Freshwater fungal communities from buoy surface, Lake Erie, Ohio, United States - Buoy 12 MA117 | ecosystem: Environmental > Aquatic > Freshwater > Lake > Lake biofilm | place: USA... | reverse complement strand
GTTGTATATGTGAACCAACAACCTCTAGGGAAAGACGACTCTTTTAGCCACCAGGCCTCTACAGTGTCACAACCGTCCTTCGGAAATTGTAAGTCCTTTGGAAATCGAGGATTAAACCTCTGTATAACGTATACCAGGCCACCCCCCGCTTGGGCCAAATGCAACAGGCCGTATTGTCGATCTCTAAGGGCTGCCCAGCAAACGTCTTGATTTACCAAGGTGTGCTCACTGCAGTCGTATTCCAAGGGGTGCGCAGCACCTACATTGTTTTGTTCCCTGTGTTTACGCTGACTGTGGCTTGGGTAAGCTCTGCTTTGCACCAGAGGTGAAGCTACGCGAGCGTAAACCCTTGATTCCCCGAAAACCCTTGACTGTTGGTGGAGGCCCTTCTCCAGTTGGAGAAAAAGACCAACGTCTGCATGGGAACCTTGGTGGTAGTTTCACTTGAACCACACAATCACACATCTAGTGAGAGTTTTGCCAGCCTACCTAAGCTCTGCTTCGCTCCAGAGGTGAAGCTACGCTAGCGTAACAACGCTAGTAGGCCCGGAGGTTTATGCCAGAGTTTGGGTCAAGAGTTACAGACCTCGGAGCTGTTTATGAATGAAGGCCAGAGTAGGGCAACGTCCTTTCTTATACAGGAAAAGACCTCGCGTTGCTCTGTCTTTCTGTGCCGAGAGCATTACCTTCGTAGCGGAACTAAAGAATTGCGTTATTCGATCACATTCATTCACTTCCCTGGGAGGAAGTCCGCCTACCGCCTGCTCACTCCCGTCCCTAATTAACTGGGCGTACTAGCTCGCTCTCGGCAATACGGCGCCAGCGGTTATGCTCGCACACCCTAGGGGTGTGGCTCGTGTTGTTACGATAAGCAGCTACCTCCTGATTTCCAAAGCATTAAGATACGGCGCACCTCCTTTGGAGAGGAGATCTTGACGAACGATTGCACCGCCTTAGGGGGTGGACGTCTGGCTTGTTTTTTTTTTTTTTATGGACGTAACGCCGCCAGTGGTGACCTGCGTTTACACCGAGCTCCAAGGTTCCAACCTTAAGTTATTAGATAAATGACGCGCATGTCTATCCCAAGGAAAAATCGCACCCGGTTGGTCCGTACTTTGGTCCGTAACTAGGTGCACAAACACGCCAGTGACACCTGCGTATTGAGTGCAGGGCACGCTTTTCTGGTGAGCGTAGCTCACCATCTTTTCGTATCAGCCCTAATATTCTGTATAACGAGTGCACGCAGATGGCTTGCTCCTGACTTGGACATAACCAAGTGCACGCATATCAATGCCTTATACAACGTATTTGCATACGTAGAATGTGTACCCTTTTATACGCTGCTAGTCTCTACGACAAGAACACAAAACTATAACCCTGCGTAGGCTACAATAAACTAGAGTTGCCGTTATTTATATAAGGTTCTAAGTGGAGTGCACGAAATGAAGTACGTTACCCATCTGTTTCTGTATGATCACTAGGTGCCTACGTTGTACAACTTGATCCGTTTACACCTACTGCGTAGGTCACCATCATCTTCGATGATGTCCAATACGCTGTATTATTCATCGAATTTGCTATCGGCTGCGCCTTCCATGATTGTGTAATCCTCTATTTACGCTAGCGTAGCTTCACCTCTGGCGCGAAGCCGAGCTTACAAAGGACGTACAATCCAAGATTGTGTACTTTGACCTAGAGAGGTATACACAACCCGGGTTCACGCTCGCGTAGCCGAGCTTACCGGGTGGGGTAGTGGGTGGTTAGGTTTTCATTCCCTACGTGCTGACATTCACGTTCGCGACGCATTATCAGCACCCCATCGCTGCAAGACGGAAGCTGAATACGCTGTTTTTTAGAAAGCACGCAGTAAGTAAACGAACGCAAAGCCTTGAGGTGAGTTTTCGTAATTCGCATACCGTCAACAATAACCCCCATTATACAACGTATTTGCATACGTAGTATGTGTACTTTGGAGGTGCGTGGTCACTATTTACGTACTTGGACTTGTCCTGTCTCTTGGAAGGTCACCGTCCTTTGGAAAGGTGACCATCTTCGTAGCCCAGTTTAGCGCCCTTCGCAGCTTTGGTGACCCTCGGTCCTCGTTGACACGAGGTGTCTTGAAGAGAAATACGTTCGTCTAGGTGCTGACTTGCTCGTAGCTGTCCGTAGCTGCTAGGGTGTCTATCCGTCCTTCGTAAACCAAGTCCTACCCTTTTGGTCCTTTGAAATCCACGCTCTCCGAAATACGGATGGTGACTTGCTCAAATAAAGCGGGTGTCTGGGGTCAAGTCCTATTGGCCGTAGTTCCGTGGCGTAGTTGAAGCTTTGCGGTTAGTCTAACGATATGTCTTTTCTTTACCGCCTCGGTCAACTCTACCTACTTGCCGATACAATACCGCGGGGTTGGTAGTTGACGACGTGTACGTCCGTCCTTCGGAGAACGCGTATCCTCTATGTAAACAAGATTCCCTCCTTCTTTCTGGCAACGTGGTTTCTTTGACCAACCTAACACATGTCCGACGCTGCCACGCTATCCTTAGTAGCCGTTTTTATAAGGAGGGAGTGCGTAGCCGCTTGTGTGCCTCTGAAAGACGTCCGTCTCGGATACCCCTTACCTAAGTATGCGCAGCACTCTCTTTCTGAACTTGTATCGCTTCCTTCGGGAAGCGCCTGAGGTGTAGCTTTCCGAAGGAAGCGCCAGAGGTGAAGCTTCCCGAAGGACGTTCGCTTCCTTCGGAAAGCCGCCACCCCACCAGAGGTGAAGCTTTCCGAAGGAAGCGCCAGAGGTGAAGCTTCCCGAAGGACGTTCGCTTCCTTCGGAAAGCCGCCAGAGGTGAAGCTTCCCGAAGGACGCCCTTCCTTCGGGAGGACGCGCTTTTTTCAAAACAAGTTCGCTTCCTTCGGCTTCCTTCGGAAAGCCGCCAGAGGTGAAGCTTCCCGAAGGACGTTCAGAAAGCCTAAGGACGTGCGTCCTCCCAAAGGTAGGGAAGAAACTTCACCTCTGGCGGAACGACGGCCATGCATAATTAGCACAGCGTAGTTCTCTAATCAGCGGCCGCGCTTGTGCGTAATCGAGTTGACCTCCCTCCTTTGGAATGCAGATCGTAGATGCTGGTGATCAAAGATCACCATCCACGCGTAACCTAACTCCGCCCCCCGCAGAGGTATTCCATGGCGGTTGTGTCTTTCCGAATAAAGCCGAAGGACTAGAGTGCGTCCGTTGGACTCACTTTATGTACAAGGTCACCTTGGGTAAGCTCTGCTTCGCTTCGCTATGCGGAGCATAGCCATGGAAGGCCCTGCTCCGAAGGACGGATTAATCCTTACTCCTTATTGTAGTTAGCGGGTGCGTGGCACTATCACGCTCTTCCTTAGGAAAGAATAGAGCTTGCCCTAGTAAGGTAGTGCCCCGCTGCGCCGGCGTATTTCCGTTCTCACGAAGGTAGGTCGTATTGCCTTCGCTGCTTTCTTCAAGATCGCTTTCCTTGGTCTACTAAGCACCGCGTTCCCCTCTTCATGGTTATCTTGGATCACCATCAATACGCAAACGGTGCGGTGCTCTCGATTCTTTCGTAAAGACAGCGTCGTTACCTTGATGGTGATCTTTAATCTACTCGCGTCATCCCGAATAAATCGAGTGCTCCGTTGGTGTCGACCCAAAGATCTCGAGTGATCTAGGGGGTGATCCCCCAAGTATGCACGTGTGTTTACGCTCGTGTAGCTTCACCTCTGGCGCGTAGCTTAGTACGATTATAGCAATCTTGGTTGGACCTCGGCGCAATTAATGAAATAAAGCGAAAATGAGCGCACAATCCTAAGGATACCGCGCCGAGGCCTACACAGTTTGTATTCGTCAGCCTAGAGCAGGCTCACTTGCGTTCGGGTAAAACCTAGGCGTGTTGGTCTCTAACTTGTTTTCGTGCGTACCCAAGATTTGGGGGTAGTTCACTGTGTTTACAGAATTTGAAGAAGATCGTATCCCGTCAACTGGCCAGTGGATTACGCTTCAGACTCGTTGGGTGGTACAAGTGAGCTCCGTCACCGCAGCGCCCACCTGATTATACAAAGGACTGACTGCTGTCCTTCCTTTGTATAAACACCATCTTTTTTTTTTTTTTCCTAAAGCACGCGTATCCAACTTTGCCTGGGAAAGACCTGATTGTATTCAAAATCTCGGGACACCCACCGGATTGAGTATAGAAGATCCGTAAGGTTTACCTCCGGTTAGCCTGTTGCTCGGAACCCCACCTATCGGTCCAGTACCACAAACGTACTATTTAGGTAATGGGCGACCAAGTACGCACGTTCGGCCTTTACGCACCACACGCGACGCTCGTAGCGCGTGCTAGGCAAAGCTTGGCTATTGCACTTGGTGCAGAAAGCAAGTCATTTGCCGCACCGTTCACCTCTGGGCTCCTCTGGCACTTAGCCTTGACCGCAACAGTGGATTTGAGCTCCTACTCATCCACCAAGTTTCATAAACGGACGCCGTATCTTACCGGTCGTGCTCGTAACACACGAAGGTAGTTTAGGTCACTTGGTGTTGTAAGCTCGCAACCCCTAAGGGGTTGCTCATTATTCGAAACTGAGCAGGACCAACAAAGTGTATGGACGTTCGTTGTGACCAATCATAAAATATACTTGCGCCACAGCTGATAACACACAAAACATTTATAGGCTTCTTATGGCAATCGTAGATTGCCCTCACCTTCATCTTCGAGCATGGTCACTGCGTTCTCGCTTCCCGAAGGACGTACTTCCTTCAGAAAGCTTCACCTCTGGCGGCTTCCTTCGGAAAGACGCAACATTCCCTCCGTTATTCCAAGGAATCGCATCCATCGAGGTTATCCTTCCCTCGAAGAAGGGAGCATGGTTGAGCGTATCCTTTCTGAAACAAGTCCGTCTTCCCGAAAGCGGATTGACTCCAACGGACGCACTCTCTTTCTGAAAGAAGCTAGCCTTCCTTCGTAAAGACGTGCGCCTCCTTCGGCCCACGGACGTAAGTGAACCACCCCCTACGGGCTCCCTACGGGAGTGCGAGCTCTTATCCTTTGGGGAGCGAGCGTCTTGAAGATCTTGAAGAAACCTATGGGCTTGTTGATGGTGATCGAAGATCACCATACCGAGTGCTACGCGGACGTGTACGTCACCCCTCACCCTAGCTCTTATCCTTTGGAGAGCGAGGCACCCCCTTTGGAGGTGCGAGTTCGCCGTCTTTCTGCAAGCAAGCTAGTTAGATAAGCGACCGAGTCAACAGATCACTAGCTCTGCTAAGCTTCACTACACCGCGCGTTGATGGTGATCGCGGCTCACCAGCATGTTCGCCAAAGTTGAACCCTCACATACGCATACGCAGACGCAGGGGCTGGCTGGTTACACGCCCCAAAACGGACGTAATTTTAGTTCACCGATTTACATATGGCTTTATGCACTAGCCGGATTGACGTACACGTCCGCGTAGCTCCCCTGACCCTCAGCATAGATTATGATCAAGGAGCACCGAGATTTCTTCAAGACGCTCGCCCCCCAAAGGATAAGAGCTCGCACTCCCGTAGGGAGCCCGTATGGAGCCCGTATGGAGCCCGTATGGAGCCCGTAGGGAGCCCGTAGGGAGCCCGTATAGAGCCTGTAAGGAGCCCGTATGGAGCCCGTATGGAGCCCGTATGGAGCCCGTAGGGGGTGGTTCATTTTAGGGCAATCTACGATCAAGTGTAATAAGGTAGTGAAGCAGGTTTATGTAAGAATGGCATCGGGTTAGGAAAGGCGCAGGGCCTACGCCCTTCCGTTGCTAGGCTCTGACCATCGCTACGTATCTTGGATAGTTTCCAAATGTCACCGTTGTCAGCCCCTTGCGTCACATAACGACCTTGTAACATACTGCGTATGTCATACGCAGTATGTGTAGAAAGCTCGGCTTCGCGCCAGAGGTGAAGCTACGCGAGCGTAAGGTCGTCCTGCCTTCGGCACACAAGTCAATGTCTTGAAGAGATATAGCAACCAGCTGTCTTACTGAAAGACGTTCATTGTGGGTCAGGCGGGCATTGAACGTAGAGGAACTACTTGCTTACGCAGTTATACAAAGAAACCAAATATTAGGCGAGCTGTCTTAACGCTAACCTTTCCAAAGGACGGGCGCCGGCTCTTACCGAAGGTAACCAAAGGTGGCAATCTTAAGTGAGCAATCCGCTCCCTTCGGGGGTGCAGTTCACTATACGTACACGTCCGAGTGGATGGTGATCTGTGATCACCATGATCATAATCACCAGCATCTCGGCTGAGGGTCAGCACCCTAGATGGGGCTCTAAGATCACCATCAAGGCGCCCATAGGTAAGCTTCACCTCTGGCCGTCCCCGAAGGACGGAAGAAAAAAAGACATTGCGAACCCGCACTCCCGCAGGGAGCCTGTATGGGGAGGTATTCATCGAATTTGCCATCGGCTGCGCCTTCGAAAAATGTAGACACATCCAGTTTATGCTCCGCATAGCGAAGCAGCGCTTACTGGATGTCAAATACGAGCAAGTGTCATACAGCGTATACAATCTTGTATTGTAAATACATACTGCGTATGTCACTTGATCGTAGATGGCCATTACCTTCATTTACGATCCAAAGCACCGCGCAGCATAAGGTCATTGCGTGCTATCTTTACGAAGGAAGCGCCAGAGGTGAAACTTGTACCTTCGGCTTTCTGAACTTGTTTTGAAAAAAGCGCGTCCTCCCGAAGGAAGGGCGTCCTTCGGGAAGCTTCACCTCTGGCGGCTTTCTGAAAGACGCTTCACCTCTGCCGCTTCCTTCGGAAAGCTTCACCTCTGGCGGCTTACTAGCTGCGGCGCACTCCGTTACTATGAAAGGCGTACGTTACTATGAAAGACGTACGTTACCAGCTTTCCGCCAGAGGTGAAGCTTCCCGAAGGACGCGCTTTTTTCAAAACAAGTTCGCTTCCTTCGGGAAGCGCCAGAGGTTCCCGAAGGAAGCAACTTTTTTCATCAAGCCCGCGTCCTTCGGGGGACGCGCTTCCCGAAGGACGTGCTTCCTTCGAAAAGCTTCACCTCTGGCGGAAATACGCGCGTATCCTCTGGTAGCCTATGGGTGCTTGATGAAATAAGGCCGTCTTCCCGAGCTTCTTTCAGAAAACCGCCACCCCGACAGAGGTGAAGCTTTCCGAAGGAAGCCGCCAGAGGTGAAGCTTCCCGAAGGACGTTCAGAAAAAAGTTGCTTCCTTCGGGAACCTCTGGCGCTTCCATCGGAAAGAGAGTGCGTACGTTGGAGTCTACCCGCTATCTCTTTCCGAAGGAAGCGCCAGAGGTGAAGCTTCCCGAAGGAAGCCTAAGGACGTGCTTTTTTCAAAACAAGTTGAGAAAGCCGAAGCAACAAGTTTAGCTTCCCGAAGGGAGGGAAGAAGTTCAGAACGAGAGCACGCAATGACCTTATGCTGCGCGGTGCTTTGTATAGTAGATGAGGGTGATGGCAATATAGGATTGCCCGCAATGAACGATAAGCACGCATCGGATACAGAAGAGACGCCGTCGTGAACGCAGTTTAGAGTGCGTTAAGCTCTGCTTCGCGCCGGAGGTGAAGCTACGCGAGCGTAACACGGTGAACCTAGTTTGGTAAACGGAGCGTACACGCAGATGAAGATCTCCACCAGACAAACAAAGAGAACTAAATAAAACGATCACGCAACTTTACCCGTAGATATCTAAAGATTGCAAGAACCCAAAAACAGTTGACGCATAATAAGCAAATAATCGAATGAAAAATGACATCAAAAAGTCCATATGTTTGAGAGAACCAACCAAAACCTTGACCAAAACGATTCGATTGCCAATACGTATAAAGAAGCCGCCGTACATCGAAAGACATATTCACTTGAGAATCAGTCCCATGTAAAGACAAATCATGCAAGTTGCCCGTAATGTAAGAAGACGGTACTGTTCTATGGAGCGTGTTAGGAGTCTGAGGATACCACTCTACCCCTCGGCCGGTCGTTCCAAACAAACAAGAATCATAAAAAGAGGAGGACATATTTGCCCACGACGTTGGCACGGTGGACTGACCGGATAGGCCGCGCACCGCGGACTCTACGGTGTGTACGGGGGTTACGTCAAAAAAAGAGGACGACCGCCAATCGAAGATGGACCCTGGGCCCGGAGATAAAGGCATTCCCCAATTTCCAGGAAAAGACCCGCTCCAATCGACCCACCAAACACAAAGCAACATAATAAATAGCAAAGACACGTAAAGTTCAGTAAAGGTTGACCTTTTGTTCATGCCGTGAACAGTTGTGGGCATTTGCGTGTTGGATTGAATATTTCTTAAAAAGCGTACAAACCTACAACTTGACCGTACCCCAGGAGGGTTTGGGTGTGCATACCGGGATGTGGGTGTTTTTTCGATATTGATCGACAGTAGAGACAGGTACGCAAGTGTTCGATTGTAACCAGCTTGCCTAACTAGGTGCGGATTATGCAACGTATGTCCATACGTTGTATGTGCAGCCGGCAGCGTCTTCCGAAGGACGTAACCAGGCATCCACAGGGTGGAAGCAAGAGACGATTGTGTACAAACGTGATTGGGGGACAACGTAGATCGCAGCCGCGCTTTAGTACGGACGACTGCTGCTACGCGTCGCTGGACCCGGCGTGGGTGTACACACCCCCCGATTGTGCGCAGCCTAACGATCCGAGGTCTACGAATTGAATGACTATCCTTGATTAGGTCAGCCGCAAGCGGCTCCCGAAGTACGGGGCCTGGCCACCACTGGGTGGAGGCTATCGAAGAGTGTGTAGTATTGCTTGACCGTACTTGACCCAAAGGTGACGGAACTAACCCAAGAACAGAAGAGGCCGCATCTAATACCCCTACGCCGGGGTAATACATACGAAGCAGCCGCGCAGTCTTGGCTGCTACACACCCGTCCTCGATTGGAGGGGTGTGCACCCGCACCCATCCAAGAAAGTGTGGGCGTGTGTGGATCTTGACGTGAACCTTGGATCTTTCCTTCACGTGCACACCCCAAGGAGTCGGTAGGTTATCGCCCGATATACCGTAAGTACGAACGTACCTTGGAAAAAGACGAGTAGGCGGCCACGTATCTCCTGGAGAGATTACCAAGGACAAGCGCGTACGTTTGCCCGTTGGGTGCCAACCGGAACTTATACTTGCGTAAGGACGTGATACCAACGCAGCTCTTGGCGTGTAATTGGCACCAATTATGCTTATGTGATCATCAGTTGAGGGGACTGGGTGCAACGCAGACGATGCACCCAATCCAACCTGCGTAGAATGGAACCCTTCGTGTCCCGACCCCAAATAGAATAGCCCGGTGTTCGATACAACCAACCTCACGTGGCGTAAAAATAACACAATTATTAGTCCAACCGAGATCACACCCAAATAAAGTCGCATCCGGAGATAGCCCCAGCCGTATACCCACCCGCCTACCTGCATACGCATACTTGGAAGCCGCTGGCAACTTGGATGAATAGGGGTGTAAGTGTTGCATCCGCTCCAGCGCTGCTGCGCACATGCAGCGTGAATGCTAATCACTGATTTACTTGATTGGAGTGTCCATACCCCAATAGTTCGGTGGCTAGCGGGGATGCATCTCCATACACCCAGCTCAAGTTCAGAGGCTACTACAGGGTCTCGACCTTTTCGAGGGTAACTGCTGTAGTAATCAAAACGAAAGACCTCCCGCCTGTTGCATAAATGTATAGGATCCGTGCATCCGAACAACCATAGGTTTCCTAAGGACGCGCGTACGGAAAGACCGGCAAAAGTGTACGAGCTCATTGAACTTGGTTGTCCAAAGTACGTAAACTCGGAATAACGCGCATCATTCGGTAACCGAACCAAGCGTTGGCCTACGGTTCGGAGATCACCCACGTAGTCTAGGGTTTGCTTATGGCCGAGACACTTGGACTGCATTATTATACAACGTAGTTGCTTCTTTCCATTGCGGCTCCGCCGACGTAGTTTGTGTACCCACTTGTCTCTGCACGAACTACCACAACCACCGTACTTGAACTTGGTGTAATTTAGCTGGCCACATTGGTGGGGGCGCACATGCAACACATACGCAGTACACAAGCTTGGATTGTCGTACTGCGGGAATCGATGACTACACCACCCGTTTACTGGATGTAAACTACGCGGTATAATTATACAACGTATTTGCTTCTTTCCATTGCGGCTCCGCCGACGTAGTATGTGTAGCCGAGATAAAACCAAAGTTGGGGCTACACCGACGAATCGTTTGCAGCTTGCCAACACACTGGCGTCCTTATACAACATAGGTGTAAACGTAGTCTGTGTAATCATAGATTCCCGCAGGACGACAATCCAAGATTTCCGAAGAACGGTAGGCCCGCAACTCCCATAACTGCCGTGCCTGCACCTGTACCGTTGGTACAAGTGAAAGGACGGCAGGTGTAATGAAGTCGAAAAAACGCGGAATACATAGATCAGAACCAGCCAACGCAGCCAAATTAAATATAACAAGCACCAGGAAGAGGCCTCTTGATAAAATCCAATAAGTTGAGCTAAATTAAATGTAGCCGTCCACGAGGTAAATTCGACCGAATATCCTAATAGTACATACAATGGGATTACGCAAACCCAACTCAGTACATTAAAAACAGAAACCAAAATATGTAACCCACTTTGGATAAAAAGAAAAGGAACCCAAATTACAAGATAATAATAAAGTCCACCAACCCAAAGAGTTTGTGACACTCTAGTGTTTAATTCGGCAATTGGGCACCAAATAAGCTGCAGTATCGGATCAATTACCTCCCCTAACAAACTAAGACTGGGCCACCATAATTTAGACGCTAGTCCTGCATATGGTGACATACTGCCCGAGCCTATCACGCTCCGCGGTGATTGAAGCACACAACCAGCGTCGGTGTTTGGCCCACGTAACAGCCCATAAACTCCGGATGCCCCCTGCGGAGTTTCCCCTGCGAATGCTCCTAAAGATAACGAGTGACTTGCACCCGAATTTATATGCAGGTTTGCTTGCACTTTAGAATACAAGCCTACACCAAAAAAACCAATACCTGAAATCAATATAACCCAAAGCACCAATCCCACCATGCAAGCTAATAGCCATAAAAAAGGAGAAGCTCGACTTCCGGGGAAAAAAGAAGGCAACTTGGGTAGATATGTCAAGCGTGCTGATGTTGTTCGGGGCTTAAGTTTATAGTCCACGGGGTATAAATTTACGTTTACGTAGGCTGCTCTAGAATGTACACCGAAGCACCCCTTCACTTGGTGAGGCCGTAACCGACCGCCAACTGTCTGCAGGTATGTGGGCCATTTTTGCATCTCACTGCGTATGTTGATCAACCCCTTAACTTGTGTGCTTTGCCTAGGGGGACAACGGACTAACTTGACCAAGTATGTACGCAACCCAGTACACATACTACGTTGGCGGAGCCGCACTTGAAAGAAGCAAATACGTTGTATAATCTTACAGGGATGAGACAACCGACCTCCCCACCGCGTGCGTCCCGCGAATTGAGGAAACGGCGTACGCGCAGCCACCGATAACACAGAGAACCTTGTGTCCGAATACACCTTATGATCTGGCTGGTACTTGGGAACCGGACACCTCGTTAACAGGATCACGTCCCTACGTAAAAACCACTGGTGCTTCTGAGCGTAAAGGTCACGAAGGTATTGTCCCAAACTAAATGACAACATAAGGTCTAGTCTAGCTACACTACCCAGGTACACATCCAGTTTACTAGATGTCAAATACGCTGTATAGTCGTACCCCCTGACTGAACCTTGTACTATAGTATCCCGATTGCTATAGGTGGAACCATCCCTCCACCCGATGTAGGTCTGTTTGCACATAGCACCAACACCACTCCTTTTAACTAGGCCAGCTGATTGAAAGAGTCGAGGCTTATGTAAAACCGTAAGGCGCGCAAACCCCCGATATTCCCGGTGAGGTCGGCTGTGTATAGGAGCACGATTGGATCCTGATAACAAGTTGACGACTATCGAAGGTAAACGTGATACTTGAAGGAGTGATGTACGTTCACCATTACCGTTCACATTGTGAAACGTAAGCGAACTGCTGCCTACTCCAAAACACTGTGTACTGCCCTTTACAAATCTAGAGGAATTCCGTATAGCGCCGTTCACCCTTGAATGAACCTCCTTTGTTACACGACGGTCGGTAACGCACGCCGTTCGTAACGCACGCAACTCTGATCGCTGATTTTGTCTGAGCCGCTCTTGACCTAATACAGACCACGCACCCGCGGGGTAAAAAGCCCTTCCGTTGCTGACCTGCGTCAGACTCCAATCTGTATTATGGATACTATAGAACTCCCATATAAACTCGATCCATTTTATTTGATGTACCTCTACCAAGTTCAGACCCGCCTTGGGTGTCCACATCCAGTTTACTGGATATAAAATACGCGGAATACCCAACACACCCCAGGCATCGCGTAGGTTTGAGTAACTTGTGTATCCCTGTGTACTATCGCCACGAGTCTCTGGTAAGCCGTCAGCACTTGTATATGTACCTTTATGAAGCAAAACCCAACAGTCGGACGTGCACGCATATACTGAAACCACAGGTCTCCTACCTACAGGTACCAGGACATCCCAGAAGCTGGTGTCTGCCCGATCCCCTAGCTGTACGTGTGCGTTTTCCAATGACAGCGTTGCAGGTTGCGCGTGTGTCTTGGCGGCTGGGTATAAGAGGGTAACCCGAACTTGACAGCCACTCGGCACATTATACAACGTATTTGCATACGTAGTATGTGTAGTGTCCGCATCTGGAAACCATGATAGTAAAAACCCGATTCCACTCCACAGACTACGTCGGCGGAGCCGCACTTGAAAGAAGCAAATACGTTGTAGAGTACCCGCTTCAAATGTAGACGTTAGGTCTTGAAACCAGCACCTAGGTGTACAATTTGCTGAAAAAAAAAAAAAACCACAATTTATGCATCGACATCCGTCCTTGCGTTCACTGCTTGGCGGAATTCTGCCCTCTACTTGACCTATACTTGGTCGGGCTTGGCCGTTTATCGCCTCGACAGCCGAAGCGCATACGTGCACTACGCCTGGCAACCCCGTACGTTGTGTGGTCAGACAATACCTCGGCAATTCAAGTTCAATTACGTTCTCTGAAAGAAGGACGTGAACGTCAAGGCGCAACCACAAGGTTGTATCTATTACCACCGACTTTGGTGACCTATCGTAATGTATGCTACTGTCCATAACGAGCACACACCCCCATAGGTCGCACGACCGGATTTGCACCTTTTGTTGGGCTGGTTCTTTTGGCCCAACCCCTCTGACGCAAGCCACCTTGATTTTAATGACTGGGTCTCGCTTGCATCGACCCTGTTCACATACGTCCGTCCCACGGAACACGCGCTCTTTGTCACAAGTCCGTCCTTCCCAAAGACGGGTCTCTTGCCCGCCTTCGGCTACCCGGCGGTTGGTTGTGTGGCAGCCGCGCCGCTGCCACACGCCCCACTTGGAGAGGCGTGTGTCATATTCTTGTAAGGTACCATCTACTACGTCTCCCGATGTACCACGGCCGTACGCGCGGCTAGGTTGACGCTGAAGGCCACGCGTGCTTTGGTAAGCTCGGTGGATTACCGTAACATACGGGCGTATCACAAAAATAGCGCGCTTGCTTATACAACGTAATTGCTTCTTTCCATTGCGGCTCCGCCGACGTAGTATGTGTAAACTTGGTAAATCCCAGTAAATTGAAGATCTACATGCTACACAAACCAACGTTAGTTGATGACAGAGGCGCAGGTTGGCATCGACCCAGTTTATCAACAAGTGTATAGTGACACAACCGTGGTTCATCCTCACTGCCTGAAAACCCCATAGGGTTGTTTGTGTACTCGACGGTTGGTAAAAAAACCGCCAACTACGGACAGTCCAAAGCGCTTCCGGCTCACCCCTGCCTCGACTTATCAGCAAGTGCATGCTAGCTCTCCGTCTTGAAAAGAACTGCAAGCGTGCGCACGGACTTGGGTATTCTGCACTAACGTTACCGTTCCTAAACCGCACCCACTCCTCGGGTTCTGAAAGATCTGAAAGATCGTGCGCTGCCTTACGGTTGTTACTGATTTGCTCCTGCATGTGGCTTACCGTAGCACTAGATCGCAACCGAACATCAATTTTACCGTTTATCGACCTTGATTCGTCAGCTCGGCGTTTACCGTAGCCCTCCTTGGGATCTAAAAGATCCACTGGCCCCCGGAATACGCTCTTTTCTGTAACATATACCGTCTTGTATAACGTGTGTTCTTCCTTGCTCCGGTAACGCTCCACAACCTGTGGCCTTACGCATCTGTGTTCAAGACATTGGCACATAACCCCGCCTCTCCCTCGGAGGGCCTGTGTTGTTGTACACCCTCTCGGGGGGGGTGCAGCCTTCGTACTCTGGAAAGCACTCCATACCGCACGCCAACCTCCGGTGGTGAGTGCACCCCCTAAGTGGTAGTTGTTCACTGATTGAGCGCTCCCGCCTTGTAGAGACACACTACGTTGCCAACAAAGTTGTCCCCACAAAAACAGGGGCTCGTTCGCCAACCGCTCATCTGCAGAGTACGCTTGATTCTGCGCACTCGAACATACACCCAGCTGACTACACATCCAGGTTACTGCATGTAAAATACGCTGTATATTGGTTGGGTAGTTATACAACGTATTTGCATACGTAGTCTGTGTACACCCCCCCGTCGTACCGCGAGTGGGCTTGGCACAGGTATGTACCTGCTTTTGGCGGAATCCGTACCCACCCAACGGAATATCACGCTTGACTCGCATAAATGTAGTTGGCACTTGAAACCCAATACCCTTGACCACATACCTTACGGAGTACGAGTTGGTTAGCTTGCTGGGTTTACAGACGTATACATGCGATTTAGCCTCGGCATATCTTAGCTTCCACGTTTGGCTGGTCATGTACCAAATAAGCAATAAAAACCAAGGCGCCCAAAAGACTAAATCAATACTTTTTGGTAGGTATAACGTTAACAGGGAATTCAATCCTCCTCCAAAAAAGATATCTGGACCCCGACCACTACCGTATTCCTTTAACAAAGAGTTAGCGGCCACATACGTTGGATCTGCTACACCCAACCTTGTTGATTGAGACACACCCATTGCACCCGTATGTGTCATAAATTCCGCAGCTGACGTTACACGCATTAACGACAAGTCTAGGCAGTTAAATTGAATTAATCCTTCTGTCTCAACCTGCCAAATCCATATTAGACAATAGACATTCACGTCATAAAAATAATCTGTGTATAAAAAAAAAAAAAAAATCCAACATAACACGAGACTTTTTGCCACACGCAACTGCCACAGTCGGTTAATCATTTTACTTGTCATGTGTACACATCCAGTTTATGCTCCGCATACACATACTACGTCTGCTAATACGTTGTATAGCCATCTATTTTTCCAAAGCACGTTCTTCCTTCGGAAGCCGAGCTTACTGGATGTCAAATACGCTGTATAGGGGTCTCACATACAACTGATCAACTTGCTGAATGTTGTGTCAATTGCGCGCTGCCTTCCTCCTTTGGGGATAGACACCCAGACGCACGCCTACCTTACACTTGTTGGGGGATGAGCATCTTGAAGTATATTTCAGAAAGCGCGTGCCCACAAAAAATAACAACGCCCTTGGGGGTGTATAAGCAGCCAGCTCTTTGGCTAAGCTCTGCCTCGCGAGCGTAACTATGGGGCCTTTGGAATGCCCGCAAAGATACTGCTGCTTCGCTTTGACCAAGGTCCCCTTTGGTGACCAGCGTTGCTTTCCTTGGTCCGCGTGGATGGTGCTCAAATATCACCAATATCCTCACCATACTCTACCATGATAGTATGCACCCCTTGACCACCCTCCCTTGTAAATCAGATCGTCCATCTGCTTTCCAATGCATCGCGCAGCATAAGATCAAGGAGCACTGCGTAGCACGCTTCATGGTGATCTTCGATCACCTTCAAGACCCCCGTAGGTGGTGGCTTATCCGCTGTCCATCCGTCCTTCGGAAAGACCAGGCGAGCTCGCACTCCCGTAGGGAGTCCGTAGGTAGCCCTTAGGGGGTACCCAGAACTAAGCTATGCTTCGCGCCAGAGCTGAAGCTACGCGAGCGTAACGTCCAAGTACTAACGTACGTGTATTATTGAATATTCACATAAACCGGTCGTGCTAATTTGATATCCCAGTACAGTTCTTTAAATCCCATTAAAGGGAAATCTTTCCGTAAAGGATAACCCTGAAATCCATAATCCGTTAAAATACGCCGTAAATCAGGATGTCCTTGAAATATAATACCAAACATATCATACACTTCTCGCTCTAACCAATTACTGCTTGCATATCCGGCACAAAAACCAGGATCATTAACAAATAGTTGATTTGTACGTACCAACTGTTGTTGACATAGGGACAAAACTTTTTTTGTACATTCACTACCGCTGGATGTGTACACGGGCAAGTGTATAGTCTCCAATTTTTGCCGTTCCAACATAAGGGAAGAACACAAGGAAATCGATTCACCTGTGGGCACAAGGCTAGGGTTTACGCTATTGGAAGACCGGTGACCTTGTATGTGATTCATTCGTGATGTTGTTACCAACTGATCTCCGACCTGTAAAATTTTGCCATTTGGGTTGTCGTCCGAGATTTGCGAATGTTCCGCGTTTGGTTCATTTACGTGAACGTCCGCTCGATCCTGCCCAGCCTTACCTCTTAAGGACACTCTGTTCATGCTGTCTTTGTCACGTGCTTTACCCGAGACTACGGCAAAATTTGTAGATAACTCATTGATCCCTAGACTAGACGTTAATTTATCTGACACACCGTCTGGAGCTGAAGCTAACCCGAACTGTTGTACTTGTCCATGATTTTCAAAATATGAAAAAATAATGCGCGAGTTATAATATGTAGATAATAACATATACACAATTTGGCCCCCGTGCAGCGAGTTTGGCAATACCCGAGAACGACCTCCCATAACGTCCGCCCGTTGTGAATGCATGCGCAAGGTTGACTGGTTGCGCGATCCCAATGGTTTCCAATCAATTACAGTCATTTCGACTAGAGAGTCGTAACGAAATAAGCTTCCTTTTTGTGCACCCACCCCAATACACCCGCCTTCCTTTGTAGAGGTGTGCACTAGGCTTCGAAGATCGGGCGCTATCTGAAAAACGTCCGTCCTTCGGACACCCGAATCACCCTGAGGCTGTGTAGGTATTGAATTATACAGCGGATTTGACATCCAGTTTACTGGATGTGTAGCAAGTTGGGGGGACGTAGCTGTCCCAAGATGAGGTGCAGGTTTGTCCTTGGATTGGTTGTAGGGCTGCAGGTTGGTTGAATTCAATTTTTTGACTTGTGATCTCACCCTCGATGAGCACCGCATCCCATTTTTTGTAATGGACGACGCACCCCAATCAGAGTTGACGTTGTTTATACTGCGTTGCTCACTAGGATAGGCTAATGTCTCCCTAACCCTCTCCGACCTTAACAAGTTTGGTTTATGATAGCTCGTATCTAGTGTTCCAAAAAAAACTCGGTCTTGTGCACTCCGTAAAGTACACAAAAGTGTTGCGTCCAATAAAACTTGAATATTACACTTCCACATATCAGAAACAAGCAAACGATACATCATCTTAATTTGTTCGAATAACACACCTCAGCACAGCTATAACTCGAGCTTGTGCACGGTAACGTGCTGTGCCTTACCTTTGTTATAAAAAACACGTCCGAGGTTGATAGGCGCGCCCTGATGGTGATCAAAGCTCACCATCATCCTCTACGTATATGTTGGTGAATCCACCGCAGGATGCTTAAGCTACGCGCCAGAGCTGAAGCTACGCGAGCGTAAAGACCGTTATCCCAGGTATCCTCTGGCGCAATTCTGTCTTATATGGTGATTTCCGCGCCCCGAAGGTCGTAGGGAGGCGGAGTAGATCACGGAGTCTACCAGTATATCACGGAGTATACCACCCTCCTAGATACGACTTTTCTGAAAGAAGATCGCTTCCCGAAGGACTTGCGTCCTTCGGGAAGTGGTAAACGTATGGAGTCCAAACGTATGGAGTCCACGGGTAACCTAAGGAAACCTTTGCCAACTCGAAGCTCACACCACTGCTGCGTGTGTACACCACTTGGTGCGTCCGTAGGAGGCGCGGAGCAAACAATCAGTTAAGATCGTTCAACTGCGCCCCTTGGTTACCAAAGGTAAGGCTGGGATGCTTGCGGAGATTTTTTCAGAAAGCACGTCCTCTAAAGAAAAAAGTGCCCTACTTTCCTAAGCTCTACTTCGCGCCAGACGTGAAGCTACGCGAGCGTAATAACGGACGTATATGACCCTCAGGTAATATGAGGCTTACTAAAAAGGCGAGGTCGTCTCGTTACGACGGACGCTGGTCTTCTTTGGTTACCTTAGCACTTTTTACAACGGGCCAACTCTCTTCCTTCGGAAAGATACGCGTGGATGGTGATCAAAGATCACCATCATCAACCATCATTGTCAGCACTCCTCATGGTCACCTTAGGTGACCATCAAGGCGCCCAGAATTTTATGATAGACGCTCGCTCACCAAAGGATAAGAGCTAGATCAAACCACACCCGTTACGTGTGGTATTCTTCGAATTTGCCAGCGGCTTCGCCTTCTAATAATGTGTAAACATACTACGTAGGTCACCATCTTCTTTGATGATGTCAATTACGCTGTATACACATACTGCGTATGTACACTTGATATTACGCTCGCGTAGCTTACCCTCTGGCGCGAAGCAGAGCTTAGATTGCCATCACCTGCATCTACGCTCTGCTTTCCAAAGGACCGCGCAGCTTTAGGTCAATGCGTGCTCTTTTTCCCAAGGACGCCCTTCCCGCCAGAGGTGAAGCTTCCCGAAGGAAGCGAACTTGTTTCTGAACGTCCTTCGGGAAGCTTCACCTCTGGCGGCTTCCTTTGGAAAGCTTCACCTCTGGCGGCTTCCTAGCTGCTGCGCTTTCCTGAGTATCCGTTCCCCGCTTTCTGAAACAAGTTCGCTTCCTTCGGAAAGGTCGTCCTTCGTCTTCCCTCGGAAAGACGTGCGTATCCTCTGGGTATTTGATTACACATACTGCGTAGGTCACCATCATCTTCGATGATGTCCAATACGCTGTATTAAAGATAGCCTTCTTTCCTAAGGAAGCGCCAGAGGTGAAGCTTCCTTCGTAAATACGGAGCAAGGCTTCCAAAGCACGGCTAACCTATGGTAACCTATGGCATCTTACTGCAAGCACGCAGTGACTTGAACGTCCGTGGATGGTGATCAAAGATCACCATGATCATCATCACCATTATATACAATTTGCTTATCAGATCAGCACCCCTGACCCTCATAATCGATCTGCTTTCCAAAGGCTCGCGCCGCCCAAGATCAAGGAGCCCTGAGGTTAGCTCACTCCCCAAAGGATAAGAGCACGCACGCCCGTAGGGAGCCCTTAGGGGGTTGTTCACTTGATCGTAGATTGCCATCACCATCATCTACGATGATGGTCACTGCGTGCTTCGTGGTGCTTTCTGAAAGAAGGCCGTCTTCCCGAAGGAAGCAGAGCTTTTTTCAGAGAGAGTGCGTCCGTTGGAGTCTACCCGCGCTCTTTTCCTTCGGAAAGACGCGCAAGACGGAGGAATGATTCCAAAGGCCCCTGAGGTTACTGAAAGACGCCCTAGCTACTGCGCACTCCGTCCTTCGGGTAACGGCGACTCAGGAAAGCGTAGCAGCGACGGCTAACCTCAGGTAACCTTTGGCGTCTTTCAGCAAGCACGCAGTGACTCCAACGGACGCACTCTCTTCCTTCGGGACGACACGCCTGGTTGGTGATCTTTGATCACCCTCACCATCATCTACGATTAGGGTCAGCACCCTTGATGGTGATCGAATATCACCATCACGGCGCCCAGAGGTTAGCTACACCTCTGTCCGTCCGTCCTTCGGAAAGACATGGGGAGCTCGCACTCCCGTAGGGAGCCCGTAGGGAGCCCGTAGGGAGCCCGTAGGGAGCCCGTAGGGAGCCCGTAGGGAGCCCGTAGGGAGCCCGTAGGTAGCCCGTAGGTAACCCGTAAGTAGCCCGTAGGGGGTGGTTCACTTACGTCCGCGCCCCTCCGTCCCCCACGGGGGACGGACGTCTTTCAGAGGGAAGCGCTCAGATTGCGTCCGTTAGAGTCAACCCTCTCTCGTAAAGACGGAGGTAGGATTCACTTTCTTCTGGAGGAAGGCTAACCTATGGTACGCACGCAGTGCTCCCTTCCTTCGTAGAAAGGAGTGCATTCCCCCGAAGGAAGCAGGGGAAGCGCTTCCCTCTGAAAGACGTACGTTCCCCGCTTCCCTAAGGACGTGCGTCCTTCGTAAAGCGAGAATCAGCTAGGATGGCGAGCTAACCGCTGGCAACCGCTGGCCGCTATAAGAAAGCACGCAGTGACTACAACACAACCACTCGCTTCCTTTGGGACGACGCGCGTAGCACCCCATGACCTTCAACGTAGATTATGGTGATGGCACGCTACGATCAAATGACCTACGCGTACGTGTACGTCAGCACTCTTCATGGTGATCTTGGCTCACCATCAAGAGTCACAGAGGTTTCTGAAAGACGCACGCTCCCGGCAAGACGGAGGGGGACGGCCAACCTCTGGTAACCTATGGCGTCTTTCATCTAGCACGCAGTGACTCCAACGGACGCACTCTCTTCCTTCGGAAAGACGCAACTGCCCCTAAGGATGCGCATCCATAGAGGTTACCAGATGTTACCCTAGCTGCTGCGCACTCCATCCCCCTCCGACCCCCGCTTCCCGAAGGAAGGGAAGAAGCTTCACCTCTGGCGCTTTCCGAAGGAAGCGAAGGACGCCCTTTCTGAAAGAAGCTCAGGAGGTCGCCCTTCCCGAAGGAAGCGCCAGAGGTTCCCGAAGGAAGCAACTTTTTTCTGAACGTCCTTCGGGAAGCTTCACCTCTGGCGGCTTTCCGAAGGAAGCGAACGTCCTTCGGCTTCCTTCGGGAAGCTTCACCTCTGGCGGCTTTCCGAAGGAAGCCGAAGGAAGCGAACTTGTTTTGAAAAAAGCGCGTCCTTCGGCTTTCTGAACTTGTTTCCGTCCTTCGGCTTCCTCCCGAAGGAAGGGCGTCCTTCGCTTCCTTCGGGAAGCTTCACCTCTGGCGGGGTGGCGGCTTTCTTAAAGAAGCTTCACCTCTGGCGCTTCCTTCGGAAAGCTTCACCTCTGGCGCTTCCTTCGGAAAGCTTCACCTCTGGCGGCTTCCTTCGGAAAGCTTCACCTCTGGCGCTTTCCGAAGGAAGCCTACTTGTTTTGAAAAAAGCGCGTCCTTCGGCTTGATGAACTTGTTTTGAAAAAAGCGCGTCCTTCGGCTTCCTCCCGAAGGAAGGGCGTCCTTCGCTTCCTTCGGCGTCCTTCGGAAAGCTTCACCTCTGGCGGCGTCCTTCGGCTTCCTTCGGGAAGCTTCACCTCTGGCGGGGAGGACGCCCTTTCTTAAAGAAGCTAAGGAGGTCGCCCTTTTTGAAAGAAGCTCAGGAGGACGCCCTTCCTTCGGGAGGAAGCCGAAGGACGTGCGTCCTACCGAAGGAAGGGAAGAAGCTTCACCTCTGGCGCTTTCCGAAGGAAGCGAAGTACGCCCTTACTTCGGGAGGACGCCCTTCTTTCAGAAAGAAGCCGAAGGACGTGCGTCCTTCGGAAAGCGGGGAACGTACGTCTTGAAGAGGAACGCGCGTCCTACGGGGGACGGTGTAAGTATACGCGTGATGGCTATCTACGATCAAGTGTACACATACTGCGTATACAATCTTCGATTGTAAATACATAAAGCGAATGTCACAGACTGCGTAGGTCACCATCACCTTCGATGATGTCCAATACGCTGTATGACACTTGATCAAGTGTAAGCTCTGCTTCGCTAACGTAAATACGCTGTATTCGTCAGCGTATATGACATCCAGTAAGCTCTGCTTCGCTTCGCTATGCGGAGCATAAACTGGATGTGTACCGATCTTTTGCTTCTTGATGGTGATCCAATATCACCATTAAGAGTGCTACGCGGTCCTTTGGAAAGCAGATTGTCTACGATTATCCTATATGATGATCGTTCACAAAGTGAACTAAAATCCAGAGGGGGTGCCACATACCGCTCCAAATTTAGAAAGGTGGTTGGGCTACGAGATTACGCTATTGACTTACACGTCCGAGGATCACTCTTGGATCGCCAGCCTTTGGAAAGCAGATCAACAATCCCAGAGGTTAGCTACACCTATGGCCGTCCCCGAAGGACGGAATTAAAAAAGACAAGGCGAGCGCGTACTCCCGTAGGGAGCCCGTAGGGAGCCCGTAGGGGTTGTTTCACGTACGGCCGTGCCCCTCTGTTCCCCGCTTCCCGAAGGACGTGCGTTTTTCGGGAAGCGCGTCCCCCTCGGGTGACGGACGTCTTTCAGAGGGCAGCGCTCCGAGTGCGTCCGTAGGAGTCAACCCGCTCGCTGACAGACGGAGGAAGGATAAGCTTAACCGTTACCCGCTTTCCGAAGGAAGCGAACTTGTTTTGAAAAAAGCGCGTCCTTCGGCTTTCTGAACTTGTTTTGAAAAAAGCGCGTCCTCCCGAAGGAAGGGCGTCCTTCGGCTTCCTTCGGAAAGCTTCACCTCTGGCGGCTTTCCGAAGGAAGCCAACTTGTTTTGAAAAAAGCACGTCCTTCGGCTTCCTCCCGAAGGAAGGGAGTCCTTCGGCTTCCTCCCGAAGGAAGGGCGTCCTTCGCTTCCTTCGGCTTCCTTCGGAAAGCTTCACCTCTGGCGGGGTGGCGGCGTCCTTCGCTTCCTTCGGCTTCCTTCGGAAAGCTTCACCTCTGGCGGGGGACGGAGGGGAACGGAGTGCGCAGCAGCTAGGGTAACCTCTTGAATCGGCATCATCGATCACCATCAAGGATGCGCTTTCCGAAGGAAGCGAACTTGTTGCCGAAGGACGTGCGTCCTCCCGACGGAAGGGAAGAAATCGGGGAACGTACGTCTTGAAGAAGAACGGAGGTATTCCCAGGCAGTAGCGTCTTTCCGAAAGCACGCAGTGACCATCATCGTAGATGATGGTGATGTCTATCAAGTTTTCTACCCAATGTGGGCTTACACCACCGTAGGGTGCGTCCTGGTTTTTATTCGCCAGAGCACTGGATCGTTAAGACACCAACTTGATTCTATCCAAGACGTTCAGCAAAAGGCCTAACCTAACGACGTGTGTCTCCGTCCGCCGAAGGTCGAAGGAAAAAAAAACTGCCCGAGGATACAATAAATGAGTCAGACCGATTGTCTACCTTTTAAAGGGCAGAGCACTTACATGAACGGTAGTCGTAGGGAGCGCATTCTTGAGTTGGCCTGTTTTTTTATTAGAGAGATCCAACCTCGGGCACCCTCCGGTCGTATAGCCGAAAGAGGAGCATACGACAACCTAAACTTCGGGTAGACTGGTAGGCCTGTTGCTCGTGCGTACGACTATTATGTCCTTTGGAAAGTAAGATTAAGCGCTGCTCTATGACTCTAGTTTTGTTTTCACGAAGAACACACCTACATATCACTACAGTATACCAAGCAAAAGCACGCAAATAAAATAAACACCAGTGCTATACAACCCTAAAGTCACCATAGGTTCTGCTACTGGCTGACCACCAATCCAACCTAACAAAATAAAAAACGAAAATAAAAAACCCAATACCACAAAGCGCAAATAGAACGCCCAACTTGGCTGCAGCGGTAAGGTAGGGACGAGCATCACCCAAGATGACTGCTCGCTAGGCAGCGTGGAATTTCGGTTTATCATTCTGCTACTCCATAAACGAAGACGCAAACTGTTGATTATATGATGCATGAACGGTAAAAAGAAAAACACAAGAATTGCCATGAACATGGCAATGATTCCACCTTCTTTATTTGGTATGGATCTCAATATACCATAGAACGGTAAAAAATACCACTCTGGCACAATGGCATGAGGCGTAACTAATGGATTAGCTTCGATATAATTATCACTATGTCCTAAATAGTTTGGAGCATAACCTATAAAGAATATATAAAGCATGAAGAATAAAATTAAACCTAATACATCTTTGATCACAGAATACGGATAAAAGTTAGTCTTTAACACAAAATATTGATGTGTATCTAAGGCATAACTGTTACTTGAACCAACCGTATGTAAAAAAAACAAATGAGCAATAACTAAAAAAGCAATCAGAAATGGCAACAAGTAATGTAAACTAAAAAAACGATTCAACGTGGCTGCTCCTACAGAAAACCCACCCCAGACCCAATAAACTAGATGAGAGCCCAACACCGGGATTGCACTTATAAAATTAGTAATAACGGTTGCACCCCAGTAACTCATTTGACCCCAAGGTAGTACATAACCCAAAAACGCAGTTGCCATCACCAACAAATAAATGGCACAACCAGACAACCACGCATTTTTGAATTCATATAAATAACTTTTATAATACAAATTCTTACCTATGTGTATATATAAAATTAACAAAAACATGGATGCGCCGTTTGCATGAGCATACCGCAAAAACCAGCCTTGATTTACTTCCCGCATAATATGTTCTACTGAATGAAAGGTATATTCCATTGTTGTAGCATAATGCATGGTTAAAAAAACACCGGTCAAAATTTGGATAACCAAGCAAATACCTGCCAATGATCCAAAATTCCAGAATCCCGTTAAATTAATAGGTGTTGGATACGTCTTTAAATGATTTGCCACAATAGGCAACAATAAGCTAGGATTGGGTCCGAATTTGCCCACCATAGAGTTTACTGGCCAGATACCGCTATGTTTTTCTAAACGCATACACTATCTTTGAATACACCCGCAAAGCGGATTCACCATCCTATTAGATGTCCGTTGCTTCGACGCTTTATTTGGTCGCTGCAATACGACGTAGCACTCTTGATGGTGATCGAAGATCCCCATCAATAAGCAGAAGGTGCGTAGTACACTTGATTGTAGATTGCCAACACGCGGACGTAAACGTCCGTCGCTGCTAACCGAAGGAAGCGGGCTTCAACCAAAGGACTCACGTCCTCCCGAAGGAAGGGAACAAGTTCGCTTCCTTCGGAATGCGCGTCCTCCCTAAAAAAGGGCGTCCTCCTGAGCTTCTTTCAGAAAGGGCGTCCTCCTGAGCTTCTTTCAGAAAGGGCGTCCTCCTGAGCTTCTTTCAGAAAGGGCGTCTTTTGGAAACCAACACGATTTCCCCCCAAAGGACGGAGTGCCTTCCCCCTAGCTTCTTTCATAAAGCGGGTAGCAGCTGCGGCATAGCCAAAGTAGTACCGCAAAGCTCTCTTCATGGCGATCTTGGATCACCATCAAGAAGCATAAGGTGCGTCGTTCACTTGATCATGGTGATTAAGTGAACGACGCGGACGTGTACGTCCGTCCTTCGGAAACCATCACCGCGTAGCACTCCCAAGGAAGTAGGATCGCCCTCCTTTGGAAAGCCGAGCGACGATCGGCTTTCCAAAGGATCGCGCAGCATAAGATCAAGAAGCATAAGGTGCGGAGCACCAGCACGATCTTCCCCCAACGGACGGAGTGCCTTATCCCGCCAGAGGTGAAGCTTCTCCCCTTCCTTCGGGAGGACGCACGTCCTTCGGGAAGAAGCGACGGCCTTCTTTCATAAAGCCCAGAGGTTTCTGAATGACGCTCGCTCCCCAAAGGATAAGCGCACGCACCCCCGTGGG
>Ga0315902_10002972_pt1 | contig 25788 bp, 10 predicted proteins | sample LakEriMetagenome_9_FD_203523 | JGI IMG/M metagenome (GOLD analysis project Ga0315902, IMG submission 203523) | Freshwater fungal communities from buoy surface, Lake Erie, Ohio, United States - Buoy 12 MA117 | ecosystem: Environmental > Aquatic > Freshwater > Lake > Lake biofilm | place: USA... | reverse complement strand
ATTACTTTATCGTTTACGTTCGTTTTATTCAGGTAATCTTTTAGGGCAAGTATATTTTCTCTGGTCACCTGTTCATCTGTGAATAACAAGGTGTCAATTTGTGTGTTTTCAGCGGAGAAGGCCTTTGCAAGATCTCGAACATCCTTAACGCAGTAATTCAAGTTATGGCCAGCTTCTTTAAACTCATTTACTCCTATACCAATGTAGTGTGTTTTGGCAAAAATTTCTTTGTTCTTTTCTGGTGTATAGTTCACATACGTTGGATACTTGAAATTCTCCAAACCCAATTCATTCATGACCGACACCTGGATCTTATTTTCTCCAAGGCTGAGTGGGACGCTCAGTGTTGTATCCCATTGTTGTTTTTTCAATTGCGCTATTGAAATACCTGCTGAACCGTAAAGCGGTACTTCATTCACATACACATTAAAGCGACGCAAGGTATATTTTGGATCATTGGCTTTCACATTAATAACAAGCTTTCCTTCTTTATTTTCATAAGCAATTTTATCCGCATCCACAATCTCTGCATCCGGAACGGCGATATCTCCTTTACCTAGTTTTTCTTTATCCAAGCCCAAGCGATCAATGCGTTTTACCCAAGATTCTCGGTAGTTTGATACTAACTCTTTATCCGCTCCTCCAAAGTATTTCCCAATACTATCCAAAACAATATCTGGACGGTTATACACCGGATCAAGCTGCTCGAAGCCGATTACCTTCAAGCTGGGTGTCACATAGTGCAGCATCTTACTCGCATCTTTGGAACACATGTAGTAAGGTGAGTTAGTGAGTTTGACAAGGTAACCCCCATCTTTCAGGCTAAACATTGAATATATTGGGGAAATTTCATCTAGTTTATTTAGGTAAAAACAACCATTATCAGAGGTGCATAACAAAAGGTTTTTAACCTCATTGACTTGTAAATCATTCACAGAATAAATTTCTCTAGAAGTAACAATAGAATTGTCATCTGTGAACAAATTGAAACAATACACCGAATCATCAAATGTTCCCATACATAATTGATTTAGTCTAGATGAAATTGAAACATCAATTATTTCGTCAAAATGAGAAATATTAACCTTCCTGATAACTTTAGAAGTTTTTACGTCAATAATGACTAAATTTTCGATATTCTCATCAACATAGGAGATATACTTACCATCTTCACTTAATCCATATTTAAATGCTCCTTCAGAAACTGCAGTTGAGCAATTAAGTTTTTTTCTGGATAATTTTTTATTTAATTCTCCATATCCCAATTCGCAAAATGAGTAATTATCTGAATTAACCTCAAAATAACTATTTAAAAATCTCGAAAATTCAGTAAAATCTTTAATCGGATAATTTAACGTTATTTGACTCTGAATTTTTAAATCATTCAAACAAAACTTCACTAACTTATGGGAATTTGTAATTAACCACAACTGATTTAAACTATCTAAATATGTGAATGTTCGCACATAGTCCTTTAATTCAAAATTTATTTCTTTAACCAACTTAACATTTGAATTGTATTCCAACATTCGGTTGTCATAAGTCAATATAAATGTTCTTCCAGTGTTTGAGATATAGAATTCTTTAATAGAACCACTAACTTGAATCTGATCATACATTGAAAAATCACGCATTGAAAATACCTCGAGTTTATTGACATCATTTAATATTGCTATAAATTCCCCATTTTGGGATACCTGAATATTTTGCTTCACATTACCTGGAGACAAAAACTGGATGCTTGAATCACTTAAATGATTACGATTAAAAATCGCTATACTCGGTCCTTCAACAGAAATGAAATTTTCTGAGCAATTTAAATTTACCTTGCCCAAAAATTCTTTTGTTGAAAATATCTCTTCCAACTGTCCTTTGTTTGGATAAAATTTAAATAAATAATCACACAATATTAACAACGTACTGTCATTGGTATTCTTGGAATATAAAACCTTATCTTTACCCAAATTCCCCAAATCAATCAATTCCTGATTTTGCAATTTATAGTGTAACAAATTATGCTTATCTGTGACAAATAAAAAATCCCTATTAACCAATGGGATAAACAACTCAATTTCCGTTGTAAATGTTGGTCTTTTTTGTGTTATTCTCTTTGCTGGATTGTATAAGTTAATATAAACAATGTTATTTTGATTTAGAACAATTAATTCCTGCTCGATATTGTCAAGAGTGAAATTTGAAATTTGATTGTCAAACTTTATTATTTCAGTTATTATTTTGCCTTTATCGAACCTATTAGATGAAATTGTATTCGGATCTATCAAATAAAACCAACGCAATTTATCCTTTGAAAAAATTAGGTTTTCATTAAATAATGTGGTCCCAACTTTTTGTAATAACTGCTTGGAATGAAAGTTATAAACTAGCAATGATTTTGTTAAATCAAAATTGTAGATCGGAATAATTATCAATGAATCTTTCGCAGCAAAAAATCCTTCTTCACAAATTTCATTTTTGTTTAATTGAATTATTTTTTTATCCAGATCATTTTTAATATTCTGAATTACAAAATAATCTTTTTGATGTACTGAAAGGAAAAATTGACCATCTCTGGTAACATCTAGATTTGCAACAACATCATTACTTGGGTTAAAAGATTTTAATTCTTTTTTAGATATTAAATCCCAAATTTTCAGAGTTTTATCTTGAGAACCTGTATATAAAATGTTATTTCTTATCGCCGAACAATTAATCCAATTTATATGACCAATTGGACTTACTAAACTCAAGCTATCTAAACTTTTTTGGGCTTGGACACTGCTAATTAGGATAATGAATAGTGATAAGAATAGGTGTTTTTTCATGATTATGTAATTTCTACCTCACCCTCCAATCCACTTCCATGGTTTCTTGGCGTGATGTTGGTTTTTGTTTGCCATTCGTGATATCCTCTACCCGATTCTCAACGTATTGCTTCAGTTTGTTAACTGTGAGAGCATCCGTTTTGCCTTCGTTGGCTTTTAAATATTCCAAGACGCTGTAGGTAAAAGCTCCATTCTCGATCTTTTGTAATTTCCCGTTTATCATTATCTCTCCCTCAAGCGCGCTTTCCAATCCGCCGGCAGCGGATATAATGACCGAACCCGTATTATTTCGAACGTTTACAAATAACTCGTTCATCTTTTTGAAGTTGCTTTTGTTTTCTTCTTCCAACTTTATAATTACTCCTTTTGCCCCTTCTACTTCTTTAACGTTCATGTTAGTTTGGTTTTTAGCAAGATCTTGCTTCAATAATTCCGTCTTATCGTTTTCCCCACTGTTGCATGCATCCAACAATAATAGTTTTTGTCGCGCTGGAATTTCATCTAGTAAGCTTTCCAATTCTTCATATTTTAATCCACGTGCTTTTGGGTCACTAAAATCCACATCATGGGTTGCTAAATAAAAATTGAGTGAATCATCCAACAAACCGTGAGAGCTGCAAGAGATAATCACCTTGTCGTTTACCGTGGTGTTGTCCTTGAGGTATTGTTTGAGTTTTAGAATATTCTCGCGCGTCACATTCTGATTCGTGAAAAGCTTGGTTACGGTGCTATTGCTTTTAAATGCTTCTGCCAAATCTGTTACGTCATCAACACAATATTTAAGATTATGTCCCGCTTCTTTAAACTCATTCACACCTATACCAATGTAGTGTATTTTAGCAACAATTTCCTTATCCTTCTTTGGAGTATAATTGACATACGTTGGATACTTGAAATTCTCCAAACCGAGTTCGTTCATAACCGATACTTGGATTTTGTTTTCTCCAATGCTTAATGGAACACTTATGGTAGTATCCCAATGTTGTTTATTCAAATGGGCAATGGAAATTCCAGCAGATCCATAAATCGGAACTTCATTCACATACACGTTAAAACGACGCAAAGTGTATTTTGGATCGTTGGCTTTCACCTTAATGGTGAGTTTTCCTTCTTTGTTCTCATAGGATAAGTTGTCTGCATCCACAATCTCTGCATCGGGTACAGCAATTTCTCCTTTACCCAATTTTTCTTTATCAAGGCCCAAACGATCTATGCGCTTTTCCCAGGATTGCCGGTAGCTGGCTACCAACTCCTGATCGGCACCACCAAAGTACTTTCCAATGCTGTCCAACACAATGTCCGGGCGGTTGTAAACCGGATCGAGCTGTTCGAAGCCGATAACTTTAAGGCTTGGCGTGACGTAATGGAGCATTTTGCTTGCATCTTTGGAGCACATATAATAAGGGGAATTGGGGAGTTTAACGAGCCAGTTGTTGTTTTCGAGTTGATATAAATTAGAAATGGATCTTTGTTCTATTGTATGAAAAAATTCAAAATGTGAACTATGCTTTATAAATAATAAATCACTACCAGAATTGAATGAAGCTTGATTTGAATTCACAAATTCCTTGATTAATGTACCTGTTGACAATTTATATAGAAGAACTTTATCATCTTTGATTACAACAAAATATTGACCATCCTGCGAGAAAATTATTGAATTTTGAATAAATCCAATTTCATGGTAAAAGGAGTAAATTATATGTTTACTAATTACATCAATCAATGAAATTGAATTATTAGTACTCATAACCAACATTTTATATGGTTGGTTCGGAACAAAATTAGAAAAGATTATTTCACTTTCAACATTTAAAATTGAGTCTATTTTATTTCCTGTTCTTGCATCGAGAATATAGATTATTTTTTTTTCAAAATATGAGACTAGACTTTGTTCTTGATTTATTGACATTGAAAAAAACTCTGAATTCAACTTAATCAAATTGATTTTTTTCTTTTCAATTAAATCCCACAAAATAATGGTGCTATCTCTACACATTGAATACAAAATATCTTCATTTAAAATTAAATCCTCAACATAATTGTTTTGTTTTCCTAATACACTCGATATTTCTTTATTTTCGACATCCCAAATAATAATAGTAGAATCCCATGACGAAGAAATAATTTTATCTTTATAAAAATAAAAATTACTAATTTTAAAGAGATGGCCCTTCATAGTATCTAAATCATCTTTTTTGAAATCAAATTTGTATAAATTATAATCATTTTCGTATAGTGAATTTGAAATAATTAAACTTGAATCATTTGAGTTGAATTTTAAACTTTCTATTATACTTTCCCATTTGATTTCTTTAATGAAGGAAGAATTTTTTGGGTCGAAAATTTTAATAAGAGTGTTTTTTTTATTCATTTTTCTCATAGGACCCATATTTGCGCTCTCATCCTGACTTAATGTTTGGTATAAAATATAATTATTTGTAGAGAATATTTTCCAACCGTTAATTACTGATAATCTACCAAGCATTGGATCATTATCTTTCATTGTTTTCAAACTCCAAATTGTAAGATTTGAATTATCCGGATCTTCGCTCGAAGTTATAATGAAATTGCAGTTTTGTGAAATTTCACTACGAGACCAATCATAGAGAGAATTACCGGTAAAATTGATTGGATTAGTAGTACTAAAAATATCCCAATAATATATTAAATCCCTTGTAACTATGCATATTTTATTTTCAAACAGAACGTGAACTTTGATTATTTGATTTCCTTCAGTTTCAGTCCAAAACTTCTTTGTTACCTTATTCTTTAATGTATTATAAAGGTGAATTGATGAATTATCGTAATTAATTAAAATGTAATCATTCATGAGATAGTCCAAATCTATGATATTTTGACTAGGGGTGTTGTTTTTAATTTTCACGACTCCAAACAAACTGCTTTTGAATTCAAAAAAACTAATTTCTCCTTTCGTATTTAAGAATAAAATTTTTCTCCCATCATTTGAAATTTTCATTAGATCAATTCTGTAGGAACTTACTTTTTTGCTAATTAATAACCTTCCATCTAGCCTATTCCAAATATTTAATTCATTATTTTCATTCATTGTAATTATTGAATCTCCTGATTTTGATTGTTTTAAATTGATTAATTTTGATCCAGATGGTTTTATTTGTAATTTAATATTTCCATTATTTAGATCTATCAGCGTTACATTGTTAGCTGTGTCGATATATAAAAGTTCATCTTTTGATGACGTAAAAACAAACTTTTCTGAATCATCTAAACTTAGTTTTTCATATTTACGAAAGGTCTCTTCGGACTTTAAATCAAACAGAACTATATGACCGCAAAGATTTTCACAATTTTCCTTATTTGCGAACAAAATTATTTTTTCGTTATCCGCACTGAATTCAATTTGATTTATTTCAAGTTCAGAAAATTCCAATCTTTTGATTTCTTTTCTTTGTGAGATATTCCAAAGAATAATTTCTTGATTCACTCCTAAAGAAGCACAATATTGTTCATTTCTACTGATTGTAAAGTCTTTAATTCCTTCCGTATGCCCAACCGGCAATACCAACCTTAAGCTATCCAATGAGTTTTGAGCAAATACAAGCGAAGAGAAAAAAAGGAAATAAAGAAAAAATAACTGTTTTTTCATTTCGCAATTTACTAATTTCTACCTCACCAACACAAACCCCGCCCACTTCTCGGGATCGGTTGGGTATTTGGCGCGCATTTCTTTTTGGGCTTTTTCGAAGGAAGTTACTGGGTTAAGAGATTTGGTTAAATCGCTGTAGAAAAGTGTCATTAATTCCATGGTTTCTTTATCGGGAACAGACCAGAGGGAAACAATCATTTGTTCTACTCCTGCAAGTTTAAAACCGCGATTAAGACCAAAGGTGCCTTCGGATCCTTCGATTTTGCCGAGACCTGTTTCGCAGGCGGAGAGGACAACGAGTTTGGTATTGGATAGATCCAAGTTTGCCACCTCTGCGGCTGTGAGTATGCCGTCATCACCTGTTTGCTCGATCATTTTTTGTGGATTTCCTGTCCAACTGATGTTTGAACCACCCAGCATCAAGCCACAACGCACCATAGGATCTTCTGATACTTTGTATGTACTCGTTTGATTCATATCCAATAATTTTGATTCTTTCTTCGCTTCATCCGGAAAGGCAAAACCATGAGTAGCGATGTGAAGTACACCCGGAGCTTTGGTTTCCAATTCTTTTTTAAACTCGTATTCGCCTGCTTTTTTATCGCTTTTGGTTTGAACTTTCCAATTAGTTGTATTGAGTAAACCAGCAATATTTACGACCTCCTCTTTCGTACCTGGAAGCGGTTCCATTCTTTTTCCATAATTCGAACTGCTGCGTTTCCCTCTTTTTTTACCATTGTTGGAAGCAGATCGTTTGTTCAAGTTAGCATGAAAAGCAAAATCTTCGTTCGATTGCTCCTTGTCGGCTTCATTGGTTTTATCTGGAATATCGTCAAAGTTAATGCCTCCTACTAGGGCAAGACTCTGTTGCATTGGTTTTTCCTTTTTCAAAGTACCATCCGCTAGGTAACGAGTCGTGGTAAGCTGATGTAAGTTGTATTTATCTAAGAGCACAGCATTGCAGTTTTGTTTCTTTTCAGCATCCATTTTAATTACCGCACCTCTACTTTCAGCATAAGATGCCAAAATCGAATCTCCAGCCTCGAAACACATGGCCGAAAAGGAAACATTATTCAATACCCCTGCTGGGCTGTAATACACCGTTTGAACTCCAGTAAGTAAAGTGTCCAGATCTTTCCACACCAAATTATATAAAGAAGAGAAATCCTTATTCTGTGTTGCGGTTCGAATTGCCTCTTCATTACCCAAGGTAACCAGTTTCGGATATTCGTAATTAGGTCTTACAACTAGCGCCATGTATTTATATGAACTGTCCTTTTCATCGTAGTATCTAGCAAATTCAATAGTGGCATCTGTAGTTGTAAGATTGGATTGAACATCTTTCCACGTGATTTCGAATTTACGTTTGGAAGCCGCATATTCTCCAAGTTTATTGACCAGTATTTTATCCAATGAATCTGCCTGTGTTTTGTAGCGTTCCATGATCTCTTTGTTTTCAGAACCTTCGCTTTGTAATTTACTGTAGAGTTTTCGGAGATTTTTCATTTCTGAAAACTGTGTTTTCAAAGCTTCATCGGAAGATTGTGCAATGGCTTGATCAAGTTCGCGAGAAGTTTCGAGGAGGAGAGATTTAGAGATTAGATTGGCGTTGTAAGAAAGTTCGGTAGCTTGAGGAACTGAATCAACTGCAGAAACAGAAAAGCTATTCATGTTGTCGTAAAAGTCTTTTTCTTGATTCCAATACAACTGTTTTTCTTGGGCGGAAAGCCAGGAGAAGTTAGAACTTAGATTAATTTCATAAAAATTAATCACGGGTATAAATTTTTCCATTGCATCAATGTAATATTGATTTTTCCAAAGAAGTACTCCCAAGTTATATATTATGTTGTTGTAATCGTAACTATTGTTACCTAAAATATTTTCTTGAATTTCGGAGCTTTTAGTATAATAATTATAAGCTTGTGTAAATAAATTTAAATCCGCGTAGTAATTACCTAAATTAAAAAGTACCATTGCAATTCCTATTTGATTGTGTTTTTCATCTAGAGAATATATTCTTAGTGCTTCTTTATAATAATAAATCGAAAGAGAGTCTTCCTTTAAATCACAATAAATAGAACCTAGATTATTATAGCATTGTGCTAATGGACCATGATTTACACCAAAGATTCTTTTAATTAAGTCTTTTTTTTCTTCCAGAATTTTTTTTGCGGCTAATAAATCACCTTTTAGAATCATTAAAGTAGATAAGTTAAAATTAATGAACATTTGCAATGAATGATCAGGTTCTACCAATTTAGAATTTAATTTTAATGCTTCCAAAAGTACTTTTTGTGATTTCTCAAAAGATCCAATATCCATATAAAGTGCTCCAATGCTATTTAAACATTTCGTATAATTTAAGGACTGTGCACCATATATTCTTTTATATCCTTTAGCAGACTCTAAAAGAAATTTCTCGGATTTTTGAAACTGCCCGATATCATGATACAAATTTCCAATACCAAATAGGCAATTCAAATAAATTTTATCATTTTGTCTTATATTTTCTGAACATAAAGTTGCCGCGTAATTAAAATCTATAAGTGCAGAGTCAATTTCACCCATTTCACTTTTCAACGTCGCTAAATTTACCAAAGAGTTAATATAATCAGAACTTTTTTCACCCTGAATCGAACGTTTGATAGACAAAGACTTATACATTAATGATTTTGCCTCTATAAAAGATTCATTTTCAGCTTTTAAAATTGCATAATTCAAAAGGCATTGAGCATAACTGAGATCATTTTCTGCATTGTTGTCGATGTAGATATTTATCGCGTCAATATACTTTTTTTCTGCATCTTCATATCTATCAAGATCGGATAGTAGGTTAGCATAATTATTCAATATTTTCGCAAAGTTAATGTTATTGAATTTTTTTGATTCAAAATAAATTTTGGTTGAATTTTCATAACATTGAATGGCCTGTTCAAATTCGCCCAACTCAACATGCGTCATCCCTAGATTAACCAAATCATTTGCATAATTAACATTATCTGTTCCAAATATTTTTGAAGATAATTGGCTCGACTGTTTTAGAGTTCTTTTGGCGTCTGAATAATTCCCATTCAAAAAATAAGCAACTCCTAATAAACTTTGTATTTCTGAAAAATATTCTGTCTCCTGCTTATCTATACCAATCATATAATCCAATATAAGATTATAATATTCAATGGCATAATCATAGTTAAACATATCCTCATATTCAAAAGCAGTCTCTTTTAAAAAATCGAGATATTTTTGATTATCAATTTTATATATAGAACTACAAATTGATTTTGCACTTCTTAAAAAATCTTCAGCATTTTTAATGTCGCTATCCTGAATATATAAATGCCCAATATATTTTAAGGCAAGAAAATTTTCCAGTGTATTTGCCCTTGAATTAATTTCAAGATTTCTAGAAGATGACTTCCAAAATGATAAGGCTAATTTATTATTTTCAAGAGCAAAATAACAATTCCCTATATACCTCAAACTCACCGCATACCTCAAACTCGTATCGGTTTCGTTTTGCAGCGCCCAGGTGTTCATTTGTTTCGCAAGAACCAACGCGCTGTCAAAGTTTTCTTCTTTCCGCAAGCGGTCGTATTGTGTCTTGAGTTGGTCGTAGGGATCTGTCTGAGCAACCAGTCCAACATGCGTAAAAACTATGAAAAGAAGAAATATAATTGCTTTCATAGTGGAAATTTACAAAATATTTACCTCACCAACACAAACCACGCCCACTTTTCAGGATCGGTTGGGTATTGTTTCGCATTTGATATTCGCAATAATTGAATATCGTTTTCTGAAGTTTTAGAATAATTATTAATAGAGAGAAAACTATCTAATTGAATTTACAATTAATCAGAAGTTTACACCAATTCCAAAATAATATCCGGGTAGGTAAGTTTTTTTTGTGAATTGCGTGCTTCCATCTAATAAATCATTGATTTCAGAAATAGAATATTTTGTATTTGCAGTTACGCCAGGAAGTAGAACTTCATTTGGAGAATAAGACAAGCCACCACTTAAGCAAAGAAATGGAAAACGCTTAGGCTTGAATGATACGCCAACAAGGTAATTAACACTTTGAACATCCATTAAATTCACTGTCGCTCCAAAGTTTAATCCCGGTACAATGTATTTATTTGAAAGTAATTCAATACTTACCAAAGTGCCTAAAGAAAGCGATAGAGGGGATATTTGGTTGGATCTTATCGTAATGGAATCATTATCTGATATGCTCTGAAAACTATTTCGACCTTTGAACGGAGAAACGGCAAATGCACCTAAATTCCAATTCAACGCTACAGCTCCAGATACAGGCATATTGATTGTTTTTTTTAACGATAATGCTGTTTCAGCGGCATCGTCATCAATTTTCAATTCACGTTGTGAATTATTTTCCGATCTTCCTGAAAGCTGAGTCAAAGAAGGTGGAACAATAATCTTTTCCAACTTGCCCTCGTCATCATAGATTTTCCATTTCCCGATACAATTAGAGCATTCATTCAAGTATTCATCATTCCAAACTTTCGGATATTCTGTACCTATTATAATTCCCTCTGCTTTTACTAAATTTTCACAATCATCACAAGGTTTAGATAAAATTTCTTTTTCTCTGTTAATATAGCGGTTGGGATTGTAGAATTTCACTAAATTGGTAACTTCCATTTCTTCATTGACTAGGTCGTTGAATTTATCTAAATCATAAGCTTCAATTTCAAAATTTATTCCATATATAACACCTTCTGCACTAGAATTTTTTAATCCGCTTGATTGGTTGGTATGAACAACAAAGGTTTTTTCTGTATTGTAATTTAAATGATCTATTGCGTAAATCATATCCTCAACACTAGTAGTTAGCTTTGAATCTGTGTTTTGAAATGAAAGTGTCTCAAGATTCGAAATAATATCTAATAATTTGTTGTATTCGCTTTTGTTTTGATGATGTATTGAAACCAAGTCATCTTTTTTGATAGATGTATATTCTTTACTTTTTTCAAGTACTTTCTGAAAGTCATTTATGAATTTTGCTTCTGCAAATAATTCTTTTGTGTCATAAGCCTCATTTAATAATTCTTTGATTGATGATTGTGCCAATTTCTGTTTCTCGTCAGCTAATTTGATTTTAAGAATTTGAAGTTCATCTTTTGATTTCGAAGGATCTTTAACACTTTCTAAATAGGTATTAATTTGAGAAACATTTTCAATATAGTTTTTATAATCTTTATTAAATTTTGTGAGATAACTTAGGTATGACTGACAAGCTTCATTGTTTTCATAAATAAATTTAAAGTTATCTTCAGAGCGATTTTCTCCGCCCTCAATATTTAATGGGTTTTTGATCATCGAAATAAATCCAGAAATATTAGCGACTTTTCCAAATGCACCTGTTATTCCTTCAAGTAGGTCTTTTTCACTCGTTGGATTTTGCTTGACCAAAGATTGCTTTATTATTATTTTATATTTGAATGGATTATAATTATTTACTTTAACAGTAACAATATCTCCTTCTTTAAAGCGAACTTTTGGTTTCGGAATTTCTTTTCCGTCGTTCGCTATTTCGTATATTTGAGATGTGTTTTTATTGTAATTAAAGTCGATTTTATAACTTTTTTGCGAGTAACAAAAATTACTTAAGAATAAGATTACGACAATTGAATAATTATTTTTCATAATTGATTAAGAATTAGAATATTCTGTAAATATAGTTGTTTTAACTTAATTTTTTTTTCGACCTTTTTTTTTCTTCTTAGGTTTTGTAACATTTTCTAATTCTAGATTCTTTGTTACTGTTTGTACTTCCGGAAAATTGTTTTGTTCAACCATAACACACATATTAATTAGTGAAATACCCATGTTGTTTCCACAAGTCTCTGTCTTTGTATTGGGATAATATGTGTGTATAAATTACGTGTGTATTTTGCTTGCACTATTACTCTTGTGTTTTATTGCGATTATTTTTCCTAATTCATTCCCGAATAATTCTAATGTCCAGTATTGAGGCATGTTTTATTTGAACGAATCAAAACAAAGTATTTATAAAATATACAATTAGAAAAATGAGTTTTGTCTTTAATTAAGTTGTTAATATCGTTTTGACGCTTTTCCAAATTTACGAGTTTTAAGTGTTTTTTTGTTACTGTCAAATTCACTTCAAATACAGTAAATTGCCATCTATATCCCGGGCAATGATTGCTCCATATGGACTTAGGTCAATCAAGGAATGAATGTTTTTATATTCTTTCAGTAGAGTACCTTTTTCTTCATTTGTGAAATTTATTTTTTCGACAAATATTGTGTTTTCTATTTGATAGTAGAGCTCATTGTTCCAACTTAAGACAGCATTTTTTATTGGATTCGAATTGGAAGTTTGAATTATACTTGTTTTAGTAAGATTTAAAGATTTGGTCAACTTACCATTAGCGAGGTATAGAAGATATTTGAAGTTATTTGATTGAATTAATTTTTCGTAAGTTACGTCTCTTAGAAAATTGATTTTGGAAATAGGTACGATGCGTGTCTTACCGAAAAGGATATTTTTTTTGGGATTTTGGAGTGTGAGTGAATAAACGGAATTATCTTTTTTGAAAAAGTGAGTATATTCTGGTTGGCTAAATCGAAACGGTATGTTGGGTTGAATGGTCATATCATAGTTGGTGAAATTAACGTTGCTTTCTGAAATTAATAGTTGCTTTTCAATTAGATCATACTGAGCAAGTTTTCCGTCTTTGGTTTTAGTTAAAAATACAGATAAGAAGGGATTGAAATAAGTAGATGCATTACCATCAAATCTTTTATGAGTGAATATTTGTTCAACGGAATTGTCTTTTGGTTTCCAAATAAATGCTTTGTTTTCTTCCGTAATTATACTAATTATCATGGGTTGAAAATCTAATTTTTTTGAGTTAGGTTTTCGCTTCACAGAAATATGTTCAGATATCCAGATAGATTTTATTTTTCCAATATTTTCCAATTTTAGAGTGTACTTAAATTCATATTCATTAGATCTTTCGCTCGGTTGATTAGTTGAATCCGACATATGATTAATATATTGACCGATGAAATCACTTGATTTAAGTACGATTAATTCATTTCTTGATTTATCCTCTTTGCACACAAAATAATTTCCAATTGTTGTTTCATTGGAATTTAGTTCAGGTATTTCAAATAAAGAATGGTTTTTGGAATCAAGTATAATGATATTTCCATTTTCATTTTGGGTAATACCAATTTCCTCATCTACTATTTTATCCGAAAAATGAATGGGATGCGTGAAATCTAGTGCATCTGGATTATTGAGAATCGAATTAGTATATCGCAATTGATTGAATTCATTACTTCTAGATGGATCGAGGATAATTCGATAGAGATAATTAATTTTTTTGACATCCTTGTATTTTATCCAAAATGACCCCTTATCACCGAAACTAGAACCCCAGCTATTGATCACGTGGAAAGCACCATCACCTTTTGAATCGTCATACCCAACTATAACCATTGCATGACAAGAGGTTGATTTACCTTCATTAATTCCATCCCAGACATAATTTTCGAAATGTTCATCGTCTGCCCAACACCTTTTTTTGTAATAGTCAATAACCATTATCAAAGGAGAATTTAATGTAAGTGCTTTTTTAATGTCATCAACATCGTTTTTTACTACTGAAAAGTCAAAAATCTTATCCGGGTATTTTGTTTGATGTGAAGGCGAAGAAAAGCATTGATAGGATGGTTCATCTTCTGCTCTTTTACTCGTACCATAGTTTTTTAGTCTGTTCAATATATCGATAACACTCGCTCCGCCGGAGCAGTTGCGGGATTTGTTGTATAATGCATTCGTATCTTTGTTTTTTCGAATGTAATCCCAATGGAGTGAGTCATAATACAGTTTGTGTGCAGAATGGGTGGCAATTGCGCTCAGAGCCGGATAAGTAAAATCTGAATTTTCAATTCGTTTGACAATTGTCATTGCTGTGTATGCGCTTGCCCATGAAACACATGATCCCAAGGTGTCCTGATATTCTGCTTTAGGCGCAAGATAATACAAACTATGTTTGTTTGGTAAATCCCCTCTGGTGGTAGGAAAAATTTCAGCTGGAGTATTAATTTCTTCAACCAAACAACCCGTATATCTATTTTCTTTCTGAGAAATTAAGGGAGAAGCAACAACTACCAAACATAATAGAACAAACGGATTATTCATGCTAACTTCCTTTGATTCATAGTATTTAATTGAAACATTTTACTTCAACAAAATCACTTTGTATGTTCAGTTTTAGCGCAATTAATTCTACGACAATATATTAATTTTTTAAAATCTCAAAGAAGACATTGTATGCGCTTGCTCCAAGTTCCGCAGAAACGGTTCCTCCTCTTGTTCCACTTAATTTTGCATCTACAAAATTCAATAATGGGTGATTATCCCCCCCTCGTTTTGCTAAAGATGAACCATTTTCTTCAAGTTGAGCCAGGTCAATTGGGCGATCGGTAACAATGAGTTTAAATTGTTCCATACCGTATGGAGGTCCGACACTTACTATCAAATTTTCTGATTTCTGCATGCCTTCTTTCAAAATTAGATTTCTGTAGCTTTTTCCCATTTCTGGATTTTCCATCCAATGTACTTCATTTGTAGGGTATATGTCAACGATATTGACGTAGATTGTTTTACTGCCTTTATTGAGCAGTTCAATTTTAAATTTGTTACCTTCTTTCACTTGGAAATTTCCTTGAACCGGAATAGAATCCCAAATGGGTTCTTCAGAATCACAATTTGACTGACAACTAAATAATTTTACATCCAATTTCGCTGACTTTGACTCAAAATCAAGTTTTCGGAAGACATCCGTTCTTTTTGATTGATTGAGGTATAAAGAAAAGGAATCAATAATAGCGTTCGAATGTACCGGTTTCCATTCCATGCCTCTTAATGAGTTGGTTGTATTATTACCTATATAAATTCTGGCATGAGCTATATTATTTATGGTCGTATCCAAAATTTGATATTCAAAATCTTCTTCGACAATTGATATATTTGCTTTGTCCTTAAAGTATTGATTGAATTGCTTTTTTAATGCTTTCGATTTGGTGTTAATTTTTAGTTTAACAATTGCGGAGCTATTAACTGAATTCATTACGAATGCTCTGAATTTAACACCATCTGTGGTATTTCCTTCGTACGGTATATTTAAAACAAGATTAGCTGTAAATGCATTGACTTCTGTAACAATACCTGACAAAATTGATTTTGAATCTTTAGGGTCAACCGTTGTGTTTGGGTAAATTCCAATTGAGTCACCTTTTTGCAATCCTCGCAGATAGCCACCATCTAACGTACAACTATTATTTAATATTTTGGTTAAATTGAAAAAAGGCTTTTGAACTATAAGCCCACCATTAAATACAAGTGTGTTTAATTCATCGGCTTCAACTACCGGGTGTTGTTCATTTCGAAAGGCGATGATCATTTTTTCATTTACTTTGGAGTAGAGGTTCTGATAACTTGCCTGTCCTTCTTTTAATTCGTTCACCGCATTTATGAAATAATAGGTCAATGAGCCATATCCTGTTCCGTTTGCATCTTTTATTTCTCTGTTTACTTGTTCAGCTTTACAACCGAAAAAGGCGATTAAATTCGCCAGATCAGCATTTTGAGTAATATCCAGATCAGCATCAAACCCAATTGTTTTATCAGAATCTTTTTTCGAAATGCCGGTAGGGGCGCAAATTTGTTTAGACCCTCTTAAAGTAATGGATTCAGCACCACGAGTCGCAGTACCCGAATGACAGGCGTCTAACAAAACTAATAATTGACCCTTCTTACCGATTTTACGTCTGATTTTTTGCATGTAATGGCCAATTTGATCATCTACAAAATGTTTCTCCATGTTATAACCTTCTTTCCAGTACATTGGTGCGTCATACATAACGAGGGCTTCGTCTAGGTTATCGTTTTCGTCTTTCTTTAAAAATTTCGTTTCCTTAGCTTCTTCCGGACTTAAATCAGCTACTTGTTGACCGTGACCCGAAAAATGAAAATAGACCATATCACCGTATTTCAATTGTTCAATCATTTCATCAAATGCTTTCATCAAATTAGCCGCAGTTGCTTCTTTGTCCAAAAGTGACCTCATGTTTTCATCTGCAAATCCTTGTTCCTTCAAGAATTTAGTTACCATGTCATAATCATTTAAAGAACTCAATGATGACCAATTGGTAATGTTTGTTGGATATTCCCCAATTGCAACAACCAAGGAATGCTTCGTTTGAGCACGGGAGGTAAAACAAAAAGATAATAGAAATAAAAATAGATAGAATAATTTCATAGATATTGTGTTTAAGGTATGCTAAATTAATATTTTTTTGGTTTTAAAAAAAACGTATTTTCGTATAATTATTTTGAATTATATGTTTTTATGAAACCGTTTAATGTCATTTTTTTTGTTTTTCTCGTGGGCAATTTGATTGCTCAAACCCCAGAAGAGATTTTTAAAAAGGTAAGAAATCAATGTAAAACAGGATCCATTCAGGAATACAAAGAAAATACAGGAGTAATAATAGAAATACCTGTAACCCGAGGAGCCGGTATTCCGAAAAAATTTTCATTAAAAGAATTTGTTCCAGAAATCAAACAGCAAGAGGGATCTTCTTGTGCTTGTTATTCAACTGCCTATTACGGTTTTACTACCTATGAAAGATATACTGAAAAAAATAAATTACTTCCTCCTTATGATCCCTTGTATTTGTACGCGAGAAATAATGTTTTTTACAATGTTGATGATACGGTAGACGGAGGTACAAATCCGATGCTTAATTTGATTTTTTTGAGAGATTACGGAAATCCCAGAGTAGAAAGTGATGAATTTCTTACAGAATGTAATGACCCATTAGCTAAATACCCAGATCGATTAAATAAGTGGGAAAATTTAAACAACAATTACTCGAATTTGGATAAAATAAAATATTCTATTAGTTCTGGAAGTCCCGTAAATGTTAGTCTTTCTACTAATTTTTCTTTTGATGTTTATGCCTATAAATTTTACCTCAATTCAGAATTGATTTCCAGGGATCGTTTGGTAGAATATTTAATTAATTCTGAATACAGCGAATCTTTTAATGCAGATGAAATAGGGCAAGAGCTTGATAAATTAAATAAGTTAAATGCTGGTGAGGAATATTGCTGGTCCGGAAAACCTCCAAAAGAGAATGAAGGAAGTCATTCTGTTTGTATTATTGGCTATGATGATGATAAATTCGGAGGAGCGTTTGAAATTGTTAATAGTTGGGGTACAGAATGGGCAAATGATGGATACTTGTGGATAAAATATAAGGATTTATATAAAATGTATCCCACATTTTATAAAATTGGTAAATAGTAAATTTATGAGTAAAGTTTTTAGTTTTAGTCTTTTTATTATTGTTTTTGCATGTGTTGGTAATGCACAATTTTCTAAAAATGGAAAAAAGACTTATAAGAAAATTGTGGATTTATGGAGTGTTAAACAGTATTCTTCCTTTTTGAAGAAATATCCTAATTCAAAATTTAAAATTGAAATATCCAGACGTTTTCAATGTTTAGAGCGAAACAATAATTTCATGGATGTCATCACAGCTTCTGATTCAAATGCAATGAAGTTGTATATCAGTAAATATGATACGTGTACTTTTTGTTCGAACTATTTACCCAATAAATTATTAAACAACTTGGGCAATGGTACAAGAGATCTGGAGGTATTAAGAGATAGTTTGAATAACATCAGGGCATACTCTTTTTGGACAAATTATGTTTTAAATATTAATTCAAATGATTTTAAAGTCATTGATTTTTTCATAAAAAAGTATCCACAAAGTTATCTTGTTTCAATAGCTCAAGACAGTATATTATCTCGAAAAGATAGATATTATTGGAATCTTGCTACAAAAAATGATAATGCGATCAGCTATCGGTTGTATTTGGATTCTGTTGAGAACGGAATCCATTCAGAATACGCAGCGATGTTTTATAAGGAAAATATTTTGGGTGAAAAATTATTAAAAGAACAATCCCATAAAGAACTAGCAATTGGTCTTAGACAACTAAAATCGCTCAATGATCAATCGCGATTTGAGAAAAGCATACTTCAGAAGCTCGAAGCTATTGAAAATAAAGATTTTCTGCTCAGTAAGCGTAAAAATAATTTTGTTGATTGGCTAGAGTTCGAAAAGAAATATCCCAATGGATTTTACTTTGATGAGGTAAATAAAATTGTGAGAAAACTGGGTGGTATTAGCCCTGATGCCAAGAGAAGTCCTTATGCAACTGTTTATTATCAACAAAACTCGACGAATACCCCAATAAAATGCACCTTTAGTCAAAGTGGTGTAACTAAAAAAGAAATCGTTATTAATGCCCAAAGTTCTGAGTATTTCATGCTACCAAATGGAAAATATCAAGTAAATGTTATTGATGTGAATACAAAAAAAATACTGACATCTGGTCAAGAAATTCTCTTCGGAAATATGATTGGTTATAATTGGAGTAAACCGGGAAAATGATTAGTTTCTTCAACCCGAATTAAATCTTCTTTACATTCTAAGATACCAATAGAAAATCATTATTTTTTTTTCATTTCTTCAATCTTTTTCTGCTCCTTTTTTAGGAGTTTCTTGAATTTCTTGTTTTTGCGCAAGTATTCAAGTTCTGGATCTTCATAAATTTCCATTAAACCATTTACACCATATCCAGCTTTTAAAGCTTTTTCGATGTATTCAAGTGCGAGTTTATCATTTTGTTCATACGAATAGCTGCAAGCAATCAAATAGTAGGCATAACTGATGTCATGAAAAAAATCTATTGTTGTATCAGTGCCAATAAGTTCATTTAGAGCACTGACGTTTTTAATCAAAAATTCTCGTGCTAATTCTGTTTCCTTCGCCCTCATTAATGCATCGCCTAAAAATTTCGTGTTTTCAAGTTCTTGCTTTTTATCATAGGGTTTGTAGCTATGCCCCAAAAGTTTTGTTTTATATATCTCTACTGAGTCTGAGAAGTTTAGCTTTTTATAAGCAATGTATAATCGAGAATCTTTCAATATGGATGGTCGCATTCGATTACCATAAATTAGAAGTGAATCGTAGCTTTTGGATTCAATTAATAAGTTTGAAAATACCTCTTGAGCCAAATCAAAATTGGGATTAGCTTCAACAGCAATTTGGAGTGATTTGTATGCTAAATTTTTTTTATTCAATTGATACCGGTAGATAATTCCTTTCAACATATGAACATATAGAGCACCTTTGTCATATTGCAATGCAGAATCAAGTTTTGCAATCCCTAAAGAAGAAGGCATTGTCCATTTTGAATTTGGACCTTCTGAAAAAGTTAAACACGATTCAGCGAATAAAATTTTAGCAATTACACCCATTTCTTTCAATTTTTGATCACCTAATAAAATTCGCAAGGCCATTGCTTCAAAACAAATTTGTGTAAGATTAATTTTTCCGCGAGCTTGAAGATTATTTCCTAAAATGTCTGAAATCAATATTTGAACATCATTCATCATTTTATCTACCAGAGCAGATTTTGCGAATTGTTTGAGTTGTTTCGAATCTTCATTGTTAGGAATATCAAGATAGGACTGATATGCCGAAGGTGAATTTTCGGACACGATTTTATTTTTGTTGATAAGATCGATACATGTATTATAATGCCTTAGAGCTGTTGTATCTTTCGTTTGTTCTTCTTTGGTTCCCTTATTGATGATTGTTTGAGCATTTGGATGAGCATTTGGTTGGGAAACAGCGTATTGATTTCCTTTGGCATACTCATCGATCTTATTCGGGTTTATATTATCCGATCTTATTTCTTGATTCAATGCATATATCTGGGGATTACTTTTTGAAATAATTTTCTCGTTATTTCCACTGATTTCTGGATTTTGAGGGTTTTTTCCAGCTTGTTCAGGGACTTTTTCCATTAAATACAATTTCAATTCACGCAGCGAGACTTGATTATCATTGTTTTTGTCGGCTTTACCGGATAAAGCATTGATGAGTTCGTATGAAAATAGCCCTCGTCCACCTCCCCATTTTTCACTTTCGAGCGAGAGTTCTCCGGGTTGACAAGAAACCATTTTTATTTCTTCTTGCCAGCTTTCTTTGAGTATGTTTGCTGCTGCTTCCATTCCTTCTCTTCCCCCAATCAAATTACCACTTCTGCAAGCATCTGCAATAAATATCGTTTGAACACCATTCGATGCAAAGGTAGCCAACCAGCTTTTGAGGTAGGAAATTCCAATTGCACCCATGGGGTAAACTGAAGGAGGAGAATCATAGGGGAGGAGGTAGGCATCTTTTACAATGGTATTGGTTTCAACATCTCCGTGGCCACTAAAATAAATGTAAACAACATCTCCCTTGGTTGCTTTTTCTCGAATCAAATCGAGTATTGTCCAAAATGTAGCATTGGTAGCTTGTTCGTTGATTAATGTATAAATATTTTCATCTTTTGCACCGTTGGTGAGTAAGTATTTTTGAAAGGCTATCGCATCAGCATCAGCAAAACTCAATTGGGGTATTTTAGTGCTTTTGTATTTTGACACTCCAGCAATTAACGCATAGGTTTCTCCTTCAACTGTTTTTTCTGCATCATCTGTTCGTATGACCACACCACGCGCTTGTTGTTGGGCAAAAAATGAATAACTGATGAATGTAAAATAGAATATGATGTAACGCATGACACGAATATACGAAATACACTTTAATTGAAGTAATTTGAGATATTATTCAAGTAGAAGAAGCCTTCACTCATGTATTACTTCACCCCGGCTTCAATCTCCAGGGCAATTTCTTTGATGAGGTCGTTGAGTTGGGCTTCTGTACCGGTTTTGGTGAATTGCTTTTGAACTTGGTTGTTTTTGAGAATGGTAATTTTTAGATTCACAGCGTTTTTTTCTTTTGTATAAAGTATGTTGACCAGAGTAGCATTCGTTTGATCTACTGATGCCAAGAGCAAACTTTTATCGCCACCACGAGCTCGATTCGCAAAATATTCGTTGAGTTTGGATTCTATTTCTAGGTTATCGTATGCCAAATCAGTGTTTATTACATTTTTTACATAAACCAACGGTATTTCCTTCAACACAATACTAGATCGCACCTCATCATCAACTTTTCCAAGGGTGAAGTTTATAGGAACCATGCGCTCGGCACTTTGATTCGCATTGAGTTTGCGTACTTCTTCTTCGGTGGCCATAAGCCATTTATCGAGTTGAAGTTTGTTATCCTCGTCCAATGCATTTTTGTTGTTGAGCATCGAATTGAGTAAGGCGTAGGTCATCAATCCATGTTCGTATTGAGGAAGCTCGAGTGCTTTTTGATCAGAGGAAGAAGCAGTGATGATGGCAAAACCAGATTTACTGGCCAATTTATCCAATTCTTTCAAGCGTTGCGATTGTCTTTCGGCGTCTTTCACGTCGCGCTTGCCTGTTAACTGAGCCATATCCAGGTTGTTGATTGCCGCACCAGAATGACAAGCATCTAAAATTAGAACGCGTTTTCCTGCGGGAACTTTATTGAGTAATTCCAATAATTCGCGCATGCGGAGCCCTTTGAAATCTTCTCTGCTCGATTCGGATGTGAGCAATAATAATTGATCCTTATCCACAATTTCGCCATGACCAGCGAAGAACAAAAGCAGAATGTCTTCGGGCTTACTGGTTTTCTCAATTTCAGCAATTGTATTAATAATATTCGTTCTATCTGGTGTTTTTCCTTTGATTTTCTCATTTCCATTTGCTCCCGAGCGATTTACGGTTAAGTTGTAAAAATGCACGCGACTCGTATCATCGATGTTGAAGAACTTTTGTGCTGATTTTTGCAAAACAGTTTGTAAATCGTTGGCATCTTTTGCAGCGTAGTTTAGATCCAGACCATCCCCTTTGTAATCGTCCACACCAATCATGATGGCATGGAGAGCGGGTTTTTTGAAAGTGGTTTTCTCATCCGATTCAATGTCGATTACAACGCCACGAGAACTTATACTATTATTGGCCGTTTTGGCAATCACTTTAACCTTCAATTCTTCTCCCGGAATTTGATACAGTTCTAAGAGTTCTTTTTCAACATAGAGCATGTAGTTGCCGTCTTTGCGTTTCAGTTTTTTCGCATTTGTAGAAAGACGAACCACGCCATTGATGTATACATCCACATCGCCCACACCACCCGAACGCGGTATGATGCGATATCCTTGATTACCCGATTTGTCATTTTCTAGTGGCTCAACCACAGGCGTAACGCCACAAATATTTAATTCACTCAATTTTGGAAGGTGATCCAAATTCTCACCGTTCATGATGCGCTGCACCAAGTTGGGAACATACAAGGAATCTTTGATTTGATTGAGTTCTACCACCTCCAAACCACAGACAAAGTAGAGTTTTTCGATAGCGCCGGGTGTTCCATCGAAACGGTAGTGTTCGTCGTATACAAGCCAATCGTTTCCTTTGAGTTGCAAGCGCGTGTAAAGCGGCTTGCCAGTGCCAACATCCCACAAAATGGTTTTGTGGTCTTTGCTAGTTGTTAACACTCTTTTTCCATCGGGGCTAAAGACGGCGGAGGTTACCCAATCTGTATGCCCACTAAATACCTGTAGTTCTTTTCCGCTGCTTACTTCGTAAATCCTGGCGGTGTTGTTTCCTGCTGTGAGCACTAGTTTCCCATCGTGGCTAAATACGGCTGTGTTTATAGAACCTTTATGCCCACTTAATACCTGTAGTTCTTTTCCACTGCTTACTTCGTAAATGCGCGCGGTGTTGTTTCCTGCTGTGAGCACTAGTTTCCCATCGGGGCTGAAGACGGCGGAGTTTACCCTATGTGAATGTTCGCTAAATACCTGTAGTTCTTTTCCGGTGCTTACTTCGTAAATGCGCGCGGTGTTGTCCCAACCTGCCGTAAGCGCCAGTTTCCCATCGGGGCTAAAGACGGCGGAGTTTACCGATTCTTTATGCCCACTTAATACCTGCAATTCTTTTCCTGTGCTTACTTCGTAAATACGCGCGGTTTTGTCCCAACTTGCCGTGAGCACCAGTTTCCCATCGTGGCTAAAGACGGCAGAGTTTACTAAACTTGTATACGTATACCAACTTAATACCTGCAGTTCTTTGCCGCTGCTTACTTCGTAAATGCGGGCGGTTTTGTCCCAACTTGCCGTGAGCACCAGTTTCCCATCGTGGCTAAAGACGGCGGATCCTAGCCAACTTGTATGCCCACTTAATACCTGCAGTTCTTTTCCGTTGCTTACTTCGTAAATGCGCGCGGTGAAGTCATCACTTGCCGTGAGCGCCAGTTTCCCATCGTGGCTAAAGACGGCCGAGTTTACTGAACTGGTATGCCCGCTTAATACCTGTAGTTCTTTTCCGCTGCTTACTTCGTATATGCGTGCGGTTTTGTCTTCACTTGCCGTGAGCACTAGTTTCCCATCGGGGCTAAAGATGGCGGTGTTTACAGAACTTTTATGCCCACATAATACTTTCAGTTCTTTTCCACTGCTTACTTCGTAAATGCGCGCGGTATTCACCCCAACTCCAAAGTTTGGATTGCCACATGTAGTAATCGCCAATTTCCCATCGGGGCTAAAGACGGCGGAGGTTACCTTTTCTGCATGCCCACTTAATACCTGCAGTTCTTTTCCTGTGCTTACTTCGTAAATGCGCGCGGTCCTGTCATAACTTGCCGTGAGCACCAGTTTCCCATCGGGGCTAAAAACGGCAGACTTTATAGTTTTTGTATGCCCACTTAATACCTGCAGTTCTTTTCCGCTACTTACTTCGTAAATGCGCGCGGTGAAGTCATGACTTGCCGTGAGCGCCATTTTCCCATCGGGGCTAAAGACGGCGGAGGTTACAAAATCTGTATGCCCACTTAATACCTGCAGTTCTTTTCCTGTGCTTACTTCGTAAATGCGCGCTGTCTTGTCACCACTTGCCGAGAGCGCTAGTTTCCCATCGGGGCTAAAGACGGCGGAGTTTAACCATCCTTTATGCCCACGTAATACCTGCAGTTCTTTGCCGCTGCTTACTTCGTAAATGTGCGCGGTCATGTCATCACTTGCTGTGAGCGCCAGTTTCCCATCGGTGCTAAAGACGGCGGAGGTTACATATTTTGAATGCCCACTTAATACCTTCAGTTCTTTTCCTGTGCTTACTTCGTAAATGCGTGCTGTTTTGTCGTTACTTGCCGTGAGCGCCAGTTTCCCATCGGGGCTAAAGACGGCAGAGTTTACCGAACTTGTATGCCCACTTAATACCTGCAGTTCTTTTCCGCTGCTTACTTCGTAAATGCGCGCGGTATTGTCAATACTTGCCGTGAGCGCTAGTTTCCCATCGGGGCTAAAGACGGCGGAGCTTACTAAACTTGTATGCCCCACCGGCAATACCAACCTTGGTTCGGTTTGGGAAAAGGTTTTCCAGCATAATAGAAGTAATGACAGTATTAGAAATAGCTTTATCACCATGCTAAGATAGGGAAAGTTTCACTTAATTATTCCTCTTGCATTTTTCATCGCGCTTATCCAGGCGCTCCAATTCGGATTGGATGGATTGGGTAACGATTTGAACCAGTTCATCTTCGGTAGCATTTTTTTTCATCACGGGTAAACTGATGGCTTCACCAACTTGCTTATCTCCAAAATAAACTTTGTAGCGGATGTTCATTTTTTTCTTGATTAATAAATAACTTCCTTCAACCCGATAAGATTTATCCAGATTCTTTGATAAGACAAAATTTCCGCGACTGCTGTTGTTTGTAAAATAAGCATTTACTTTTTCTTTGAAAGCAGGGTACAATGCTTCAGCCTCTCCTGTGGGATCACTCAGGATGCACATCCCCACACGCGTCTTTGGGCACGTTATATCAATTCCAGCCCTTACTTGCTCATTGACGTTGCCTATTTCAAATCTTCCATCGCCAAAACTATTGGGTTCTTGCTTGTTTCCGTTGGTACGCGAGTATTCTTTCACCCCTTCAATGGCTTCATCAAACCAATTTCGGATGATGAGTGAGGTGTCTTTCTCCTTTTTCATGGCATCCAACAAGTGATAGGTTAATACACCTTGATTGAGTGTTTCGTCTTCGTAAGCACTTTCGTTATCAGCTGCTGCAGCCAAAATCATCATGCCGTTTTTATCCTTGAGTTTATCCAACTGACGAATACGTGTAGCTTCATCGTCGCCTCTTCCGTTGAAAGCCATGGTTTGATTGATAATCTGTCCGCTGTGGCACGCATCAAACACAAAAACACGCTTCTGCGCTTTGATTTGTTTGGGGTGACACCATTCGGAAAGTTCGTCCACGCCAAAGCTCGTTGAT
>Ga0315902_10002970_pt1 | contig 25794 bp, 19 predicted proteins | sample LakEriMetagenome_9_FD_203523 | JGI IMG/M metagenome (GOLD analysis project Ga0315902, IMG submission 203523) | Freshwater fungal communities from buoy surface, Lake Erie, Ohio, United States - Buoy 12 MA117 | ecosystem: Environmental > Aquatic > Freshwater > Lake > Lake biofilm | place: USA... | reverse complement strand
TGATAAACAATTTTCTGAATGTCCTCTACGGCAATGGGATCGACGCCTGCAAAAGGTTCATCCAGCAGAATAAACTTAGGGTCGGTGGCCAAAGCGCGCGCTATTTCTGTGCGCCTTCTTTCTCCTCCACTGAGTGTGCCTCCCATGTAAGTGCGCTTGTGCGTGAGGCCAAACTCTTCCAATAGCAGCTCTAGTTTTTCGCTTTGCTCCTTCTTACTCAATTTGGTCATCTCCAGCACCGCCTTGATGTTGTCTTCGATGGAAAGCTTCCTGAATACACTGGCTTCCTGCGGCAGATATCCCACTCCCAATTGCGCCCTGCGGTACATGGGCTCGTGGGTTATGTCGCGGTCATCCAAAAACACAAACCCTTCATTGGGCTTCACCAAGCCCGTTACCATGTAGAAACTGGTCGTTTTTCCGGCCCCGTTCGGACCCAACAATCCTACAATCTCTCCTTGGTTTACTTCAAACGAAACGCCACGCACCACAGTGCGCTGGCCGTATTGCTTGATGATATGTTCTGCTCGTAGTTTCAAGAAGGGATGGAATCGTTGTCAAAATTAAGGGATGAAGAACCACGATTGTTTTTTAACCGCAAAGGCGCAGAGATTTGCAAGGGAGCAGAAATAATCTACTTCTTGCTCTTCTGCGAATCGTACTTCTGTTTGTACTTCTCGTACAAGTCGGTTTGCTTGCTGCGCAGCACGATGCTTCGTCCTTCGATGAAGGCATGTGTTAGCGCATTGGTGCGCATGTCGAGTGCATCGCCCGATGAAATAAACAAGGTTGCATCCTTTCCTGCTTCCAGGGTTCCGCAACGCTGGTCGATACCCAATACCTTGGCAGGTGTTTGTGTGAGCGATCGCACAGCTTCTTCATACGGCAAGCCATAGGCTACAGCAGTACCTGCATAAAACGGCAGATTGCGCGCCCCCATGCGCTCCATGTCGCCTTCATTCTGCAGCGCAAAACTTACCCCCGCATCGTGAAGCATCTTAGGCAATTTATAAGGAAGGTCTACGTCGTCCTCAGCATACATAGGCAATTCGTGCAAGCGGCGCAACAATACCGGCACTGCATGCTGCTTGAGCTGATCAGCTACCAAATGTGCATCGTAGCCGCCTACTATCACTAAGTGAGGTATGTTCTGACTCACCTTGAAATTGATAGCTTCTTGAATCGACTTCGCATCGTCGGCGTGGATATAGAGTTTTTGACTACCACTGAATACACCTCGCAATCCTTCAAAGCGAACTTCGCGCAATGCGGGATCTTTTACGGCGCAATACGCTCGTGCTTCATTGAAGAACGTGTGTATCTCGCGCAACTGCTGATCATACGTCTTCACCTTCTCAATATTCACCTTTCCCTTTTCGTAATGCTTGTGGAAAACCGATGGCCAGTTGAGATGAACTCCTTCATCGGCCTTTACCAATGCGTCTTCCCAGTTCCATGCATCGAATTGCATTACAGATGAAGAGCCACTGATAACACCTCCGCGAGGTGTAATCTGCCCCATCAGCACACCATTCAAACGAACGGTAGGAATGATTTCAGAATCTGTGTTGTAGGCGATTGCCGAACGAATACCCGGCTTGTAGGCGCCTGTCTCGGCCACATCGTTGGCAGGACGAATAGCATCCAACTCATGCAAGCCAAGTGTAGTATTGGTAGCAATGAATCCGGGGTAAACATGCTTTCCGGCTGCATCGATGGTTTCATCATAAGCATTTGGCGCCAGTCGTATGGTGCGGGCATCGGCCACCATATCAAGCTTCCCGTTGCGGAATCCGATGGCTGCATTTTCAATCACTGTTCCGTCGCCAATGTGCGCCGTTGCATTCATGATGAGCACTGAGCGCGTTTGCGCAGGAGCAACAGTTGGGTTTTGCTGTGCAGCGAGCTGAAGCGTTGCTGCAAAAAATATCGTAAAGAGAATCGTTCTCATAGTTGCTGATTTATTTGAATGAAACACCTTGTGAAGTTTGATCGAGCGTATCGCAATGGAAATGCTTCTTGTCTTTGAAACCAGGGGTGCGCACAGGCTCTCCGGCACCTTTGGCGTTGAGCATTTTTTGAATAATGCGCGCACGCTCACTGTTGATGTCCTTTCTCAAAGCAGCATCACGATCCGCATCGAAATAACAGATGCCGTCTACAAAAGTCTTCTCTGCTTTGGCGTAGATACTCAACGGATGAGCATTCCAAATTACCACATCGGCGTCTTTACCTGCAGCCAAACTTCCTGTGCGCTGATCGATACGCAAGAGCTTCGCCGGATTCGAAGTCACAAACTTTAGCGCCTCTGTTTCTGATACGCCTCCATACTTCACTGCCTTAGCAGCTTCCTGATTGAGTCGGCGGGCCATCTCTGCATCGTCGCTGTTGAAGGCAACGGTAATACCCTGCTCGTGCAACAATGCTCCGTTCTGCGGAATAGCATCTTTCACTTCATACTTATAAGCCCACCAGTCGCTGAACGAACTAGCACCTGCTCCATGCGCCTTCATTTTATCGGCCACTTTGTAGCCTTCCAAAATGTGCGTGAAGGTGTTGAGCGTGAAACCCATGCTATCCGCCACGTGCATGAGCATGTTGATTTCACTTTGCACATAGCTGTGGCATGTCACAAAACGCTGCTTGTTTAAGATTTCATTCAGAGTATTCAATTCCAAATCAACACGTGGTGTGTTGAACATTTTCATGGTTGTATTCTGCGATTTGCGATGCTCTGATGTGTTGGAAAGGGCTTTGATATGAGCAGCCTGATGCTCTCGAGCGCGTATGAAATGATCATAATACAACTGCTCCACACCCATGCGCGTTTGCGGAAAACGTGATCCGTCGTTGTACCAGTTCGATTGCTTCACGTTTTCACCCAACGCAAACTTGATGAACCCGGGAGCGTTGTCAACGAGCATATCATCAGCATTTCCTCCCCAGTGCATTTTCACGAGTGCACTTTGTCCGCCAATAGGATTCGCACTTCCGTGCAACAACTGCGCGCAAGTAACCCCGCCCGAAAGTTGGCGATAGATATCAATGTCTTCAGGCCATACCACACGCGCCTCTTCCACCTCGGCACTGCATGCCTGTTCGCCTTCGTTCACACTTGCCAACGCAATGTGGCTATGCTCATCGATAATCCCTGGTGTAACGTGTTTTCCATTCGCATCGATAACACGTGCCCCTGAATATTTCGACGCATCTACAGTTTTGCCGACAGCTAAAATTTTCCCATTGTGAATCAACACTTGACCATTCTCAATTATCCCTGCTGCATCGCAGGTCCAAACGGTTGCATTCTTAATAAGCACTGTTTCTTGCTTCGGCTTCTCCTTCGAACCATAGGCTGTAAATGGATAAGTCACCTCACCCAACACCTCTTCATTTTCCTTCTGCTTCTCATTCTCTTTTCTCTTTTCTCCATCCTCCTTCTTCTCTACCTTCATCTTGCTTGCGCTCCACTCCATCCAATTGCCGGCAGCATCCTGACCACGTCCACTCCAAGCAGAGCGGTCATCGCCAATATCACCGGCCAAGCGAATAACACCTTTGTAATATTCATCCCCGGCATCCAATGAGAGTGTCACCAGTTCATTGGCGAGTGAAATAGTTACAGCATAATTCAATGTGTCGTTCTTGGTAGTTCCATCGTCGGCTTTCGACACTTTCACGTGCTCAATGGATGCCTTTGTTTTTCCTTCAACCTCTTTCACCTTGAGTTCGTAGGTGTGCAGCGGGAGCTTTAATTCATACTTCCCGGTGATGTCGATGGTTTTTGCAGCCTCTACAATGTATTGCTCACCTTGCACCCAGTTTTCATGCAACACAGCCGATTCGCTAAAGATGTTATCAGAAGCAATGAAAAAATTAGCCCATGCACCGGCACGCAAGATTCCGAGTTGATCCGATGCTCCAACGATTGTTGCCGGTGTGGTTGTAAGCGCCTTCAAAGCGTCGGCCTCCGATAATCCTCGCTTCACCGCCTTGCGCAGGTTCTTCCAGAACTGCGCGCGCTCACCCAAACCATAGCCCGTTATAGCGAATGGAATTTTTTCTTTTGCAAGCATGGCACAGTTCGACGGAGCCAATTCCCAGTGCTTCATTTCATCCAAGCTGATAAGGCGCGAAACGTATGGGTCACTTACGTCATATGCATCCGGAAATGTGAGAGGCACAATGAGCGTCGCCTTTGTAGCCGCAACATCCGAGAGTCGTTGATATTCTGTTCCGTTGGTTTTGATGATGTACTGGACCCCAAATTCATCGCCCACTTTATCGGCACGGAAGAGATTCCACTTGTCGCCTGCATCGAAAAACGAGGGTAATTCAGAAAGCCTATTCATGGACTCGAGCGACAAATTGCGTTCTTCCGTGTTGCCTCCGCTCTTGTACCACAGAGCGTCATAATACGACTGTCGCAACAAAGCGATTGATCCCATGAGTGATGATGGATATCCTGTCGTACTCGTTCCTTTGTTGAAAGAGTAATGCGCTGAAACTGCCGTTTGCAGCATCGACAAGTTGGGGTTTATGCCCAAGGTTACCAATGCACCCGAACCGCGCACAATCCCATCCATTTTGTGTGTGAGCACAGCTCCGAAGCCTGCGCCGCGCATTTCTTTCGCCACATCGTCTTTACAAACAAAATTGGAAGCTGCGCTATAATCCGCGTTGATTGCATCGTTCCAACCGAAAGCGCCCTTCGGTGATTCGTTGTTGCTTCCACCGCGCATGCGAGGGGAACCCTCGCTTCCCTTTGCAGCCGGTTCTGAAATTCCGTAGTCACTGTGCAAATCGATGAACGACGGATATATGTATTTGCCCTTACAATCCATGACAACAGCATTGGCCGGAATGGCAACTCCGTTTCCAACTGCTATCACCTTACCCTTTTCAATTACGAGGGTCGCATCGTCGAAGCGTGTTTGGTGGTCGGTGAAAATCGTAGCATGCGTAAATGCCACTGAAGTGACATCTTTGGGCAGTATGCCGTTGTAGGGAAATGTGGGCTGTGCGTTGGCTATCGCTACTACACATAGCGCAAGCCACGTCGTTAGAATTCGCATAGGTGATTCGTTTAATTGGAAGCGGAAAGATATTGGGAAAATTTGATAACGCGCTCGCATTGGGCGTAGTAAAAAATTAACCGATCAGACGCTGAGATGCGCTGAGAAGTTATCGAAATTTGCACCATGGAAACCTCGAAGAAAATACCCACCTCGCTCTATGCGGAGATGACGCCCAACCCGGCAGCCATGAAGTTTGTGGCTGATCGTGCTCTCATCACCGGTGGATTGCAAGTTGAATACAGAAGCAAAACAGAAGCAAAAGGATCATCAGCCTTGGCCGAAGAGCTTTTCAATTTTCCTTTTGTGACGAGTATTTTCATTAGCAGCAACTACGTAACCGTGTTGAAAGATGAATCGCTCGGATGGGAAATGATTGTGCAGCAATTGCGTGAATACATCCGCGAGTGGTTAATGGAAAATGAAGTTGCTGTTAGCGCGATACCTGCTGAGCTTGTAAACCGTACACGCGAGGCAGCCAACGGAAACGACACTACCGCTTCACACAAAGAAGCCATGGACTACAGTGGTTTCGAAGCAACAGAATACGATGATGAAATTCGTTTTCTCCTGCATGAGTATGTTCGTCCTGCAGTAGAAAGCGACGGCGGTGCAATCGACTTTATGGCGTATCGCGATAAGAAGGTGTACGTTCAATTGAAAGGTTCGTGCAGCGGTTGCCCATCATCAACCGCCACACTCAAGGGCGGCATTGAAAATTTATTGAAGGCGAAAATGCCGGATATAGTGGAAGAGGTCGTAGCAGAAGCTGTATGAGCGCTACAAAACGACTTGTTCTAATACATGGATTTACGGAGCGCCCTTCCATGTGGGATGCCCTTATTTCAGAAATTCAGAATGACTCAATCGCCATTAGCACTCCGTCAATCCCTGGACATGGCACACAGCCGCAAATACCCGCAGAACTGACTGCTGAAGCGTATTGCAGAGCTATCATCGACCAATTGCCGGACGATGAATTACCTTGGATCGTGGTGGGACATTCCATGGGAGGGTATTTAGCTTCTACCCTGGTAACACTGGTTCCTCATCGCATTGCCGGACTTGGATTCTTTCATTCGAAGGCCGGAGCAGATAGCGCATCCAAAATTGAAGACCGCAAGCGAGCAATCGCCGCAGCACGTCAAAATAGAGAGTTGTATTTGGGCACTATGCTGCGCAATACGCTTGCAGACTGCAATGTAGAACGATGCGCCACCGAACTTTCAGCGATGCTAGCGGAAGCACAGCAGGATATCAGCAGCGATTGCATCGAGGCCGCCCACACCGTTATGATTGAACGCCCAGATAATGTGGAACACTTGCGCCACGTATCGTATCCGGTTTATTATTTCCTGGGAAGAAACGACAAGTCAATTCCTCTTGAACAACTCACTGATGAATTGCAAGCGCTTTCCAATGCACGCGTTACCGTTGTAGAAAACACCGGACACATGGGTCAGGTGGAAGCGCACAAAGAGGCACTAGCGTGGTTCAAACAATTGATTGCTTAAGGCTTTCGCACCGATGCGTATTGCTTGTATTCAAGCGCAACCTGCAAGGCTTTTTTGAAGTCGGGATCCGACTCGAGCGACACGCGAATCATGGCAGTATCATCAAACAAGTTGCGTGCGAATTGTCCTTTGATGCGCGACTTGAGTTGGGGTGTAATCTTTTTAATTACCTGACGATTTATTTTGATTTCCTCCTTCTCGGCTGTCTCAATAAGGCCGGTAAGCATGGCGTCAGTTACCGTAAACTTCGCAATAAAGTCATCGGCGCTTTTGTATTTGCGCATCTCCTTGCGATGAGCATCGAGATAGGTAAAACAATAATTACGAATGATTCCGCTGTAAGCTATTTCAGACAGTAAGCCGGAGAAGTAAATGCTGTCGATGGGCACAAAAACATCCGGCATTATTCCACCACCACCATACACCAATCGACCTGCAGGTGTTCTAAACAGCAATGAGTCGGGGAAACGCACACTATCGGCACTGGTAAGTTCGCCTTTGGTCAAGCGCTCGTGAAAATCATCTTCGTAATTGATAGAATCGCCGTAGGGCTTTTGAATGCAACGACCGGTAGGTGTGTAGTAGCGTGCAACAGTCAGGCGCAGCGCGCTATTGTCGGCAAGTTCCATTTCGTGTTGAACCAGGCCTTTACCAAACGAACGGCGACCAACCGTAACAGCACGATCCCAGTCTTGCAAGGCTCCCGCAACAATTTCACTGGCAGATGCCGAGTTTTGATCAATCATTACAACCACATTCAAGTCGCGGTATTTTCCTTTTTTACTGGAGCGTATTTCGTCCTCACCCGTATGAATGCCGCGCGTGCGAACAATGGTCTTGCCTTCGTTTAAGAATTCCTCCACAATTTCGGCAGCCTGATTGAGTAGTCCACCTCCATTTCCGCGCAAATCGAGTATGAGCGAAGAGCAGCCCTTTTCCTCCAATTGTTCTGTTGCCTGAATAAACTCATCGTAGGTTTTCTCCGCAAAACGATCGATGCGTATATACCCCACAGAATCGTTCACCATAAACGATGCATTCACGCTTTCGATTGGAATACTTCCACGTTCGATGGTAAACTCCTTCACGCCTTGCTCACCCGGACGCATTACTGCAACACGCACTTGACTGCCTTGCTTCCCCTTTAACAACTTCTGCGCTTTATCTCCATCGAGCTCCTTTCCTGAAATTGGCTGACCATCGACCATTACAATGCGATCACCGGAAAGAATTCCGGCCTTTTCAGAAGGACCTTCAGCGATGGTCTTTACCACCATCAGTGAATCGCGGAGAATCAAAAACTCAATACCCACTCCACTGAACTCACCCTTCATACGTTCCTTCTCGATAGCCACTTCTTCAGAACCCATGTAATAACTATGAGGGTCCAGGTTCTTTAATACACTCGCAATCGCGTCTTCAATCAACTGCTGCTTATTGATGCTGTCTACGTAGTTGTCTTCGATAAAATCAATGAGACTAACCAACTTGTTGGCATTCTGCTCCACCGACGGCTTCACCTGCAGCAGATTCTTGTCACCGAGGTTGGTCCCGATAAACATCCCCGCGATGAGGGTCAATGCAAACAACAACGGTTGAACCGGTGAGGGCTTGCGATCGTTTGGTTGGGAGGTGGAGTTAATAGACCCCGGTAGTTCGTTGCTCATAGAGTGGCACAAATCTAATCAGCTAACTGAATTTGCAACGGCCGTGTAAGAAGATGTTTAGAGAAATTATGAGCCTATCAGCCAATGTCCGGAATTTGAACGATTTCCAGTTCGGCACTGCGCAAGAAATCCAACCCGGTTGTGTCCTTGTATTCGTTGATATAAACCATCCGCTTGATTCCCGCCTGCAGAATGAGCTTGCAGCATTCCTTGCAAGGAGACAGCGTTATGTATAGCGTAGAACCCTTAGCATCGTTCGCAGAGCGTGCAATCTTCAGGATAGCATTGGCTTCGGCATGCAGCACGTACCAATGTGTATCACCGTTGTCATCTTCGCATGGATTTGGAAAACCGCCGGGGGTTCCATTGTAGCCGTCACTAATAATCATGTTATCACGCACGACCAGGGCGCCTACTTTTTTGCGGGTGCAATGCGAGAGTGCTGCCCATTCGACCGCCATTTTCAGATAAGCACGATCGTAACGTTCCTGTTTGCTGTAATTCGTTTGCACGTAATGAAAAGTATTGAAATGCAAAAGAACAGTATAATCCTCATTGCACATACCTTTGAGACATGAAGATTTATACCCGCAAAGGCGATGATGGAACCACCTCGTTACTAGGAGGTGTTCGCATACCCAAGCATCATGCACGCATTGAAGCGTACGGAAATATTGATGAACTCAATTCCTACTTAGGGTTGTTGCGTGATTTGCTCGCAGGAAGCGCACATGTATCCTTGCTTCTTACCATTCAAGATCGCCTGTTCACCATCGGTAGTCACCTGGCACTTGACCCCGAGCACGTGGGTAAAATGCAGCTCCCGGAGCTTCATGCCGATGACGTGGTTGCCCTTGAAAAAGCGATGGATAGCATGGAAGAAACCTTGGCCCCCATGAAGAATTTTGTACTTCCCGGCGGACACCCCGCGGTTTCTCATTGCCACATCGCCCGTTGCATTTGTCGCCGGGCCGAGAGAAGTATCGTGTTTTTGCGAGAGCAATCGAACGTTGAACCCACCATACTCGAGTATATAAATAGACTTAGCGACTACCTTTTTACACTGTCGAGGAAGGTTTCGGCTGAAAATAACGCAACGGAAACTCCTTGGATACCTCGCAAATAAAGGTGTCCGGAATCATTTTCAACAAAATTCTAAAAGTGTTGCATCTATGAGCGAAACATTTATTTTCGCGCAACGTTAACCCTATACGAATTTTATAACTGTTCTCACTATGTATTGGACACTCGAATTGGCCTCATACCTTGAAGACGCCCCATGGCCGGCCACCAAAGACGAATTGATAGATTTCGCGATGCGCACGGGCGCCCCCCTCGAAGTAGTAGAAAATCTTCAGCAAATCGAAGACGATGAAGAAGTGTTTGATACCATCGAGGACATTTGGCCGGATTATCCAACCAAAGAAGATTTCTTCTTCAACGAAGATGAATATTAAATGAAAAAGCCGCGTTTGCGGCTTTTTTGTTAAATCAGGGTTTTTAACACAAGTCATTGGAAGAAAAGACATAAATCATCCAAGACCCTGACACACGTGACTAACTTGCGCGAAACTTTTAACCACGTCATGAATAAACTTCTACTTTTCCTCGGATTAGCCCTGTTTTCCATGGGCTCTGTGGCGCAAATTCGATTCACACAAGTGGATCCGGCTAATGCGCAGATTACCATTCAAAACTTCGGCATGATGGCCGTTGACATTCAACAGTATCGTCTTTGCGCTCTGTTTGAATACGCCTCACTTTCTAGTGGCAACGTAACCGTTACCTCGGGAAGCTTGAACCTCGATGGCGGTGCCACCGTGACCGTTACGTGGAATGCCTCGAACGGCTTCAATACATCGGCAAGCGATATGGGACTATACCTTCCGATGGGTAGCTTTTCCGACCCTAATAACATGGTTGACTTCATGCAATACGGTGACTTCGGGTTGGGGCGCGAAAACGTTGCTGATCAAGCTGAATTGTGGATTGCCGGTACTTTCCTATCAGGAAATGGTCCTTGGAATTATACAGGAAACGGAACAGAAAATACCATTGCATTCTGGAGTTCTGTAAGTGCTGCCGGATGCACAGCAGTTGATGCTTGTAACTACAATCCAGCAGCAACAGAGGAAGATGGTTCATGCCTATTTGTTGGCTTCCCTTGCGATGACAGCAATCCGGAAACGGTAGATGTCATTGGTGCCGATTGCACTTGTGTTGGAATTCCTACAGGATGCACCGAACCCGATGCTTGTAACTATGACGCCAATGCTGTTGAGCCAGACTTCTCTTGCTATTTCCCCGGCGACAACTGCGATGATGACAATGTGTTTACCATTAACGATGTGTATGGTGTGGATTGCGTGTGCGTGGGTGAAGAGATTCCCGGAATTCCCGGCTGCACAGCTACTGAAGCCTGTAACTACGATATGAACGCCACTATTGAGGATGGTTCATGCCTATTACCCGGTGACCTGTGTGATGACGGAAATGAAAACACGTTTGATGATGCATATGGAACAGATTGCGTATGTGCCGGACTTTCCTTGGGTTGCACACTTCCTGACGCTTGCAACTACGACCCGACAGCGGGTATCGAAGACGGCAGTTGCATTCTTCCCGGAGATAACTGTGATGACGGCGATCCTTTTACATTCAACGACATTTACGGCCTCGACTGTGTTTGCGCAGGTGAAACTGACCCACAAATCGAAGGTTGCACTGCTATCGAAGCGTGTAATTTCAATCCGGAAGCTACCCTCGATAATGGTTCATGTATACTACCCGGCGAGCCTTGCGACGATGGCAATGAAGCAACCGTAAATGACCTGTTGGGTGCCGATTGTGTTTGCACCGGATTGTTGGAAGGCTGCACAGACTTGGGTGCATGTAACTACGACGAGAATGCGATCATCGATAACGGTACTTGTTTCTTCTCGGGTGACTTCTGTGATGACGGTAACGCGGGCACAGAAAACGACTTGTATAACAACGAGTGTGTTTGCGAAGGAACCATCATTCAAATCGAAGGTTGCACAGCCGCAGATGCCTGCAACTTCAACCCCGCTGCCAATGTAGAAGATGGTAGCTGTGAATTACCAGGATTCCCTTGCAATGACAACAACGAACAAACCGTAGATGATGTGTGGACATCTGATTGCGTTTGTCAAGGTATTCTTACCGGCTGCACCGACATCAATGCCTGCAACTACAATCCTGAAGCATTGACCGATGATTTCTCATGTACGTTCCCGAATGATTCTTGCGACGATGGTGATATCACAACCATCAACGACACCTTCAACGCTGAATGCACTTGCGTGGGTGAAAACACAGGACTTATTGCCGGTTGCACCGACATGGCCGCTTGCAATTACGACAGCGAAGCAACTATCGATGATGGTTCTTGCATTACTCCAGGTTCATCATGCGATGACCTCGATCCTTTTACTATCAACGATGTAATTCAGGTAGATTGTTCATGTGCAGGTGAAACCGAACAATTCACAGAAGGTTGCACAGCCATTGAAGCTTGCAACTACGATATAAACGCTACCATCGACAATGGCAGTTGCATATTCCCGGGCGAACCCTGCGATGACGCAAACACCGCGACTATCAATGATGTATTAGGTGCCGACTGTGTTTGCGCGGGTGAAGCTACCGGTTGTACCGATATGAATGCCTGCAACTACAACATGGATGCATTGGTTGACGACGGAAGCTGCTATTTCCCCGGAGATAACTGTGACGACGACAACATTTTCACCAACAACGACATTTACACTGCCGATTGCGTATGTCAAGGTGAAGAAATCACAGGCGTTGCCGGTTGCACTGCTGTTGAGGCTTGCAACTACAATGCAGAAGCAACTATCGAAGATGGTTCGTGCGAATTACCAGGATATCCTTGCGATGATGCCAACGAGAACACCATCAACGACATCCTCACCGCTGATTGCATATGCGCGGGAGAACTCACCGGTTGCACCGACATGAATGCATGTAACTACGATGCTTCTGCTATTATCGATAATGGTTCTTGCACATTCCCGGGCGACGCTTGCGATGACAATAACCTTACTACCGATAACGATGTATTGGGAGCCGATTGCGTTTGCCTTGGAGAAGACAACGGACTTATTGCAGGTTGCATGGACATGAATGCTTGTAACTATGATATGACAGCAACTGTCGACAACGGATCATGTTTCTCTATTGGAGATGCTTGTGATGATGGCGATATCTTCACTGCAAACGACCTGGTAGGTGCCGATTGTATTTGTATTGGTGAAGCAATTCAGGTGGTCGAAGGTTGCACTGCTATTGAAGCTTGCAACTACAACCCCGAAGCGAATTTCGATGACGGTTCTTGCCAGCTCCCAGGCTACCCTTGCGATGATAACGATCCAAACACCATGGGCGATGCTTACGGAATTGATTGCGTTTGTTCAGGTATGATTGTAGGCTGCATGGATATGTTTGCTTGTAACTACAATCCGGAAGCACAATTTGATGACTTCAGCTGCGAATTCCCCGGCAGCCCATGCGACGATGGAAACCCTGAAACGTTGAATGATTTCTTGGATAACGATTGCAATTGTATCGGACAAATTATCCAAACATTGGGATGTACAGATATGGATGCTTGTAACTACGATATGAGCGCAAATACTGATGACGGTTCATGCTTCTTCGTGGGTGATGCTTGTGATGACGGAAATGCAAATACTTCAAACGACGTATACAACGCTAATTGCCAGTGCGAAGGTGTTGTTTCGGTAGAAGAAATGAGTGTTTCCTACTCTGTATATCCTAACCCGACCAACGGTATCATCACCATTGCTCAGCAAGAAGGTGCTGCTATTCAGTTGATCGAGGTGGTAGATATCACCGGTAAGCGTGTTGCTACATTCAACCCGAATAGCTCTACTGCAACTATCGAAATGAATTCAATGGCTGCAGGACTCTATACACTCAACATTCGATCAAACAACGAAGTGAAGAGTGTTCGTGTTCAGAAGAACTAAGCGCTAATCGAATGACTGGTGGCCAATAAAAAGGCCCGCTTTGGATTTCCAAAGCGGGCCTTTTTTATTTCTTTATTTTATTGTGTTGACGCATTCAATGCGTCACTACTACACAAGTAAACAAACGCATTCCCTCGCACATCGCCCTTCGCCCCTCGCCCCTGTCAATGCTTGAAATGCCTCACCCCCGTCATATACATCGCCACTCCATTTGCGTTGCAGTAGTCGATTGAAAGTTGGTCTTTGATAGAACCCCCCGGCTGCACCACCGCTGTGATTCCTGCTTCTCGCGCAATTTCTACGCAATCAGGGAATGGGAAGAATGCGTCGCTTGCCATGACTGCGTCGTTCAAATCCATGTTAAACGAACGTGCCTTTTCAATCGCCTGGCGCAACGCGTCTACACGTGATGTCTGACCCGTTCCGCTGGCGCAAAGCACGCCATTCTTAGCCAACACGATGGTGTTGCTCTTGGTATGTTTTACGATTTTATTGGCGAATACCAAGTCACTCAATTGAGAGTTGGTAGCGGTTGAAGTCGTTGCCAATTTGAAATCGGATACACCTTCTGTGTGCGCGTCTTTATCTTGATACAAGAAGCCGTTTAACGCTGTGCGCACTTGTTGCGTGGGCATCTTCACCGTATTGCGCTTCAACAAAATTCTATTCGCCTTTTGCTTGAGCAATTCAACAGCAGCCGCATCGAATTGTGGCGCAATGATCACCTCGCAAAACAACGAGTGAATCAACTCAGCTGTCGCTAAATCAACCGGACCGTTTGCGATAAGCACACCACCAAAAGCCGAAACAGGATCACACGCCAGAGCAGCCTCATACGCTTCCTTCATGGAAGAGCGTGTTGCAATGCCGCATGCGTTGTTGTGCTTCAAAATGGCAAACGTTGGAGCTTCGTTCGTGAATTCATCAATCAAGTTCACTGCAGCATCCACATCGAGCAGGTTGTTGTATGAAAGTTCTTTGCCGTTGAGCTTTTCAAACAACGCGTCCATATCGCCATAAAATACACCGCGCTGATGTGGGTTTTCGCCGTAGCGAAGTACCTGATAATTGTTCTCGCTGATCTTCAACGAACCGGGTTCTTCGCCCAGGAAATACGAATATATTTTTCCGTCGTAGTGCGACGAAACATTGAACGCCTCGCGCGCCAATTCACGACGTTGTTCAATCGTGCTGTTACCCTCCTGCTCAGTAAGAATCGCGAGAAGGTTGGCGTAGTAACGCTGTGCAGGCACAATCACCACATCATCATAATTCTTGGCAGCACCCCGAATCAACGAAATACCGCCAATGTCAATCTTTTCAATGATGTCTTCGTGCGATGCACCGCTTGCTACTGTCTTTTCAAACGGATACAAATCCACAATTACACAGTCGATATTGGGTATTTCAAATTCTGCAATTTGTGCTTGATCTCCCGCATCAGCGCGGCGATTCAATATACCTCCGAATACCTTGGGGTGCAAGGTTTTCACGCGTCCACCTAAAATGCTCGGATACCCGGTGAGTTCTTCCACAGGCACCACACTTCCGCCAAGTTTTTCGATAAACTCTTGCGTACCTCCGGTGCTGTACATGGTGATGTTCAACTCCATCATGCGACGCACAATGGGTTCCAAACCGGTTTTATCAAATACGGAAATAAGGGCTGAGGTAATTTTTTTCGACATGTTTAGGAGGAATTTTGCGCCGCGAATTTAGCGCTACAATTCCACCTTATAAGAAACCAGTATCACATAATCCATTTCTTGCGGCGAATCTGTCAAATCGCGCTGTATGAGATAACCAAATGACACCGCCTGTTTCTTGTTGATTTTGCGGGAAACCTGAGCGGTCCAACGCCAATTGGTGAGTGCTAGGTCTTGGTAAGCTGAAATGGAATTAAAGAGCTCGAACGAGGACGAAAGATCTGTTTTTTTGAGTCCGCCATACTTCAGACTTGCTCTGTTGCGCCAAATGGTGGTAAAGTCTACGTCGGCATCACCCAGTCCACCGGTCATGGAAAACTGTGCTCTGGAAAGCAATTGAACCGTCCAGTCGTTCCATTTCTCTTTCACAGCCACTCCATACTGCATTCGCTGCCGGCCATCGACATGCACACCATCGTTGCCAATTCCACCGCGATATGCGGCTTGCAAGCTAAAGTTTTTCGACGCTTTGTATTCAGCGCCAACATCCACAAACAAGCGCGACCATCGTGTGATGTTTTCATCGAAACGAACCTCCGGACTAACCGTTATCTCCAAACGGTCGTTTAACTCGCGACTCAAGCCAACGTCCATCCAAAGCCCTGCGTCGTTGCTTTGTGACCAAAGCGTCGCGCTACTCAACAGAAGGAAAAGTAACAGGCTAATTCGCATCGTAGAGAGTCATGTCGGCCGCCACAATGGTTTGCTCTCCATCGGTGATTTCCAATTCCTGCAACACGGTCATGTGGTCTTCATCCCAAGGAACCGCCACTGAATTGGTATCGGCCGAAAACGCATACACGGTGTATTTCCCCGGACGTAAATAGAGAAACTCGTACTCACCGTTGTAATTCGTTTGCACGCGATCATCAGGCGACACATGATCTCCATAAATGATGTACACGTCCTCATCGGCGGCAGGAAAAGTGCCGATAGCCGTGGCCGGATTGTCCAACACCACGCGGATTTCGCGCGATATCTTCCCTTGGATGGAGGAATTACCGCCATCACCCGCTTCCTTTTTGCAGGATGCAAAAGCGAAAACAGTAAGGATTACGAATAATGCAGTAGTGCTTTTCATCGTTATCAGTTGTTGAATCCGGACGAGAATGTCTCATCGATATGACCGTCTTGCTGGTCTTCGTAGAAATAGATTTTCACCATGACCGTATCGCGCAGAAAATCGATTTTACCAATTTCAACACGGTTAATTTTAATGCCTGTGCGTTCTTCAAGATCGGCGATTAACTCAGCGCGGCGGCCCTTCTGAATGAGCGTAATTTTTTCATAAACCACCAACTTCTGTGACTCGTGGCGCAACAACCACACGTGCTCCAGTCCATAGGTAAGTGCGAGAATAGCAAGATTCGCAAATACCAATTCGGCAACTGATATTTTTTTGTTGATGAGCGCGTTCATCACCGACATGCCTATTACAATGAAGAGATAGGTCATCTCTTTAATCGGAATGGCGTCCGTTCGGTAACGTATGATTCCGAATACAGCAAACAATCCCAATGCGAATCCCATTTCCAGCTTCACGCTTTCGAGCAAAAAACACATGGTGAAAATGGAAATGCTAAACAGGAAATACGTGAAAAGAAAATCCTTCCTTTTGGCAATCGGATAGTAAATCAGTCGCACCAACACAAACACAAACAACAAGTGCAGACTCATGCGAATGATAAGGCCGAGCAGGTCTTCCCCGTTGAAAAATTTCAAGCCGCCAAGTGGTTTGAATTTCTCCGTTTCCTCAACAACAGTAGGAAGTGCTTCTTGCACTTGCAGTAATAGTTGACTCCAATCAAGCAACATGGGCTAATTTGATTTTTTCGATTTTCAATAATTTCTGTTTGAAGTTGTTCGACTTCATTTCGGGGTATAAAAGCGCTACGCCCAAGCAATACTTACTCATGGATTCGGGGCGTACCAATCGGTGCTTCAGAAATTTCAACACTTCGGAGGCTGTGCTGTTTTCATCGCGCTTTACCTCGATAATCACCAATTCAGGTAGCGAGGCGGTTCGGCCATTCAACTCAAACGTGATGTCACTATCAATCGTGAGGCGCTCGCCCGCTTGCATATCGACAAGCGTAATACGATGAAAGCCATTCCACAACTTGGGTTCGTAGTCCAAATGATGATTCGTTCGCTTATCGATGAACTCGCTCTCTCCTTGATTTAACTCCGGCTCAATGTCAGTGAGCTTTACGCGACTCTTTATAGTGCGGCCCTTATTCGTTTTCTCCTTGTATTCGAGAAAGGAAACATGACTCTCTACATACTCTCGCTTGCGCACTTTGAAACGGTTTCTTTTTCCGCTGTGGTGCTGTCGATAACACAAAAAATCAGATGTGTCGAAATACAAGGTTCTGTAGCGATTCAAACGAACTCCTTCCACTTCCAACACGCGGTAGCGATCCGATAATCCATGAAGCAATTCATCCAACTCCAATCTGCTTACGAGGAACTTGGTGTCGGTGCGATTCATTAGGCGCACACTGTCCATTTCCTGGATGGAAATAGGTTGAAAGCGTTGAAGTATGTTCTCGAGTTGAGACATAAGAATACAGGTTCCCTGCAATGTTACAGCAAGATTAACAGAGTTGAGATTGAAAATACGGGGATGCCTTGGAGTTCTGTCTTCGTCCAGGCTCAACCAATGATTGGTCTACTTCAAATTGTGATACACCGCCTGCACATCGTCGTCTTCCTCGATCTTTTCAATCAGCTCGAGAATTTCGTCGGTTTGCTCTTCGTTCAGTTCGGCAAAGGAATTTGGAATACGCTCCAGGCTTGCCTTCTTCACGATAATGTTGCGTTCTTCCAGCGCCTTCTGCATGTTGCCGAAGTCGGTAAAGGCAGAGTAAAGGATAATCTCGGTTTCATCCACCTCCATCGATTCCAATCCTGCATCAATCAATTCGAGCTCAAGTTCTTCAGGGTTCGCTACGTTGGCAGGGTCGAGTCGGAAAACTCCTTTACGCTCGAATACGAAACTCAATGAACCGCTTGTGCCCAACGCACCACCTGAACGGTTGAAGTACAGACGCACATTGGCAACCGTGCGGGTTGGATTATCGGTAGCGGCTTCCACCAAAATCGGAACTCCGTAAGGGCCGTAGCCTTCGTATACTATTTCTTCGTAGTTGGAATTGTCCTTGTCGCTGGCGCGCTTGATAGCAGACTCCACGCGGTCCTTCGGCATATTCAAACCACGCGCGTTGTTCATGATTTGACGCAAACGCGGATTGTTGTTGGGATCCGGGCCACCGGCCTTCACCGCCATCACAATGTCCTTACCTATGCGCGTGAAGGCCTTCGCCATCTTGTCGTAGCGCGCAAACATCTTATGCTTTCGGGTTTCAAATATGCGTCCCATGGTGTACTGATTTATTTCTCCCGCAAAAGAACACCCGAAAACCCTTTTTTGCAAAAAATAGACAGGGGCCATTCCCCATTCAGTCGCTATTTTGCGCTCGCTAAGTTGCCTACAGGAGATGTTTTTAGAAAACACCGATAATCGCGGTCGCCGTCAGGGGTGGATTGAAGTCGTTTGTGGCTCTATGTTTTCCGGTAAAACGGAAGAACTCATACGCCGCATGCGTCGTGCTGAATTCGCCAAAATGAAGGTCGAGATTTTCAAGCCGCGTATCGACAACCGCTACCACGAAGAAAACGTGGTAAGCCACAACCAAACTTCGATTCGAAGCACGGTGGTTGATCACTCCTCACAACTCTTACTGCTCACCGGCGACGTTGAAGTAATTGGCATTGATGAAGCGCAGTTCTTCGATGACGGCTTGCCCGAAGTGTGCAATCAACTCGCCAATCAAGGCATTCGTGTAATCATTGCAGGACTGGACATGGACTACATGGGCCGCCCCTTCGGACCGATGCCTCAACTGCTGGCCATCGCCGAGTTTGTAACCAAGGTGCACGCCATCTGTGTGCAAACGGGTAACCTCGCTAACTACTCCTATCGCCACGTTCCCGGCGATTCAGTTGTACAGCTAGGCGAAAAAGAATCGTATGTGCCGCTTTCGCGCATGGCATTCACCCAAGCCATGCAGCAGCGCAAACAAGAAGACAAAGAGGAAAACGCATGAGCTTTTCCATTCACGATATTGTCACCATCACAGAAGGCCGATTAGCACAAACCGCGGCTAACCAACCGATAGAGCGCTTGCTCATCGACAGCCGAAAATTGACACACGCTAGCGACGGGCTTTTCTTCGCCATTCGCAGCGAGCGCAACGACGGCCACAAATACATTCACGATGCATACAAGGCCGGCGTGCGCAACTTTGTGGTTGAGCAGCAACCCGACATTACACTCGCGCCCGAAGCCAATGTGGTTATCGTAAAAAACAGCGTAAAGGCGCTGCAGCAGGTGGCCGCTGCTCATCGAAAACAATTTGATATTCCTGTTGTAGGCATCACAGGATCGAACGGGAAGACCATCGTAAAGGAGTGGCTCAATCAATTGTTGTGCGACGACTTCAACATTGTGCGCAGCCCAAAGAGCTACAACTCGCAAATTGGGGTGCCGCTTTCGGTGTGGAATATCGAAGCAGTTCATTCACTTGCCCTTTTCGAAGCTGGCATTTCGATGCCGGGCGAAATGGACGAGCTCGCCAAAATCATCGCACCCACCGTTGGCATATTCACATCCATCGGCTCAGCGCATAGCGAGAATTTTTTAAGCAAGCGTCAGCTCATAGGTGAGAAGCTCAACCTCTTTGCTCATTGTCCGGTGGTGATTTGTCCGGAAGATGGCGACATCGCAGCGCTGATACAACCATGGCTTACCACCAAGAAGATCCTGCGTACGCCTTCGGCGGAACATGCTGTGAAAGCGAACACACCGAGTGGAGCTGCGATTGAATTGAAGTGGCACGAGTTGATGCTCGAGTTTCAATTGCCCTTCCGTGATAAAGCTTCGGTCGAGAATTGCATTACGTGCATCACGCTCCTGTTGCATTTGGGATACGAGCCCAGTGTGATTCAAGAAAGGCTCGGCCGATTAACAGCGCTTGAAATGCGACTGCAGCTCATTGAAGGCGAGAACGACTGCACCCTCGTGAACGACGCATACAGCAACGATTTGCACTCGCTCGAAATAGCCCTCGACTTTTTGGGGCACCATGCACGCCAGCAAACGAAAACCATCATCCTATCCGATCTCTTTCAAACCGGATTGAGCGATGATGAGTTGCACAAGCGCATTGCTCGCCTCATCGGCGGAAAAGGAATTACGCAATTCATCGGCATTGGGCCATCTATGGCGAAGCATGCCTCCTATTATCCCGAGCATTCGCTTTTCTTTTCATCCACCGAATCGTATTTAGCACAACTCACTACCGACGAATATGTGAAGCGCGCCATCCTCATCAAGGGAGCACGCGACTTCCGATTTGAACGCATCGTTTCTGCTTTCCAGCAGCAAACGCACGATACGGTGCTCGAGATAAATCTGAATGCACTTGCGCACAACCTGCGTTACTTCAAATCGAAATTACCATCGTCGACCAAGTTGATGGTGATGGTGAAGGCGTTTGGTTATGGCAGTGGTGCCGAAGAAGTGGCATCGTTACTTGAATTCAACAAAGCCGATTACCTGGCAGTGGCCTATACCGATGAAGGCGTTGAATTGCGCAAGTCGGGCATCTCGTTGCCTGTAATGGTGATGAATCCCGAGCGCAGCAGTTTGCCCACCCTCATTCGTCATAAGCTCGAACCCGAGTTGTACAGCTTTCGCACGGCCAACAATTTTCTGCAGGCATTGCAAGCGGCAGAAATCACGGAGCCCTATCCTGTGCACATAAAAATCGATACCGGCATGCACCGGTTGGGATTCATTGCCGACGAGTTGCATGATCTGTGCGCTTGGCTCGACGCGCATTCACAGGTTCGCGTTGCCAGTGTATTCACGCACCTGGCTGCCAGCGACGATGCGCGCTACGACGATTTCACCCGCAAGCAACTGCACGCATTTCAAGAAAGTTGCGACCGCATTGCGCTGCATGTTAAGACCCCGTTTTTGAGGCACGCCTTGAACACAGGTGGCATTGAACGTTTCCCCGATGCAGCGATGGACATGGTGCGTTTGGGCATTGGGTTGTATGGCGTATCGGCCGGAGGGCACGATCAGCAGCACTTGCAAACGCCCGGCAAGTGGAAGACCATCATTTCGCAGATCAAGCACATCAAAGGCGGCGATAGCGTGGGTTATTCGCGCTCGTTTGTAGCACCTTTCGACATGACCATTGCGACCATACCGGTAGGCTATGCCGATGGTTTGCGCCGCACCATGAGCAAAGGCCAAGGCTATGTGCTGGTGCGCGGAGAAAAGGCACCCATCGTAGGCAATGTGTGCATGGACATGACCATGATCGATGTATCGGCCGCACAATGTTCAGAAGGCGATGAAGTAGAGCTCTTCGGCGAGCACATTTCCCTACTCGAATTCGCACGCATGTGCAACACCATTCCCTATGAAGTGCTCACGTCGGTGAGCCAACGGGTGAAGAGGGTGTATGTGGAGGAGTGAGTTTTTTTTAACCGCAGAGACACAGAGAAAATTCAAGAGAAATTATTCTTTGCGGCTCTTTGCGGCTTTGCGGTTCAATAATTTTTAACCACAGAGGGCACGGAGAACACAGAGAGAAAAGCGCCTGTTAAGAATCCAAAAGTGCCTCCCTATAATCCTACAATCCTGCTATCCTACAATCCTGTATACCTCCCCTTCGCAGTACCTTTAACCCATGAATTGGCGCATCCTTTTTTCTTTCGCTTGCATGCTGTTTCTGAACGCGATGCTTTTCGCGCAACAACGCATGCCCGGCCAAGCTTTGGTGCAATTGAAAGCACAAGCCGATATCCATTTGTTTGTGGATGAAATGAACGCGCAGCTGGGTCTGCTGGCCGAGGTGAAAGAATCACACTGCATCTATCCGCGCATGAACCTGTGGCTTGTGGAGTTCAATGAAGACGAAATCCCTATGCGCGATTTCCTTTACTATGCCAACAGTTATAACACGGTGGAACACGCGCAAGTCAATCACATCGTTACCCAACGCCTCGTGCCCGATGACCCATTCTTCGAGCAACAATGGCATCACCAACAAGCCAACGATCACGACATCGATAGCGAATTGGCGTGGGATATCACAACGGGTGGAACTACTCCAACGGGCGATGAAATTGTAGTGTGCGTGGTGGAGTTGGGTGGTGCTAAATGGAACACAACCGACATAGTCGACAACCACTGGGTGAACGTGCATGAAATTCCGCTCAACAACATCGACGACGACAACAACGGATTCATTGATGATTATAACGGCTGGAACATCACCACCGAAAGCGATGAGCTCGACACCGACAGTCACGGCACACGCGTGTGCAGCATGATTGGCTCGAAAGGAAACAACAACACGGGTGTAGTGGGTGTAAACTGGGACGTGAAAATGATGGTAGTCGAAATAGGTAGCTCCACAGAAGCAGCAGCCATTGCAGGATATGTGTACCCACTCGAAATGCGCAGGCTTTACAACGAAACCAATGGCGCGCAAGGCGCCTATGTGGTGGCAACCAACAGCTCGTGGGGTACCGACAACGGTCAACCCGGCGATGCGCCTATTTGGTGCGCCATGTACGACTCACTCGGTGTGCACGGCGTGTTGAGTTGCGGATCGACTACCAACAACAACACCAACGTGGATACATTCGGTGACTTACCTACGGCATGCCCGAGCGATTTCCTCATTAGCGTGGGACGCACGAACAGTATGGATGTGCGCGCATCTGGCGGCTACGGCATCACAACCATCGACCTCGCCGCTCCGGGCGATGCAGTTTACCTCGCCAACAACACAACGTATACAAACACTACCGGAACCTCATTTTCAAGTCCGTGCGTGGCAGGTGCCATCGCACTCTTGTACAGCGCACCGTGCACTGCTTTCGACGATAACGCAAGCACTAATCCGGCGCAAGCAGCAGCGCTCATGAAAGATTTTATCCTGAACGGTGTCGACACAACAACCCAGCTGCAAGGCGAAACCGTGAGCGGTGGAAGATTGAATGTGCACAACAGCTTGCAATTGATGCTAAACTCTTGCGACAATGGACAATGCATGGCGCCCTATGGCCTAGAAGTAGTGCAATCACCGGGCACTCTTAACTACACCATAAGCTGGAACGATCTCATTGCCGCAGAAGACTACCGATTGGAGTATCGACCCGAAGGAAACCCTGCATGGACAACTGTAGAACTAAACAACGGCAATAACGCGGCACTCGAAAACTTGCTTGCTTGCACTGCTTACGAAGCACGTGTAGCCGGATATTGCACCGATTCACTGAGCGCTTGGTCTCAAATTATTTCGTGGGAAACGGACGGATGTTGCATACAACCACAAACAATGTCGGTCATCGCTTCCTCTCCCACAACACTTACGCTGCAATGGAATGACGTGCTCGCTGCAACAGGCTATTCACTCATAGCGGCAGATGTGAATGGCAACACACAACAATGGGCCGTGCCTGCAACCAATACGTACACCATTGACAATCTTGTTGCATGTTCCAATTATACAATTAGCATTAGTTCTTCTTGCCCTAATCCAACAGGATTCGCGTATGAGATTCTTGCCTTTACTCCCGGTTGCGAAGACTGCGCACTCATACCCTATTGTTCAACTTCGGCAAATGCAGATGTTGAATTTATTGCCAATGTCAGCATAGGTGATATCGTGCGAAACTCATCCGGAGACGATGGATATATCCTTGTGTCTGACATAACGGATACGCTTCTTGTTGGATCAAACTACGAGGTGTCATGCACCCCTGGTTATCTGGGGACTACCTACAATGAGAATTTCCGTGTTTGGATTGACTACAACATTGATGGTGATTTCGAAGATGATGGCGAATTGGTGTTTGATCCGGCACCCACTACAATTGAAGTGAACGGTTCATTTACGATTCCTGCATCGCTTACACCGGGTGTTTCTCGCTTGCGTGTATCGATGGCTTACACGCCGATCAATGCCAACAACGAACCTTCTTCGTGTGGCAACCTGGTGTATGGTGAAATCGAAGATTACTGCATAACCCTTTCCAACACGGTTGATATGCAAGAGCAATCGCTCAGCGTGTTCCAACCATGGCCCAACCCGGCATCCTCTTGGTTGCAGTTTTCTCCTGATAACTTAAAACCACAACGCTTGGAGATAACGAGTGTAGATGGCAGAACAACCTTCAACATTAGCACAAACGGATGGCCAAGAGTTGCTCTTCCGGAGCTTTGCAATGGCTCATACCTTCTTCGTGCGGTTGATGAGCAAGGAAGTCATGTATGGCCTTTGATAATTGTCCACTAAAGTGAATTTTCTCCCAGAGCATCTTTCACCTGCACCGAATATTCAGTTGCTGCATCCTGCGTGCACAGCAAACAACGTGGAGGTTTTCATCAAACGACTCGACTTGTTGCATCCTACTGTGAATGGTAACAAGTGGTATAAGCTACGTTACAACGTTGAACGCGCTCTTGCATCCGAGCATAAAACACTGGTGACATTCGGTGGTGCGTGGAGCAACCACATTCATGCAACAGCAGCTGCCGGTAAGTTGGCCGGATTGAAAACCATTGGTATCATTCGCGGGGAAGAACCGCAGCAATACAGCAACACGCTTCGTTTCGCTCAGGAACAAGGAATGCAACTCGAATTTGTGAGCCGTCTCGACTATGAGGAGCGAGCTACCGAAGAGTTTAAAGCCTGGTTGCACGATCGATTTGGCGCCTTTCACTTGGTTCCCGAAGGTGGTTCCAATTACTACGGTGTAAATGGGTGTATGGAGATTTTATCGGGCGACGACTTACAAAACTTCGATATCGCTGCATGCGCATGCGGCACCGGGGCTACACTCGCAGGCATGCTTCTGAACGCACAAAGCAACCTTCAGTTCATTGGTTTCTCAGCACTCAAAGGCGGCGATTTCCTCAACGATGAAGTTGTAAAACACATCGAGTACTTTCTCATGGATCGATCGTTGGCGGAAGAGTTTCGCGAACAGTTTACCATCGACAGCCGCTACCATTTCGGAGGATACGGAAAATGGAACGACGAACTGATTGCCTTCATACACACTATAGAAAAAGAATATTCTCTTCCAGTCGATCAAGTGTACACAGCAAAGGCATTGTACGGTTTGCTGAAAAGAATAGAAAGCGGTGAAATTGCCAATGGGTCACGCGTGCTATTCATTCACACTGGTGGATTGCAAGGACGATTGGGTTGCGATGCATTATCGCTTCTTAATCCATAACTCCGGATTCTGCGCGGCACCGGCCTCTGCTCCCACTTTCCAAACTTCGAAGTGAAGTGTATAGTCTTCGCCGTCGTACATGATGGTACCCAACTTTTGTTTGGCCGTGACTGCGTCGCCAATTTTCACCGACACTGTTTCTAATCCGGAATAAACCGTTTTATACGATCCATGGGTCACAATCACGTTTTGACCTGCACCGGGTATGTTGAAGATCGATGTCACCTTCCCGCTGAACACCGCAAGTGCTGAGGCATTTTTATCCGTCGTAAAATCAACACCCTTATTGTTAATGGTAACCTGAGCCAAGGACGGGTGCGCATGTGTACCGAAGTGTGAGGTGATAACACCCGCACTCACAGGCCATGGCAGCGCTCCCTTGTTCTTTTCAAAGTCCTTGTTGACCAAAACTGTCTCGGGCGCCAAGGCCATTGCTGTTGTTTTCTTAGCGGTCTCGGCGACCGGAG
>Ga0315902_10002969_pt1 | contig 25802 bp, 21 predicted proteins | sample LakEriMetagenome_9_FD_203523 | JGI IMG/M metagenome (GOLD analysis project Ga0315902, IMG submission 203523) | Freshwater fungal communities from buoy surface, Lake Erie, Ohio, United States - Buoy 12 MA117 | ecosystem: Environmental > Aquatic > Freshwater > Lake > Lake biofilm | place: USA... | reverse complement strand
TGTGGTGGAACACCTGACTGGATGCGCGCCTTGGGGAGTCCCCCCTGGAGGAGGTTGTATGCGAAGTCGTGTGATGGCATGGGTTCTGACACTGATGCTGGGCGCAGGCGTGGGCGTGGCGGCCGCGCAGGACGCGACGCTGCTCGGCACCGTGTCCGACGATACAGGGGGCGCCCTGCCGGGCGTCACGGTCACAGCGACCGGCATTGACACCGGCCGCGTCTTCACGGCGGTCACGGACGAACGTGGCGAGTACCGCCTGCGCGGGCTGCCGCCGACGCGCTACAAGGTGACGGCCGAACTGGCCGGCTTCAACACCGTGCTCATTCCCGACGTGGAACTGCTCGTCGGCCAGTCGCGTACCATCCCGTTCTCGCTGAAGGTGGCCACGCTCCAGGAAACGGTCACCGTGACCGGTGAAGCGCCGCTGGTCGACATCAGCTCGACCCAGGTCGGTGGCAACGTCGACCGACGCCAGATGGAGGAACTGCCGCTGCAGGGCCGCAACTGGATGGAGCTGGCCATGCAGGTCCGCGGCGTCGTGGCCAATGCCATCGACAACAACCCCGGCGTGCGTGACCGCGCCTTCCAGCTCAACCTCGACGGCCAGGAAATCACGCAGCAGGTGGCCGGGGGCGGCTTCGGCCAGCCGCGCTTCAGCCGCGAGGCCATCGCCGAGTTCCAGGTGGTCACCAACCTGTTCGACGTCACCCAGGGCCGCTCACTCGGCATGCAGGTGCAGGCCATCTCGCGCTCGGGGACCAACAACGTCGACGGTGCGGTCTACGGATTCTTCCGCGACGACAGGTTCAACGAGAAGGACTTCGTGGCCAACCGCGTCCTGCCCTACTCGAACCAGCAGATGGGCGCGGCGATCGGCGGGCCGATCATCCGCGACAAGATGCACTACTTCCTGTCGTACGAGCGTGAGAATGAGCCGAACACCATCATCACGGCCCCCCCGGGACTCCCGGGCCAGAATTTCTCGTTCGACACCAAGACCGTGCAGAACAGCCTGCTCGGCCGCGGCGACTGGCAGGTCAAGCCGCAGGATCACCTGACGCTGCGCGGCTCGTACTGGGACCGCAAGAATCCCTTCACCCAGGTGTCGGGGATCGAGCATCCCTCGCAGGCCGCCAACCGCTCGCAGCGCGCCGGCAATGTCGTGGGCACCTGGGCCAAGGTGCTCGGCCCCTCGACGCTGCAGGAGGTCCGCCTCGGCTACACGCACTTCAACTGGCGCAACGACCTGGCGGTCGAGGCCCTGCGCAATACGCCGAACTACGTGTTCCCGGCCCTCACCGTGGGCCAGCGCCGCAACTATCCGCAGCGCTTCTACCAGAACACCTTCAGCGGGCGCTACGACCTGAACCTCACCCGCGGCAAGCATGACATCAAGGTCGGCGCCGAGTACCTGCGCTGGCGCGACACCGGCGAGTGGCAGTTGCTGTCGCGCGGTGAGTTCATCTTCACGCGTAACCCCACCGACCTCGACCGCCGGTTTCCCGCCAGCGCGTGGAACGACCCGAGCAAGTGGGACCTGACGGGCCTCGACGGCTTCGTGCAGCGCTTCGACCTCAACTTCGGCGACTGGACGATTGAGATTCCGCGCCCGACCGTGGCCCTCTGGGCCGGCGATACGTGGCGGATGACCGACACGTTCACCGTCAACTACGGTGTCCGCTGGGATGCCGACTGGGGCGCCCTCAATCCACCGTATGTGACCTCGCAGCTCACCTTCAATCCGCGCGACGGGAACCAATACCAGGACATCCCGCTCAACCCTGGCGACAAGCTCTATCCGGGCGGTCTGCGTGACCTTCGGAACATCGCGCCGCGCGGCGGCTTCAACTGGAATGTCGGCGGCAAGGGGAACCTCGTCGTGCGTGGCGGCAGCGGGCTGTACTACAGCATTCCCGATTCGAACACCACGTTCAGCCAGCAGTCGTTCAACGGTCAGCGCATTCTCGTGAATTCGTTCCCGTACGACGGCCTGCCGAACTTCGTACAGGATCCGACCCGAGGCCGCACGGCGCAGGACTACATCAGTGGCAAGTATCCGCTGCCGGCCCAGTCGCCACGCGTCATCGCCCATGACTACAAGATGCCCTACACGTGGCAGAGCACCCTGGGCGCCCAGGGGCAGCTGGGCGACGTGATTGGCGTCGAAGCTGACTTCACCTACTGGAAGGGTTACAACTTCGCCCGCCAGCGCGACCCGAACCTGTTCTTCAACCCCGCCACGGGTTACAGCCTGAACCCGACCACGTCGGGTCGCCCCGACCCGCGGTTCGGCGTGATCCAGTGGCTCGAATCGAAAGGCAAGGCCGACTACGCGGCAATCTCGTCGGCCATCAACCGCCGCTACCGCAACAACTGGCAGGCGTCGCTCTCATACACCTATCTGCTGTTCCAGCACGACAACACGAACAGCTTCCAGTACCAGGGCAACAATCCGTTCGATCCTGATGCCGAGTGGGCGCGCTCGACCGACTTCCAGCGCCATACGCTGCGCCTCAACGCCATCTGGCGCGTCAAGTGGGGCATCAACGTCTCGGGGGCCTACCTCTTCGGGTCAGGCAACTACTACCAGACCAACTACGCGGCCAATCCCTTCGGCCACGGCGGTGTCACGCGCTACGTGACGGCGCCGGTGTCGATTCCGTCCACCGTCGCCGATCGGTGGGAAGGCAAGTCGTCGTACCAGATTGGCGAGGTCATCCCCCGCAACGCGCTGCGCGGCTTCCCGCTGCACCGCGTCGACGCACGACTGTCGAAGGACATTCCGCTGGTCGGCGGATCACGCCTCACGGCCATCGCCGAGGTGTTCAACCTGCTCAACCACGCCAACTACGGCGCCTACAACGGCCAGGTCAACTCGGCGACGTTCGGCCAGCCGCGACAGAATCTGCTCAACGCCTATCAGCCGCGCGTGATGCAGTTCGCCTTCCGCCTGGCGTTCTAAGCGCCCGGCCCTGCCCGGCACCCCGTCCTGGGGTGCCGGGCTGTTCTTCGCCCCCCTCAATCCAGGAGGACCCCATGCCTCATCTCCGTGTCCGTCGTTCGCATTCCCTTGTCAGTGCCCTGATCGCATTCGGCATCGGCACCGCCGCGGTGCTGGGCGCCCAGTCGCAGTCACCGGTGTCCATTCCCATGCAGGGCGGCTCGCAGCAGCAGCAGGCCCGGGGCGGCCAGCGCCCCTATGCCGCCGCCCGCACGGGCGACAACTACATGCACAATTTCTATTTGCCGCCAGCGGTCAGCTCTACCCCGTGGTGGCCCGAGTGGTCATCCGACGGGAAGTGGATTGCCGTGGCCATGAGCGGCTCCATCTGGAAGGTCGATCCGGCCACGGGGCATGCCGAGGAGCTCACCGCCGGCACCGCCTACCACTCGTCCCCCGATATCTCTCCCGACGGCAAGTGGCTCGTCTACACCGCCGATCATGACGGGCAGAAGATTCAGCTCGAGATGCTGAACCTGGCCACGGGCGTCGCGACACCGCTGACGTCGGATGACCACGTGTACACCGATCCGGTCTTCTCGCCCGACGGCACGCGCCTGGCCTATGTGTCGACGGCCCCGAACGGCTTCTTCAACCTGAAGGTGCGTCCCGTACGCGACGGGGCCTTCGCCGGTCCCGAGATTTCGCTGACCACCGACAACACCTTTCCCAGCGACCGTCTCTACTTCGGGAACACCGATGTGCACATCGCCCCGTCGTGGATGCCCGACAGCCGTGAGCTGCTGGTCATCTCGAACCGGAACGTGGCCCTCGGCTCGGGCAACGTCTATCGCGTGCCCGCCGAGCCGCGCGCCATGGAGCGCGGCACCGTCGTCCTCGCCGAGCAGACGCTCTACCGCACCCGGCCCGATGTCTCCATTGACGGGGCCCGCTTCGTGTACACGTCGACCCGGGGTTCGGCCGACCAGTACAACAACCTCTACGTGCAGCCCACCAAGGGCGGCGAGCCCTACAAGCTCACATTCTTCGAGCATGATGCGTTCCACCCGCGCTGGTCGCCTGACGGCGAATGGATCGCCTACATCTCCAACGAGGAGGGCCTGCCGCAGCTGGCGCTGCTCGAGGTGTACGGCGGCGCCCAGCGCACGGTGCACATCACCGAGCGTCGCTACAAGCGACCGATGGGCACCCTGTCGGTACGCGTGGTGGACGACCAGTCGGGCGCGGTCATGGCGGCACGCACACACCTGACCGGCGCCGACCGCAAGCAGTGGGTTCCCGCAAACGCCTACGCCCGCGTCAGCGGCATCGGCGACCGCATCTTCCACACCCCCGGCACGTTCACGGTCCAGATGCCCGTCGGCCAGTCAGAGATGACGACCGTGGCCGGCTTCGAGGCCGGGGTCGATCGGCAGTCGTTCGCCATCCGGGCGAATGAGGTCACCCATGTCACCGTCCGCATGAAGCGCATCGCCGACCTCAATGCACGCGGCTGGTACAGCGGTTCGACGCATGTGCACATGAACTATGCCGGCAACCTGCACAACACGCTCGACAATCTGATGATGATGTCCGCCGCCGAAGATCAGGACATCGTCAACGAGCAGGTGGCGAACAAGGACAACCGCGTGCTCGACTACCAGTACTTCATCAAGGGCGGCGGACCGCATCCCCGGTCGCAGGCCGACCGTGTGCTGGTCGTCGGACAGGAGTATCGTCCCCCGTTCTACGGGCACGTCTTCATGTTCGGCATGCGCGACCACCTGCTGTCGCCGTTCACCACCGGCTACGAGGGCACCGCCATCGAGAGCCTCTACCCCAGCAACACCGACATGCTCAGGAAAGCCAGGGCACAGGGGGCCACCGTCGGTTACGTGCATGCCTTCGGCGGCGACACCGATCCGCTGCAGCAGGGACTCGGCGGCGGCAAGGGGTTCATGGTCGATGCCGCTCTCGGCACCACCGACGCGGTTGAGTGGTCCGACGCGGCACGGGCCGGGTTTTCGCCCTGGTATGCCGTCCTCAACAACGGCTTCAAGGTAACAGCCGTCGGCGGAGAGGACTCGATCAGCAGCATGCACGCCAGCAAGCTGGTTGGCTCCGTGCGCACCTACGTCTACACGGGAGAACGCGGCCTGTCGATGCCGGCCTGGTTCGAGGGCCTGCGCGCCGGGCGTGCGTTTGTCACGACTGGACCGCTGGTCACGATGACCGTCAACGGCCGTGGGCCTGGCGAAGAGGTCGCGCTGCCCGCCGGAGGCGGCACCATCGAGCTCAGCGGCTGGGCAAAGTCGATCACGCCCGTGTCGATGGCGCTGCTCGTGCACAACGGCAAGGTGATCGAGGAGATTCCCTTCACCGGCGACCGCACGGCGCTCGACTTCACCAGGACGTTCAAGGTGACGCAGAGCGGCTGGTATCACCTGCGCATCGAAGGAGCTCGCAGCGAGCGCTTCCCGCTCGACGCCGCGTTTGCGCAGGCCTTCACCAACCCCGTCTGGGTGACGGTAGGCGGTGCCCCGGTACGCAGCGCGGACGCTGCGGCCTACTCGGTAAAGTGGATCGACACGCTGCGGCTGATGGCCGAAGCCTGGCCCGGCTGGCGTTCGCCCAAGGAACGCGCACATGTCTTCGCACAGTTCGACGAAGCGAAGAAGATTTACCAGCAGCGTGGCGCCGAGGCTTCGGCACCGCGCCGGCCCTAGCCTCTACAGACGGAAACGGGCGGAGCCACCTCGTGGCCCCGCCCGTCCGTTCCTTTCGCGATGCCGGCCACCTGCGGCCGGCGCTGCTGCCGCCGCCCCGGCTTAGCGCCGTCCCGCCGCGGCTCCGCCCTTCACCAGATCCGTCACCGCATGGTAGGTGCCGTTGGCCACCACACCGGTCACGCGCGTGGTGTGGGCGATGTTCTCGAGCGGGTTGCCGTCGAGGACGATGATGTCGGCCAGCTTGCCCGGCTCGATAGTGCCCGAGTTCACATTGAGGGCGCGGGCCGGATTCACCGTGGCCGTCTTCAGCGCATCGAAGTTGCTCATGCCCGCCATCGTGTAGGACATCAGCTCGCCGTGCAGGTTGACGGCGTTCGGCGTGTCGGTACCGGCCACGACCAGGCCGCCGGCCTTCATGATGTCGACGACCATGCGCCCGCTGCCCCCCCGCGGATCACCGCCGCCGCCGGCGTTCATCGTCATCGGCTGCGCCGCCACCTGGCGCTGCATCCATCCCGGATAGAGCAGGAATCGCGGGTCGGCCTTGAGCGCCCCATCGAGCTCGAATAGCTGCCGGGTGCCGCCGCCCGAGATCATCGGGCAGAAGATGCGCTGGCTCTGCCCGAACAGCTGAATGACGTCCTCGTAGGACCGCTGGAGCGTAGCCATCTTCGGCGAGTAGCCCCGACGGCTCGACGCAGCGGTGTGCTCGGTATTGTCGACGCCCACAAACGCCGCCGGGAAGATCTCGTGCGTGGCGACCGGCACGCCGATGCTGTGCGCGAACTCGACCATCCGCTTCTGCTGTGGATCGGGCAGCCGCACGTAGCTCTTGATGAGGTCATGCTCGAGCACCTTCGCGCGCTGCATCTCCATCTCGAGGTGGCTGACGCTCGAAATGGCGATGCCCATCTTGTAGTACACCCGGCCCCACTCCATCAGGTAGCCCGTCCCGAAGACACGCGGTCCCGGTCGTACACCCGCCTCGACGGCCTCGCGGTCCTCGACGGCCTCGTAGGGGGTGTTACCGGGGCTGCGCACCGTGGTGATGCCGAAGGCCAGCCAGGCCCGCCCCTGGGCAGCGCCATAGTCCTTCTGCAGGTGCGAGTGGAACTCGGTCAGGCCCGGCATGACGGTCTTGTCAGACGCATCGATGAACTGTCCGCGGCCGCGGTTGCTGTCGGCATGCGGCACGACGCGCACGATGCGGTTGCCTTCCACGATGATGTCGACGTTCGTCTTGGGCGTCGGCGAGGTCATGTCGATGAGCCGCCCGGCGTGAATCACGAGGCGCGAGGTCGGCACGGCCGGCGTCCACTCGAAGGAAACTGGCACGGTGCGCGTGGCGCCGGTGACCGTGTCGAGAATCTTCAGTGTGTCGTAGGACTGATAGAGGAGATGCCGCGAATCGCCTTGCCACGACGGGGCGTGCGCCAGCTCAGATGTGACCGCGCGGGGCGGTCCCAGCGGCGCTCCGGTGTTCGACACCGGCCAGATGTGCAGCAGCCCGCCATACACACCCGCCATCTTGGTGCCATCCGGCGACCAGGCCGGGCCGCCACCGCCACGCGAGTCGATGCCCATCATGGGAATCGGCGCATGCCACTCCACCGGACCGCCGACGGTCGAGATGGTCATCACCTGATTGGTGCCCTCGCGGAAGCGCGTGCTGAGCGGCGCCACGGCGCCAATCGCCACGCGCGTGCCGTCAGGCGACCACTGGGGGCCGCCCGGCTGCGGCAGCGTATTGTGAATCTGCGTGACGGTGCCCGTGGCGATGTCCATCACCGACAGCGGCGCCACGCGCCACATGCCGTCAATGTGGATGAAGGCCAGCCGCTTGCCGTCGGGGGAAAACACCGCCGCCTGAGGCTGCGTGTCGAGGTTCGTCACCTTCCGCGCCTGGCCGGTCGTCATGTCTCGGATCCACAGCTGGAGCTGCGGGCTGTCCTTGTCCGACGAATACACGAGGCTCTTGCCATCGGGCGACCAGGCCGGGTCGGTGTCGAGGGCCGAGTCGTTGGTCAGGTTGACCGGCGTACCGCCGGTGGCGGGGACGACGTAGATATCGCCCACGGCCGCGAAGGCAATCTGGCTGCCATCGGGCGAAATCATCGGGCGCACGATGCCAAGCGTCTTGCGGGGGCGGGTCGACGTGAAGTCGCGGACCCGGCGCGGATACTGCGCACGCGTCACCTGCAGCGCCGCCGTGAAGGGCACGCTCGCGGCGGCCGCCTGACCGATGGTCCGGCGGCGGATGCGGCCGTCGGACACGTAGACCAGCTCGGAGGGCGACGCCCATGAGGCGCGGAACGCGAACACATTTTCGTCGCCGCTGATGGGCGCACCGTTGACCAAATACTGACTGGTGGTGGGGGTGGTGGCGTGATACACCAGCGTGCCCGAGGGGCTGTAGGACGGGGCATCAAGGCGCGCCGTCTCAGAGGTGAGGACCTTGCGCTGCTTCAGGTCGGCCACCGACACGGCCCAGATGCTGCGGCCGCCCTCACGGGTCGACGCGAACGCGATCTCACGGTCGTCCGGCGACCAGGTGGGCATGTAGTCTTCGGACGGATCAGTGGTCAGCTGCCGCATCTCACCGGTCCGCACGTCGAGCACCCAGATGTTGTAGTCGCTGCCCAGGTGATTGCCGCGGTCCGACGAGAAGGCGACGCGCGTGCCGTCATGCGACCACATCGGTTCACGGTCGTCGAACGCGCCCCAGGTCAGCTTGCGGCGGTTGCTGCCGTCCGGGGCGACGCTCCAGATGTCATAGTTCCCCTCGGCATACGAGAAGTAGGTAATGGCCGAGCCATCAGGCGACCACACGGGCTGCCGGATGTCTTCGTAAATGTCGGAAATCCGCTTGGCAGCCCCCCCTGCCACCGGCAGGGTCCAGAGCCCGCCCTGCAGGTCGATGGCCAGCGTCCGGCCGTCCGGTGAGAGGGCCACCGACATGGACGTGCCTTCCTGCACCGTCAGATCAATCACCGGCGGCGCGGGTGGCGCCACCGCCTGGCGCGACTGCGCCTGAAGCACTGCCACTGACACAAGCGCCAGCAGCAGCGCCGAGAACACACCAGACTTCATCGACATCAGTACACCTCCGGGAGACGGCGCTGTGCCGCACCCTCCCGCCGGGATTCTATGCTGAATGCGATGCGAGTCGTTCGGCGATGGCCGTGGCGCGGGTCCGGCAGCTGACAACCGGAGACAATCCGGCACCGGCCGGGAAGGCGGCCGCCCGGTCGATTGCCGGCACCAGCAGGTCGAGTTCGGGGCCTTCTGCCGCCCCGGTCAGCACCACGCGAATCGGGTGGAACAGGGCCTTGCCCTTCTGCCCCGTCGCGTCCTTCACACGTGCTGCCAGCGCCCGGAACTGCTCGCGCGTCTCGAGCGGGCCGGCCGACACCAGCAGCCCGGCCAGCGACTGCACCACGGCCGCGGCGCCTGCCTCGCGAAGCTCGGCCTGCAGGACCGGGTCGGCCAGCACCGCCTCGGCGTCCATCTGAAAAATCGTCGAGAGCCGCTCGGGCAGTTGCGACAGCCGGTCGACCGAGGCCGCCGCCTGGGGCAGCACGTCGAGCAGCCAGGCCTCCGCCTCTCCCGACAGGGGGCCGGTGACCATCCCCGCCTCCCGCAGGAAGGGCAGCGCCTCGCGCACCAGCCGCGCAGGTTCGCACGCCTTCAGGTAGTGCCGGTTGACCCAGGCCAGCTTCTGTTCGTCGAACACCCCGGCGCTGTGCGACACATCCGACAGGCGGAAGCGGCGGGCCATCTCCACGGCCGGCACCAGCTCATCGGATGAAGGCAGGGCCGCCTCGGCCTCGCCTTCGGGCACGCGCCGGGGCGACCAGCCGATGAGCGCCAGATAGTTGACCAGCGCCTCGGGCAGGTACCCCTTCTGCCTGAACTCGGCAACCGACGTGGCCCCGTGGCGCTTCGAGAGCGGCGCGTGGTCGGGTCCCAGCACCAGCGACAGGTGCGCAAACGCCGGAGGCGTCCAGCCGAACGCCTCGTAAATCAGCACCTGCCGCGGCGTGTTCGAGATGTGGTCCTCTCCCCGGATCACATGTGTCACGCGCATCAGGTGGTCATCGATGACGACCGCATAGTTGTACGCCGGCACGCCGTCCGACCGCACCAGCACCGGATCGCCAATGACGTCCGTGTGGAAGGTCACCCGCCCGCGCACCTCATCATCGAAATGCACCTCGCGCTGCTGCGGAACCTTGAGCCGGACGACGGCGCGCTGCCCTGCGGACAGGCGCCTGGACACCTCCTCGGGCAGCAGCGCACGGCAGGTGCCTGAGTATTTCGGCGGCAACCCCGCCGCCAGCTGGGCACGCCGTTCCGCCTCCAGCGCCTCTTCTGAACAGAAGCAGTGGTAGGCCGCGCCCGCGTCCAGCAGGCGCGCGGTGTGCTCGCGGTAGATGTCGAACCGCTCGGTCTGGCGGTATGGGCCGGCGTCGCCGCCGCAGTCGACGCCTTCGTCCCACGGCAGGCCCATCCATCGGAGGTCATCCAGGATGCGCTGCTCTGACGTCCGCGTGGATCGTTCGAGGTCGGTGTCTTCGATGCGCAGGATGAACGTGCCGCCCTGCCCCCGGGCCAGCAGCCAGTTGAAGAGCGCCGTGCGCGCATTGCCGACATGCAGATGGCCTGTCGGCGAGGGAGCGAAGCGTACTCTCATGACACCACCATCGCGACGGCGTGGCACGCCATCGACTCGCCGCGTCCCATGCTATCCACCTGTTCGTTGGTTTTGCCCTTGATGCTGACGGCGGCGGCCGGCACCTGCAGGGCCGAGGCCAGGTTCCCTCGCATCGCGTCGAGATGGGGCAGCAGCTTCGGCCGCTGGGCAATCACCGTGACGTCGACGTTGCTGACGCGGAACCCGGCCCGGTGCAGGTGCGCCACGGCGGCCTCCAGCAGCCGGAGGCTGTCGGCATCCTTCCACTGCGGGTCGGTGTCCGGGAACAGCCGCCCAATGTCGCCGGCCGCCGCCGCACCGAGGATCGCATCGGTGACGGCATGGCAGACGATGTCGGCATCGGAATGCCCGTCCAGTCCGCGCTCGAAGGGGATGCGGACTCCGCCCAGAATCAGCGGCCGCCCCTCGACGAGGCGATGCAGGTCGTATCCCGTCCCCACCCGCATGGCCCCGGCCTGCGCCTCGTGGCGCCGGGCCCATTCGAGGTCGTCCTGTGTGGTGATCTTCACGTTGGTCGCCTCTCCCGCTACCAGAAACACCGCCTGCCCCTGCGCCTCGACCAGCATGGCCTCGTCGGTCACATCGCGCTGCGCACCCTCGGCCAGGGCGCGCGCCAGCACCTCCCGGCGAAATGCCTGCGGGGTTTGCGCGAGGAAGATGTCTTCGCGCGGCAGCGTGCCGGTGACCGGTCGCGAGGGCGCTGTGCGGTCGCCCCCCGCCTGCTTGACGGTGTCACGCACCGGCAGGGCGGCAATGGCCGCGCCGTGTGTCACGGCCGCATCGATCGTGGCGCCGATGAGCGCCGCCGACACAAACGGCCGGGCCGCATCGTGGATGACAATCACGTCGGCATCACTGCGCGACGCCGCGAAGGCGGCTGCCACCGAATCCTGCCGTCGTCCTCCGCCTTCCAGGCACACGACGCGATGCCAGCCGCGCGCCCGCAGTCGGGCCGAAACCGTGGCGACCCGGTCTGCAGGCAGGGCCACCACCACCTCGCCGATGTCCGGGTGCGCCAGCATCCGTTCGATGCTGTGCTCGAGGATGGTCTGCCGGCCCAGCACCAGGAACTGCTTCGGTTCGGCCGCCCCCAGCCTCAGGCCCTGGCCTCCAGCCGCAATGAGGGCCGTGGCCCTCGGGTGCCCGGTCATGCGACCCACCGTCCGCTTTCGTGCCCCCCGCACACCCGCAGCAGCCGCCCGGCTGTCAGATCGAGGACCTCGGAGAGCCGGCCACGGCTGACTTCGGCCGGTGCGTACACCACCACAAGCGCATGGTTTGTCGAGAGGGTCACCATCGTGCGGGCGGAATCGGACGTGGGATTGCCGAACGGCCCCTCGGCATCGGCGACGACCAGGCGCCCTCCCACGTGCACCGTGTCTTTCCGGATGCCCGCGTACTCTTCGCCGTCCGCGCCCAGCCGCAGCGTCACCGGCACGTGCATCCGCGCACGGTCGTAGAGTCCGTAGGGCAGCTGGCACTCGACCGAGCACCAGTTGATGACGTCGACCATCGCATTGATGCGCGGCAGGCGGTCGCCCTTCCGCAGGCGGCGCAGCAGCGCCTCGTTTGACGGGCGGGTCCTCGTCGGATCGAGCCCGATCCGCTTGTACATGGTCCGCACGGCCGCCGTCTCCTCAGGGGGGAGCATACGAACGCGTGCCTCGGCAGGCGGCAGCTCGTGGTCGAGGATGTCGGACGAGCCAGACACCCGGGCATCGTCCCACCAGAGCACGGCGGGGCGCACGATCGGGGCGACCGCCGCATCGACCGTGAAGGGGGGCAGTGACGTCATCCGGCCATATTGTACCTGCCGGTGCGTGTACACTGAACGGCTGATGCTCGACCTGCTGCTGCACGCCGATGAACAACTTGCCCTCTGGGCCAGCCAGTACGGCACGGTCCTGTACGGCATCCTGTTCGCCATCATCTTTGCCGAAACCGGAATGGTCGTCACCCCGTTCCTGCCGGGCGACTCGCTGCTCTTTGCCGCCGGCGCCCTGGCCGCCACCGGAGCCCTGCGTGTTGACGTGCTGTCTGCGCTGCTGATCGTCGCCGCCATTCTCGGTGATGCGGTCAACTATGCGGTGGGACGCCGGCTGGCCCACGAGTTCCTGTCGCACGACACGGCCCGCACAGGCGGCCTGTCGCGCTTCGTGAAGCGCGAACACGTGGCCCGGGCCCACGAGTTTTTCGTGACGCACGGCGGCAAGGCCGTCATCCTCGCCCGGTTTGTGCCCATCGTGCGCACGTTCGTACCATTTGTCGCCGGCGGCGCCGACATGCCGTATCGCACCTTCGCCGTGTTCAACGTCATCGGTGCGGTGCTCTGGGTCGGCATCTGCGCCGGGGCCGGCTATGCCTTCGGCAACATCCCCGTCGTAAAGGACAACTTCGAACTCGTCGTCCTGGGCATCGTCGGCGTATCGGTGCTGCCTCTGGTGATTGAAGTCGCGCGCAGCCTGCGGCCCTCGCGCTAGTGCGCCGCTTCGGCGTCGGGCGCGGTACGGATCATCTGGCGCACCTGCTCGGCCACCGCCCGCACCTCGCTGGCCGCCGGGGCATCGCTCTGCCGGACCTCGACGGGCGGATGAATCATCAGTGACACGCGGCCGGGCCGCGCCGTGAGCTCGCCCTTCCGCATGACGTGGCGGCTGCCCACGACCGACAGCGGCACCAGGGGCAGCCCCGCCTGCATGGCCAGGTAGAAGCTTCCCCCCTTGAAGGGCTGCACACGGCCATCGCGGCTGCGCGTGCCCTCGGGAAACACGATCAGCGAGAGGCCATCGCGCGTCAGTCGGCCCGCCCATCCGAAGATGCCGGCCCGATCAGGCCGGCTGCGATCGACCAGCATGTGCCCCGACCGCCTGAGGTGCGCCCCGATGACGGGAAAGCGGCCGAGCGATTCCTTGGCAATGATGCGCAGCTGGAACGGCAGTGACCAGAACAGCACCGGAATGTCGTAGAGGCTCTGGTGATTGGCCACGAACACATACGTGCGCCCGGGCTCGAGGTGCTGCAGCCCCTCGACGTTGACCCTGACGCGGGTGACCAGCAGGATGACGCGCGCCCACACCCGCGCAATCGTATGCGCGGCATGGCCCCGCCGATCGACGAGGGTGGACAGCAGCGAGGCGGTGCCGAGGATGATGGTGCTGATGCCAATCACGGGGATCAGGAACACCACCGTCCAGATCAGATGCACGGCGTCAGCCATCAGTGTCCGTCCGAGGTCGAGACCGCCACAGGCCCCTGGGGCGCCGGGGCCTCGTGCAGCCGTCCGAAGATCATCTTGCCCGCCGAGGTCTGCAGGACGCTGGTGACGCTGATGTCGACGGTCCGGCCAATCATGCGCCTCGCGTGGTCAACCACCACCATGGTCCCGTCGTCCAGATAGGCGACGCCCTGATTGGGCTCCTTGCCTTCCTTGAGAATGGCCACCCGCATGAGCTCCCCAGGCAGAGCCACGGGTTTCAGGGCATTGGCCAGCTCATTGATGTTCAGCACCGGCACGCCGCGCACCTGCGCGACCTTGTTGAGATTGAGGTCGTTGGTGACGATGCTGCCGGGCAGTCGGCGGGCCAGTTCGATCAGCTTGAGGTCGACCTCGCGTACCTCGGGAAACTCCAGGTCCGAGATCAGCACGTCGGTGTCGGCCATCTTCTGGATCTTCTGGAGAATGTCGAGGCCCCGGCGACCGCGGTTGCGCCGCGACGCATCGGTCGAGTCGGCCACGTTCTGCAGTTCCCGCAACACAAACTGCGGAATGACGAGCGTACCTTCGAGGAAGCCCGTCTGACACAGGTCGGCGATGCGCCCGTCGATGATGACCGACGTGTCGAGAATCTTGTAGTGGCGCTCGGGAGCTGCCGCCCTGAACTGGCTGAGCAGCCGGGCAGGTTCCAGCCACTGGCCATGCTGCCACCCCAGGCTGAATCCCAGCGCCGGCCCCAGCAGCCGCACGACGGCCTGCAGGAACGAGACGCGCGGGTCGCCGCCACCCGCGGCCAGCAGAGCATCGCCCAGCGATTGCGCCACGGGCAGCGTGAGAGCGCCGCCGAGCAACGCGCCGCCGATGTGGGACAGGGGGACGGCCTGCATCCGGTGCCCGCCCCACAGGGCCAGCAGCGCCACGGCAAGCCCCAGGAACGCGTCCGCCGCAGGCCCGAGACCGGAGGGACGCCACACCAGCGCCATCCCCATCACGGCTGCCATACACCCCACGCGAATCAGCAATGACCAGCCCATGGCTCCATGCCTCGGCAGCGCTGCCGACCCGAGGTCGGCGGGTTGCGCGCGCTCAGCCCGTCGTCACCTCACGGATGTCGCGCGGCTCAAACTGCCCTTCCCAGCGGGCAATGACAGCCGACGCCAGGCAGTTGCCGGTCACGTTGACGGTGGTGCGCGCCATGTCCATGATCGCATCGACGCCCAGAATCAGCGTGATGCCCTCGAGGGGCAGGTTGTAGCTGGCCAGGGTTCCCGCCAGAATCACCAGCGACGCGCGCGGCACACCGGCCACGCCCTTGCTCGTCAGCATCAGTGTCAGCAGCATGGTGATCTGCTGGCCAATCGTCAGGTCAACGTTGGCGGCCTGGGCGACAAACACGGCCGCCAGCGAGAGATACAGGGTCGAACCGTCGAGGTTGAAGCTGTAGCCCAGAGGCAGGATGAAGGACACAATCGGGCGCGGCACACCGAACTGCTCCATGCGCTCGAGCGCCAGCGGCAGGGCAGCTTCGCTCGAGGTGGTGGAAAAGGCAATCAGCGCCGGATCCTTCATGGCGCGCGCGAACCCGGCGATCGGAATGCGGAACATGATCATGACCGGCAGCAGCACAACGAGCGCGAAGAAGGCCAGCGCCACGTAGAGAGTGAAGACCAGGTAGCCCAGGTTCCAGAGCACCCCGAGGCCATTGCGGCCGATGGTGTAGGCAATGGCGGCCCCGACCCCGATGGGTGCGTACATCATGATGATGTGCGTGACCTTGAACATGGTCTCTGCGAGCACCTCGCACCACTGCACATAGGGGCGTCCGCGCTCGCCGAGCATGCTGAGCCCCACGGCGAAGAGCATGCTGAACACCACAATCTGCAGCACGTCACCCTTCGCCGCCGCGTCGATGACCGATGTGGGCACGACGTGCAGGATGATCTGCTGCCAGGTCTGGGGCTGCGCCGTGATGGGAGGCGCGCCAGACGGCTCGGGCAGCGTCAGGCCGACCCCGGGCTTCATCACGTTGACCGCCAGCAGGCCGATGAGCAGGGCCAGCGTGGTCACTACCTCGAAATAGATGATGGCGCGCAGGCCCATGCGGCCCACGTCCTTGAAGTGGCCGGCGCCGGCAATGCCCCCGACCAGCGTCGCAAACAGCAGCGGCGCGATGATCATCTGGATCATGCGGATGAAGAGCTGGGCGAAGGGCCGAATCGCTTCAGACGCATCGGGGTCGGTGATGCTGACGACGTAGCCCAGCGCGACGCCGAGGACCAGCCCGATCACAATCTGGGTCGTCGGCGAAATACGCGGCTTGGGGGCCTCGGCAGTGGCGGCAGTGGTGGTCACGAACGCTCCTTTGGGGATCAGAAGACCGTCTGAGAGCTTACACCGGACGTCAGCTCAGCAGGAGGTCGAGCGCCTCACCGACGCTGCGCACGCCGAGCAGCTCGGCCTGTCCTGCGGACCGATCGCCCGAGGGACGCCCGTCGCCGGACTCGGCATTTGCCGCCGGAACGAGGATGCGGGTGAAGCCCATCTGCTCGGCCTCACGGATGCGGAGGGCCGCCTGCGGCACGCCGCGCACCTCGCCGCCGAGGCCGATTTCGCCGCAGACCGCCGTCCCCATGGCGATTGGGCGGTTCCTGAGGCTCGAGGCCACGGCAGCCACAATCGCCAGGTCGGCCGCCGGCTCGTCGATGGTCATGCCCCCCGCCACGTTGACGAACACATCGTCACCGGCGAGGTGCAGGCCCGCACGCTTCTCGAGGACGGCCAGCAGCAGGGACAGTCGCGACTGCTCGAGGCCCGCCGCCATGCGCCGGGCCATGCCGTAGCTGCTCGTGCTGACGAGCGCCTGCACCTCGACCAGCAGGGGGCGCGACCCTTCGAGACAGCACAGCACGGCCGATCCCGGCGTAGCCACGGGGCGCTCGGCCAGGAACAGGGCCGAGGGATTGGGCACCGCACGGAGGCCACTGCCCGTCATCTCGAACACCCCGAGCTCGGAGACTGCGCCGAAGCGGTTCTTCACAGCGCGCACCACGCGGTGGGCGTGGTGCCGCTCGCCCTCGAAGTAGAGCACCGTGTCGACCACGTGCTCGAGGGCCTTGGGGCCGGCGATGTTGCCGTCCTTGGTGACATGGCCCACGAGGAACGTGGGAATGTTGTGGCCCTTGGCCGTGAACAGGAACTGCGTGGCCGCCTCGCGGACCTGGCCGATGCTGCCCGGCGCCGACTGGAACTTGAGCGAAAACACCGTCTGCACCGAATCGACGATGAGCAGGCGGGGCTGCACGCGGGCCACCTCCTCGAGAATCCGCTCGAGACAGGTTTCGGCCAGCAGGAAGAGCGGCGCCTGGCCGATGCCCAGCCGATCGCCGCGGGCCTTGATCTGGTGCTCGGATTCTTCGCCCGAGGCATACAGCACGGGACCAACTGTCTCGGCGAATCGGGCGGCCGCCTGCAGCAGCAGCGTCGACTTGCCGATGCCCGGCTCACCGCCCAGCAGCACCAGTGACCCCGGCACGATGCCGCCGCCGAGGACCCGATCAAACTCGCTGATGCCGCTCGAGAGCCGTTCCGTCGTGCTGGCCTCGATGTCGGCGTAGCGCGTCGCACCGCGCGTGGCTCCCGCCAGCGCGTAGCGATGCCCCCCGGTGGCCCCGCCTGAGGCCCCTGGGGCTTCGAGCGGCCGCTCTTCGACAAGCGAGTTCCACGCGCTGCAGTCGGGGCAGCGCCCGAGCCACTTCGGGGACTGTGACCCACATTCCTGGCAGACAAACACTGTACGGGGCGCTTTCATGGCGGGCAACGCTCAGCCGATTGTCTCATCGTCCCCGGCCGTCCTCGTCAGCCGGGCGATGCGCGATCCCAGGCGGCACACGATTTCGTAGGGAATGGTGCCGATGGCGGCGGCCATCTCGCGGGCATCGATCCGCTGCCAGGGCGCATCCCCCTGGGCGCCGAGCAGCACGACCTCATCTCCCGGGGAGACCTCCGGGATGTCGGTGACGTCAACGGTCATCATGTCCATGCTGACGGCACCGACAATCGGCGCACGCTGGCCACGGATGAGTACGGCCCCCCGCCCCTCGAGCCGACGGTCGAGACCATCGGCATACCCGGCCGGCACCACCGCGAGGGTCGTCGGCCGCAAGGCCACGAACCGTCCGCCGTATCCGACGGCTTCGCCGTCACGGACACCCTTGACGGCCACGACGCGGCTGGTGAGGGTCATGGCCGGGCGCAGGTCCATGGTGGTGTGCAGCGCACCCGGCGCCATGCCGTACAGCAGCAGGCCGGGGCGCACCGCATCCAGCCACAGCCGCGAGTCGCGGAGCAGCGCGGCCGAGTTGGCCGCATGGCGCCTGACCGGGCCGGCACCACAGTCGGCGAGGGAGGCGCAGGCCGCGTCAAACGCCAGGCGCTGCGCCTCGACACTGGCGGCGTCGGGATCGTCGGCCGACGCGAAATGCGTGTAAACCGCCTCGAGTTGCAGGACGGGCGAGGCCAGCAGGGCCGGCAGGGTGCGCCGCAGGTTGTCGTGCCGGAACCCGAGGCGATGCAGTCCGGTGTCGACCTTCAGGTGGTAGCGCAGGGGGATGCCGCGGTCGCGGGCGGCCTGCTCGAGGGCGCGCCCGGCACCGGGGCTCGAGATGGTGGGCGTGAGCCCGTGCGTGAACAGGCCCCCGACATCGCTGACACTGAGCGCCCCGAACACCAGAATCGGCATGCGGATGCCCGACTCGCGCAGCTCGATGCCTTCTTCGATGTCGGCCACGGCCAGCATGTCGGCGCCCGCGTCCTCGAGCGTGTGCGCGACGGCCACGGCTCCATGCCCGTAGGCGTTGGCCTTGACCACGGCGATGATGTCCGGGGGGGTGGTCGGCCCTGCGCCGGCGGCACGGTTGAGGATGGTGTCCGCGGCCAGGGTGGCACGCAGGGCCCGCAGGTTATGCCCGACCGCGTCGAGGTGCACGTGGGCCGTGGTGCAGCGCATCACCTCGCCTCCCTCGCGTACGGGCTACTCGCCGGCGTCGGCGCCGTGCGCCAGGTTGGCGAAGCGCGTCTGCTCGCGCAGGAAGGCGAGCTTGACGGTGCCGGTGGGGCCGTTGCGCTGCTTGGCGATGATGATTTCGGCAATGCCATCGCTCTCGCTCGGCTCGTCCCCGAGCTTGTACATCTCCTCGCGGAAGATCAGGGCGACGACGTCGGCATCCTGCTCGAGGGCGCCCGACTCGCGGAGGTCGGACAGTTGGGGCCGCTTGTCGGAACGCGCTTCCGAGGCGCGCGACAGCTGCGACAGGACGATGATGGGCACGCCCAGTTCCTTGGCCAGCCCCTTGAGCGACCGCGAGATCGACGCCAGCTCGAGCGTGCGGTTCTCGAAGCGCCCGCGCCCGGTCATCAGCTGCACGTAGTCGATGGCCAGCAGGTTGAGGCCGTGTTCCGCCTTCAGTCGGCGGGCCTTGGCGCGCATCTCGAGCACGCTGATGCCGGCGGTATCGTCGATGAACAGCTGCGCCTCGGACAGCGACTCGAGCGCCTGCGTGATCTGCCCGTACTCGCGCTGCCCGATCTGTCCGCTCATCAGGCGATGCATGTCGATGCGGGCTTCCGAGGCCAGCATGCGCATGAAGAGCGACTCCTTCGACATTTCGAGGCTGAAGAAGCCGGCCACCCCACCGTGGGTGGCCACATGCTGACAGATGTTCAGCACGAGGCTGGTCTTGCCCATCGACGGACGTGCGGCGACGATGACCATGTCACCCGGCTGCAGCCCGCGCGTTTTGCGATCGATGTCGGCAAAGCCGGTGGCCACGCCCGTGATGTGGCTCTTGTGGGTGAAGAGCTTCTCGATTTTCGGAAAGCTCTCGCTGACGAGCGTCCGCATCGGCACGAAGCCGGCCTTCACGCGGTCGTCGGCCACGGCGAAGATTGAGCTCTCGGCCTCGTCGAGGATGAGATCGGCCTCCTGCTCGGCCTCGTAGGCGGTGGCGAGGATCTTGTTCGCCGAGTAGATCAGCGCACGGAGGGTGGCCTTCTCCTTGACGATCTGCGCGTAGTACTCGGCGTTGGTCGACCGGGGTACGCCGTCGGTGAGCGAGGCCAGGTATGCCGGGCCCCCGACCTCGTCGAGTTCCCCGGCGCGCGCCAGCTCTTCCTTGAGCGTGATGAAGTCGATGGGCTGGCTGCGCTCGGACAGGTCCGCCATCCGCTCGAAGATGCGCCGGTGCGCATCGCGGAAAAACGCCTCGGGCTGGAGGACGGCCGCCACGACGTTGAACGTCGCGTTGTCGATGAGGATGGCGCCCAGCACGGAGCGTTCCGCATCGAGGTTGTGCGGCAGCGTGCGAACGGAGGGGGCGGAGGCCGGTGTGGACACGGGAGGGGAATCTTACCCGAAGGCCGCCTGGCGCTGGCGGGCCGGTTGGTGACCGGCGGGGTCTCCGGGCGATGCCCGGAGACCCTGTCGGTGCGGCTACTGCTCGCGGACGACCTGCACGCGCAGCTGGGCGGTGACGTCTCGGTGGAGCTTGACGGGCACGGTGACCTCGCCCAGCGCCTTGAGCGGATCGGGCAGGAGGATCTTGCGCCGGTCGATGTCGAAGCCCTTTTCCTTCAGGGTGTCGGCAATGTCGGCGTTGGTGACCGATCCGTAGAGCGTGTCGTTCTCGCCCACGCGGCGGGCGATGGCGACCTCAATCGCGGTCAGGCGCGACGCAATGGCCTCGGCGGCCGACCGCTGCTCGGCTTCGGCGGCCTCGAACAGCTTGCGCTCGCGCTCGACGCGCTTCTTGTTGCCCTCGGTGGCCAGCAGGGCCAGCTTGCGGGGCAGCAGGTAGTTGCGGGCGTATCCGTCGGCCACCTTGACGATGTCGCCGCGGTTGCCGAGGTGTTCGACGTGATCTCGCAGAATGACTTCCATGGTGTGGATCTCTCTCCGGCCTAGTCAGCCGCGTAGGGCAGCAGCGCCAGCTGCCGAGCGCGCAGGATGGCGACGCGCAGGCCGCGCTGGTGCTTGGCGCAGGTGCCGGAAATGCGGCGCGGCAGCACCTTGCCGCGCTCGGGCACGAAGCCGCTCAGCAGCTTGACGTCCTTGTAGTTGATGTCGTCGATGCGGTCTGCGCAGAACTTGCAGACCTTGCGGCGACGGAAGAGCCCCCGGCGCTGTCCGCCCTGCTTGTCCGCACCTGCTGCGGCCTTGCCGCGTGCCCCGGGTCCCCCGGGCTTCTTGCCACCGAACGCCATGACTAGACCTCCCCATCCACGCCGTCGTAGCTCACGTCGGCATCATCATCGTTATCGCCCTGCGGTCCCTCACCCGGCTGGCGCTCGGGCGGCAGCCCGCGCGCCACACGGCGGCGCGCCGATTCGGTCTGCCGCTTGGTGCGGGCCCGGTCGGCCACGCGCTGGCGCTCGTCAACGCGGACCACGAGGTGGCGAATGAGGCCCTCGGTCACCTTCAGGCGACGGTCGAGTTCCTTCATCAGTTCGCCCGACCCGGCAATCACATGCAGGACGTAGAAGCCGTCCTTGTGCTTGCCAATGTCGTAGGCGAGCTTGCGGCGTCCCCACACGTCGGTGGTCTGGATGGAGCCGCCCAGCCGCTGCACGATGCCCTCAACCTGCGCCTGCATGTCGGCCACGGCCTGTTCCGTGGAGTCGGGCACCATGATGTAAATCAGTTCGTATACTCGTGCACTCATAGCTCTCCTTGTGGACACGGCCACGCCCTCACGCCTGGCGCGCCCCCTTGCGGACGCCCGCCTGCCAGCCCCCCTCGGGTGTCTGGCGGTGAAGATCCTGGCCCCGGCCACCGCAGTGGCAAGGAGACCGGTCGGCCGACATTGGCCGCCGCGTCTAACTTCCCGTCTGACCTGACTCCGGACCCGGCGCAGACCGTGAGGTCTTCGCCGAATCGGCAGCGTTGAACGCGTCCATCACGCGTCCGATGTCCTCGGCCACAAACAGCGCCGAGGCATCGGCAGCCCGCTGCACAGCTGCCTCCACGGTGGTGCGCTCGTCGGGCCGGAACCGGCCCAGCACATGCTGCACCATGTCGGGACGGGCGATGACCTGCCCGTCCGCTCCCCTGATTTCTCCACGACCGACCCCCACCCGCAGCCGCGGATAGTCGTCGGTGCCGAGTTCGGCCGACAGCGACCGGAGTCCGTTGTGCCCTCCGCTGCTGCCAGACCGCCGCGCCCGCAGCCGACCCACGGGCAGCGCCACATCGTCGGTGACCACCAGAATATCTGCCGGTGGCACCTTGTAGAACCCCGCCAGGCCGGCCACGGCCCGGCCGCTGAGGTTCATGTAGGTCAGCGGCTTCATCAGCCAGACCGCCTCGGCACCCACGGCGCCGCGGACAACCAGGCCGTCGAAGGCCTCGCGCCACTGGTGCGCGAGGCCCCAGCGGCGCGCCAGTTCGTCGACCACCATGAACCCGACGTTGTGCCGGGTCTCGCGGTACTCGGCCCCGGGATTGCCGAGGCCGACGACGAGCTTCATCTGCCGGCCTACTTCTTCTTCTCGGCCTTCTTCTCTTCGGGCTTGTCGGTCTTGCCCTTCTTCGCCACTTCCGGCTCGGCCTTGCCGCCTGCAGCCGCGTCGGCCGCCTCGGCAGCGCGCGGCGCCGTGACGTGCACCAGCATCAGGTCGCTGTCAGAGATGGGCGTCCAGGTCGCGGTGGCCGCGAGGTCGCGCACATACACGGCCTGGTTGAGGCCGAGGCCGGTGATGTCGATTTCGACCGCGTCGGGAATCTGCGTCGGGAGGCAGTTGATCTTGATGTCGCGGTGCAGGAACTCGAGCACCCCGCCGTCGGTCTTCACACCGCGCGACTCGCCCTTCAGGACGATCGGCACGGTAACCGCGATGGCCTTGTCGACGTTCACGCGGTAGAAGTCGGCATGCAGCGGGTGGTGCGTGATGGGGTCGAGCTGGACCTCCTTCACAAGCACCTGCGCGTCGGCCTCGCCGTCCAGCTTGAGCGTGATCAGGGTGTTGAACCCCGACTGCGAGTGCAGGATGCGGAGGAACGGCTTGGGGTCGACGGCCACCGGCTGCGGAGCCACGGCATCGCCCGCCTTCTGCGCCCCGTAGACCACGCCGGGCATCAGCCCCTGGGCACGCGTGCGGTTGTTCTCATTCTTCCCGATGGTGGTGCGCTTGACGGCTTCGAGTACGGCTTCCATGGTTGTCCTCTGCAATCACACGAACAATGACGAAACGGAGGTCTCTTCGTGAATGCTCCGGATGGCCTGCCCCAGCAGGCGCGCCACGGAGAGTTCCACGAGCTTCTGACACGCGACCTTGTCGGGGCCGAGCGGCACGGTGTTGGTGACGATGAGCTTCTCGATGGGCGACTTTTCGATACGCTCGATGGCCGGGCCCGACAGCACGCCGTGGATGGCGCACGCCAGGATGCGCGAGGCCCCGGCCGCCTTGAGGGCCTGCGCCCCCTTCTGAATCGTGCCGGCCGTGTCGATGATGTCGTCGGCGATCACGCACGTGCGCCCGTCGACCTCGCCAATCACGTTCATGACCTCGGCCGTGCCGTCCTCCGACCGCCGCTTGTCGATGACCGCCAGTTCGCCCCCGAGGCGCTTGGCGTAGGCCCGCGCGCGCTCGGCCCCGCCGGCGTCTGGCGCCACGATGGTGAGCTTCTCAATCTGCTGGCGCGACAGGTAATCGACGATGACCGGGGCGGCGAACAGGTGGTCGACCGGAATGTCGAAGAACCCCTGAATCTGCGCCTTGTGCAGATCCATCGTCAGCACGCGGTTGACCCCCGAGGCGCTGAGCACGTTGGCCACCAGCTTGGCCGAAATCGGCACCCGCGGCTTATCCTTTCGGTCCTGCCGCGCATACCCGTAATACGGGATGACCGCCGTGATCCGCGCCGCCGACGACCGACGGAAGGCGTCGGTCATGATCATCAGCTCCATCAGGTGCTGATCCACGGGATTGCTGGTGGGCTGCAGGATGAAGACATCCGTGCCGCGGATGTTCTCGTCGATCTGGAAGGACACTTCCGAATCGGGAAACCGGCGCAGCCGGGCCTGGCCCAGGGAGACCCCCAGGAACTCGGCAATCTCGGCAGCCAGCTTGGGATGCGCACTGCCCGAGAAAATCTTCAATTCACCGTAACCCGTCGTCGACATGATGAAACTGGTTGGGGCGGAAGGATTCGAACCTTCGAATACGGGTTCCAAAGACCCGCGCCTTACCGCTTGGCCACGCCCCAACACCCGGGGGCAAACCGCTATTCTAGTCGCCCCCGCCCGGTTCTGGCAATCCCGGACCGCGCGACCTCGAGCCGGGACGCGGTCCGGGTGGCCACCGCGAGCCATCCCGGCCGTTGCCAGGCCCCCGCGGCCGCGCGGGCCCCGGCCGCCGTGCGGAACAGCCCGAAGACCGTCGACCCCGACCCCGACATGGCCGCCGCGAAGGCCCCGTCACGCAGCAGCGCCCGCCGGATACGCCCGATGACCGGATGGTGTCGGACCACCGGCGGCTCGAGGTCGTTGCCAAGCATGCGGGCCCACACAGGCCAGGCCGGCGGCGGGGACACGACCGAGACGTGCGGCGAGCGGCCAGGGTCGGCGTCCCACCAGCGATACGCCTCGACGGTCGAGACGCCAAAGGCCGGTCGAATGAGGGCCACCCAGACCGGTGGCAGGTCCTCGAGCGGATAGATGGCATCGCCCCGGCCCAGCCCGAGCGCCGTCCCCCCGCGCAGGAAGAACGGCACGTCGGCTCCGATGCCGGCGGCGATCTGCGCCAGGGTGGCCTCATCGGCCTCGATCGACCAGAGGCGATTGAGGGCCTGCAGCGCGACCGCCGCATCCGCACTGCCGCCGCCCAGGCCAGCCTCTGCGGGAATGCGCTTGGTCAGGTGAATCGAAACCCCCTCCGGGGCCCGACGCGCGCCCCGCCCCTCACGCCACAGCCGCTCGGCCGCACGCCAGACCAGGTTGCGATGATCGGTAGGCACACCGGGTGTGCGACACGTGAGCGCGAGTGGGCCCGGACGAGCCTCGAAGGTCAGCGTATCGTGCAGGCGCAGGGTCTGGAAGACGGTGCGCAACTCGTGGTAGCCATCGGGCCGCACGCCGAGGACACGCAGGTCGAGGTTAATCTTCGCAAAGGCCGGCAGGCGGAGCGTCATGGCGTCCTCAAGGGGGCCACCGAGGCCAGGTCATCGAGGCGCAGCGGAGAGGCGTCAGGGGGGCGGACTACCTGGAACGCCTCCGGGGGGATGGGCACATTCAGAGAGAGCTGGCGCACGTCCACGCGCAGGTCGACGATGCCGTCCCGGGTCTGCACACGCGCACGCCTGGGCACCTCGTTGAGCCAGTCGCCGTAGTCGACCCGCCAGGCGCCGGCATCCACGCTGACGACGCGCCAGGCGCCGTCGCGTCTCGCTAGCCAGGCCGTCTGGCCGTCCTGCGTCTCGACGGCCCGCCAGCCGCCGGTCCATTCGAATCCCGTGGCCGGTGCGTCAGCCCCCAGGCAGCCGAGCAGGGCGAGGCGCAGCTCATCGGCCGACAACGGCAATCCGGTCAGGCGCTCGAGCACAGCCCCCATCGACGCCCCCTCCAGCACCCGGCGTTCGCGCGGCAGGACCAGCGCGGCCAAGTTGGCCTGCGCAGTCAGGACGAACAGCGGAGGCCCGAAAGGCGCCAGGCCTTCGAGCCGGGCCTGTCCGCCTGCGGCCAGCCCCGCCACGACGCGCCCGCGCAATCGCTCACGGCCGGCGCGGCCGCTGAGTGCCAGCTCGGCCGTCATCGTCCGCACGGCGGCGCAGGCCCTGGTCACGCGACGGAAGTCGAGCAGCGCCACGGGCGCCTCGGTCCCCGCGGTGGCGGGACGCGACCCCAGGCTCGCGGCACAGCCGGATGCCAGCAGGGCGACGCCCACCAGCGCGACGAGGCCTCGCGGCACCGGCCTAGCGGCGCCGACGGGCATCCTGCAGCTTCTTGGTGACGCGGGCGCGGTCGAGCGACTCGCCATCGCCGTCAAGGGCGCGCTGATACGCGGCGGCGGCCTCGGCCCACTTTTTCTGCCCGGCGAGCAGGTCTCCGTGGTGATCCTGAATCACCGAGTTGGCCGGCAGGGCGGCGGCCGCCTTGCCGAGCGGCCCGGCCGCCTCAGCCAGACGGCCCTGCTTGAAGAGCGCCCAGCCGA